>Ga0316205_10000792_pt1 | contig 48750 bp, 39 predicted proteins | sample 3monthpyrite_MG_FD_204941 | JGI IMG/M metagenome (GOLD analysis project Ga0316205, IMG submission 204941) | Microbial mat bacterial communities from mineral coupon in-situ incubated in ocean water Damariscotta River, Maine, United States -... | ecosystem: Environmental > Aquatic > Marine >...
GAATATTTCGAGCTGGCCGCCGGCGACGTGATCATGACCGGCACACCGTCTGGCGTGGGCCCCGTGGTCAAGGGCGATGTCATGGAAGTGGAAGTGGCCGCACTTGGCACGCTGTCCGTCACTGTCACTTAACGAGAACCTGTGAAATCCGCGCGCACTACGGGCATGCCGTGGGGCGCGCCCCCTTTGTTAGGTTTTGTCCAAAGGTGCCTCGTCCATTGAGGGAAGAATGCGCTCGTAGACAGAATGCAGGTGTTGCCTCATGCACTGCGCGGCAACGTCACGGTTGTTCGCCTCAATCGCCTCCACGATCTGATTGTGCTCCAAAAAACTTGAGTAGTTTTCCTCGGGCTTCAGAGTCTTGCGAGGCTGCCCCCAAACCATGGCGCGGCGCACCACGTTGAGGGTCTCAAAATAATACAGGAACAGCTTGTTCTTGGCAGCGCGCGCAATGGCAAAATGCAGCTTGTTGTCCCAAGCCTCGTAGCTGCGCCAGTCGGGCGCTTCACAGCAGCGCGCCGCGCAGGTGCGGATCTCTTCCAGATCTGTGGGCGTGCCGTGCATGGCCGCGAGACGCGCGAGCTCCGGCTCAATAGCAAGGCGAACCGAGGCGACATGCTGCGGCGTCACCTGATCGCGCAGATATGAGACGTCTTCCAAATTCAAAACCGGGCGCTCCCCCACAAAGGTGCCACGGCCAACATGGCGCCAGATCAGCCCCCTTGCCTCAAGCAGCGCCAGGGCACCGCGCAATTGGTTGCGGGTGACATCCAGCCGTGTGCACATCTCCCGCTCGGGCGGCAGCTTGTCGTTGTGACCATGGCCGTCAGACGCAATCATCTGCCGGATGCGCTGCACGAGGAGTTCGGTTTTTGACACTGCGTTCCACCCAATCAGGAAATTGGTCGGTTGATTTCATGGGTGAGAGCGTTCTTTGTCAAGGGTGCGAGTGTAGAGGAACCGACGTCGCTGTAACGTGACATCGGGCATGGTCTCGCAAAAGCATACGACAACACAAGCGATCGGGGGGGAGACCAGATGAGACTGGCAACGCTTTCAATAGGGGGTCACCCCTGCGCTGCGATTGGGCTTTCAGATGGCAGGTGGCTTGATATCGGCAAGGCAGGCGGGTCACCAAGCAGCTTGCAGTCCATCATCGAAACAGGCGATGCGGGCATTCGCGCCCTGGCCGCGCAGGCCGAGGCCGGCAAACATGCAGATGCGGCCATAGCGGATCCCAGACTGCTGGCCCCGATACCGGTGCCGCGCAAGAACGTATTCTGTGTCGGGCGCAACTACGCCGGACACATCGCCGAAGGGGATCGGGCGCAGAAACAAAATGTTGGCGTCACAGAATACCCGGTTTATTTTACCAAGCCCTCCACCTCCGTCGTGCCGCCGGATGGCGATATTCTATTGTTCCCGGAGGTCTCGACCTCCATCGACTATGAGGTGGAACTGGCCGTCATCATCGGCAAGCCGGGGCGCAACATCCCAAAGGCGGCGGCCTATGACCACATCTTTGGCTACACGATCCTGAACGATATTTCCGCGCGCGACGTGCAGCGCCGCCATGGCGGGCAGTATTTCAAGGGCAAAGGGTTTGATGGCTCCTGCCCGATTGGGCCGTGGATTGTCACCGCTGATGCGATCAGCGATCCGCATCAGCTGTCTATCGGCCTGACGGTGAATGGCGAGCAACGCCAAGATGGCACGACCGCTGACATGATCTTTGACATTCCAACACTTATTGCGTCCCTGTCCGAGGGCATGACGCTGGAACCCGGTGACATCATCGCCACCGGCACGCCGTCTGGCGTGGGATATGCGATGGACCCCCCCCGTTTTCTGGCAGCAGGCGACACGGTCGTGTGCACCATCTCGGAAATCGGGGAGCTGAGGAACTCTGTCCGCGTCGCCTGAAACAGGCGCCGCACCAGAAACAGAGACCGCAGCACGAGATTAACACCAAGGGAGGAGACCCAAAATGACAACCAGAAGAACATTTACAAAGCTTATTGCCGCGATCCCAGTGGCCGGGCTTTTGAGCACGGGCGCAATCGCGCAGGAACTGCGCGATATCACCTTTGTGCAGCCCAGCCCATCGGCGATTAACTCGTTCCCGGTCTTTGTGGCCATTGGCGAAGGTTTCTTTGCTGACGAGGGGCTCAACGTAACGGTCGAGGCGATCAACGGCTCAGGTGCCGTTATTCAGGCCCTGTCGGCTGGTCAGGCACAATTTGGCCGCCCCGGCCCCGGCCCGATCCTTGCCGCCCGGTCGCGCGGCGTTGACGTCGTCCACATCTATAACGTGGCCGCGCGCAGCAACTTTGGGATTGCGGTGCAGGAAGGCTCCGATATCCAGGATATCGAAGGTTTGCGTGGCCAGGTGATCGGCACCGGCACGGCGGATGGCGCCGAGGTGGGCTTTGCCCGCAACGTGATGTCCAGCGCAGGCATGACCGCCGGAACTGACTACGAATTCCTGACCGTGGGCGATGGTGGCCCCGCAACTGCGGCCTTTCTAAATGAAGAGATCGTGGCCTATTCCGCCTCGACCGCTGACACCGCCATCCTGAACCAACGCGGCATGGCCGTGCGTGACATCACGCCCGCCGAGTTTGGCCGCTTCTTTGGCAACGGCATCGCGACCATGGGCGACATCATCGCCAATGACCGCGAGCTGGTCGAAGCCTGGAGCCGTGCATTTGCCAAAGGTCACGCCTTTGCGTTGGATGATGCCAACCGCGAGGCCGTGTTGAAGCATCTGGCCGACGGTAACCCGCAGGAAGGCGAGGACAAAGAGTTCCAATCCGCCCTGTTTGATGCCGTGCGCTCCAAGACCATTTCGACAAGTCCCGAAAACGGTCTGGGCTGGTATCCTGCCGAGGTTTGGGCAGAATGGCAGGACGCGTTGGTCACCGGTGGTGAAATTGAAGCGCCGCTTGACGATCTGGGCGCGGCCTGGACCAATGAGTTCGCAGCCATCGGAAATGCGGCCGCTAGCGAATGAGCACCGTGTTGGAAGAAACGAAAGTCGGCGCACCTTTGGGTGCGCCGGTCTATGAACTGAACCGGGTCAGTAAGACCTATGCGCGCAATCTCGTGGTCGCCCTTCAGGATGTCGACCTCACGTTGCGCAAGGGCAGTTTCACTTCGGTGATCGGGTCAAGCGGCTGTGGGAAATCCACGTTGCTCAAGATCATGGCCGGGCTGATCCCGCCCACCAATGGCCGCGTCGTGCTACAAGGAGAGCCGGTGACCGGCCCGCGTCGGGACATCGGCATGATGTTCCAGCAAGCGACGCTGTTCCCGTGGAAAACGGCTGTCGAGAATATCGTGCTGCCCATCGAAATCCGCGACGGCAAGGCCGCGGCCAAAGCGGCCATGACCAAGGCTTATGAGTTGTTGGAGATTGTCGGCCTTAACGGTTTTGAAAACGTCTACCCCAATGAGCTGTCCGGCGGCATGGCGCAGCGGGCCTCCATCTGCCGGATGTTGATCACGGAACCTGCCGTGTTGCTCTTGGATGAGCCGTTCAGCGCGCTCGATGAACTGTCGCGCGACATGATGAACATGGAGCTGCAACGGATCTGTCGCGAGCAGGAAGCGACCGCGTTTCTTGTGACCCATTCAATTCAGGAGGCCGTGATCCTGTCAGACGAAATCGTGGTGATGAAGCCGCGCCCGGGCCGTGTGTCCGAAGTCGTCAAGGTTGATCTGCCGCGCCCGCGCACGCTGGACATGATGACGACGCCCGAATTTGGGGAAATCGTCGAATATATTCGCGGCCAATTGGACAAGGGAGAAGACATGTGACCGATCTTTCAAACAACCCATCGTCCTCGCAAGATGCCGACGCCCTGGAAGATACCGTCTGGGTCCAGGAAGTCGCCTTCATCGACTCCGTGCCCCGCTGGATCGCGATGACGTTTGTCTTCGCCGTGTTCATTGGCACATGGCAATTCGTGACCGCCTTTGGCTTCGTCTCGCCTATCATCCTGCCCACGCCGTGGGAAACGCTCGAAGACATGATCTTTGTCGGCAAAAATCTTCTCACCGGCGGATACATGCTGACCGCGCTGTGGATCACCATTCTGGAGGTCATCTATGGATTTGCCCTCGCTATTGCCATCGGCTTCACCCTCGGCGTGCTGGTCGGGGAGACGGCCTTTGGCGAAAAAGCACTGATGCCCTACCTCGTCGCAATCGACACGATGCCAAAGGTGGCCTTTGCGCCGCTTTTTGTGGCCTGGCTGGGCTTTGGGATTGAATCCAAAGTGGCGCTTGCCGCCTTTATCGCCACCTTCCCAATTGTGGTCGGCACCGCCGCCGGGCTGCATGCCGCCGATGAGAACGCGCGCATGCTGTTTAAGACTATGGGGGCCAGCCGGATGCAGGCGCTGATCAAGATGAAGCTGCCCTCCGGGCTGCCGCAGATATTCACCGGCCTGAAGATCGGTGCCGTCGGCGTGATGGCCGGCGCGATCACCGGCGAGTTTCTGGGCGGCGGCAAAGGGTTTGGGGAGCTGATCCGCGTCGCAGCCTCACAACTCAACACGCCACGCGTCTTTTCGTTGATCCTGTATCTCAGCCTTGTGGGCCTGACGCTTTACCTGCTGGTGCAATTTGCCCAGCGCAAAGTGGTGTTCTGGCACAAGGAAAACGTGGGCTCTTACGATGGCTGACGCCGCGCCGATCAGCCCTGAGGCGCTGCGCGACTTCGTCGTAAAGGCGCTTGCGTCCCAAGCCGTACCTGCGGGGGATGCGGCAAAGGTCGCCGCCCTCATGGTTGAAGCTGACGTCTACGGCTATGCGACCCATGGCGTGTTTCGTTTGCGGCAATATCTGGCGCGTCTGGCGGGTGGCGGCTGCAACCCGACACCTGCGGTCACCGTCGCGCATGAGACAGCTGCCACAGCCCTCATCGATGGCGATGACGGTCTGGGACATCTGGCAATGGATGCCGCGCGCGAATTGGCGATGAAGAAGGCGCGCGAGGCCGGGATCGGCTGGGTTGGGGTGCGGCGCGGCAATCATGCGGGTCCGCTTGCGCTTTATGTGCGACCACAGGCCGAGGCCGGCTTGCTGGGCATGGCCGCCGCGGTGGGCAGCGCCAATCATGTTCCGCCCTATGGCGGGTCCGACCTGCTATTGGGTACGAACCCCATTGCATTTTCCGCACCAGCCGACGGCGCAGATCCATTTGTTTTTGACATGGCGACGACCGTGGCGGCCATGGGGAAGATCAAGACGCTTTTGCAGCAAGGCGAACCCATGCCTGAGGGATGGATGGTTGGTCCTGATGGCAAACCCCTGACCGACCCCGCCCGCAAGTCCGACGGCTTTTTGCTGCCCATCGGTGGCCCCAAGGGCTTTGGGCTGTCGGTTGCCATTGGGCTGATGGCCGGAGTACTCAACGGTGCGGCTTTCGGCTCGGACGTGGTGAATTTTACCAACGACACGACGTCCTCGACCAATACCGGGCAATTTGTGATGGCTCTTGACCCCGCCGCCTTTGGGATTTCGGATTTTGGAAAGCGCGCCGAACATGTGTTCGACGAGATGCGCGCCTCACCGCCGCTGCCCGGGTACGATCCCGTCCGCATGCCCGGCGAAGGCAAGACCGTAGCGGTCAAAGCACGCATAGACCGAGGCCTTGATCTGAAGCCCGCCCTGCGACGCGATCTGGACGCGTTGAAGGCTGAATACGGGTTTGACGCCACCCTCGCCTGATCCCACACTTGTGTCTCGCGCACGACGCCGTTTCTGGAGCCTTTCAACATGAAGAAAACAGACCAGATTGCCATTGTGGGCGCCGGATTGGCGGGGCTGACAGCGGCCCGCGCATTGGCGGACGCGGGCCATAACGTGACCGTTTTCGAAAAGGGCCGTGGTCTTGGCGGGCGCATGGCGTCGCGCAGGAAAGATGGGTGGCGTTTCGATCATGGGGCGATTGTCCTACGGCCGAGCGACGATGATTTCGCAGCCTTTACCGCCCAAAACGATGCCGAAGGCAATGCCGCCTATTGGAACGACGCAGCGGGTTGGATAGGGCTGCCGGGTATGAGCGGGGCCGTCAAACCGATTGCCAACGGGCTGACGATCCATACCCAAGCCGAGGTCACTGCGTTAGAGCGCGGAGTCGACGGGTGGGTTTTGCAAGGGCCAACGGCTGCTGCGGGACTACAGTTCCACCAGCTCATCCTCGCGATCCCGCAGCCACAGGCGCACCGGCTTTTATCACCATGGCCGCAGCTTCAGGCGCAGATTGAACCCGCCCAAATGGATCCATGCTGGACGCTTATGGTTGGTTTTGGCGCTCGGCTTCCGACCGACATGACCTATTCGAACGACGGCAATGGCCCCATCGCCGTGATCGCGCGCGAGACTGCGAAACCGGGCCGGGACTTGCCCGGCGACGGTTGGGCCATCCAAGCAAACGCTCACTGGAGCCGTACCCATTTGGAATTGGACCGCACCGCGGTAGAAACCGCTTTGCTGGACGCCTTCTTTGCGGCACTCGGATGCAATGCTGTTTCGCCAAATCTCAGCATGGCCCATCGTTGGCGCTATGCCCTGACATCAAGACCTTTGGGGCAATCCTACCTGAATGATGCCTCCCTGGGGCTTTCGATCTGTGGCGACTGGTGCCTTGGCCCTGGGGCTCAGGATGCCTTCAACAGTGGTCGCCGTCTTGCAGAAGCGCGGTTGTCAGAATCAAGCCCCGGCCAGAGGCCGTCAATAAATTGATAACGGACAGCGAAAGGAAACGACCTTACGATCACGCGGTGCGGATCGTACCGGTCAATTGCGTGCCATCGACGGCACAGGCCGCGCGAAGCTTAGCTTCGTTGCCTTGCGAGACCTGTCCGATGAGGTCGCCGCGCGCCTGTAAGCCACGGGTATCGACGACGATGACAGTGTGGCGATTGTCCTGCCCAATGGCCCAAAAGTGGCCATGGCCTTTTTCACCGTCGCGCGAGCGGCCACATCCGCACCACTCAACCCCGCGAACCAGGCTGCCTTTTGGCGATCTCGTCAGGGACGATTTAGGCGGGCCTGCCCAAGGGGCGCGCAAGCGAAGAACCGCTGCCGGTGGAGTTGAACCGGGCGCTGGCGGAGATTGGGGTGCTGTGAGGGGCCTTTACTAGGGCCGAAACCAAACATAGATCTTGCTTGTCGCAACCATCAAGTGAGCGTAACCCGCTTCACATCGAACGGACACGCTCATGCATACACCGATCGCCCTTCCCGCCAACCAGAAACGCCGCATCAACACGCTGCGTGTCGCCATGTTGGTCATGGTGCCGCTCGTCTTGTTCACCCGTCCGGGACTGCCGCTGCCCAGCGGCCTCATGGATACCATCGAAAGCACCGGCATGCTGCTGGTGATTGGCGGCGTTCTGGGGCGGTTCTGGTCAATCCTGTACATCGGGAGCCGCAAGAACAAATTGGTGATGCAGGCCGGCCCCTATTCGATCTGCCGCCATCCCCTGTACCTGTTTTCAACCCTGTCGGTCTTTGGCTTCGGACTGATGCTGGGCTCGGTCTTACTGACCTTCGTTATGACGGCATTGGTGCTGTACATTCTCAACGACATCGCCAGCAAAGAGGAACGGTTCCTGCGCTCTGAATTTGGTCCGGCCTATGATGCCTATGCCGCGCGCACGCCGCGCATTGTTCCGCGCCTCGGCCAGTTCTCTTCACCGACCGAAGTGACATTCAACACCAACACCCTGAGGCGAAACTTCTTCGATGCGCTGGTCTTTCTCAGCTTGCTGCCGATTGGCGAGTTGACCGAGCATTTCAAAGACACAGGCGCGCTGCCCACCTTTGCACTGTTTTGACCCCGACAAATGTAGAGGCCGATTTCTACAGCCTCTTCACCCTTTCTTAACAAACGCCACCGCGCGCCCAGTTAACCCCGCCGTTTTTCTCAAAAGTGCACCGCGCGGTGCACAGGCTGTGCACGCGCTGTGTACGGGTTGTGACTCCCCCATCGCCCTTGTTTTCATGGCATTAACCTGTGTATCGCAAACCCTGCGTCACAACTGTTGCGCGTACGCTGTCTGTGGCCTCAGCCCAACCGCTTCAGCAGTCCGCGCAAGACTTGCCGATCCGCATCATCCACCCCCGCCACGCGGGACCGCCACAGCGTCGCCTGAGAGGCCAGGATCAGGCCGTCCGACAGCACCTTGAGGTGGTTGGCGCGCAGGGTCTCGCCGCTGCTGGTGATGTCGGCAATCGCCTCTGCCGTCTCGTTCGCCACCGTGCCTTCGGTCGCGCCCTGGCTGTCGACCAGCTGGTAATCCGCCACCCCGGCTTCGCGCAGGAAATCGCGCACAAGCCGGTGATATTTCGTCGCGATCCGCAGGCGGAACCCGTGGCGCTCGCGAAAGGCGGACGCCACCGCATCCAGATCGTCCGTCAGGTCCACATCGACCCACCCGGCAGGCACGGCCAGCACCAGATCGGCATGGCCGAACCCCATCTCTGCCACCGGGTCAACTTGTTGTTCCCAAAGGGGTAATTTCTCCTGCACGAGGTCGGTGCCGGTGACGCCCAGATGAATGCGCCCGGCGGCCAGTTCGCGCGGAATTTCGCCTGCCGACAGCAGCACCAGCGACACCCCGTCAACCCCTGCGACCTCGCCCGCATATTCCCGGTCCGACCCGGTGCGCACCAAGGTCACGCCACGTCTGGCGCACCAGTCAAAGGTCTTTTCCATCAGCCGCCCCTTGGACGGCACACCCAGTTTGATCGTCATGCCGACCCCTCCAGCAGGGCCATCAGGTCGGGGCGCAGCACGGCCCCAACGGCGGGAATTTCCGTGCCCCCGCCAAGACGCCGTGTCAGCGCGTCATAGCGTCCGCCCGTGGCGACCGGCGGCAGGTCGGGTCGGGATTCTGCATAAAAACCAAAGACAAAGCCGTCATAGTATTCCATCGACGTGCGCCCGTAACTTGCCTCGAATTCCAGTTTGTCCACGTCTATCCCGCGCGCGGCCAGCGCCTCTGCACGGGCATCGACACGGGCAACGGCCGGGCGGATGGCCGGAAGGTCAACCGTGAGGTCATGCAGTTGCAACAGCGCAAAGGGCAGCGTTTCGCGCACCGACAACAGCGCATCAAGGCCGTCCATCTCGGCCCCGCTGATCGGAGCCTCGGTGGCGTCTTCCGCCAGCGCCCGGATGCGGGCATCGACCTCGGCCTGACTGCGCAAACCCGTCAGCGGCGCGCCCGCGCCACCCGTGCCCGCCAGCAGGGCACGGCGACTTTCGGGCACGGGCGTCCTGCCCCCGAACCGATCCAGCAAGGCGCGAAAGCGACGCGGGCGCCAGATGTGGCGGCGCAGCGCCGCCTTGCGTCGCCCGGATGTGTTCAGCCCCTCGACAGCCGCCATCAGCACGCCGATGTCGCCCGTCGCAGCGCGCAGGGCCAGCGGCGCAACCGTTTGAGAAATCAGTGAAAACACCTCGGCATCCGCCGCCGCCGGGTTGGAGCGGTCAAACACCTCGTACCCGACCTGCAGGTATTCGCTGGCGCGATCCGGGTCTTGCTCCTGCCGGCGAAACACCTCGCCGGCATAGGTGTAGCGTGCCGGATCCGCTCCGTTCGCCATGTGCATCTGCACGACGGGCACCGTGAAATCCGGGCGCAACATCTGCTCGCCCCGCATCGCGTCGCTGGTCACATAGGCGCGCGCGCGGATGTCTTCTCCGTAGAGGTCCAGAAGCAGGCTCGCCGGTTGCAGCACGGGCGGGTCGACCGCCTGCGCCCCTGCGGCAACAAACCGGTCACGAAGGGCCAGGGCACGGGCACGCAGATCGCTCATCCTGCCAGTATCTCGCGCACTTTGGCCAGCATCTGGTCGCGCGGCACTTCGAACTGGCTGGGGCGGTTTTTCCATTCCTCATGAGTGGCGGTTTCAGCGATTTTTGCGCCCAGAATCAAGTCCTTGATCTGCACCACACCGCGCTCCTTTTCATCGCCACCTTCGATGATCGCGATGGGCGAGTTGCGCTTGTCCGCGTATTTGAGCTGGTTGCCGAAGTTCTTCGGGTTGCCCAGATAGACCTCGGCGCGAATCTTGCCTTTGGAAGGGTCATTCGGGTCGATATCGGCATTGCGCAACTCGGCCACCATCGCCTGATAATCCGCCATGCGGTCGCGATCCATGACGGTGACGACGACCGGGCCATGCGTTTCCGTCCCGCTACGGCCCGTGGAGCGCAGGGCGGCCAGCAGGCGATCCACGCCGATGGAGACGCCTGTCGCGGGCACTTCCTGCCCGGTGAATCGCTTGACGAGGTCATCATAGCGCCCGCCGCCAGCGACCGAGCCGAATTGGACGTTCTGGCCCTTTTCGTTCTGGACGTCAAAGGTCAGTTCAGCCTCGTAGACGGGGCCGGTGTAATAGCCGAGACCGCGCACGACGGAGGGATCGATCACGATGCGGTCGGGGCCGTAGCCTGCTGCGCGTACTAAGTTTAGAATTTCTCTTAGCTCGCTGACACCATTGGCGCCGACTTCCGAAGACCCTACTAGAGTTTTTAGCGCACTAAGAATGAGAGGACTCTCATCGCCGGAACCTTCCTCGATATCTTCCATGATCCGCGTTTCGGTTTTGCTCCGTTCCGTCAATATATCTGGGGAAATAAACTCGAGAACCTTGGATATTTGAAATAACTCCAACCCTGCGCCGTCGGTGAAGTCCCCACTTTCATCTTTGCGCCCGGCACCAAGCAACGCACGCACACCGTCCGCTCCCAAGCGATCCAACTTGTCGATGGCGCGCAACACGATGCCGCGTTCGGCTGCCTTGTCGTCCCCGGCAAGGCCCGCGACCTCCATCACGCCGTTCAGCACCTTGCGGTTGTTGATCCGGATCACATAGTCGCCGCGCGCGATCCCCACAGCCTCCAGCGTATCCGCCAGCATCGCGCAAATCTCGGCATCTGCCGCCATGCTCGCCGTGCCCACCGTATCCGCATCGCATTGATAAAACTGGCGAAACCGCCCCGGCCCCGGCTTTTCGTTGCGCCATACCGGACCCATCGTGTAGCGGCGGTAGGGGTTAGGCAGGTCATTGCGGTGCTGGGCATAAACGCGCGCCAGCGGGGCCGTCATGTCATAACGCAACGCCAGCCAGTCGCCATCCTCTTCCTGCCAGGCAAACACGCCCTCGTTCGGACGATCGACATCCGGCAGGAACTTGCCCAGCGCCTCGACCGTCTCGACAGCACTGCTTTCGAGCGCATCAAACCCATAGCGATGATAAACCTCCGCGATCCTGGCAAGCATCGCCGTGCGCTCGCTCACATCAGTACCGAAATAATCGGCAAAGCCCTTGGGCGTCTGGGCCTTGGGGCGCGGGGTCTTTTTGGGCTTGGCCATGGTGCCACTCCGGGTAAGGTTCGGGCGCGTCCTATCGCAGGGCGGATAAGGGGGCAAGGTGCGCACGGCTTGCGCAGGCCTCCCTTTTGCCCCACATGAGGGCCATGAACCGCCGCATAGATGCCCTGGAAGAACAAATCGCCCACCTCATCCGCACGGTCGAGGACCTGAGCGACATCGTCGCACGGCAGGAAGGCGAACTGGCGCTGCTGACCAGGCGTGCACAGATGTTGATGGCGCGCGAGGCAGAACGCGAGTCCCAGAGCGGTGGCGGTGTCGTCGTCGGGGATGAGCGGCCACCACATTATTGAAACAGCACCCGTTTCGCCCCTGATACCTGCGCCCTTCCGGTCAGCGGCAATGCCACCCGTCAGGCAGAGGGACAGGATTTCCCATAAAAAAACCGGGCCGGTTCATAGGATATTAAGGTTAATGCCTTTTGATCGAACAGCGCCGGGAGCAGGGATGCGAACCGGCGTAATCGGAGAAGGTTTATGGTCCCTATGGGGCCGGGGATCGGATCCGGTCCTTCTCTGATTTGAAAAAATCCTCCCCGAAGGGTCGGTAAATCAAAGATTGCGCCCTCAGGGTGTTTTCACGGACAGGGCCAACAGCGCTCCGTCGTGCAACAGAATGTCCGCCCAGCGTGCGTTGTCGCCAAAGTTTTCGTAGACGCTGACAAAGGCGGTCGTTCTTTCGAGCCGCGAAATCCGCGGCCCGCACGGTTGGGTGCGCCCGACATTGCACACCTTGGCCTTTACCTTTTCATAGGCGCGGTCTGTCGTCGAATAGGGGTATTCGCTGGCCGGCAGCCCATAGCGCAAGTGTTCGTGAAATTCGGGCGTGCCGAAAATCGCCAGCGCAGCCGTGAACTGGCGCGCGCAGTTGTCGCTGAAGCCGGTGACATAGAAAGACCTTGGCCCGGCACTGTCGGGCGCGCTGTCAAACAGGTAATAGCCCGGCCCCTTGCCTGCCGCCTGTTCCACAAGTTTGCCGAGATCTCGGGTGCGCATGTCGCAGACGCGGGCGACCTCACCGAACGGCAGAACCGTACCCGGGCGCACATCCCGCAGCGCCAAGCCCGCAGTTGGCGCAGGTGCTGCGCGCCCAAAGAGACGGCGGCGTTTTTGCGGTTCCACAAGGTCCGGCGACGGTGGCGCCGTGATTTCGGGTGTCAGTGCCGCGACCTGCACGTCTTGTGCCTGCGCATCGCCGTCGGTTTCGCCGGGGAACGCGCGGTCGAGGTCAAATCCCTCGTCTGTCCCCTCATACATCTCTTCATTCATTTCCGGGGGGGCATCGGCGACGGATGCAGCCCGCAGCCAGTTCAAAAGACCTTTGGGCTTTGGCGCAGGCGCCGTGGATGGCGTTTCCATCGCCACGGTCTCGCCGTCTTCTGCCGGGGCTTCGACGTTCAGGCCGCCCGCCACCGGCACGCCATCAGCCGAGGCTTGCGTAGGGTCCGCCGCGATACTGTTCGCCGGGCTACCTTGCGCATCGGGGCGCTTGCGGAAAAGCCCGGACAGAATGCTTTCTTCGCGCGCCAGTTCTTCCTGGGTCGGCAATGCGGTGCTGACCGCGGCGTCGGGCAACGCGACACCATCCGACACACGCTCGACCCCGGCAAGCGGATCGCCACATGCGCCAAGCACCAGTAAAGATGGAACAATCGCCCACGCCTTGCGCATATCGTTTTGCCTCCCCCGCAGGAGAAACTAGCGTCAGATCACCCGGACGTCCAGTCAGCCGGGCGGACGCCGCCTACAGGTCCTGCACTTCGACCACGCCGGACAGCGACTTGATCGCACCCTTGACCTGCGGGGTCACCGGGAATTCCGCGCCAAGGTCCATCTCGACTTCGCCCGGCAGGCTGTCATCCATCAGGCAGACGGTGACCGGGCCGCGCCCGGCGCCTTTTGCGGCCTGCACAGCCCCCTCCAGAACGCTTGCAACCAAAGACAGCGCCGACGGGGCGTCCACGAAAATGCGCAGGCCCATGCTGCCCACATCCGCCACGACCGTGTCGATGGGCGCGACGGACCGGCCCAGCAGCTTGAGTTGATCCGCCTCCATCGTCGCCTCGACCGTCACGATGACCTTTTCGCCCGCGATCAGAAAATCCTGCGCCTTTTCAAGGCTGTCCGAGAACAGCGTGACTTCGAATGCACCGGCAGTGTCCGACATCTGGCAAAAGGCAAAGCGGTTGCCGCGCGCCGATTTGCGCACCTGCAGGCCCGCGACAACTCCGGCAAGTTTGGCCACGAGGGGTTGGTTTTCCGCCTTTGCCGTCACCTCGTCCAGCGTGATCACGCCCTTGCGCTTGAGCGCACCCATGTAGTCATCCAGCGGATGACCCGAAAGGTAGAACCCGACGGCCTTGAATTCCTCGCCCAAGCGTTCGGCGGGCAGCCAGTCTTCCACCGGCATCAGGCGCGGTTCGGGCAAATCATCACCCGCCTCACCAAACAGCGACACCTGATCGGAGTTCTTCTGATCGTGCACCGCCGCCGAATAGGCTGACAGCGCATCCAATGCGTCGAACACACGGCGGCGATTGGGGTCAAGCTGATCAAAGGCCCCCGCCCGCGCCAGCATTTCCAGGGGTCGCTTGCCCACCCGTTTCAGGTCCACCCGGCGCGCGAGGTCGAACAGGGTGGCAAAGGGCTTGTCCGCGCTGTTGATTGCGCTCGGGTCCGAGCGACGCCCCTCAACAATCAGTCGCATCGCTTCGACGCCGACATTCTTCAGCGCACCCAGCGCGTAAACCAGCGCGCTGTCCACCACCTTGAACGTCGCATCCGACCGGTTCACGCAAGGCGGCACCCAGGGCAGGTCCAGCGATTTGCGCACCTCCTCGAAATAGACCGCCAGCTTGTCCGTCAGGTGGATATCACAGTTCATCACCCCAGCCATGAATTCGACCGGGTGGTTGGCCTTGAGCCATGCGGTCTGATAGCTGACCACCGCATACGCCGCCGCGTGGGACTTGTTGAAGCCGTAATTGGCGAACTTGTCGAGCAGGTTCCACACCTCGATCGCCTTGGCCTCGTCCACGCCGTTTTCGCCCGCCCCTTTCAGGAATTTCGGGCGCTCGGCGTCCATCGCCTCCTGAATCTTCTTGCCCATCGCACGGCGCAGCAGGTCGGCACCGCCAAGCGAGTATCCCGCCATTTCCTGCGCAATCTGCATCACCTGTTCCTGATAGACGATGATGCCTTGGGTTTCGTCCAGAATGTGGTCGATGGTGGGGTGCAGCAGTTCGCGCTCGCTCTTGCCGTTCTTGACCTCGCAGAACTTGGGAATATTCTCCATCGGGCCCGGTCGATAAAGGGCGACGAGGGCGATGATATCTTCGATACAGTCCGGTTTCATGCGTTTCAGCGCATCCATCATGCCCGAGCTTTCCACCTGGAACACTGCCACCGTTTTGGCCGAGGCATAAAGCTTGTAACTCGCCTCGTCATCCAGCGGGATGCCGCCAATGTCGTTCTCCATCCCCGGCGCGGGCGTGTAGAGTTCGGTGCCGTCCGCCGCAATATGCAGCGTCCTGCCCGAGGCGAGGATCTGATCCACCGCATTCTGGATCACCGTCAGGGTTTTGAGGCCCAGAAAGTCGAACTTGACCAGCCCGGCCTGTTCCACCCATTTCATGTTGAACTGGGTCGCGGGCATGTCGGATCGCGGATCCTGATAGAGCGGCACAAGTGCGTCCAGCGGCCTGTCGCCAATGACCACACCGGCGGCATGGGTCGAGGCGTTGCGCAGCAACCCCTCGACCTGTTGGCCATAGTCCAGCAGGCGTTTCACCACTTCCTCGTTGCGCGCCTCTTCGCGCAGGCGCGGCTCGTCGGCCAGCGCCTTTTCGATGCTGACGGGTTTGACGCCCTCGACCGGGATCAGTTTCGACAGTCGGTCCACCTGCCCGTAGGGCATCTGCAACACCCGCCCGATATCGCGCACCGCCGCCTTGGACAATAGCGCACCAAAGGTGATGATCTGCCCCACCTTGTCGCGCCCGTATTTGCCCTGAACATAGCGAATGACTTCCTCGCGCCGCTCCATGCAAAAGTCGATGTCGAAATCGGGCATGCTGACCCGTTCGGGGTTCAGAAAGCGTTCAAACAGCAGGGCATAGCGCAACGGATCCAGGTCGGTCACCGTCAGCGCATAGGCCACCAGACTGCCCGCACCCGACCCCCGCCCCGGCCCCACCGGAATGCTGTGATCCTTGGCCCATTTGATGAAATCGGCAACGATCAGGAAATAGCCCGGAAAGCCCATGCCCTCAATGATATCCAGCTCGAAATCGAGGCGTTTCTGGTATTCTTCGACCGATGCCGCATGGGGGATCACCTTGAGCCGTTCGACCAGACCCGCATTGGCCTGTTTGCGCAATTCTTCAACCTCGTCATCGGCGAACTTGGGCAGAATGGGATCACGGCGATAGGCCATGAAGGCGCAGCGCCGCGCAATTTCCACCGTGTTTTCAATCGCCTCAGGCAGATCGGCGAACAGGGTCACCATCTCGGCCTGGCTTTTGAAGTAGTGCTGCGGGGTCAGGCGCCGGCGCGGTTCCTGTTGATCGACATAGGCGCCATCGGCAATACAGATCAGCGCATCGTGACTTTCATACATGTCAGCCTTGGGGAAATAGACGTCATTTGTGGCCACCAGTGGCAGGCCCATCCCATAGGCCATCTCGATAAATCCGCGCTCGGTCAGACGCTCGGGCTCGGGGGCGCCATCCTCGCCCGGATGGCGTTGCAGTTCAACATAGAGACAGTTGCCAAACACCTCGGCCAGCCGTGTCATCAATGCCTCGGCCGCCGGGCGCTGACCGGCTTGCAACAGCATACCCACAGGTCCCGCAGGCCCGCCCGTCAGGCAGATGATGTCGCTGGAATGGCCTGCCAGTTCCGCGACCGTGACAAAGGGCAACTCGGACCCCTCGCGCAGATAGAGGCACGAGTTGAGCTTCATCAGGTTTTCATAACCTGCCTCGGACTGCGCCAGCAGAACCAGCGGTGCAGGTGCGCGGGGCCGTTCACCGGGACGCGGTGTCACGTATTGCAGATCGACCTGGCACCCGATGATCGGCTGCACGCCCGCCCCCGCCATGCCGACGGAAAACTCCAAGGCGGCAAACATGTTGTTGGTGTCGGTCAGCGCTATGGCGGGCATACCGGACTTGCGCACCAGATCGGGCAGCTTTTTCAGGCGCATCGCCCCTTCAAGCAACGAATATTCGGAATGGGTGCGCAGGTGAATGAATCGGGGGGCATCTGTCATACACGCCAGACTAGGGCCAGCTTGCCCCCATATCCAGTGGTGCCGCAAAGTTATGCACACCAAATCAGCGTCACCCGCCCAATCGCAATGCCTCTTGCAATGTCCCGACCGCCCCGCATAGCCTGAACGCAGTTCTGCCCTGGCTTTGCTTCTACGCCGCATCGAAGCTGCCAATCATAACGGGCCAAAGGTAGCGCGGCAGGTCAAACGCATGCACACGACATTTCTTCTCAACGGAAGGCGCGTCACTGCTGACACAACTCCGACGACAACCCTGCTGGACTGGCTGCGCGAAGAACAGCACCTGACCGGCACCAAGGAAGGGTGCAACGAGGGCGATTGCGGCGCCTGTTCGGTGATCGTCACGGACACGGACGGCGCGCGCGCGCTGAATGCCTGCATCCTGTTCATGCCCCAGATCGAAGGCAAGGCGGTGCGCACGGTCGAAGGCATCGCGGCCCCCGATGGCACCTTGCACCCCGTGCAAGAGGCGATGATCAGGCACCACGGCAGCCAGTGCGGCTTTTGCACCCCCGGCTTCATCACCTCGATGGCCTGCGCGCACCTGAACGGCGCGCGCGATCACGACACGCAATTGGCCGGAAACCTGTGCCGCTGCACGGGTTACGCCCCGATTGTCCGCGCCGCACAAGAAGCGGCAGAGGCGCCTGTGCCCGATCACATGAACGACATTCCGCTTCTTCTGACTGAAAATACCACGGGGGATGAGCCGAAGGCGATGGGGGCAGAGCCCCCGACCACGCCCGAAGCGCTTGCCGACTGGCTGGATCAACACCCAGACGCCACCTTGATTGCAGGGGCAACGGATGTGGGCCTGTGGGTGACCAAGGGTTTCCGCAAGCTGGGGCCGGTCGCCTTTCTGAACCGCATTCCCGCACTGGCCGGTGTGACGGTTGCGGACGACCATTTTCGCATCGGAGCGACCACGACGCTCAGCGAATTGCACGATGCCATTGCGCCTCATTACCCCGGCCTTGCCGAACTGATCCGCCGCTATGGTTCGGTGCAGGTGCGCAATGCGGCCACTATCGGCGGCAATGTCGCAAACGGATCGCCCATCGGCGATGGGTCTCCCGCGCTGATCGCGCTGGGAGCCACACTGCACCTGCGCAGCGTGAACGGACCGCGCACTATGCGGATCGAGGATTTCTTTGTCGACTATGGCAAACAGGACCGCGCCAGGAACGAATTCGTCGAGGCTATCACCGTCCCGCGCCAGGGCAATCACTTGCGCTGCTACAAACTTTCCAAACGCTTTGATCAGGACATTTCGGCGGTCTGCGGCTGCTTCTGGATCAAGACACAGGACCGCAAGGTCACAGCCGCCCGTCTGGCCTTTGGCGGCATGGCCGGCACCCCCAAACGCGCGGCCCGGGCCGAAGCCGCACTGATCGGCCAGCGGTGGAGCGAAACAACCGTGGCGGCCGCCATGACGGCGCTGGCACAGGATTTCACACCAATGTCGGACATGCGCGCGTCGGCCAGCTATCGGATGGAGGCGGCACAAAACATGCTGTTGCGTGCATGGCTCCAGGATCAGGGACAGGAAACCAACGTGCTCGAGGTGCAACCGTGAGCGTCGCCAGCCCCCTGCCGCACGACGCCGCGCACCTGCACGTTACGGGCGCCGCGCGCTATGTGGATGACATGCCAACGCCCGCCGCAACGCTGCACCTGGCCTTTGGCCTGAGCACCTGTGCCAGTGGCGCGATCACCGCACTGGACCTGAACGCGGTGCGCGATGCACCTGGCGTGGTTGCGGTGCTGACGGCAGAGGATCTGCCCTTTGCCAACGATGTCTCGCCGTCCGCCCATGATGAACCGCTGCTGGCCGAGGACACCGTGCACTATTTGGGCCAGCCTGTCATTGCGGTGATCGCCCGCACCCATCTGCAAGCCCGGTTTGCAGCCCGGCAGGGCAAGATGGATATCGTCGAAACCACACCGATCCTTTCGATCGAGGATGCGCTGGCCGCCGATGCACGGTTCGAGGACGGCCCCCGCATTTATGCCCGCGGGGATGCGGCCGGTGCGCTCGATACGGCCCGAAACACGCTCAGCGGCAGGTTGCATATCGGCGGGCAGGAGCATTTCTATCTCGAAGGGCAGGCCGCGCTCGCCCTGCCCGGCGAGGATGGCGACATGCATGTCATCTCTTCCACCCAGCACCCTACCGAAATCCAGCACAAGGTGGCCGAGGCCATTGGGTTGCCGATGCACAGCGTGCGGGTCGAAACCCGGCGCATGGGCGGTGGATTTGGCGGCAAGGAAAGCCAAGGCAACGCGCTTGCCGTGGCCTGCGCCATCGCCGCGCGTCTGACAGGACAGCCCTGCAAGATGCGCTATGACCGGGACGATGACATGATCATCACCGGAAAGCGGCACGATTTCCGCATTGATTACGATGTCGGCTTTGATGATGAAGGTCGCATCACGGCCCTCGATTTGCGCCAGTATACCCGCTGCGGATGGGCCATGGATTTGTCCCTGCCGGTGGCGGACCGCGCGATGCTGCATGCCGACAATGCCTATTGGCTTCCCGACATCCGTATCGAAAGCCACCGCCTGCGCACCAACACCCAAAGCGCAACCGCCTTTCGCGGCTTTGGTGGCCCGCAGGGCATGTTGGGGATGGAGCGGATTGTGGATCATGTCGCCGCCGAACTGGGGCTTGATCCTCTCGCGGTGCGCCAAAGAAACTTTTATGCCTCCGGCGGTGGTATTTCCGGTCAGAAGAAGCAAACAACGCCCTATGGCCAGCCGGTGACTGATTTCATTCTCGACGGGTTGGTGGATCAACTGCGCGAAACTGCGGACTATGATGCACGGCGCAGTGAGATTGGCGAATGGAACGCGACCAATCCGGTGCTGAAAAAGGGCATAGCCCTGACCCCTGTGAAGTTCGGGATCAGCTTTACCCTGACCCATCTCAATCAGGCGGGCGCGCTGGTTCATGTTTATGCGGATGGGTCGATCCACCTCAATCACGGTGGCACCGAGATGGGCCAGGGTCTGTTCCAGAAGGTGGCGCAGGTGGCCGCAAGTCGTTTTGGCGTTCCGATGGACGCGATCCGGATAACCGCGACCGATACGGCCAAGGTGCCCAATACCTCGGCCACCGCGGCCTCGTCCGGAAGTGATCTGAACGGGATGGCCGTCAAGGCGGCCTGTGATACCATTCGCACGCGGATGGCTGAACATCTGGCGCAAGTGCATCAGTGCAAACCTGCTGCCGTGATCTTTGACAAAGGCCGTGTCCGCGCCGGCGATGCCGATTACAGTTTTGCCGAAGTTGCCGCCATGACACATCAGGCCCGCGTCAGTCTTTCCGCCACGGGGTTTTACAAAACACCCGACATCGAATGGGATCGGATCAGGGGCCATGGCCGGCCGTTCTTTTATTTTGCCTATGGCGCTGCGGTCACCGAAGTCGTCGTGGACACATTGACAGGCGAAAACCGTATCTTGTGCGCCGACATCCTGCATGATGCGGGCGCATCATTGAACCCGGCGCTTGACGTCGGGCAGGTCGAAGGCGGGTACGTGCAAGGTGCGGGCTGGCTCACCACCGAAGAACTGGTGTGGGATGACAAGGGAGGTTTGCGCACCCACGCACCGTCAACCTACAAGATACCCGCCTGCAGTGACAGGCCCGACGTGTTCAACGTAGCCCTCTGGGACGGGGAAAACCGTGCCGACACGATCTATAAATCCAAGGCAGTCGGCGAACCGCCACTGATGCTGGGTATCTCGGCCTTTCTGGCGCTGAGCGACGCCGTCGCTGCCTGTGGCCCTAACTATCCCGACCTGCACGCCCCTGCGACGGCGCAATCCATTCTGGCCGCGATTCACAGGGCCCGCGATGTTTGATCGGGACGCCCTGATTGCAGCCTGCTCGGCCCACGGCCGTGTCGTGCGCGTGGTGATCGCCGCCGTCCATGGCTCTGCCCCGCGCGAAGTCGGGGCGGCGATGATGGTGTGGCGCGGCGGGCAATCCGGCACCATCGGGGGCGGAGCGCTTGAATTCGAGCTGGCGCAGGCGGCGCGCAGGCTGAACCGGGATTCCCGAACACGGCACGCCCTTGGCCCTGATCTGGGCCAGTGCTGTGGCGGTGCCGTCGAAGTCATCAGCGAAGTCTATGATCTGAACCGCGCCCGCGCTCTGCCCGTTGATCTGGTCGCACGCGGGCCCGAGCCGATGCCGCTGCCGGTCAAACGCGTCCTCAGGGACGCGCGCAATCAGGGACAGGTGCCGGACGCCCGATATCTTGATGGCTGGATGATCGAAGGCGTGCGCGCGCCGGATCATCCGCTCTGGATCTGGGGTGCGGGTCATGTGGGCCGTGCCCTGGTCGATGTCTTGCACCCGGTGCCGGGTATCGCGATCACATGGGTCGATACGGCGGCGGATCGTTTTCCCGAAAGCGTCCCGGAAACGGTGCGGGTCGTGTCTGCGTCTCAACCCGCCCGTCTGGTGCACCATGCGCCGCAGGACGGTGACCACCTTGTTCTGACCTATTCCCACGATCTCGATCTCGCCCTGTGCCATGCGTTGCTGCAATACCGGTTCGGCAGTGTGGGGCTGATCGGGTCGGCCACCAAATGGGCGCGGTTTCGCAAACGGCTGACCATGCTGGGGCACAACGGCGATCAAATTGCACGCATTACATGCCCGATTGGCGACCCCGCCCTGGGCAAACAGCCACATATGATTGCGATAGGTGTCGCGCATCGGTTACTGATGACACGCAGACAAGCCCAAGTCCGGGCCGAGGTGCACGCATGACTACCCCGCTTCTGGCTCTGTCGGACCTGACCAAGGCCTATCCCGGCGTCATCGCCAATGACCACGTCTCACTTAGCATCGGCGTGGGTGAAATCCATGCGCTATTGGGCGAAAACGGTGCGGGAAAATCAACGCTGGTCAAGATGATATACGGGCTGGTCAAGCCCGATAGCGGTGCGATGCAGATGCACGGGGCCGACTTTGCGCCAGTTGACCCACGCGCCGCGCGCGCTGCGGGGGTCGGCATGGTGTTTCAGCACTTTTCCCTGTTCGATGCGCTGTCGGTCGCCGAGAATATCGCACTGGGCATGGAGGCGCCGCCGCCCATGGCAACCCTTGCCACCCGCATCCGCGAGGTGTCCGAAACCTACGGTCTGCCGCTTTCACCGGACCGCACCGTCGGGGATCTGTCGGCGGGCGAACGGCAACGGGTGGAAATCATCCGCTGCCTGCTGCAAGACCCCAAACTGCTGATCATGGACGAACCCACCAGCGTGCTGACCCCGCAAGAGGTCGATATCCTGTTCGAGACCCTGCGCAAGCTCAAGGCCGACGGCACCGCGATCCTTTACATCTCGCACAAGCTCGAGGAAATCCGCGCCCTGTGTGATGCCGCCACCATTTTGCGGGGTGGCAAGAATGTCGGCACCTGCGTGCCACGCGACACTTCGGCGCGCGAAATGGCCGAACTGATGGTGGGGACCACACTGGCCACGCCCAAAAGTGCCGCACATACGGCAGGCGATGTGATCTTGTCGGTCACGGGGCTGTCGGCGGTATCGCCCTCTGCGTTCGGCATGGCGCTCCGGGACATTTCGTTTGAGGTGCGGGCCGGCGAAGTGCTGGGCATTGGCGGAGTTGCCGGCAACGGCCAGGACGAAATGCTTGGCGTTTTGTCGGGCGAATTGCAGTGCGCACCGGGCATGGTGACCTTTCGCGGGAAGGATCTGGCAGGCATCGGGCCAGAGCAGCGGCGTGGCCTAGGTGTGCTCAGCGCGCCCGAGGAACGGCTGGGCCATGCTGCGGCTCCGGATATGTCACTGACGGAAAACGCGATGCTGACCGGGATGGCCCGCGAGGACCTCGCGCGGGGTGGCATTCTGAACTGGGCCAAGGCGCGCGATTTCGCCGAACGGATCATCGAGGCTTTCGATGTGCGCACCCCCGGTGCCCATAACGCGGCACGGTCGCTGTCCGGCGGCAACCTGCAGAAATTCGTGATCGGGCGCGAAGTGTTGCAACGCCCCGAGGTTCTGGTGGTCAACCAGCCCACGTGGGGCGTGGATGCGGCGGCGGCAGCAGCGATCCGGCAGGCTTTGCTGGACCTGGCGGCCGGGGGGACTGCGCTTGTGATCATTTCTCAGGATCTGGACGAATTGATGGAAATATCCGACCGCTTCGCAGCCCTGAACGAAGGACGTTTGGGCGCGCCCAGGCCGACTTCGGATCTGGATGTGGAACAGATCGGCCTGATGCTGGGGGGCGCCCATGGGATGGAAGTTGCACATGTCTGAACACGCAAGAGCCTTCGGTGGCGGTTTATTTGGCGAACTGAAGCAGGACAGGTGCACATGATCCGGCTTGAGAAACGCCCCCAACCGTCGCAGGTGATGTCCTGGGCAACGCCGCTGCTGGCGGTGCTGGCCACCATGGTGTTCGGGGGTCTGTTGTTTGCCCTGCTGGGCAAGGACCCGATCCAGTCGATCCTGATCATTTTCTGGGAACCGCTATTCGGCGAGTTCTCCTTTTTCTATCGTCCGCAATTGCTGATCAAGGGTGCGCCGCTAGTACTGATCGCCATTGGTCTCGCCCTTGGGTTCAAGGCAAATATCTGGAACATCGGGGCAGAGGGGCAGTACATTGTCGGTGCCATTTGCGGCGCGGCCGTTGGCCTTGCCTTTTATCCGATGGAGAGCGTGTTCATCTTTCCGCTGATGATTGTCGCGGGCGCCTTCGGCGGATGGGTATGGGCGATGATACCGGGCCTGTTGAAAGTGAAGTTCGGCACCAACGAAATCCTGGTCAGCCTGATGCTTGTCTATGTGGCGGAACAACTGCTGGCCTCCATGTCGCTGGGATTGCTGAAAAATCCCGAAGGTTTCGGCTTTCCCGGATCGCGCAACCTGCAACAGTACCCGTCCGCGTTCAACGCCGAGATCATTTCGGGCACCGGGATGCACTGGGGCGTGGTCGCAGCACTGATTGCCGTGATCTTTGCTTATGTGCTGCTGACGCGTCACCGGCTGGGATTTGCCATTCGGGTCACGGGCGAGGCACCGCGCGCCGCCAGGTTCGGCGGTGTGAACCCCGCCCGTCTGATCCTGTTCTGCCTTGGGGCATCGGGTCTGCTGGCAGGGCTTGCCGGTATGTTCGAAGTGGCAGGCCCCGCAGGCCAGATCAGCATTGATTTCAACGTGGGCTATGGGTTCACGGCGATCATCGTGGCGTTTCTCGGGCGGCTCAATCCGCTGGGGATCGTGGCCGCCGGACTGCTGCTGGCGCTGACCTATATCGGCGGTGATATTGCACAGTCGCAACTCGGGCTTCCCGCCGCAGCCATTCAGGTGTTTCAGGGGATGCTGTTGTTTTTCCTGCTGGCGCTGGATGTTTTGACAAACTATCGCGTGCGCTTTGGCACGGGGGAGGTCGCCTGATGGACCTGAGTGCGATCAACCCCATCCTGCTCATCGCCGCCATGATCGGTGCCGCCACCCCTATCCTGCTGGCCGCCATCGGCGAGTTGGTGGCGGAGCGCGCGGGCGTGCTGAACCTCGGGGTCGAGGGGATGATGATCACCGGGGCGGTCTGCGGCTTTATCATCGCTGTTAACACCGGCTCGCCGACGGTTGGCTTTGTCGCGGCGGCGGTTGGCGGGGCGGTCCTGTCCCTGCTCTTTGCGTTTCTGACGCAGATCGCGCTGGCCAACCAGGTCGCGTCGGGGCTGGCCCTCACCCTGTTTGGCCTCGGGTTGTCGGCGCTGATGGGCCAACGCTATGTCGGGATCAAACCGCCGCGCACCGAGGCGACGCCGCTTGGCCCGCTGGCGGACATCCCGGTCATTGGCCCGATTATCTTTGGCCATGACCTGATCGTCTATCTGGGCCTGGTCATCGTTGCCGCGACATGGGCCACGCTGAAATTCACGCGGGCGGGTCTGATCCTGCGCGCGGTGGGCGAAAACCACGACGCGGCACACGCGCTCGGCTACAAGGTCAAGCGCATCCGCACGCTTGCCATCATGTTCGGTGGCGCCTGCGCGGGACTTGGCGGGGCCTATATCAGCCTTGTCCGCGTGCCCCAATGGACCGAAGGCATGACGGCAGGTGTGGGATGGATCGCACTCGCGCTGGTTGTCTTTGCGTCATGGAAACCCTGGCGGGTGCTGCTAGGTGCCTATCTTTTCGGCGGAATCACTCAATTGCAACTGAATCTGCAAGGCGCGGGCGTTGCCATTCCGGTCGAGTATTTGGCAATGTCCCCATATATCGTGACAATCATCGTTCTGGTGATTCTGTCGAGTGACAAATCGCGCGCGCCGGGATCACTGGGGCGCATATTTCACGCCTCGGGATAAGAGGCGCATCAACCAAGGGGGAAACCTAAACATGAAATTCACCACACTGATGGCCAGTGCGGCCCTTGCGCTTGGCCTTGCCAGCGGCGCAATCGCGGACGGAGACGAGAAAACCAAGGTCGGCTTTGTCTATGTCGGACCCATCGGCGACGGCGGCTGGACCTATGAACATGACAAGGGCCGTCTGGCCGTCGAGGCGGAATTCGGCGACAAGGTCGAAACCGTCTATGTTGAAAACGTCGCCGAAGGCCCGGACAGCGAACGCGTGATGACGCAGATGGCGCTGGATGGGGCCGACCTGATCTTTACCACATCCTTTGGCTATATGGACCCGACAATCAACGTCGCCGCCAAGTTCCCGAATGTGAAATTCGAACACGCCACGGGCTACAAGCGCGCCGACAACGTGTCGATCTACTCGGCCCGTTTCTATGAAGGGCGCGCCATCCAGGGCCATATCGCCGGGAAGATGACCAAATCCAACGTCGTCGGTTATATCGGGTCGTTCCCGATCCCCGAAGTGATCCGCGGCATCAACTCGGCCTATATCCATGCCAGGAAGGCAAACCCGGATGTCGAGTTCAAGGTGATCTGGGTCTATACGTGGTTCGACCCTGCCAAAGAGGCCGACGCCGCCAAGGTGCTGATCGAACAGGGCGCGGATGTCGTTCTGCAACACACCGATTCCACAGCGCCCCAGGCTGCGGCGCAAGAGGCGGGCAATGTCGTGACCTTCGGCCAGGCCTCGGACATGGGTCAGTACGCGCCCTTCCCGCGCGTGTCCTCGATCATTGATGACTGGGCACCCTACTACATCGCACGCACCAAGGCCGTGATGGACGGCACATGGGAGAGCACAGCCACATGGGACGGCATCGGCGCCGGCATGGTCGGCATCGGTGAAATCACCGACGCCGTGCCTGCGGACGTCAAGGCCGAAGCGTTGGCACTGAAAGCGGCCCTTGCTGACGGCTCCTATCACGCGTTCACCGGCCCGCTGAACAAGCAGGATGGCACGCCATGGCTGGCCGAAGGCGAAACCGCCGATGACGGTACGCTGGCTGGCATGAATTTCTATGTCGAAGGCATCGAAGGCGAAATCCCGCAGTAAGCGGTTGCGCTGATCAGACATGAAAAGGCCTCTCTATTTGCGGGGCCTTTTTTTGTTCCGCGGGTAGTCTCGCAAACTGCATGCACATGTTGCGTGATCTTGAACCACGGCCATGATCCCCGATCTAACGCCCTTTCAATCCACCTTTGTTCCAGATCGGGTTGCGTATACTATCCCTTTGACTGGAGGGGGATATGGCCGACACAAGAAGCTTCGAGAAAATGGAACGCGAGGGCTGGAGCACACCTGCCATCGCAAAGGGATATGCCGACGGGTTCGAGATGGCCTCGCGTCTCGTCGCGCAAAAGTTGACGGATGCAGTTGGTGCAGGGCCGAACACCAAGGTTCTTGATGTGTGTACCGGGCACGGTGTGGTCGCCGCAGCCCTTGTTGCAAGAGGCGCGACTGTCATTGGGTTGGACTTCTCGGAACCGATGATTGCCCTTGCGCGATCAAATGTCCCCGATGCGCGGTTCGTTCAGGGTGATGCGATGGCGCTCGATTTTCCCGACGAAAGCTTTGACGCCGTAACGATCGGGTTCGGTGTTCCACATTTTCCCGACACGCCCCGTGGCTTTGCAGAGGCCGCCCGCGTTTTGAAACCGGGCGGAAGAATTGCGTTTTCGATCTGGCACGGAAAAGGATCGGACGGCTCGTTCGGTTGGCTTTTTGACTCCGTCGGGCGTCTTGCGGATCCAACGATCACATTGCCGGAAGGCCCTGATGCGCATGTGCTTGTAGATATCGCTGTTGCCAAGCCAATGGTCGAAAGCGCGGGCTTTGATGACGTGCAGTTGCTGGAGGTCGCTTCCGAAGTAACTGTTCCCAGACCGGAAGCGTTGTTCGAGCTTTTCGATGGCGGCGCTGTGCGCGCGGCTTCGTTGCTTAATCGACAACCCAAAGAGAGACGGGATGCCATTCAAAAAGATCTGGCCATGCGTACACGCTCAGAAGCGACAAAGGGGAGGCAGGGCTATCTTGTTCCTGCTCCATCCGTGGTTATTTCCGCCGTTCGCACCGGAAACTGTTTGGTTTCAGCCATAAGAGAGTGCCAAACGCGTCCAGGCGCTGGGGGTCCGGCAAGCCGAACCTCAGCGAACCCTGCCGGTTGTTCAGTAACGCCTACAGCGTCACCCACGCCGCGTTGCGGGCGGACGAACGCACGCAGGCGTCGATGAACTGCACACCGCGCAACCCGTCCTGAATGGTCGGATAGGTGACCTCAGCCGCGACGGCTGTCCCGGCGCGATGGGCCTCGATTGCGTCTGCGGCTTCGGCGTAGATGTTGGCGAACCCTTCCAGATAGCCCTCGGGATGACCCGGTGGAATACGGCTCATTCGGGCGGCGGCGTCACCCGCCCCGGCCCCGTTGCGCGTGATCTTGCGCTTTGGCTCCCCAAAAGGCGTATGCCACAGATAGTTCGGATCCTCCTGCGCCCATTCCAGCCCGCCCTTGTCGCCATAGACCCGGATACGCAGCGCGTTTTCGTTGCCCGGCGCAACCTGAGAACACCACAGCATCCCCTTGGCCCCGCCCTTGAACCGCAGCATCACATGACCGTTGTCATCGACCTGCCGCCCCGGAACGAACGCGTCCAGATCGGCCGCGAGGCTTTCTACCTCAAGCCCGGTGACAAAACAGGCCAGGTTGTGCGCGTGCGTGCCGATGTCCCCGGTCGATCCACCAGCGCCCGAGCGCTCCGGATCGGTGCGCCATTCGGCCTGTTTAAAGGTTTCCTCCTGCGTCAGCCAATCCTGCGGATACTCGACCTGCACCACGCGCATGGTGCCGATCTGACCCGCCGCCACCATCTCGCGCGCCTGACGCACCATGGGATAGCCGGTGTAATTGTGGGTCAGCACGAACAGCGCATCCGAGGCCTCTGCTGCCTTCACCAGCTTTTTGGCATCTGCCAGCGTCGAGGTCAGCGGCTTGTCACAGATCACATGAATCCTGCGTTTCAGAAACTCGCGCGCGGCGGCGAAATGGACGTGGTTCGGCGTCACAATCGACACCGCCTCGATCCCGTCCTTCAGGCGGGCTTCGCGGATCGCCATCGCCTTGAAATCGTCGTAAACGCGCGGCAATCCCAACGCCTCACCGCTTGCGCGCGCCTTTTCCGGGGTCGAGGACAGCGCCCCCGCCACCAACTCGAAACGATCATCAATGCGCGAGGCAATGCGATGCACCCCGCCGATAAAGGCGTCATTGCCGCCGCCCACCATGCCCAATCTGATCCGTGCCATCTCTTTTCCTCTCAAAGACCGGTGCGCACCGATCCATCTTTGTTTCGCCAGATAAACCGCCCCCGGAGGGCCGCTCAGCCCTCCGCGCCGGACGGTTCATTCAATCCCGAGCATCCTGCGGTTGGCCGCCTCGTCCGTGCCGCCATCGGCAAAGTCGTCAAAGGCACGCTCGGTCACCCGGATGATATGGTCAGAGACAAATGCCGCCCCTTCCTGCGCGCCGTCCTCGGGGTGTTTCAAACAACACTCCCATTCGACCACGGCCCAGCCATCGAAATCATTGGCTGCCATCTTGGAAAAGATCGCCGCAAAATCGACCTGACCGTCGCCAAGCGACCGGAAGCGCCCGGCGCGATCCACCCATGGCTGATAGCCGGAATAGACACCCTGCCGCCCGGTCGGATTGAACTCCGCATCCTTGACGTGGAACATCTTGATGCGCTCGGCATAGATGTCGATATTGTCCAGATAATCGAGGCATTGCAGCACGTAATGCGACGGATCATAAAGCATGTTGCAGCGCGCATGATTGTCCACACGCTCCAGAAACATCTCGAAGCTCACACCGTCATGCAGGTCCTCGCCGGGGTGGATTTCGTAACAGATGTTGACGTCATTGTCCTCGGCGTGATCGAGGATCGGACGCCAGCGGCGCGCCAACTCGTCAAAGGCGGTCTCGACCAGCCCGGCGGGGCGCTGCGGCCAGGGATAGACATAGGGCCAGGCCAGCGCGCCCGAGAACGACACATGGTTCCTGATCCCCATATTGGCCGAGGCCGAAATCGCCTTCATCACCTGATCGACGGCCCATTTCTGTCGCGCCTTGGGGTTGCCATGCACGCTCGGGTCGGCAAAGCCGTCAAAGGCCGCGTCATAGGCCGGGTGCACCGCCACCAACTGCCCCTGAAGGTGCGTTGACAATTCGGTGACCTCGACGCCGTTTGCCGCCGCCTGCCCCTTGAACTCGTCGCAGTATGTCTTGCTCTCTGCAGCCTTGGCCAGATCGAACAGGCGCGCGTCCCAACTGGGCACCTGCACGCCTTTGTAGCCGCAGTCGGCGGCCCATTTCGTGATCGCGTCCCACGAGTTGAACGGAGCCTCATCGCCCGCGAACTGCGCCAGAAACAGCGCCGGGCCCTTGATGGTCTTCATGTCTGATCCTCCCAAATCCGTGCCCTCACTGGGCCATGTTTTCCTTTAGATATATGTCGATGCGGATGCGTTCCTGTGCCGGGTTGATCGGCATCCGGTCGCTGTTGGCACGCATGATTCGCACGGCACTTCGCACAAGGTGACCCGCATCCTGACTGATGACCGCATCAAAGCGCCCCCGGGCAAGGGCACCGCGCGACAGCGGCGTCAATTCGTGGGCGATCACCACCGGGCGGCGCGCCGCCTTACGTGTCTCGAAATGCCGCAACAGCCCGTCATTGCCCGCAGCCGAAGAATAGATTCCGATGATGTCCGGGTTGTCTGCAAACGCATCGGGCAGCAGGCGTTGGATCAGGTCCGGATCGTCGCGCCCCTCAAGCGACGCAAGCACGTCGAGATGCGGGAAATCGCGCGCCATCACCTCGTCAAAACCCAGCCTGCGTTCAAGATGATCGCGTGCCAGCATCGACCCGGTCAGCACAAGCACCTTGCCGTGTGTATTGCCCAGAAACCGGCCCAGCAACTGCGCCGCCGTACGCCCCGCCGCGATGTTGTCCACACCCACATAGTTGTCCCGCTCCGAGCTTGGGATGTCGGACACCAGTGACACGACGGTTACGCCGTGCTCTTTCAGATGCGCGATGGAGTCCCGCACGGATGGCGTTTCGGGCCCAAAGATGGCCACGCCATCCACCTGCCCGGGATCAATCGCATCAATGGCGCCTGCCAGCGCCATCGGGTCAAAAGCGGCAACGCGCACAAAGGAAAGCTTGGTACGTTCGTGGCGCAGACCCCGCGCCAGCAACTCGATCTGCGCCTTGAGCAGCGCTATGAATTCGTTCTCATTCGACGGCAGGATAAAGGTGAAATGATAGACCCGGCCCCGCGCCAGGTTGGCCGCGGCCGTATCGCGGACATAGCCGAGTTCGGCAATCGCCTTGTTCACCTTGCGCACCGTGACCTCGCGCACGCCGGGGCGCGCGTTCAGAACCCGGTCGACCGTCGCAAGGCTGACCTCGGCGACACGGGCGATGTCGTTGATCGTCGGGTTCGAAAGGGTCGGGTCAGGGTGCTTCACGGGTGTCCTTCTTGTTGTCTCACATGGCCTCTGCCAGCCCTTCAAACAGGCGCGCCACGGCTTCTGCGCCCGGATCGTTATGGCCCAGCAGGTTCTCTTCGGGCACGTAAGAGGCGCGGCCCGCCTTGGCGCTGCCCATGCCTGCCGTCCCATCTGCGCCGGCACGCGCCGCCGCCGCCGCCGCGGCGATCCCGTCTGGCAAGGCGGCAAGAGCCGGGGCCAGCGCATCAATCATGGTACGGTCGCCTTTCTGCGCGCCGCCCACCTGGCTGATCCGGTCCAGCCCGGCCATCAGCGCCTTGGGTGTCGGCTTGCCATTCGCGCAGGCATCGCCCGTCGCGCCAAAGAAGATGGCCATAATCACACCGGATGATCCACCCATGGTCTGGCTCAGTTCATTGCTGATGGCGCGGAACAGTTGGGTGAGGTCCGCCAGCGGCATCCTATCCAGCGCGCCCTTGAGCGCGCGCGCCGCCGTGGCCAGAGTACTGCCGGTGTCGCCATCGCCCGACTTGGCATCCAGCGTGTTCAGATCATCCTGCGCCGCAATCAAAAGGTCACAGCACTGCGCGATGATACGTGCCGTCTTTTCATTGGCCGACGGGATCGGCTGGATCGGGCTGAGGCCGTCTGGCAGCGGCCGGACGCTTACCGGGGCGATGTCACTCATGCCCGGCCACGCCGCCAGATGAACGGGGGTGGCCAGATGCCCGATGTTCGCCTCGTCCACCGGCAGCACCGACACGGAAAATCCGTGCATATCCAGCGAGGTCATCAGGGGCGCGGGGCCAATGATGTGCCTGATGTTCTTGGCTTTGGGCGAGGTCACGAGGCAATGGGCGAGGATCGACATTTCAAGCGGCGTGGTCGACCCGAGATTGTTCAGGATCGCCACATGCGTGCCGGTTTCAATCCTGGCGCTCAGCTTGTCGAGGACCATGTCCATGGCCGAATGCGCACTCTCCAGCGCCACCTGCTCGACCCCTGCCTCGCCGTGAATGCCAAGGCCCAGTTCGGCCTTGCCTGCCGGAATGCGGTTTTCCTTGGCAGAGCCGGGCACAGTGCAGGTGTCCAGCGACATCCCGATCGAGGACATGGCGGCAATGGTGCGATCCGCAGCGGCCCGCACCTCGGCCAGATCGGCGCCGTTTTCGGCAAGATCGCCTGCGATCTTGTGCACGAACAGCGTGCCCGCCACCCCGCGTGGCTGGGGCAGATGCGGCAGGGCGATGTCGTCATCCACGATGACCATCTCAACATTCAGCCCAAAGGCACGCGCGCGCTCTGCCGCCAGACCGAAATTCAGCCGATCCCCGGTATAGTTCTTGACGATCAGCAGGCAACCCGCCTTGCCGGTCACCGCCAGAATGCCCGCCAGCACCGCATCGACGGAAGGAGAGGCAAACACCTCTCCGCAGACCGCAGCCGTCAGCATGCCCCTGCCGACAAACCCCGCATGGGCCGGTTCGTGGCCAGACCCGCCGCCCGAGATCAGCGCGACCCTGGATTTGTCCCAGTCGGCACGGCACACCACCTTGATATGGGGATACCCATCCAGTCGGCTCAAACGTCCACCGGAGGCTTCCAGCAACCCGTCAACTGCATCCGTAACAAGCGTGTCCCTGGCGTTGATAAACTGGCTCATGTCGGTGTCCTTTCTTCAGAAAATCCGCGCGCCCTGGGCGTCAAAGCACAGCGGGTTCTTTGGTGCGATCCTGATATGCGCGCCGGGCGTGTATGTCGTGTGGGGATCGGCGATCGTGGTGATGGCATGGCCGTTGAGGACCAGATGCAGCCGCGCCTGATCGCCCAGATGCTCGACCCGCTGCACCTCGGCCTCCTGACCTTCGCCCTGTTGGATATGTTCGGGGCGCATGCCCAGATGGGTCGCACCGGCAGGCGCACCACCAAAAAGGTCCGCAGGCACGATGTTGATGCGGGGCAGCCCGAGACGCGAGGCGACATAGAGGCTGTTGGGGTTCTCGTAGATGTCACGCGGCGTGCCGTATTGTACCAGCCGGCCCTCGTTCAGCACGCCCACCTGGGTCGCCATGGTCATGGCCTCGATCTGGTCGTGGGTGACGTAAAGCAGGGTCGCGCCAAGGCTTGCATGAATCCGCTTCAGCTCGACCCGCAAATCGGTGCGCAACTTGGCATCAAGCGAGCTGAGAGGTTCGTCCATCAGGTAGATTGACGGATCGCGCACCAGCGCCCGCCCGATCGACACGCGCTGCATCTCGCCGCCCGACAACTCGGTCGCCTTGTTGTCCAGCTTGTGCGCGATCTGCAGAATGCCGGCGACTTCGGCGACCTTGCGCGCGATCTCGTCCGCCGGGGTCTTGAGGATGGGGGATTTCAGCGGAAAGGCCAGATTGTCCCGCACGGTGAGATGGGGATAGAGCGAGTATTGCTGGAAAACCATCGCCACATCGCGCTGCGCCGGGGTTTCGCCACCGACATTGCGGCCACCGATCCAGATCTCGCCGCCATCCGCTTTTTCCAGCCCGGAGATCAGACGCAGTGTCGTGGTCTTGCCCGCGCCCGTTGGCCCCAGCAGCACGACAAACGCCCCGTCGGGGATGGTCATGGACACATCCGCGATGCCCACATCCTGGCCGTAGGATTTCGACAGGTTCTTCAGAACAACCTCAGCCATGGGCCAGCACCTCGTCATTCAGTTCCGAACGCAAGGCCTGCCCGCTGCCCGCGTCAAAGAGCGTGACGGTCCTGGGATTGAAACTCAGCCCCACCTGTTCACCCACCGTCGCGACCTGCGTACTGTCGATGCGCGCCTTCAACTCGCCGTTGGGCGTATCAAGGGTGATGATCTGGGTCGTGCCGAGATATTCAGAGGCAAGCACTTCGCCGCGATAGTCGCCGCTGTCAGACAGGGTCACATGTTCCGGGCGCACGCCAAACACCAGCTTGCCGGAGGCGCTTTGCATATGGCGGGGAACGTGCATGGTTTGCCCATTCAAACTGACGCTCTCCGCGCCGTCAGCCAAAGACCCGTCAAAGCGCAGGAAATTCATGGAAGGGGAACCGATAAAGTCCGCCACGAACATCGTCGCAGGCTTGTCATAGATCTGCTGGGGGGTGCCGAATTGTTCGACCACGGCGTTGTTCATCACCACGATCTTGTCGCCCATCTGCATCGCCTCAAGCTGGTCGTGGGTCACATACACGGTCGTGGCCCCCATGCGGTCATGCAAGGCGCGCAATTCTTCGGACATGTGTTCGCGAAATTCCGCGTCCAGCGCACCAAGGGGTTCGTCCATCATGAACGCCTTGGGTTCGCGCACAATCGCGCGGCCAAGGGCCACGCGCTGCCGATCCCCGCCCGACAGCCCGCCCACGGGACGGTTGAGAATGCCGGTGATGCCAAGGATCTGCGCGACCTCTTCGACCTTGGCCTTTACATCGCGGCGCGCCATGCCCTGACTGACCAGCGGATAGCTCAGATTGCGCCGCACGTTCAGATGCGGGTAAAGCGCAAACATCTGGAAAACAAAGGCAATGTCGCGCTTGGAGGGCGGCAGTTGGCTGATCTCTTCGCCATCCAGATAGATTTCCCCGCTGGTGGGCAGTTCCAGACCTGCAATCATGCGCAAGGTCGTGGTTTTGCCGCAACCCGACGGGCCAAGCAGCATGAAGAATTCGCCGTCCTCGATGGTGAAACTGCTCTCTTTCACCGCGTTGAAACTGCCGAAATCCTTGCGGATGTTCTTGATGACGATCTGGGCCACGTGCCGCTACTCCTTGAAGTGGGACACGATGATGAACATCACGGTGCCCACCAGCGTGACGATGAAGGAATAGGTGTAAAGCCACAGCAAGAATGGCTGCATCAGCATGAACACGCCCAGACCGATGAGAACGGTTGCCAGCATCTCCCACGGGCCGCGCCGCAGACGCATGAGACCGGATATGAAGTTGCTCATTTGCGCACCGCTCCGAACGTAATGCCCCGCAGCAGGTGTTTGCGCAGCAGGATGGTAAAGATCATGACGGGCAGCAGGAAAATGGTGGCACCCGCCGCAACCGCAGGCCAGTCGAGGCCACCCACACCGATGATCGTGGGAATGAAGGGCGGCGCCGTTTGCGCCGTGCCCGAGGTCAGCAGCACCGCGAAGGCATACTCGTTCCACGCAAAGATCAGGCAGAAGATGGCCGTTGAGGCGATGCCCGTCGCCGCCTGTGGCAGCACCACTTTGTAAAAGGCCTGAAACCGGGTGTATCCATCAATCAGCGCCGCCTCTTCATATTCCAGCGGAATCTCGTCGATAAAGCCCTTGAGCAGCCAGACCGCGAGCGAGATGTTCACGCCCGTATACAGCAGGATCATGCCCAGATGCGTGTCGCTCAGGCCCAGTTGTCGGTACATCAGGAAAATGGGGATGGCGACGGCAATGGGCGGCATCATCCGCGTACTGAGGATGAAAAACAGAAGGTCGTCCGCCAGCGGTATCTTGAAGCGGGAAAAGGCGTAGGCCGCCAATGTACCGAGGAAAATCGACAGAAAGGTCGACCCGAAACCGATGATGACGGAGTTCAGGAACCGTTCGCCAAACTTCGAAGGCCCGGCGATGACCATGTCGTATTCGCGCACGATCTCTTCGTACCAGGTCTGGGGTGGATTGGCCTCGAGGAACTCGGGCGTTTGCCGTGTGCGGGTGGTGAACAGATTCACATAGCCTTCAAGCGTGGGTTCGAACACCACCTTGGGCGGATAACTGATCGCATCCGACGGTGATTTGAACCCGGTCAGCATGATCCAGGCCAGAGGCACCATGGTGACCAACGCATAGATAATGACCAGCGTGCCTGCGAACCACTTGGACCGTTTCGACGGCTCTGTCACGGAAAAGCTGCTCATCGTTCTTTGACCTTGTTCAACGCTTTGACATAGATCGAGGCCAGCCCGAATACGGTGACAAAGAGGATGATGGCATAGGCCGACGCATAGCCCGTCCGCCACTTTTCAAACGCCTCACGCTTGAGGTTGATCGAAGTAAGTTCCGTGGTGGACCCCGGCCCGCCCCCCGTCAGCTGCACCACCAGATCGAACATCTTGAAGTTCTCGATGCCCCGGAACAGCACGGCCAGCATCAGGAAGGGCAGCACCATGGGAATGGTAATCGTAAAGAACTGGCGCAGCTTGCTGGCGCGGTCGACTTCGGCGGCTTCGTAGATATAGTCGGGGATGGATCGCAATCCGGCAAGGCAGATCAGCATCACAAACGGGGTCCACATCCACGTATCCACAATCACGATGGACCAAGGCGCCAGTTGCACCGATCCCAGCATCTCGAAACTCGACGGATCCTTGCCCGAGATGAACGCCACGATGTAGTTGAACAACCCGATCTGCGGCTGATACAGGAATTTCCAAAAGTTGCCGACGACGGCAGGCGACAACATCATGGGCAGCACGATGATTGTCGTCCACAGGTCGTTGCCCTTGAATTTCTTGTTGATGAGATAGGCCAGCGTGAACCCGATCAGCACCTGGAAAAAGATCGTCCAGAACAGGAAATGCGCCGTGGCCTGCATGTTCAGCCAGATGTCGCTGTCGGTCAGGATACGCTCGTAATTGCGCAGACCCACATAGTCGACGTCGCGGTTGGGGCGGTTGGCGCGAAAGTTGGTAAAACTGAGGTTGACCGTCCAGATCAGTGGAAAGATGTTGATCGCCAGCAGCAGAAAGATGGTGGGGCCGACAAATATCCAGGCGATGGCGCGGTCGCTCAGACCCTTGATCTTGCGCGCCACCCGATCCGGGGTCGCCTTGGCTGCGCGTGTGTCTGGGGTATCGGTCATCGACTCACATCTTTCCTACGGCAAGGCGGGGATATCCCCGCCCTACCTTCGAGATAGGACCGTAGGGCGGGGTTCACCCCGCCACATGGGTTTGCTCAGAGTTTGCCTTCGTCTTCGAAGACCTCGGTCCAGTCCTCGACCAGCTTGTCCAGCGCCTCTTGCGCAGTGCCCTGATCAGCGACCACGTAGTCATGCAGGCGTTTCTGCATGGCCAGCAGCAATTCGGCATAGGCCGGTTCCTGCCAGAAATCCTGTACGGACCCCATCGCTTCGAGGAAGTCACCGGCAAACGGCGCGCTGTCCTTGAAACCGGGATCGTTCAGGACCGAGTTGTGGGCCGAATAGCCGCCCAGTGACCACCACTTGGCCTGCACATCCGGATTGGCGAACCACTTGATATACTCAAGCGCCTGATCCTGCTTGTCGCTGTAAGCGACAACCGAGATGCCCTGGCCACCCAGAGTCGAACCGGCCTGGTTCTGGGGCGGGTTCACAAAAAAGTCGATCTTGTCCCCACCGGTGGCCGGATCGGCATAAAGGCCGGGGAAGAAGGCGAACCAGTTCATCGCCATTGCGACCTGACCGGATTTGAACGCGTCCAGCGATTCACCCATATACGAGTTCGTATAGCCCGGAGGCGTCGCTGTTTCGTAAAATTCCTTGTAGAATTCAAGCGCTTCCACTGCCTCGGGTGAGTTCACCGCGCCGTCCATGTCGTAGGAACCCGGCGTATTTTCATACTTGAACCCCCAGGGATAAAGCGCAGACGTCACGCCCATCGTGATCCCTTCGGAGCCGCGCTCGGTAAAGATCGAGGCGCCATAGACAGTCTTTCCGTCAATCTCGCGACCCTGAAAGAATTGCGCGATCTGCAGCATTTCCCTTTGGCTTTGCGGTTCCCGCAGATCCTGACCTGTTGCCTCTTTGTAGGCGGCCTGAATGTCCTCGCGCGCGAACCAGTCCTTGCGATAGAACCAGCCGTTCGCATCGCCCATGGCGGGCAGCGCGTAGTAGTTTGGCGTGCCCTTGGGCCATGTGGAATAGGCATAGACCGTTGCCTCGGCGAAGTCGTCCATACTGATGCCCTCGGCATCAAAGAAGTCGTTCAGCTTGACGTAATGGCCATTCTCCGCACCGCCTCCGATCCACTGGCTGTCACCAATCAGAAGGTCGCAGAGCTGACCGCCCGAATTCAGTTCATTCAGCATGCGATCTGCGAAATTTGGCCACGGAATGAACTCGAAGCTCATGGAGATTCCGGATTGTTCCTCGAATTCCTTGCTGAGTTCGACAAGCGCGTTCGCGGGGTCCCACGCGGCCCAGCACAAGGTCAGTTCCTGTGCTTGAGCCGAGCTGGCGAATGACGCCGCTGCAATGCTCAAAGCGCTGGCTGAGGCCAGTTTTAAATGTTTCATAGGTTCTCCTCCCAGAGTGAAATCGACAGTTCAAATGCCGTCGGCGAATCGTCAATCAGACGACTCAAACGCTATTTGAGGTGCGCACCTCACGTCCACACATTTTTTGAGGTGCGCACCTCATTCCGTGAAAAATGTCGGCCAAGATGCTGTTTTTTAATTGGATTATTTTAGTGAGCCATGCGCGCGCGCTGCACAGAGACGATAGGCGCAGCCGTGAAGGTTTTTGACACGATGCCAGCACAGGTAGTGTTGCGCGGCCAGTGCGCGCACCTCAGCCCGGGAATATCCGCGCCATCTGCGCATCGAAGAACACCCATGTCATCGTCGCCTTGTTTCCGGCATACCCGTCGTACTGCGATTTCCCGGTGTCATTGGGCAATCCCGCCCAGATCTTGGCAAGATTGTTCATGAAGTCCTGCCGCGCCAACTCTCCACCCAAAAAGCGGAGCAGACCTGCCTCACGCAACAACATGTCCGCAAGCTGATCCTGCACTTGCGGGCTGAACCGTGCCCTCGGACTGATACCCAGACGCTTGACCAACCGGCGCAGCGTCGAGGGGATGAACTGATAGCGCCCGATGGCGTGGGGCTGGCCGGGGGTTTCGTCGATCCAGTCGAAAATCTCTTGCAACGTCAGCGATGTCGGAGGCCCGTCCGGCAGAATTTCGGCCCCGTATTGCACGGCGTCATACCCTTTGGCCCCTGCCTCTGCGCGGGCGATCAATGATCTGAGTTTCCCGACCGGGCCGACCCTTGGTGCCGGGGCTGATGCGAAAGCCGACGGGACCGCAATGGAAACGGGTGTCGGGGCAAAAAGGCTGCCGCCGCTTTTTCCCGCAAACAAACTAGGAGAGGACGGCGCCGACGCAGCCGTCTGAACATAAAGCGGGGCGCGTTCGATCAGAAGATCGCCGCGGCTGGTCATCGGCAATGCCTCGGCCCAGGCAACGGCCACCTGAACACATAATACGACGCAAGCCAACGGGCCCCAAACACGCTCCATGCCAACCTCATTCTGAAATCATCGCAAGGGCAGATGTGGCGGACAAGCGTTGACAACCCATTGCCAACGCGCCGTTTCACCACCAAAACTTCATTCAAATGCGATCTAAATGCCGCTCAGGGCCGCGAGAGATTTTACGCAGTCCTTCATGACGGTCCTGCGCATCATGTACGTCGAAGCGGTGGCATACTTGCCCGGTCAATGGTCGGGCCAGCGACGGGCTGTTCACAAACGAAAACGGCCAAGGTCATGGGCTTGGGCATCTGATCCCCAGAGCGATGCACGAAGCGGCGGGTTACGCCGGCATGGCCGACCGCGTAGGATTGGCGGGACTGCGTCTGCTTTCTGGTGCGGCCTTTGGTTTCGTCGCCGAATCGCCCGACGATCAATCTGACCTCTTGGCGCGCCCACTTGTCCTTTGTGTCGGCAGGCGCTCACAAATGGCGCTCGAAAACCTCCCACAGCGGCATCAAGCCTTTTACGGTGCTCAAACTGGCCTTGATCACGCCTGTCTCGCGCCAGTCATCCGCCAACGGCGCGCTGACCGCGAGCGCCTTGCGTTTCAACAATGCCCCGTGAGGGTGGTGGGAGTCGTAGGGTTTCGGCACCTTTTTCAACGGCTCCGGCCCCCAATCGCTCAGGCTTGCGCCCACGGACGCAACGGCCCCGTCCAGCGCCTGTTGCACGCCGTCCCCCCACCGGTCGATGAACGCGCGATAGCGGATCAGGCTTTCGCCCTGCAACCCCATCACCCCCGTGCCCAGCACAAAATACTCCGGGCTCAGCCCCCAGAACCACGACGGAGCCAGAACATCCTTGTCGGCGGGTGACCACATGACGTGCAGATGGGTGTTGAGCGGTGTCTTGTCCTTGGAAAAGCGGACATCGCGGTAGATGCGAAACACTTTCGGGCGGTGCGCCTTGCCGGTCAGGCGGGCCAGCTCCTCGGCCATCAGGTCGGCAAAGAATCCGGCAGGGGCCGCGATGGCCGTTTTGTAGTGATCCTTGCGGGGGGCGAACCACTCTTTGGAATTGTTCCCCTGCAACTGGGTGAAAAAGGTCAGGGCCTCGTCCACCATCGCCTCAAAACCATCCGCCATAACGCCACCTCTTCCCTGAAGACAGGATGACGATACCATATGCACTTTCGCGAGCCACATGTGCATTCGTTCATGGATCAAGACCCATGGTCTGTGCCGCGTCGACTCATCTCCGGTGCATCCGATCAGGCACGAAATGTGCAGGGCCTGCGCGCACTCGTGGCCCGACATCCGCGATGTTCCGCGACCCGTATCCATTAAGCGTTGCGCGCACGCTGTCTGCGTGGCACCAATTCGGGCATGATCACATCTCCAGACGGCACCCCGCTCTCGCCCCTGACCTTTGGCACAATGCAGTTCGGCGGCAATGCCGACCCGACCCAAAGCCGCGCAATGTTCGACGCCGCGCGCGCCCGGGGGATCACTCATTTCGACACCGCCTATGTCTACAACGGTGGCGCGTCCGAAACGCTGCTGGGCGGTATGATCCAGCAGGATCGCGATGGCCTGATCATCGCAACCAAAGCCGCCTATGAGGGAGGATCGAGCCGCGACAACATCCTCAAAGGTTTTGCAACCTCGCAAACCCGGCTGCAACTCGACATGGTCGATATCCTGTATCTGCACCGCTTTGACGACGAAACGCCGCTGCAGGAAACCTTTGACGCACTGGCAACGCTGAAACACGCAGGCAAGATCGGCCACATTGCCGTATCCAACTTTGCCGCATGGCAGGTGATGAAGGCCCAGGCCGTCGCTGCGCAATTCGAAATTCAGATCGAAATGGTGCAGCCCATGCACAGCCTCGTCAAACGCCAGGCTGAAGTCGAAATCTTTCCCATGTGTGTCGATCAGAACCTTGAAATCGTACCCTATTCTCCGTTGGGCGGTGGACTGCTGACCGGCAAATATGCCTCTGGCGGCACAGGCCGGCTGACCGAAGATCACCGTTATGCCGCGCGCTACAATGTGGACTGGATGCACTCGGCGGCACAAAAGCTCAAGACTCTCGCTGACGATCTGGGCACCAGTTCCGCCACGCTGGCCGTGGCCTGGGCGATGGCGCACCCGGCCCGCCCACGCCCCATCATATCGGCACGCTCACCCGAGCAACTGGCGCCCTCACTTGCGGCGCTGAGTTTCGAGATGACGCGCGATCTTTATGCGCAGATCACCGCCTTCAGCGTCACACCGCCGCCGGCCACGGATCGGATCGAAGAGGCATGAGCGACATCATCGTGATCGGCGGGGGCATTGCAGGTGTCTCTGCCGCGGCACGGCTGTCCGCGGATGCCAACGTCACTGTGATCGAAGGCGAGAGCGCACTTGGCTACCACGCGTCCGGCCGCTCGGCCGCGTTGTTCGAAGAGAATTACGGACTGCCTTCCGTCATCGCCCTCAGCCGGGCAAGCGCGGAATTCCACAGACCTTACCTGAGCCCACTCGGCTTCTTGCTGGTCGGGCTTGCGGGTGAAGACGACGCATTCGAGGCTGACGCAAAAACCATGAAATGCCCAGAGATTTCGCTGGCACAGGCGCGCTCTCACGTGCCGATCCTGAACGATACAGTCACCCGCGCCGCCTACCATCCCGAGGCATATAACGTCGATACCGATCGCATGATTCAGGACTTTGCCAAGACAGTGCGCGCAAATGGCGGGCAGGTTCTGACAGGAAATCCCGTGACCGCCATCACCTTCGACAAGACCTGGAAAGTGCGATTCGGCACCGAAACCCTGTTTGCCGACATACTGGTCAATGCCGCCGGAGCCTGGGCAGACCAGATCGCCGTGATGGCGGGAGTTCACCCCATCGGGATCACGCCGCTGCGTCGCTCCATGGCCCGCATTCCTGCCCCCGGCGGGCACGACGTATCGCACTGGCCCATCTTTTTCGGCGTCGGCGAAGCGTGGTATGCCCGTCCGGATGCGGGCGCATTGCTGGTCTCTCCTGCGGAGGAGGACCTTGTCGAACCACATGATGCGTGGGCCGATGACATGGTGCTTGCCGAAGGGTTGGATCGCTACGAACAACACGTCACCGAACCAGTGACCCGGATGACATCCTCATGGGCCGGACTGCGAAGCTTTGCCCCGGATCGCACGCTGATTCTGGGGCATGATACCAGGAACAAGCAGTTTATCTGGTGTGCAGGGCAAGGTGGTTATGGCTTTCAGACAGCGCCCGCCGCCAGTCGATTGCTGGCTGACCTCGTCCTCGGGCACACGCCTGACATCGACGGCGAAACCCGGCGCTCCGTCTCTCCTGCCCGCTTTCACGAAAGGCCCCAATGCTGATCCGCATCCTTTTCTTTTCCCTGTTGCTGGTCGCGGCCTGCACCCGGACGCCCGCGCCATTCAGCGGACCGATGGTGATCGGCGACACCGATCCGGTCAAATTTTCAGGCCGCCAACCCACCACCTTCCCGGTGCGCGGCATGGACGCCGCGCGGTTCCAAACCTTTGTCGACTGGGAACGGGCCAAGTCGGTCGGTATCGAATTCGCCTTTCTGAAGGCAACCGAGGGCGGCGACCTCAAGGACATCCAATTCGATGACCACTGGCGCCAGGCAGGCCGCGCGGGGATCAAACGCGGGGCCTATCATTTCTACTATTTCTGCACGACGCCCGAGGTACAGGCACAGTTCTTTATCGACACGGTTCCACGCACACCCGGCTCTCTGCCGCCAGTGCTGGACATGGAATGGAACCCGTTTTCGCCCAGCTGCAAACGCCGCCCCGATGCGGCCACTGTCCGTAATGAAATGCAACGCTGGATGGATATCGTGACTGCCCATTTCGGGCAGACACCCATCATCTATACCACGCCCCGCTTTTACCGCGAGAACGGGTTAAGTGCTTTCAAAGGCGTTGATTTCTGGCTGAGGACAACCGCCAAGGCCCCACGCGAAACCTTTCCCGGCCAGCCGTGGCGTTTTTGGCAATACACCGCCACCGGCACTCTGCCCAACACGCCCGGACCGGTGGACATCAACGCCTTTAACGGCACTGCCGAAGCGTGGGAGGTCTGGTTGCAGCAGCGTACAATCCGGTAGGGCGGGGTTACCCCCGCCGCCACCTCATCCGTCCTTGCGAATGACTTCGTTCCTGGGATCATATGGACTGTCCTGCACGACCTCAGCGTTCCAAAGCCGGTCAAACATCCTGACCTGCAGCTTGGTTCCCGGTGTCGCCAGTTCGGGTTTGACATAGCCCATGCCGATGGATTTCCCGAACGCCACAGAATAGCCGCCCGAGGTCAGGCGCCCGACACGGGTCTCGCCCTGATACAGCGCCTCGCGCCCCCAGGGATCGGCATCATCCGGTCCGTCGATCAGCAGCGTCACGCATTTGGAACGCACGCCAATCGCCTGCATGGCCGCCTTGCCGTGAAACTCTTTGCCAAGGTCGACAAAGCGCGGCAAATCCGCCTCAAGTGGCGTCGCATCGCGGCCCAGTTCCGTTCCGAACGCGCGATAGGATTTCTCCTGACGCAGCCAGTTTTGTGCGCGCGCCCCGACCAGCTTCATACCATGCGGCTCGCCGGCGGCAACCAGCTGATCCCAAAGGTAATTCTGCATCTCGATGGGGTGGTGCAGCTCCCATCCCAACTCACCGGTATAGGCCACGCGGATCGCGCGCACAGGACACATGCCCAGCTCGATATTGCGCATAGAGAGCCAGGGAAAGCGCTTGTTTGACAGCGCCGTGGCAGGATCGGCATCCTTGATCAAAGACGTCAGGACATCCCGCGATTTCGGTCCGGCAAGGGCAAAGACACCCCATTGCGTGGTCTCTTCCGCCTGATTGATCCGACCAAATGTCGGTTCCATATCCTCGATCGCCTTGTAAAGGAAATCCTGATCATAGGCCGTCCAGGCCCCCGCCGAGACGAGGTAGTAGTCATCCTCGTCCAACCGCACGATGGTATATTCCGTGCGCGTCGTTCCGGCGGCTGTCAGGGCATAGGTCAGGTTGATGCGCCCGGTTTTCGGCAGCTTGTTGGTGGTGAACCAGTCCAGAAAGGCGGTCGCGCCGGGGCCGGAAATCCGGTGCTTGGTGAAGGCGGTGGCGTCGATCAGACCGACGTTGTCGCGGATCGCCTTCACCTCATCGACCGCATATTGCCACCAGTCCCCACGGCGAAACGACCGGGCGTCGTGGTCAAAATTCTCCGGCGCGTCCAGAGGGCCATAGTAATTGGGTCGCTCCCACCCGTTCACAAACCCAAATTGCGCGCCCCGTGCAGCCTGACGGTCATAGGCAGGCGAGGTGCGCAGCGGACGACACGCGGGCCGCTCCTCATCCGGGTGGTGCAGGATATAGACGTGATCATAACATTCCTCGTTCTTGCGCGCGGCAAACTCGGTTGTCATCCAACTGCCGTACCGCTTGGGATCAAGCGATGCCATGTCGATCTCTGCCTCGCCCTCAACCATCATCTGCGCAAGGTAATAGCCGGTGCCCCCAGCCGCCGTGATGCCAAAGGAAAAGCCTTCGGCCAGCCACATGTTGCGCAGGCCCGGCGCCGGACCAACAAGCGGATTGCCATCGGGGGTGTAACAGATCGGTCCGTTGAAATCGTCCTTGAGGCCGCTTTCCTCGCAGGACGGCACGCGGTGGATCATGGCCATGTACTGCTCTTCGATACGCTCCAGATCAAGCTGGAACAGGTCGGCGCGGAAACTGTCGGGCACGCCATATTCAAAGCGGGCCGGGGCGCCTCGCTCGTAAACGCCTAAAATCCACCCGCCACGTTCCTCGCGCACATAGGATTGCGCATCCGCGTCGCGGATCACAGGGTGCTCCGCATTGCCGGAATCGCGGAATTTCACCAGTTCCGGGTCCTGCTCCATAACGATAAACTGGTGCTCGACCGGGATTGCCGGGATCTTGATACCCAGCATCCGGGCGGTGCGCTGCGCATGGTTGCCGCTGGCAGTGACAACATGTTCGGCAGTGATCACAACCTGTTCGTCGGAAGGCACCAGATTACCGCCCTTTTCAACCATCCTGGTGGCCGTCACTTCCCACGCTTCACCATTCCAGTGAAACGCATCCGCCTGCCACTTGCGTTCGATCATCACGCCGCGCTGGCGTGCGCCCTTGGCCATGGCCATGGTGACATCGGCCGGATTTATGTAACCGTCGGTCTGGTGATACAGCGCACCCTTCAAGTCCTCCGTGCGGATCAGCGGCCACTTTGCCTTGATCTGATCCGGGGTCATGAATTCATAGGGCACTCCGCAGGTCTCCGCGGTCGAGGCATACAGCATGTATTCGTCCATGCGTTCGGCCGTTTGGGCCATGCGCAAGTTGCCGACAACGGCAAAGCCGGCGTTCAGTCCGGTCTCTTCCTCAAGGGTCTTGTAGAACCTGATCGAATAATCATGGATGTGCGTCGTCGCGAAAGACATGTTGAAATAGGGCAACAACCCGGCGGCATGCCATGTGCTGCCGCTCGTCAACTCGTCACGTTCAAGCAGCATCACATCGTCCCACCCCGCGCGGGCCAGGTGATAGGCAATCGAGGTGCCCACGGCGCCACCACCCACAATCAATGCTTTGACTTGCGTTTTCATGTCCCGACTCCCTCGCACAGACAGATAACTTCTAGAAAACCCAGCGCAAACGCGCGCCAACAAGCCGACCGCTCGCAGCGAAAAAACGACGCGCATCCCGCATCTGCGTTCTCTTGACCAGAAATACCACGGGGGAGTCCGAAGGACGGGGGCAGAGCCCCCCGACAATCGGGCCGCGCGCCAGCGCGACCGCCGGATCAGGGCAAGCGGGTGAAGGCCGCCAACGCGATGGGCTTCGTCCCGTTTGACGTCCAAAGCGCCAGCACAAGCCTAATCCTGACGCGTTCGGAAAATCTTGCCCGGATTCATGATCCCTTGCGGATCAAGCGCGTCCTTGATGGCGGCCATCACCTCGACGGCTCCTCCCAACTCCTTGACCAGATAAGGCACCTTGCCTTGCCCGATCCCATGCTCGCCTGTACAGGTACCGTCCATTCTGATGGCCTCGTCAGCCAGAAAAGCCGTGAATTCCTCCGCACTGGCCACCTCGCGCGCATCCTCCATGTCGATCAACACGAGGGAATGGAAATTCCCGTCCCCGACGTGACCCACAATGGGGGCCAGCAGCCCCAATTCCTCCGCCTTGGCCTGTGCGCCCGTAACCGCCTCGGCCAGCCGCGAGATCGGCACGCAAACATCCGTCGAAATCCCCTGCGCGCCGGGGCGCAACTGCAATGTTGCCCAATAAAGATCGTGGCGCGCCTTCCACAGCTTGTTGCGCTCTTCTGCCGTGCCCGTGGCCGCAAAATCAAAACCTCCTGCATCCTCGGCGATTGATCCGAACATCTCGGCCTGTTCCACCACCGCGTTGTCCGACCCGTGAAATTCCAGCAGCAGCAAAGGCGTTTCCGGCAGATCGAGCCCGGCATAGGCATTGGCCGCGCGCACGTTCAATTCATCCATCAACTCGATCCGGGCCACGGGAATACCGTACTGGATTGTGGTCATCACCGCCTGACAAGCCGCGTCAATGGTCGGAAATGACATACGAGCGGCGTGGATCGCTTCCGGTATGCCCTGCAATTTCAGCGTCACCTCCGTGATCAGGCCCAGCGTCCCTTCCGATCCGATCAGAAGACGGGTGAGATCATACCCGGCGGATGTTTTTTTCGCACGCTGCGCGGTGCGGATGATGCGTCCATCCGCCATCACCGCCTCAAGCGCCAGCACATTGTCCTTCATCGTCCCATAGCGCACCGCATTGGTGCCCGATGCCCGCGTCGACGCCATGCCCCCAATCGAGGCGTTCGCGCCGGGATCAATGGGAAAGAACAGGCCCCTGTCGCGCAAATAGGTATTGAGCTGTTCGCGGGTCACACCCGGCTGCACAACACAATCGAGGTCCTCTGCATTCACCGCCAGGATCTGATCCATCCCGCTCAGATCAACGGAAATGCCCCCCGCAGGCGCGTTCACATGCCCTTCGAGCGAGGTCCCGGTGCCGTAGGGAATAACGGGTACCCGGTGCGTGGCACAGACCTTGACGATCTCGGAAACTTCTTTGGTCGAGGTTGGAAAAACAACCGCGTCCGGGGCTTGCGCCTTGATATAGGTGGTGGTGTGTGCGTGCTGATCGCGCATCGCCAGATCGGTATGAAACCGGTCCCCGAATTGCTGTTTGAGGATACCCAGCGCAGTTGCAATCCCATCCTCGTTTCGTGGCAAATCAACGGCTTGTGCCATGATTGTCGTTCCCCTTCGTGACCGGATTCAATCGCCCAGCGCAATCCCTTCGCGGCGCGGATCGGCCCCGCCCTGCAACCCATCACCAATGGCAATCGCATGCAGGCCCGAATTCAAATCACGCACATTCACGTCATAGCCCATTGTTTCAAGAGCCGGAACCAGATCAGTTGCCACCGTCCCGTCTTCCACATCAAACGTGCCAAATCGGTTGACGGCATGGGGCATGCTGATCGCCTGCTGCACATCCATCCCCCAGTCGAGATAGGCAATAATCGCCTGTGCGGTATAGCCGATGATCCGGCTGCCACCGGGGCTGCCAATGGCCAATACGGGCGCGCCATCCTTCATCACGATTGTCGGCGACATCGAAGATCGCGGGCGTTTGCCCGGTGCGATGGCATTGGCAATCGGCACACCACCGGAATGGGTGGCAAAGCTGAAGTCGGTGAGTTCATTGTTCAGCAGAAATCCCCGCACCATGAGACGCGCGCCAAAGGCATTTTCGATGGTCGTTGTCATTGAAGCCACATTGCCTTGTGCGTCCACGATCGAGATATGCGACGTCGATGGCAACTCGATGCTTTGATCATCCGCCCGGATCAGGGCGTGATCAAAGGCAGGTGTGCCGGGTGCAACCTCGTCCAGGGCGACCTCTCCGCCCAGCAAGGCGCCGCGTTCCGCCAGATAGGCCGGGTCCACCAGACCCGCCGTCGGCATCGGCACATAGTCACTGTCGGCCATGTAACGACCGCGATCTGCAAAGGCGAGGCGCGAGGCATCCCCGATCAGCCGCCAGCTTTCGGGATTTTCAGCCCCGAGTGCTGCCAGATCGTAGCCGTCAAGCATCCCGAGGATCTGCCCGACGCTCAGCGCCCCGGACGACGGCGGCCCCATCCCGCAGACTTGGTAAATGCGATAACTCGCGCAGACCGGCGCACGTTCCCTGACCTGATAGACGGCAAGATCAAGCCGGGACAGCACACCGGGATTGGCCGAAAATTGCTGAACCGTCGCCTCGATGTCCGCCGCGATCTGACCGGTATAGAACGTCTCGGCGCCGCCAGCGGCAATGGCGCGCAAGGTTGCGGCGTAATCCGGGTTTTTCAATGTGGCACCAACGGTCAGCGGTACACCCCCCGGCAAAAAGTAGTTGGCGGTGGCCGGGAACATCGCCAGTCGCTCGGCGTCACGCTCGATCAGTTCGGCCAGCCGGGGCGACACCTCAAACCCTTCGGTGGCCAGATCAATGCCCGCATCCAACAGGCCGTCCCAGGGCTGATTGCCCCAGCGCGCATGCGCCTCGGCCAGCAGCGCAGGCGTACCGGGCGTGCCAACCGACCGGCCGCCGACAACCGCATCGAAAAACCCCATCGTCGTGCCGTCCTCGTTCTGAAAAAGGGTCGGCGTCACCGCCAGAGGCGCGGTTTCGCGGCCATCAAGTGTGGTCAGGGTTGCGCTGGCCGCGTCATACCACACCAGAAACGCGCCGCCGCCCAGTCCCGAGGATTGAGGCTCGACCAGGCCCAGCACGATCTGGACCGCAAC
>Ga0316205_10000793_pt1 | contig 48660 bp, 44 predicted proteins | sample 3monthpyrite_MG_FD_204941 | JGI IMG/M metagenome (GOLD analysis project Ga0316205, IMG submission 204941) | Microbial mat bacterial communities from mineral coupon in-situ incubated in ocean water Damariscotta River, Maine, United States -... | ecosystem: Environmental > Aquatic > Marine >...
CGGCAAGAGGGCTCGGCCCAGGGCGGCGCCTGGTGGGACAAGGTCGACAGTAAGTGGAAAGACTGGGGCGACAATGAATGGGCCGCACGCGGGTTTCGCGCGGTGCCCAACTGTGTGGTGCGCAAATCGGCTTACATCGCGCCGGGCGTGGTGCTGATGCCGTCCTTCGTGAACCTTGGTGCTTACGTAGATGAAGGCACGATGGTCGATACATGGGCCACCGTTGGATCCTGCGCCCAGATTGGTAAGAACGTGCATCTGTCCGGTGGTGTGGGCATTGGCGGCGTGCTTGAGCCGATGCAGGCCGGACCAACGATCATCGAAGACAATTGTTTTATCGGCGCGCGCTCCGAAGTGGTTGAAGGCTGCATCATCCGCGAAGGCTCGGTTCTGGGGATGGGCGTGTTCATCGGCCAGTCGACCAAGATCGTGGATCGCGAAACCGGCGAAGTGATGTATGGCGAAGTGCCGCCCTATTCGGTGGTTGTCGCCGGCTCGATGCCGACCAAGAACAATATCAACCTCTATTGCGCCGTGATCGTGAAACGCGTGGACGAGCGGACCCGCTCGAAGACCGGCATCAACGAGTTGTTGCGTGACTGAGAAAAAGAAATCCCGGCAACAAGTCTTCACCCTTCTGGTCGAAGTGGGCCGAAAGGACGGCGACGGGTTGCCCAAGGGTGCCACCGGGGCAGCCCTGATGATCTATGCCAGCGGTGTGGACGAGGCCGAAGCGGTGCGTGAAACCGTGGCGATCCTGAAACAGGCTGATATGGCCCCGCTGGATGTCACGGGCTATGGCACGCTGGCCGAACGTGAGGCCGAGGGGCACGAAATCGGCGAGGATGAACGCGCTTTGATGGCCCGCGCGCTTGAGGAAAACGCCGTGATTGTGGCGCAGGTGACGCCGTTTGATGACTAGGCTTTGGCGGCGGCGCGGCGTGGCGCTATAGTTGCTGACATGGGGGGGCCTATGGACATCGCAGACCAGCTCAGATCAGAGATTGAAGCGCGCCAGGGCGATCTGGTCGCGCTGACCCAGGATCTGATCCGCATCCCCACGCTGAATCCGCCGGGGCTCAATTATCGCGAGATTTGTGACTATCTGGATCGGCGATTGCTGCGCTCGGGCTTTGAAACCCGGCTGATCCGTGCCCAAGGGGCGATTGGCGACAGTGACACCTATCCGCGCTGGAACATCTTGGCGCGCCGCACGGGCAAACGCTCCGGGCAATGCGTGCATTTCAACAGTCATATCGACGTGGTCGAGGTGGGCCATGGCTGGACCACCGATCCGTTTGGTGGCGAGGTCAAGGATGGCCGCGTCTATGGGCGCGGGGCCTGTGACATGAAAGGCGGGCTGGCGGCCAGCATCATCGCCGCCGAGGTGTTTATTGATCTTTGTCCGGATTTTGCCGGGTCGATTGAAATCTCCGGCACGGCGGATGAGGAATCAGGCGGCTTTGGGGGTGTCGCCTATTTGGCCGAACACGGGCATTACGCCCATGTCGATCACGTGATCATCCCCGAGCCGCTGAACAAGGATCGCATCTGTCTGGGTCATCGTGGCGTGTGGTGGGCCGAGATTGAAACCAAGGGTGAGATTGCCCACGGCTCGATGCCGTTCCTGGGCGATTGCGCGGTGCGTCACATGGGGGCCGTGGTGGCCGAGATGGAGCAAAGCCTGTTTCCCGCCCTTGCGCTGAAACGCACGGATATGCCGGTGGTTCCCGACGGGGCCAGGCAATCAACACTGAACATCAACTCGGTGCATGGCGGCGAGCCGGAGCAGGACGCCGATTACACCGGTCTGCCGTCAGCCTGTGTTCCTGATCGTTGTCGCATGGTGATTGATCGTCGGTTTCTGCTTGAGGAGGATATTGATGAGGTCGAGGCCGAAATGCGCGCCGTGCTGGAAAAAGTGCGCGCGGGCCGCGCGGGGTTTGAGTATGACATGCGCGAGCTGCACCGGGTCCTACCCACTATGACGGAACGGGATGCGCCGGTGGTGGGCGCGGTGGCACAGGCGGTGCAACAGGTGTTTGGACGCGCGCCCGACTATGTGGTCAGCCCCGGTACCTATGATCAGAAACATATCGACCGGATTGGCAAGCTGAAGAACTGTATCGCCTATGGGCCGGGCATTCTGGATCTGGCTCACAAGCCGGATGAATATGTGGGTATCGAGGACATGGTGCAATCCGCACAGGTCATGGCCCTTGCTTTGCAGGACTTGCTAAAGCCCTGACAGATGCCGTCAGGCCATCCTCATACGGTGTGATTAGTTCATCAGCCCGGCATGACGCAGGCTGTCATCAACCAAACCCTTGGTTTCGTCGGTCAGCCCTGTGAGCGGCGAGCGCACCTCGTCACTGCACAGCCCCAGCCGCGACATCGCGTATTTTGCTCCGACCAGACCCGGTTCCGTAAAGATTGCCTTGTGCAGCGGCATCAGCTTGTCTTGGTATTCCAGCCCCTTGGCAAAATCACCGCTCAGTGTTGCCTCCTGAAACTCGGAACACAGCCGGGGCGCGACATTGGCGGTCACCGAGATACATCCAATTCCGCCATGGGCGTTGAACCCCAGTGCTGACGCATCCTCGGCTGAGAATTGTAGAAAGTCATTGCCACAGGTACGACGTTGATCGCTGACGCGCACCATATCCGCCGTGGCATCCTTTACCCCGATGATGCGAGGAAGCCTGGCCAGTTCACCCATCGTTTCGGGTGTCATATCCACGACCGACCGCCCGGGAATATTATAGATAAAGATCGGCAAATCACAGCAGTCATGCAGCGCGGTGTAATGCGCGATCAAGCCGCGCTGCGTGGGCTTGTTGTAATAGGGCGTCACCACCAGCGCGGCATTGGCCCCGACCTTGTGGGCGTGTTGCATCAGCCGCATGGATTCGGCGGTGTTGTTGCTGCCTGCACCCGCTATCACCGGCACCCGGCCCGCAGCGGCACGTACCACTTCCTCGACCACGATCTCGTGCTCTTCGTGGCTGAGCGTCGGGCTTTCCCCGGTTGTGCCCACCGGCACCAGCCCGTGACTGCCCTCAGAGATATGCCACTCAACAAGGTGTTTGAGCGTATCAAGATCCAGCTCACCGTTCTTGAACGGCGTGACCAGGGCAGGAAAAGATCCTCTGAACATGATACGCTCCTTTGTTGTTCCATCTCTCGGCGCGATGCACGTCACCGGCGATCCCTTGCCCGTCTGCCACGTTTGTGAATGGACGATCCCGGTCTGCGCACCTAAGTTTCCAAGTGTCTATCCTTTGACTTGGCTGGAAATGCAAGAGATGTTGCGCGCCCTATTGGCGGTTTTGATGGTGTTTGGTACGCCCTTGCCCCTGTTGGCAGAGGATGTGCCACGCATTGCACCGCGCCCGCTGGCCAGTGCATTGAACGCGGTGCAAGGCGAGCGGTGGGAGATTGCGCGTACTCTTGCCGCCCGCGACGGCCCTGCCGCCAGCACCCTGATCGAGTGGTATTACCTCAGCGCCGGGCGGGGCACACCAGAACAGGTTTTAACCTTTCTGCGGGATCACCCCGACTGGCCCGGCCTCGGCAGCCTTCGTAAACGCAGCGAAAAAGGCATGGCCGAGGACGGCAGCATCGAGCAAATTCTCGCGTTTTATACTGACTACGCAGCCCAAAGCGGCACCGGTGCGCTTAGCCACGCCACGGCCCTTCTGGCCAAGGACCAACTGGGCGAAGCCGAAGCCACGCTGGTGCTGGCCTGGCGCAGCATGGAAATGAGCACCGAGGAACATAACGCCTTCCTTGCTGCCGATGCGGAACTGTTGGCCCCGCATCACGAGGCCCGTCTGGATATGACGCTCTGGCGGGGCTTGAGTGATGTCGAGCTGATGTTGCCACTGGTTTCGGACGAGAAACGCGCGCTGGCCCAGCTGCGCCAAAAACTGGGTAGCCGCGTGCGGATGGACGATGACGAGTTGGACGCGGTAACCGAAGAGCAACGACGGGATCCGGGCATCGCCCATGCGCTGTTCAACCGCTATGTCCGCGGCGATGCCGACAAGGCGATTGATCTGGCCATCAGCCAGAGCCGAATTGAGGGGGGATTGGGCCAGCCCGACAAATGGGCGGGGTGGCGGCGGGCTTTGGCACGCAATCTGATGCGTGATGGCAAGGCGCAGCGGGCCTATGATCTGGCCTCGGTGCATCAACTGGCCGAAGGGTCGTCCTATTCTGACCTGGAATGGCTGTCGGGCTATCTGGCCCTGACCTATCTCAACGATCCCGACCTGGCGCTGGACCACTTCCAACGCTTTCGCGCTGCCGTGGCTTCGCCCATCTCGCTTGGGCGCGCCGGGTATTGGATTGGCCGCGCTCTGGAGGCAATGGGCGACGGTGAGGGCGCGCAGCTGGCCTATGCACAAGGAGCTACATACCAAACCAGCTTCTACGGCCTTCTGGCCGCCGAACGCGCAAATATGCCTTCCGACCCCACCTTGTCCGGTGCCGAGTTGTTCCCGCCCTTCGAGGGCTCGTCTCTGGCGCAATCCGATGTGGTTCAGGCCGCTATTCTGGCGCTGGCCGCCGGACGGCCCAACCTGGCGAAACGGTTCGTCACCCATCTGGGGGCCACCCTTGATCGCGATGAGATCGGACAGCTGGGCAAAGCGCTGGACGAGATGGGCGAAGTGCATTTGCAGGTCATGCTGGGCAAAGCGGCCGCCCGTCGCGGTATCGTTGTCACAACGCCCTATTATGCCCTTCATCCGATGTCGGACATGGCCTTGCCAGTTCCCGCCGAGCTATCCCTGTCTATTGCGCGGCGCGAAAGCGAGTTTGATCCGATTGTTGTCAGCGGGGCTGGGGCCGAAGGGCTGATGCAGGTGATGCCCGGCACGGCCCGCGACGTGGCCCGCGATCTTGGGCTGGATCATGATCCGTCCCGTGTGCGGTCAGACTGGGAATATAACGCGCGGCTGGGCGCGACCTATCTGGCCCAGATGGCCGACAAGTTTGGTGGCAACATTATCATGATCTCGGCGGCCTACAACGCTGGCCCGTCCCGACCACCGCAATGGATTGAACGGTTTGGCGATCCGCGCAAGCGAGGGGCGATGGATATCGTGGACTGGATCGAACACATCCCGTTTCGCGAGACCCGCAATTACGTGATGCGTGTGGCCGAAAGCCTTGTGATTTATCGTGCCCGGCTGGGCAAAGAACCCCACCCCGTGCCGTTCAGCGCCGAATTGACGGGTGCCACCATAGCGCCCGGCCCGTATTGATCCAAGCCACTCAGGGGGCTTTGGTAGATAGCGACACCCGCCTCAACAGCAAGACAGCATCCAGACAGGCATGTTCGTTTACATGCGCGGTCTGATTGTCGCGGCCCTATCCGACGCGCCTTTGCCGCCACAGGGTAAACAGGCCCGCCCCCACGATCATCGCCGCCCCCAATGCGACATTCAACTCAAGGGTTTCTCCAAAGACCGAGATGCCGATCACGCTGACAAACATCAGTTGCAGATAGGCAAAGGGCTGGACCGCGCTGGCCTCGGCCACCTCGTAGCACTTGATCAGCGTATAGTGCCCCAAAGCTCCGGTGATGCACAGCGCGCCCATCCATACCCAGTCCGAGGCGATCATCGGCTCCCAGAACCACACACCAACGCCGGTCACCGCCAGCGATCCGACCGTGCCGGTCCAGAAGAAACTGGTCGCTGCGCTGTCCTTGCGCGCCACATAGCGGGTCAACAGGCCATAGACCGCGAACATCAGGGCGGCCACCAAGGGCACCACCGCCTCGATCTGGAAAACCCCGAACCCCGGGCGCAGAATGACAATCACACCGATGAAACCGATACCGATGGCCACCCATCTGCGCCAGCCCACATGCTCGCCCAGGATAGGGCCGGACAGGGCCGCGATCAGCAGCGGGTAGACGGCAAACACCGCATGGCTTTCCACCAGCCCAAGCAGGGTAAAGCCCAACACCATCACGCAAATCTCGGCGACCAGTAGTACGGCACGAAACGCCTGTAAAAAGGGCTGTTTGGTTGCGGCGGCGGCGCGTACGCCCCCGGCCTTGCGGCTGGCCACGGCAATCACGAATGCGGCGAAAAACCAATAGCGGATCATCACCACCATATAAACGTTGTATTCGCCGGCCAGATGGCGCGAGATGCCGTCTTGCACCGCGAACACGAAGGTGGTCGCGATCATCAACCAGATACCAAGGCGAATATTCTGTTCGGTCATGCGTCGGGCTTCCGGGCGGTTGTCATGTGCCGTTTGCGGCCATAACCCGGTTGTCTGGTCACGTCAAAGCCCGCCTCGGCCAACCCACGCCGCACAAATCCCGCCGCCGTATAGGTAGCGACTGTGCCGCCGGGAACCGTGTGCGCACCCACCGCAGCCATCAAATCTGCCCCCCACAATTCGGGATTCTTGGCCGGGGAAAACCCGTCAAGATACCATGCATCGGCCTGACCGTCCCACGCTTGCAGGGTTTGGCGCGCGTCGCCGATGATCAATTGCAGATCGAAATCAGGGCCGTGAATCCCCGGCGTTAGCAGGGGTTGATCAGCGCCCTCCTCAAACACCTCAACAGGCAAATCGGGAAAGACACGCACGGCGCGCAGCAGATCGTCCTTTGCCATCGGGTAGGCCTCAAAACTGGTGAAACACAATTTGCCCGGCACTCCTTGATCGCGAAATGCCTTCAGCGTGGTCAGAAAATTCAGCCCGGTGCCAAAGCCCAGTTCAGCCACTTGAAACCCGTCCGCAAACCGATCCGGCAACCCGTTGCCCGCCAAAAACACATGACGCGTTTCCTCCAGCCCGTTCTCAAGGCTGAAATACGGGTCGTCAAACCGGGTTGAAACAGGCACGTCGCCGCTGCGCCAGTCCAGCTCTGCGTGCTGGTCCTGCATCCGCCAATCCTTTAGACGTGGAGACACTCACCGCGACCATGCAGAGGAGACCGCGTTTTGGCAATGCCCGATATCACCGTGATGGGCGCCGGGATTTTCGGCCTGTCGGTGGCGTGGTCCTGTCAATCGCTGGGCGCGAAGGTACAGGTGATCGATCCGGGTGGGCCGGGGGGCGGGGCCTCGGGCGGGATCGTGGGTGCGCTGGCCCCGCATGTGCCGGAAAACTGGAACGACAAGAAAGAGTTTCAATTCGATAGCCTGATCATGGCAGAAACCTTCTGGCGCGAGGTCGAACAGGTCTCGGGTATCTCGCCGGGGTATGCGCGGTTGGGGCGGTTGCAACCGATCGCAGATGAACACGGGCTGGCATTGGCCAAGGCCCGCGCCGACACCGCAAAATCGCTGTGGCAGGGCAAGGCAGATTGGAACGTCGTGCGCGTCGAGGATCACGATTGGGCACCGTTGTCCCCGACAGGCTGGCTGATCCATGACACGCTGACAGCCCGTATGCATCCACGTCGCGCTTGTGCGTCATTGGCCGGAGCCATTGCGGCACGTGGCGGTGGTATCCTGCGCTCGGGCATCGCCAGCGGACAGGTTGTCTGGGCCACCGGTGTGGCAGGGTTGGAGGAACTGACCGCAAGCCACACCCGCATCGTCGGAAACGGTGTCAAAGGCCAGGGCGCGTTGCTGCATTTCTCGGCCCCTGATCTGCCGCAGCTGTTTGCCGACGCGGTTCATATCGTCCCGCATGAGGATGGCACCATCGCCATCGGCTCGACCAGCGAACGCGAGTATGACGATCCCGCCACAACGGACACGCAGTTGGATGATGTGATCGACACCGCCATGCGGGCTGTTCCACTGCTTCATGGCGCGCGGGTTATTGAACGCTGGGCCGGTCTGCGTCCGCGTACCCGATCCCGTGCCCCGATGCTGGGCGCGCATCCATTGCATGACGGCGCGTTCATTGCCAATGGTGGCTTCAAGATCGGCTTTGGCATGGCCCCGAAAGTGGGTCAGGTCATGGCGCAATTGGTGTTGGAGGGGGAGAATGATATCCCCGAAGGATTCCGCCCCGAGGCGTCATTCTAACCTGTCACCGCCTCAAGACATTGCCGCCCATCGGGGCCACGCACCCACATCCGACCGTCCTTCCAGCACAATTCGGCGGTTTCGCAATCCATCAGCGGGGCTGTGGCGCGAAATTGAAAGCTGTTGAGCTTGCCAATCCGGCGTTCTGCCATCTGCATCAGCAACTGGGCCAGCAACGGACCATGCACAACCAACCCCTGATATCCTTCAACATCCCGCGCGTATTCGCGGTCGTAGTGGATACGGTGACCATTGAAAGTCAGCGCAGAGTAACGAAACAACAAAGTCGGGTCGAAACTTGCTGTCTCGCACAGGGTTTCGTCTGTCGCGGCAACCGGCGGAATCGGTTTGGGCGCGGTCAGATCGGGGTCCTCGCGATAGACTACGTCCTGCCAGTCAGTGATACAGAGCTGCCCCTCTTGCCAGATTTCATGGCGCAGCGTGACAAAGGCCAGGGGACCGGTGCGTCCCTCCTTGCGCGTCGCCTTTTCGCAGACCGAGCGTTTCTCGGCCTCGTGACTGACACGTAAAGGCGCATGAAATTCCAACCGTCCCCCGGCCCACATCCGGCGCGGCAACCCCATGTCAGGAATCAAGCCACCAAGTTTGGGATGGCCATCCCGCCCCAACGCCTCGGGCGGTTGCGGCTCCCAGAAGTAAAGCTGGTGGAAGAAGGCGGGCAGCGCATCGCCTGTGGTGATCTGCCGTGTGACGCCCAAAGCCGCCTGCATGGCGCGGGCGCGGTCTGGGTCCATCACATCGCGGATAGTTTGCATCTGATGCTTCATGACGGCAAGCTAGGCCTGAAGATTTGGAGGAGCAAGACCAACATGCCCCCGACCCTTTCGACTCTTGATCACCTCGTGCTGACCGTGCGCGATCTGGACGAGACTCTGGCATTTTATACCGACGTGCTTGGCATGACGCCGACATCATTCGGGGGCGGCACACCCCGTTGGGCGCTGGAATTTGGTACGCAAAAGATCAACCTGCATGTGGCTGGGGCCGAGTTTGAGCCGAAAGCAGATGATCCCACCCCCGGTTCGGGCGATCTGTGCTTTTTGTCGGCCACTCCGCTTGCCGAATGGCAGGCCCATCTGGAGGGGTTGGGCGTCAAAATCATCGACGGCCCCGTCCCCCGAACCGGGGCGACAGGGCCCTTGATGTCGCTTTACATCCGCGACCCGGATGGCAACCTGATCGAGATTTCCAATCCGCTTTAACCAACCGCCGCACGCAGGTTGTCCATCTGGGTTTTCAGCATCTTGGCAGACCCTTCGTCTTTCAGCGCGCCATGTTCGTCAAAGGCATTCATCGCCCCTGCAATCAGAACGGCAGGCCCGGGCACGATACGCGCCTGCATTTGCAGCAGATTGCTCATCACCATAAATCGCGCGGTTTCACCCCCGGTACGCCCGGCTGCGGCCGCGACAATCGCGATCGGCTTGCCTGCCAGAGCGCCACCCGGAACGCGGCTGACCCAGTCGGTTGCGTTCTTCAACACACCGGACATACCCTTGTTGTATTCCGGCGAAGCGATAACGATGGCATCGGCCTTGGCAATCTGATCGACCAACGTTTGAACAGCAGCAGGAATGCCGCTGGCCTCTTCCAGATCACCATCATAAAGCGGCAGGTTCAGATCCGCGTCCAGCACCTCGGCAGGGCCAAAGGCCTGAACAGCCTGGGCCAGCAACATGCGATTATAGGATCCCTTGCGCAGGGATCCTGAGATGGTCAGAAGCGTGGGAGTGGGCATGAGAGTTCCTTTAATGCTTGCAGTGTCTGACCGGCAATCTGGCGCGGCGACCTCTCAAAAACAACCTGCGCAAGTGCACATAAATATCTCAACTTTCAAACACTACAACACAATCGCACAAAAAATCCCCGGACGTATCACGCCCGGGGAGATCAGTTGGCCGTTACCGGCAGGGGAGGAAGTCTTACCAGTCCGTCGGGCCTTTTTCGGCAAAGGCATGGACCAGGAAATCAATAAACGCGCGGACTTTGGGCTGCGTAAAGCGTCCCGGCGGATAGACCGCGTAAATGCCTTGGGTTTCCACCGGCAGATCGGGGATCACGTCTTCGATCAGGCCCTTATCCAACGCATCCGCGTAAAGGAAGCTGGGCAGGTAGGCGATGCCAAGTCCGGAAATGGCCGCATTCAACAGCGATTGACCATCATTGACCGACAGGCCACCAGCGGTGCGCACCTGACGCTTTTCGCCCGAAGGCGCGGTCAGTTTCCACACCGAGCCGTTTGATTGGCTGGAATAATGCAGCAGTTTATGATCATTGAGATCGTCAATTTTCATCGGCCGCCCGTGCTTTTGCAGATAGTTGGGGCTGGCGATCATGCGCTTGGTGGTTTCCGTCAACTTTCGGGCTCGCAGAGAGCTGTCTTCCAGCTCGCCAATGCGGATGGCCATATCGAAGCCTTCTGAAATCAGCTCAACATAGCGGTTGTTCAGCACCATATTGACCGTAATATCTGGAAATTCATCAAGAAATTCGCCCAGAACCGGGCTAAGGTGGTTGACACCGAAATCGGTAGCGACGGATATCCGCAGCAGTCCCGAAGGATCAGATTGCATCGAGCTGACCAGTGCATCGGCCTCGCCTGCATCGTTGAGAACGCGCAGGGCACGGTCATAGTACGCCAGACCAATTTCGGTCGGGCTGACACGACGCGTGGTGCGGTTCAAAAGACGCGCTCCCAAACGGGCCTCAAGCGATGAGACATGTTTAGAAACGGCGGATTTTGAAATCCCCATCTTGCGTGCCGCGTCAGTGAAGCCACCCTGATCCACGACTGTGGCGAAGGCTTCCATTTCGGTCAGGCGATCCATACTCGATACCTCTTTTCGATTACTTGCGAACAGGTATCGCGCCAAAATCGGGCACAACTGCGGCGTATGCCCGACAATATCAGGGTTTTGTGTGGGATCGTTGAAGGCATGGAAACAGCCTTTCAGGGTTTGGACCCCGCTGGTCAGAACGCGATGATGCGCTATTTTAGGGTTCCAATGACGGGAGGGCCAACAATGACGCATCCATCAAGCGCCACTGCGCTCATGCTCACACTGGGTCTGCTCCCTGCCTTGGCAGGTGGCACACCAGCGCCGGACGGCACCGCTGTTTACTTTGTGAATATCGAAGATGGGGCAACTGTGTCCTCTCCGGTCACCGTGGTCTTTGGCCTCAAAGGGATGGGTGTGGCCCCTGCCGGTACGGAAAAAGAGAACACCGGCCATCATCATATCCTGATCGACCGCGTCCCCTTTGGCCAGGGGGAGGACGACGCCGACATGATGGAAAATGGCTTGATCGCAGATGAGAACCACGTCCATTTCGGAGGCGGCCAAACCGAGGTCACGCTTGACCTGGAGCCCGGCAGGCACACGCTGCAACTGGTTCTAGGCGATCTGAGCCATGTGCCGCATGATCCCCCGATTGTCACCGAAGTGATCGGCATCACTGTCGAGTAAACCCTAGAGGCTGGCCGCCAGGCGCGTCCCTTGATCAATTGCGCGTTTGGCGTCCAACTCGGCAGCCACATCGGCCCCGCCGATCACGTGGGGTGTGATGCCCCTGACCTCCAGCGCGTCGGCCAGGCTGCGCTCGGGCAATTGTCCTGAGCATAGAACAATCGTGTCGACCTCAATCACCTGTGGATTTTCGCGCGCCTCACCATGGCTGATATGCAGGCCGGTGGCGTCGATATATTCATAGTTAACACCGCCCATCATCTTCACACCTTTCATGCGCAGTGCCGCGCGGTGGATCCAGCCTGTCGTCTTTCCCAGCCTTTTTCCGGGGGGCTCTGCCTTGCGCTGGAGCAGCGTGACATGGCGGGCCGCTGCCTCGGGTTTAGGTCCCTCGGCCGCCAATCCACCGCGATATTCTTCGGGGTCGGCAATGCCCCATTCCTCTTTCCACTCGTCCAGATTCTCGGTCGGGCTGTCACCGTCCTGCACCAGAAATTCGGCCACATCAAAACCGATGCCACCTGCGCCGATGATCGCGACGCGCGGCCCCACCTCGGCCCCGTGGCGCAACACATCTATATAGCTCAGCACATTCGGGCCGTCCTGCCCGTCAATGCCGGGATCGCGCGGGATCACCCCAGTGGCGATGATCACTTCGTCAAACCCGGTCAGATCATCGGCACTGACCTCGTGGCCCAGACGGGTCTCGATCCCCAATTCATTGACCATAGTCTCAAACCAATGGACCAACCCGTGAAACTCTTCCTTGCCGGGGACCACGCGCGCCATGTTCAACTGTCCGCCCAGACGGTCCGCGCGATCAAACAGGACCACCTTGTGCCCCCGTTCTGCCGCCGTCATCGCTGCCGACAAGCCAGCAGGACCAGCACCGACGATGCCGATTGTCTTCGTTACCTCGGCAGGTGCCACGACCAATTCGGTTTCATGGCAGGCACGCGGGTTCACCAGACAGCTGGACAATTTGCCGCTGAACGTGTGGTCCAGGCAGGCCTGATTGCAGGCGATACAGGGCGCGATTTGGGCACCACGCCCGTCAGCCGCCTTGGCCACGAAATGTGCATCCGCCAGAAACGGGCGTGCCATGCTGATCATATCAGCGGCACCTTCGGCCAACACGCCCTCGGCCACTTCGGGGGTATTGATCCGGTTCGAGGTGATCACGGGAATAGCCACTTGCCCCATCAATTTCTTCGTGATCCATGTAAAGGCTGCGCGCGGCACCGAGGTGGCAATCGTCGGGATGCGGGCCTCGTGCCAGCCAATGCCGGTGTTGATGATCGACGCACCCGCCGCCTCAATCCGCTTGGCCAGTTCCACCACCTCTTCGAAGGTGCTGCCACCCGGGATCAGATCAATCATCGACAACCGATAGATCACGATGAAATCGCTGCCGACGGCCTCGCGGACGCGGCGCACCACCTCGATCGGCAGGCGCATACGGTTCTCATAGGATCCTCCCCAACGATCTTCACGCTTGTTGGTATGGGTTACCAGAAACTGGTTCAGGAAATACCCTTCGCTGCCCATCACCTCGACACCGTCATATCCTGCCTGCTGCGCGCGAACGGCGGCTGTCACGATATCGGCGATCTGTTTTTCGATGCCCTCTTCGTCCAGCTCGGCCGGGGGAAAGGGCGAAATCGGGGATTTGATCGGGCTGGGGCCAACACATTCCTTACTATAGGCGTAACGCCCGGCATGCAGGATCTGCATTGCGATCCGCCCATCGGCATCATGCACCCGGTCGGTGACGATTTTGTGGTTGGCAATGTCTTCGTCCGAAAACAACCCGGCCGCGCCGGGAAACACACCACCTTCGCGATTGGGGGCCATCCCGCCAGTGACCATCAGGCCGACACCGCCGCGCGCGCGCTCGGCATAAAACCCGGCCACGCGGTTCCAATCTCTGGTTTCCTCAAGCCCGGTATGCATCGAACCCATCAGAACGCGGTTCTTCAGCGTCACATGGCCCAGATCAAGTGGGGCAAGAAGGTGCGGATATTGGCTCATGGCTGGCTCCTCTTCGCGCGGCCACCATGCCCAAGCCTGTCGCCCTTGTCACCCCGGACGCCACGTTACGGTTTCTTCTTGCCAGAAATATCCCCGCCGGAGGCATCCCGAGGCGGAGGCGGGGCCGACAACGAGGCAAACATGCGCGGGCCGCAGGCACGCTCCTTTAAGAACCGCACACCTCGTCGAGTGCTGCGCGCAGGGCATCCCACTGGCTGTCCATCGGATAATGATGGTTGCCGATAAACAGCCCATTGCGGTCAATGTCGTCCGCATTTCGCAACTTGTCATGAATGTGGTGGGGCATATGTTTGGTGACCACATCGTTCTTGGCAAAGTTCCCGGCCACGATGGGTCGGCATTCCACCCCATGTTTGCCCAAGGCCGCAACCAAGGCCACGCGGTCAAACCCTGCATCGGGCGGCACCATCATTGCAAAACCGAACCAGCTGCTTTCGCCGATCTCACGCTGAATGCGGATTTGCGGATAGCCCTGCATCAGGGCGCGGAACCGGTCGGCATTGGCGCGACGTTCGCGCACAATCATCGGCAGCTTGGCGATCTGCTCCTGACCAATCGCGCCGCTCATCTCAAGCGGGCGCAGGTTGTAACCCGGCAAGACAAACTTGAAACTTTCCTCAAACGGATCGTCGCTCTTGGTGCCGGTCACATGGTTTTCTTTCGGCAGGTGACGGGTCCAGCCGTGCGAGCGGACCGAGAGCATGATGTGATAAAGTTCCTCATCATCGGTGACGACCAGGCCACCTTCCATCGTGGCGATATGGTGCGAAAAGAATGAAGAGTAGGTGCCCGCAATCCCGAATGTCCCGGCCTGGCGGCTATCAAAGGTCGCGCCCAGTGATTCACAATTATCTTCGATCACCACGATATCGCGGTCGCCGATGATGGCGTTGATCCGCGTAAAGTCATTCGGATTGCCCAGAAGGTTTACCACCATGATTGCACGTGTTTCAGGGCCGATGGCCGCTTCCAGCGCGTTCAGGTCATAGTTCAGTGTCTCCGCGTCGATATCGACAAATTTCTGGATCAGCCCGTATTGGTGCAGCGGATAATAGGTGGTCGACCAGCTGACGGCAGGCACGATCACCTCGGCCCCCTCGGGCAGATTGTATCTGGAATGATACCGCAGCGCCGCCACCATCAGCAGGTTGGCGGAAGACCCGGAATTGACCATCACGGCGTGGGCCGACCCCATCGCTGCCGCAAACTGGTCTTCAAACTTGCGCACCTCGGCACCCATCGAGAACATGCCCGATTTCACCACCCGATCGATGGCGGCATATTCTGCCTCGTCCCAGCTGGTTGTGGCCAGGGGGAATTGGATCTCGCTCATGCGTGATGCTCCTTGAAATGGGCGTAGGTCAGGGCGATGCCGTCTGTCAGGCTGGTTTTGGGCGACCATCCAAACGCCTCTTGCCGCGCCACCGAGACCAGCTTCTGCTTCATGCCCGTGGGTTTGCTAAGATCATGGGTAAATGCCCCCTCCCAGCCAATGACCCGCGCGGCCTCGGCGTAATAGTCATTCACCGAATGATCATGCCCCAGCCCGATATTCATGAAATCAGGCAAATCCTCAAAACGCTCTGCCGCACTCCAGATACCGTCGGCCAGATCGCCAGAGAACATGAACTCGCGCCGTGCTGTCCCGTCGCCCCAAATCTCGACCGTCTCGGCACTGTTTTCTTTCGCCTCGTGCACTTTGCGGATAATCGCAGGGACCAGATGGGACACTTTGGGATCGAACTTGTCGTGCAGTCCATAAAGGTTGCAGGGCATTAGCGTTTTGTAAGCCAGTTCCGGATTTTCCTCGGACACAAAAGCACAGAGCCGCGCAACGCTGAGTTTGGCCAGCCCATAACCTTCGTTGGTGGGTTCCAACTGGCCCCTGCCAAGGCTTTCCTCTCGCAAAGGGTTGGGGGCATCATGGGGGTACATGCAACTTGATCCCAGATTGATCAGCTGCGGCACGCCTGCCGCCTGCGCCGCCTTAACGATATTCACGCCCATATCCAGATTGTCGGTCAGAAACCCGGCCTTGTGGGCCATGTTGGCCTGAATGCCCCCGACGCGCCCGGCGGCGTGGATGATCAGATCAGGGGTTTCATTGGCCACAAACGCGATAACCGCAGCGCGGCCCATCAGGTTCAGGTCGGCTGATGTGGGGGCAACGATCTCATGCCCCGCAGCGCCCGGATGATCCTGAATGGCGCGGCCCACCATGCCGCGCCCTCCGGTCAACAGGACTTTCATGAATGGTCTTGCGCGCGCTTTTGCGCCTCGGCTTCGGCCAGATCCGAGGTGACCATTTCGTCTACCAACGCCTCGAAACTGGTCTCGGGCTCCCAGCCCAATTGCTGGCGCGCTTTGGAGGCATCACCCAACAAGGTTTCGACCTCAGCGGGGCGGAAATATTGCGGATCGACACGCACAAGCACGCGGCCATCGGCGTCTTTGGCGATCTCATCGACACCCTCGCCTTCGAAACTCAGGCTCATGCCCAGCTTCTCGGCCGCCCGTGCCACGAATTCGCGCACCGAATATTGCTGCCCGGTTGCAATCACGTAGTCTTCGGGCCGGTCCTGTTGCAGCATCAGCCACATCATCTGCACATAATCGCGTGCATGGCCCCAATCCCGCTTGGCGTCCATATTGCCCAGCAGCAATTCATCCTGCATGCCCAGCTTGATCCGCGCCAATGCGCGGGTGATCTTGCGGGTTACGAAGGTTTCCCCGCGAATGGGGCTTTCATGGTTAAAGAGAATGCCGTTGCAGGCATACATGTTATACGCCTCGCGGTAGTTCACCGTGATCCAATAGGCATAAAGCTTGGCCACCGCATAGGGGCTGCGGGGATAAAACGGCGTCGCTTCACGCTGTGGGGTTTCTTGCACCAACCCGTAAAGCTCCGAGGTCGACGCCTGATAGAATCGCGTCTTACTGCCCAACCCCAGAAACCGGATCGCCTCCAGCAGACGCAGGGCACCCATCGCATCGGAATTGGCGGTGTATTCTGGCTCTTCAAAACTCACCGCCACATGGCTTTGCGCGGCCAGATTATAAACCTCATCGGGGCTTACCTTTTGCAGCACATTGCTGAGCGATGAACTGTCGGTCATGTCGCCATGATGCAGTTGAAACTGACCGGATTTGCCCGGCTCGCCTTCAAACAGATGATCAATGCGCGCGGTGTTAAACAGGGACGTGCGACGCTTGATGCCGTGCACCTCATACCCTTTGTCCAACAGGAATTCCGACAGGTAGGCCCCGTCTTGTCCGGTTACGCCAGTGATCAGTGCTTTTTTCAATGCCTTGCCCTCATACAGCTTTGCGCCCCCAGATACCGGATTGCCACAGCGTTGAACAGGCCCTCAGATACAGCGCCCGCCATCCACTTCCATACAGACCCCGGTGATCATGCTGGCCTCGTCACTGCACAGATAGGCGGCCGCATTGCCCATGTCTTCAGGGGTGGAAAACCGTCCCAAGGGGATGGTCGACAAGAACTTCTCGCGCATCTCCGGCGTGTCTTCGCCCATGAAGCTGGCCAAAAGCGGCGTCTCGCCCGCCACGGGATTTAACGCATTGACGCGAATGCCTTCGGGGGCCAGTTCCACCGCCATCGCCTTGGTTGCGGTGATCATCCACCCCTTGCTGGCGTTGTACCAGTTCAGCTTGGGGCGCGGACTGACCCCGGCGGTGGAGGCCACATTGAGGATCACACCGCTCCCGCGGGCCTTCATACCCGGCACAAAGGCGCGGGCCGTCAGATACACCGATTTGCAATTGACTGCAAAAACCCGGTCGAAGTCGTCCTCGATCACATACTCCAGCATCTGCGGCAGATGGGTGATACCTGCATTGTTCACTACGATATCGGGCAGCCCAAATGCCGCACCTGCTTCCTCGGCCATCGCCTGTACGCTGGCCCCATTCGAGACATCAACGGTGCAGGCGACAGCGCCCAGTTCATTGGCTAACAAGGCGGCCCCGTCACTATTCAGGTCGGCAATCATCACCTGCGCACCTTCGGCGATGAACTTGCGCACAATGCCTGCGCCAAACCCGCTGGCCCCACCTGTCACAATCGCTGTTTTTCCCTGCAGTCGCATCGGTCTCTCCTCCGCCTGCAGTCATGCTCGGATAGCAAGACGCGGCGTGCAAGATTTTTCGTATGAAAAATCTCTGAACTGTCAGGTCGGGCGCGGAACGTCCCAACCAGTGTCGGCAATACCTACCATACGGGCAAAGCGGGATAGTTCGGCATCAAACTTGTCCAGCCGGTTTGCACCCCATTTTGCACCGCGCTCGGGCCAGAATCCGGTCACGCGCAGCCAACCCGCTTTACGATCAGCCTTCAATTCGCATCGCCCGACAAAGCGATCCCCTTCGAGCAGCGGGTAGACGTAGTAGCCCCAAATCCGCTTGTCCCTGGGCACGAACATCTCGTTGCGATACTCAAACCCAAATAGGCGCTGCAATCGCATACGGTCCCGTATGGAGGGATCGAACGGATTAAGGATACGCAGCCGTATGGTGGGGGCGAGTGCCTGCGCGATCCGTTCTTCGATATCCGGCACGGCCCAAGCTTCACGCCAGGTCTTGTCGGCGGATTGCACCTCGACCGGCACCAGATTGCGCCGATCCAGCCAGGCGCGTACCTCTTTGGCATCCATCGCCTCCCAAAACTTCTGAACCTCGCCACATGTGCCGATGCTGATCTTATCAAGCGCTTGATCACAAAGAATATCTGCTTGCTCAGCTGCGCTGAGTCCGTCGCGCATTTGCTGTGCGAAGACGCGTTCTCCAAGGTCATAAAACTTCACAAAGTTCTTGCGATGGCATGTTGCAAGATCGCCTGCGTACCACATTTGGTCCAAGGCTTTCTTATGCGGCGGGCGTGCCCACATCTCGCGCGGGCCCTCGATCCTGGTTTCAAACGCATGGGTCGAAAGAGCACCCTCTCTTTCAATACGCTTGCGTATGTTTTTAATCTCATCTTGTCCTAAACCAGACCGATACCAATCCCCGGCCGAGACTTTATCGCCAAGACGCTGGAACTGTCTTTGCCAGTTTGGCAGCACCTCGGAGGGGATCAGCGAGGCATCATGGGTGAAATGCTCAAACAGGTCGCGACTGCGCAGCAAATCCCAGACCATGCCCTCGCGATAGTTCTGATTTCGGGTCCACAGGATGTGATTATGGGCGCGCGTGACGTTGCGAATGGTGTCGATCTGCAGGAACCCGATCTGACGGATCAACGCCATCACATCAAGCGGACCAACCGGTGTGTGGGACAGCCCGTTTGTCCAGAGCCAAAGTCGTCGAGCATCGCGGTTGGTGATCCGCAGTGGTGTCACAGATCGTTCAGGTAGATCAATGCATGTTGAAGATCGCGCCCCTTCATCTTCAATACGACATCGTAATACAGTTTTGCCGCCCCGCACGCATGTACCGGAGTGGCCCGGTTGAGGTTCCCCAAGGCAGCCCCGATTGGTCGCAGGGCAGGGTCCGCCTCGATTCTCTGGCGGAGTGTCTCGTTGATCTTTTCCTGAATACGGGCACTATCCGCAGGGCTGAGCGTCCTGGGTGCGCGATTGATCCCGGAGCGAATGGCCTCGCGTTGAAGCGCATAATAACGCCTTAACGTAGATGTACTCAGCCGTGACTCGGCTTGCCCAACAAGACGTCCAGCCCGTTGCTCAGACAGTCGCCCTTTGATCAACAGCCCGCAGTCACGCGGTCGCATGCTGTTCAGAACGGCCAATTGTACCTGAAAATACAACGTCTTGTCCGCTGTCGACAGATGGGTAAATCCGTTGTCGAACAGGGGCGCGATCAATCCTTCCGGGGCCCATGCCCTGGGCAAATTGCCATCATAGACGGCGATCAACCGGTCGGCGATATAGCCGGTCACGGCCTCGTCCGTCATCAGGCGGCGTTCATGATCTTCGGCCAACGCCAGCTTTTCACCGCTGAACCCTTGCGCGGCCAAACGCTCGCGCATGCCGTTCAACTCTGGCAGTTGCCCCATCAACTCGATGATGTCTTCACGGGTCGACGGGCCACTCTGAGCCACAGCTGCGCCGCCCAGGCCCAGCATAAGACAGATAAGTACGATCTTCGGATACAACTGCCACTCCTCATTCCCGCAGACGTGGCCGCGCCAGCCACTCTCTACTAGTGTCTAGCGCATTTCGGTGGAATGAAAAGCGTAACACTTGGTCAAACTTGTTTGAACGCCCACACGTCCCCTGCACATATCTGATCAGGTGCCGGTTTTTGGCAAGACCGGAACAGCCTCGATCAACTGTTGCGTATAGCCGTGCTGCGGACTGGCGAATACTTGCTCGGTTGGGCCGTGTTCCACGACCTGACCTGCGCGCATAACCAATACCCTGTCAGTAACATTGCGCACCACGCTGAGGTCGTGACTGATGAACAGATAGGTCAGGCCAAAACGATCGCTCAGGTCGGCCAGCAGATCAAGGATCTGGGCACGGACCTGAACGTCCAAGGCACTAACCGCCTCGTCCAGAATGATCAACTCGGGGCGAATGATCAGGGCACGTGCAATGGCAATGCGTTGACGTTGTCCGCCGCTGAATTCATGAATGTACTTTTCTGCATCCGCCGCGCTTAGCCCGACGCTTTCCAGCACCTCAGCCACCGCGTTGTTCCGGTCAGCCCCGAGTGGCGGTGTGTCGAGCAAATGAAACGGCTCGGCCACCGACCGGCCCACCTTGTGCCGCGGATTGAAGCTGCCGTAGGGATCCTGAAACACCACCTGCATGTGCCGCCTGACACCGCGGCTGATGCCGGTGCTGATATCCTGACCCATCATTTCGATCTGGCCGCCCTGCAGCGGATCAAGCCCCAGAATGGCGCGGGTCAGCGTGGATTTCCCGCAACCGGATTCACCGACAAGGCCCAGGTTCTCGCCTTTGCGGATATCAAAGCTGACCCCGTCTACCGCCCGGAACCGCCCCGGTTTGCCCTGCCATCCATCGCGCGGCGTCGAATAGTCACGCACAACGTTGCGAACCCGCAGCAGCGGGGCCTCACCAGCTTGCCCCGCACGGTGCGGGACATGATCAGACGCGGCCAGCAAGGCCTGTGCGTAGGGATGGCGAAGGGTATTAAAACGCCCCGTTTCCAACACCTCGCCGTGGCGCATGATCGCGATTTCACCGGCCATATCCGCCACCACGCCCAGATCATGACTGATCAGCAACAGGCCCATGCCGTCCTCGGCCACAAGACGTTTCAGTAACGTCAGAACCTCGGCCTGGGTGGTCACATCCAGAGCCGTTGTCGGTTCATCCGCGATCAGCAATTTGGGACGTAATGCGATGGCCATGGCGATGCCCACCCGTTGCCTCTGCCCCCCGCTCAGCTCGTGCGGATACCGCCCCAATGGAAACTGGGCTTGCGGCAGCTCGACCCGGTCCAGCGCCTGCGCCGCACGCGACATCGCCTCTGCCTTGCTGACATTTTCATGGATCAGAATGGTCTCGGCTACCTGCCTGCCAATCGTGTGCAGCGGATTGAGTGCCGTCATGGGTTCCTGAAACACCATGCCGATGTCGCGCCCGCGCATAGCGCACATCTCACCCTCGCTGAGGGCCGACAGGTCCTGCCCTTCCAGAGTAATACGCCCCTGCACCTCGCTTGCCTCGGGCAGTAGACGCATGGCGCTAAGCGCGGTCATGGATTTGCCCGACCCGCTTTCACCAATCACACCCGTGATCTGGCCTGCCTTGACGCTCAGCGATACGTCCTTCAGCACCAAGTGGTGGCCAATCGACAGGTTCAACCCGGTGATCTGCAACAGGCTCATGGCGCTTGCCTCCGCAGTCGTGGGTCCAGCCGGTCGCGCAGCCCGTCGCCCAACAGGTTCAGCCCCAGCACGGTCAGCAGGATCGCCATGCCGGGAAACAACGCCATATGCGGAGCAAAGGAAATCATCGTCTGGCTATCGGCCAGCATGCGCCCCCAGCTGGGCAGGGGCGGCTGAGCGCCAAGGCCGACATAACTCAGGCCCGCTTCGGCCAGAATGCCGAGAGAGAATTGAATGGTGCCCTGAACGATCAGCAGATTGGTGACGTTGGGCAGGATATGTTCCGTGGAAATGCGCAATGGCCCCTTGCCCGCCACCTGCGCCGCGCGCACGTAATCGCGGATCCACAAGGACAGCGCGGCCCCCCGCACGAGACGGGCAAAAACGGGGATATTGAAAATGCCAATGGCAATGATGGCGTTCACGGCGCTGGCCCCGAAGGCGGCGGTGATCATGATTGCGATCAGCAGACTGGGAAAGGCAAAGATCAGATCGTTGCCACGCATGATCACCTCGTCCCACCAACTGCCACGATTGGCGGCCGCCGCCAGCCCCAAAGGCACGCCCAGCCCCATGCCAATCCCCACCGCCACCAGCGCAACGGCGATCGAGGTGCGCGCACCAACCATGATCATGCTCAGGATATCGCGCCCGAAATGATCGGTGCCCAAGGGGTGTGCGGTTGAGGGCGGTTTGATCTTGTTGGCGATATCCACCGACGTGATGTCGTACGGCACCCAGAGGAACGACAGCAGCGCCGCCCCGGCGAAAAGTGCGGTCAGGGCAATCCCAAGGATCAGGCCAATTCTCATCACCGCCCCCTTAACCGGGGATCGACCCAGGCATAGGCCAGATCGACGGCGAAATTCACCATGATTACGGCAAAGACCAACAGCATCACCACCGATTCCACCACGATCAGGTCGCGGGCGGAAATGGCCTTGAACACCAACTGCCCCAGTCCCGGCAGAAAGAACACGTTTTCAATGATGATCGCGCCTGCCAGCAGGAACGAGAATTGAAGCCCGATGATGGTCAGCACCGGGATCATTGCGTTACGCAACGCATGGCGACGCAACGCCTGCCCCCGATTTAGCCCCTTGGCACGGGCGGTGCGGATGTAGTCCTCGCCCAGCGTATCCAACATGGCCGAGCGCATGACTCGCGCCAGAATGCTGGCCTGTGGCAAGGCCAGTGCGATGGCGGGCAAGGTCAGGCTTTTGAGACCCACCAGCAGGCCATCCTCCCACCCGGCAAAGCCCCCGGCGCTGAACCAGCGCAGGTTGATGGCAAAGACCGCAACCATCAGCATGGCAAACCAGAAATTCGGGATCGCCACGCCCAGTTGCGTGGTGCCCATCACCGTGAAATCTACCCAACTGCCGCGCCTTGAGGCCGCCCAGATGCCCGCCGGAAAGGCGATCAGCGTGCTGAGGGTCAGGGCGTACAGCGCTAGTGGCAAGCTGATCCACAGCCGCTCGCCAATCATCTCGGCCACGGGGGTGCGATAGGTGTAGGAAATGCCGAAATCCCCTGCCAACATGCCGCTGACCCAGCTCACGTAACGCTCGATCATGCCTTTGTTCAGGCCCAATTCCTCACGCAGTGCGGCCAGCGTATCCTCTTGCGCATTCAGCCCCAGCATGAACGAGGCCGGATCGCCCGGAACCACTTCAAGGCTGAGGAAAATCACCAGACTCGCCACCCAAAGGCTGACGATCAGCGATGTCACCCGGTTGAGAAGATAGCGCGCCATGAGGTCACGTTAGGCGCGGGTGCGAGGGTGGTCCAGCCTTAGCGGACCGACAGGACATCACTCTTCCCAATAAACGCCCGTCATATCCGTGGCCTGTGTCGGCAGGTCGGTCCAAAGGCCGCGCAGTTTAGCATTTGCGACAGTGGCCGTGGCCAGCTGAAACAGATAGCCGTTCACGTAATCCTCGGCGATGGTGCGCTGCATCTTGATCAGAATGTCCGAGCGCATGGCCGGGCTCGTCTCTTGCGTCAGCGCATCGTTCAACGCCTGAAAATCAGGATTGTCATACTGGAAATAGTAATCGGGACGGGCGTAGATCCCGATGTCAAAAGGCTCGGTATGGCTGACGATGGTCAGGCCGAAATTCTTGCCTTTGAACACTTCTTCCAGCCATTGCGCCCATTCGAGATTGCTGATCTCGGTCTCGATCCCCACATCGCGCAGCTGGGCGGCGATAATCTCGCCCCCGCGCCGGGCATAGGACGGGGGCGGCAGCTTGAGTGTGGTGGTAAACCCATCCGGGAACCCTGCTTGTGCCAGCAAGGCGCGCGCCAGGTCTGGATCATACTGGGACACTCCCGTCAGATCGACGTAATCTGGATTGTGTGGGGCAAAATGCGTGCCAATCGGCGTGCCAAGGCCGAACATGGCCCCATCAATCACCGCCTGACGGTCAATCGCATGGGCAATCGCCTCGCGCACCTTGACGTTGTTCAGCGGCTCCATCTGGTTGTTCATCGCCAGAATGGTTTCGCCCTCGGTCGAGCCGATCAGCACCTGAAAGCGCGGATCGGCCTGAAACTGCGGCAGGTTTTCGGGCGCAGGGAAAGTGGGAAAGACATCCACGTCCTCGGCCATGACAGCGGCGAAAGCGGCGGTGGGATCGCTGATGAACTTGAACGTCACGCGATCCAGCTGTGCAGGAGTTCCCCAATAGTCGTCATTGCGCAGCAGGGTGATCCGGTCGCCCTGCACCCAATCGTCAAACCTGAACGCGCCGGTGCCGACAGGATCGGATTTGATCTCGCCAATGCTTTCGGGGGCCACAATCACCGCATCGCCCCAGGCCAGATTGAACAACAAGGTTCCATTGGCCGCGCTCAGCGTAACACGCGTGGTCAGGTCATCGACAACCTCAACGCTTTCAATGCCCTCAAACAGGGCCTTCTGCGCGTTCTGGCTCATGTCGTCACGGGCGCGATCCAGCGTGAACTTGACATCGGCGGCGTCCATTGTGCTGCCGTCATGGAAGGTCACGCCCTGGCGCAGTTTGAACGTATAGATCAGGCCGTCGTCAGAAATCTCCCAGCTTTCTGCAAGGCCGGGATTGACCGATCCATCCGGGCCAAAGCGTGTCAACCCCTCAAAAACATTGGCGTAAACCACCTGATCAATTGCCCCGGCGGCGGCGCTTGTCGGGTCAAGATGCGGTGGCTCCAACTGCTGACCGATCACGATCTCGCTTTGGGCCTGCGCCATCCCGGCCAGTGCAAGGATGATCCCTGCCAGGCCGTGCCGTGCCAACAGTGTCATTGCGTCTCTCCTTCTGGGGTGCCGGGTGTTGCGGCGCTGTTTGGTCCACTCTTTCCGCAAATGCCGGGGTGATCAAGACTTTGCGCGCAAACGCAATGGTGGATTTTCCCGGCACGGCTTGGTAAACGACGCTGCAACGCAGAATAAAACCCGGAGGGCCCGATGAGCGCCACCGCCCGCAAGACTGCCCCTATGCCCGATGATATCCGGGCCATGAAAGGCGGCACACCGATCGTCAGCCTGACTGCCTACACCACGCCAATGGCACAGATGATGGACGGGGTTTGTGATTTCGTTCTGGTCGGCGACAGTGTCGGCATGGTGCTGCATGGCCTGCCTTCGACCCTTGGGGTCACGATGGAGATGATGACCCTGCATGGCGCTGCCGTGGCACGGGGTCTGACCCGCTCGATGCTGGTGATTGACATGCCGTTCGGGTCGTACGAGCAAAGCCCCGCGCAGGCGTTTGAGAATGCTGCCGCCCTGATGCGCGATACTTCGGCTGCCGCCGTCAAGCTGGAAGGCGGGACACATATGGCTGACACCATCGCGTTTCTGGTGGCACGAGGTATCCCTGTCATGGCCCATATTGGCCTGACCCCGCAGTCCATCAACACGCTGGGCGGCTACAAGGTGCAGGGCCGCGAAGATCAGGCGGATCAGATGGTGGCTGATGCCCGTGCCGTGGCCGATGCCGGTGCGTTTTGCGTGGTTCTGGAGAAAGTGCCCGCCACTCTGGCTGATCGTATCACCGAGGATATTGCGATCCCCACGATCGGCATCGGGGCCTCGGCCAATTGCGATGGTCAGATCCTTGTCGTGGATGACATGTTGGGCCTGTTCACAGACTTCAAACCTAAATTCGTCAAACGCTTTGCCGCTTTGGGTGATGCAGGCCAATCCGCGATCAGGGACTATGCAGACGAGGTGCGTGCGCGGTCCTTTCCTGCACCTGAACACACATTTTCGGACAAGGCCCCGAAATGATCCCGCCGATTATTCGTACCCTGAGCGAGCTGCGCGCGACCACTAAACCCTGGCAATTGGCAGATCAGCGCATTGGCGTGGTCCCCACAATGGGCGCGTTGCATGATGGCCATCTGTCGCTGGTGGCCGATGCCAAGAAACACTGTGACCGGGTGATCGTGACGATCTTCGTGAACCCCAAACAGTTCAATTCGGAAGAAGACCTCAAGAACTATCCGCGCACTGAGAACGAGGACGCCCGCAAGCTGGAACGCTTTGGCATTGATGCAATCTATTGCCCCGACGGGCCACAAATTTACCCGGACGGCTTTGCCACGACTGTTTCGGTCGCCGGGCTGACAGATGTCATGGATGGGGTGCATCGCCCCGGTCATTTTGATGGGGTGGCCACGGTTGTGACCAAGCTGTTTACCCAAACTTCGGCCAGCGATGCGTTTTTTGGCGAGAAAGATTTTCAGCAGTTACAAGTTGTTACGCGTCTGGCGCGTGATCTTGATCTGCCGATCACCGTGCATGGTTGCCCGACCATCCGCGAAATTGACGGGCTGGCCATGTCCTCGCGCAACCTGCTGCTCAGCGACCGCGCCCGCACCAAGGCACCCATCCTGTTTGACGAAATGGAACGCATTGCCGAAGGGCTGAACGCGGGCCGTCCGTTCGCCAATCTGCACAGCGATGCGCTGAACCAGCTGGAAAAAGCGGGCTTTGGGGATGTCGAATATCTCGATCTGCGCGCGGCAGATGATCTGAGCATGCTCGACGCACCGACGCGACCCGCGCGCCTGTTTGCAGCTGTGTGGCTGGCCGGTGTCCGGCTGATCGACAATATCGCTGTCTGAGAGATCAGGGGCGGGGCGCTAGTCGGTGGTTGGATTTGGCAATGCATCAATCAGACGGGTTTCCAGAAGCTGCCCATTCTGGGTCAGTATCGGGATCGCCACCGCCGAGACATGGCGGTTGAATTCGCGAAGCGCCACCAGGGTTTCAAGATGGATATCGCTGCTTGCGATACTGTCTTGTTCGCCGTTTTGCAGGCGTTTGAGGTGGCGTTTGCGGCTGGCCCGCTCGGCGCGTTTCACCTCGTCTTTTTCAAGGTTCAAAAGGCGCGCGCTTTCCAGATCGTCAGAGATCAGCACATTGCCCGCCAGCCGCATGTTCGAGGTGATACAGGCATGCAGGGCGCTTAACTCGCGCCAGCCCTCGGCGCTGAACCGGGCACCGGCTTTGTGCAGTTCTTCGGACAGGGTCGTGAAGCGATGGGTGATCAGATCGCCGGCATTTTCCAGGCTGATCGCGTAATCGACCATCTCGCGCATGCTGCGTTTATCCTGTTTGTCATAAGCATCTGACGGCTGAGCGGCGACATATTCACGGATACCTGCAAGGCAGTCGTTGACGTGGATATCTGCGCGGCGCAGGGCCTTGATCTGTGCGGGATCGTTGGTTTCGTAAAGACCAAGAACCGGGGCGAACATGGCATCCACCAACCCGGTCATGCGCAGCAATTCGCGTTTGAGATTGGCCAGGGCCAAGGTTGGGTTGTCGATATCGTCCGGATCAAGCGCCGATTGGGGCGGTGTCGCTCCGTTTTCGTCTGTTACCGGCGCGTCGGGCAGAAGCGCGCGGGTAAGGTGTTCAAGCGGCGCAACCAGCGGCAACGCGATCAGTAAAAGCGCGGCGTTGAAGGCGACATGCGCATAGATCAGTGCCGGCCCGCTGCCATAGCTCACCAGTATATCCGCAGCGGGCAAGAGGTTGATCACCAGCAGTGCCAAGACTGCCCACCCGCCCCGGACAACCAGGTTTGCCAGTGGAATCCGCCGTGCGCCTGCATCCATGCCACGGGTCAGCCAGATCGGGATCAGTGCCCCGCCCAGATTTGCCCCCAGCAGCAGGGATATCCCGGCGGCAAAGGGGATGGCCCCGATCTGAACCAGCGTGACGCACATCAGGATGGCCGCCACCGACGAGTGCATAACAAAGGCCAGAACGCCACCGACGATGAAGGCCGTGATGAAATCATTGGCCAGATAGTCGGCGATGGCGGGCAGGAACGCGCTGTCGCGAATGGGGTCCATAGCCGCGCGCAGGAATTGCAGGGCGATCAGGATAAAGGCGACCCCCATCAGGATTCGGCCCATCTGTCGCCATTTGCGGGTCTGGGATTTGATGAACAGCCACCCCCCGGCACTCAGCAGAACAGGAACCAGCCAATCCAGTTGAAACGACAGCAGGCGCACAACCAGGGCCGAGCCCAGATCGCCGCCCACCACGATGGCCAGCCCGGCACTGAATGACAGCACCCCGGTACCCGCAAACCCTGCGCTGAGCAGCGTCACGGCTGTGGCGCTTTGCAGGACGATGGCCATGCCCATCCCAACGCTTGCCGACGCCAGCGGCGAAGTGCGACGCGTCATCAGGGCCTGAAAATGGCTGCCATAGCTGCGCTCGATCCCTGTGCGCACCATACGAACGGCGAACAGCAATAGCATCGTCGCCCCTGCAAGATGGATCAGAAAGGTCAATATTGGCATGTGTGATTATTTGCCTTTTAGCCTGTTTTAGCAAATTTAGCCAAGATAACCAACATTATCACACACATGCAAGATGAATGTATATACACATAATATACAATAAGGAACGGGGCAGAGCCCTGCCTCTTCCAAGCTATCTTGGGAAGACTTGTGTTGGTGCAGATTAGAGCGCGTGCTGTTCCATCAACTCGACCCAGCGGTGGCAGGCGACCTCGTGGCCGGTGCCATCGGCATGTTCAAGCTTGGGTTCCTCGATTTTGCAGCGATCAACCGCAAACGGGCAACGAGTATGGAACTTGCATCCTGGCGGCTGATTTGTGGGCGACGGGATTTCACCATCCAGCTTTTGCGCCGATTTGTCATCATCCGGATCGAGCGAGGGAATGGCCGAGAACAGCGCCTTGGTATAGGGGTGGCGCGGGGCCTCGAACAACTGCCGTGTAGGCGCGCTTTCCACCAGACGGCCCAGATACATCACCGCCACATGATCGCAGGTATGGGCGACGACCGACAGATCGTGGCTGATGAACATGAAGGTGATTCCAAGATCGCGCTGCAGCTCTTTCAGCAAGTTCAGAACATCGGCCTGGATCGACACATCCAGCGCCGCGACGCTTTCATCGGCGACCACGAATTTGGGGCCAGAGACCAGCGCGCGGGCAATGGAAATCCGCTGACGTTGCCCGCCGGAAAAGGCGTGCGGAAAGCGGCGCAGGTGTTCCAGGTTCAACCGGCATTTGGCCGCGATCTCGCGCACGCGGTCGTCCGTTTCGGCGCGGGAGTTGGTCAGGCCCATCACCTCTAGCGGTTCGGCGATGATATCGCGGACGGTCATGCGGGGGGATAGGGCGGCATAGGGATCCTGAAAGATCAGCTGCGCGCGCTTGCGGTAGTCCTTCAGCGCGGGTCCATCCAGCGTGGCAAGATCCAGCGCGACCTCGCCATCGTCATAGGTGGCGGTGCCATTGGTGATCGGCACGGCCTTGAGAAAGGCCCGGCCCAATGTGGTCTTGCCCGACCCACTTTCGCCGACAAGGCCAAAAAACGAACCGGTTTCGATATCGACGCTCACGCTGTCCACGGCCTTGAGGATATGCTTGTTGAAAATCCCCGTGCCGATCTGAAAGCCAACCGACAGGTCGCGGGCCGAGATGATCATATCGTTGCTCATGCCTGACCCTCTTCTTTGTAGATATGGCAGGCCACCCGATGCACCGGGTCCACTTTCACGTCCGGTGGCAGCACGCTCATGCACTGATCGCCGACGATTTTTGAGCAGCGCGTGTTAAAGACACATCCCGGCGGGCGTTCCAGCGGTGACGGGATATCGCCCGGAACCGGTGTCAGCGGGCTTTCCAGATCATCCAGCTTGGGCAGGGCCGCGATCAGCCCCTGAGTATAGGGGTGGCGTGGATCGCGGATCACTTCGCGCACCGGGCCTTTTTCGATCAACCGGCCCAGATACATGACCGAAACATAATCGGCCGTTTGGGCGACCACGCCAAGGTCGTGGGTGATGAAAATGATGCCCATGTCAAACTCGGTCACGAGGTCTTTCATCAGGTCGATCACCTGCGCCTGAATGGTCACATCCAGCGCGGTGGTCGGTTCATCCGCGATCAGCAATTTGGGTTGCGTGGACAGGGCCATGGCGATCATCGCGCGCTGGCGCATCCCACCAGACAGCTCGAACGCGAATTGATCAACGCGTTTATGCGGATCGGAAATGCCAACCCGGTCCAGCATTTCGATGGAATGGGTCCTGGCCTGCGCCTTGGTCATGTCCGAATGCAGCATCAGCTGTTCGATCATCTGCTTGCCGATGGAAATCGCGGGCGCGAAGCTGGCCATCGGTTCCTGAAAGATCATCGAGATCGCACCGCCACGCACCACCTTCATTTCCGATGCCTTGCGCAGGGCCAGCACATCCACCTCACCCTCATCGGTGTGCAGGATGATCTTGCTCTCGGGTGTGTAAACGGCGTTCTTGGCATTCAGATGCATCAGCGCCTTGGCGGTCACCGATTTGCCCGAGCCGCTCTCGCCCACAAGCCCCATCACCTCGCCCTTACGGACACGAAAACTGACATCCTCAACGGCGGTGATAAGCCCCTCATCGGTACGGAACTTTAACGTCAGGTTCTGGACGGTAATCAGGTCGCTCATTTATGCGTATCCGAATAGGGATCGGCCGCATCGCGCAGCCCGTCGCCGACAAAGACGAAGGCCATCACGAGGGCGATAAAGAAAATCACGGGGATGAAATACCACTGATAGTTCAGCAGCACATCGGCGTTGGTGACGTTTTGCAACATGACGCCAAGCGAGTTCACCGGGTCTTTCAGACCAAGGCCAATAAAACTGAGCGCGGTTTCGGACAGCACCATGTAAGGGAAAGAGATCACCAGATCGACGATGATGTAGCTGGTAAAGCTGGGCAGCAGGTGACGGCGGATCACATGACCCGACGACGCTCCGCAAAGCTGAGCGGCCAGCACGTATTCCTGATTGCGTTCGGTCAGCAGGTGGGTGCGCACACGCCGGGCCAGGGTGGGCCAGCCGATGAACCCGAGTATGAGGGATATGTAGAAGAACCTCGCTTCGGCCGAAATCTCGGGCGGCATGAAGGCCGCCACGGCCATGAACAACGGGATCGCGGGGACCGTTCGCACCGCATCGGTGATCATCTGCAAAACGCTGTCTATCCAGCCGCCGTAATATCCCGATATCCCCCCGATTACGAGGGCCAGGACAAAGGCGATAAACACCCCGATTGACCCCACCTGCATAGACGTCCAGATCGCATGAAGCGTGCGTGAAAAGATATCCTTACCGGTGGAATCCGTGCCGAAGATATGCACGAACCCTTCCGGCGCTCCGAACAGATGGGTGTCCATGGGGATAAAGCCAAACAGCTTATAGTCCCACCCTTCGACGAAGAATTGGATGTATTTGCGATCCTCGGTGTTGATCTTGGTGACCCAGCGGAAATTCGTCGCCATCGAGCGTTCACGTTCGACGCTGTAAACGAAGGGCCGCAAGCTACAGCCCGCGTCATCACAGAATTGCGGGATTTGCGGTGCACCGTTGGTGTATTCGTCGTTCTTGCCCGCAATCGTTGGATTATAGGGCGACAGGAATGGCGCAAAGAGACCGGACAGGATCAGCACAACAAGCACCATGGCGGCAATCATCGCGGCGCGTTGTTTCTTGAACCGGGCCCAGATCAGCTGTCCTTGCGAGGCCGTGAAATACGCCTCTTTAGACTTCTGATCGCTGTCGGGAAGGGTGGTGGTTTGATCTGTCATATCGCTCACCTGATGATGCTTTTGCGCACGCGCGGGTCCAGCACGGCCAGCAGAACATCCGTCAGGAAGTTCAGCGTCACGATGGAGGCGGTCAGAAGGAAGATGATGGCACCTGCCAATTGCTGATCGTTTGAACGGGCAAGCGCCTCGATCAGCAGGGCACCGGCCTCGGTCAGGGTAAGGATCAGCGCCACGATGGGCAGTTCGTTGAAGATGCGGTTCAAATCGAACCCAAGCGAGTTGACGATGGGGCCAAGCGCGTGCCGTGCGGGATAGCGCCACAGCAGTTTGCCCCCCGAGACACCGCGCGCGGCGGCGGCGGTGACGTAGAGCTTGCCGATCTCGTCAGACATCAACGCGCGCACGGTTTGCAGCGCAAAGGCCGTCGCGGACCAGCCAAGGATGAAAATTGGCAGCCAGGCGTGTTGGAGCAGATCAACCACCCTGTCCCAACTCCAGCCGGCATCCCTGTATTCAGGCGAGAACAGCCCCGTCAGCGTTTCACCGAAATAGACGGTCCCGATCAGCATGATCATCAGCGCCAGCAGGAAGTTTGGCATTGCCAGACCCAGATAGCTGAACAGGCGCAGGCCGTTGTTCAGGAAGGCGTTGCTGGACGCAGCGGCGATGATGCCAACCGGGATCGCGATGGCATAGGCCAGCGTCAGCGAAGCGAGGCACAGCGCCAGTGAAATCCAGAATTTGTCACCCAGAAGCTGGGCAATATCGACGCGCAGGATACAGCTGTCACCAAAATCGCCCTGGAAGGCGTTGAAAATCCACAAGCCCCAGCGTTGCAGGAACGGTTTATCAAGGCCAAGGCGGATACGTTCGTTTTCGATATCGGCCATCGAAATGCCCGATCCTTGGGTGTTTTTGAACGCCAGGTAGCGTTCGGCGCAGTCACCCGGCACCAGTTCCATCAGGGAGAATACGACCAGCGAGACGATGATCAGGGTGATCAAAGCCATAACCGCCCTTGTCGCCACGAACTTGCTGAATTGCAGCATATTTTGTCCCTGTCTGGATAAGAGCGCAGGTTTGCCCGGCGTCTCTTTCTTCTTGATTGGTGTGATCCGGGCAGGGCTCCCGCCCGGATCGTTTTTCTACTTCACACCAGAAGTGCTTATTCGTCCAGCCACCATTGCGTGGCGCGGTACGGATAGGTCCGGTAATATTCGTAGGACCATGTCTTGAACTCGGTGAAGTTCTTGAGGTTGTTGCTGTTGTAGACCGGTTCGGGGGCTTTCACCGTGCCGATCATCACCAGGTTGCTCACGAAGTTCTCCACCAGAGCGCCGCCCAGTGCATTGCTTTCGTCTGTGCCGGGCACAGCCGACTGGAACGCGTCAATATCCGCAGCAAGCTGTTTGGCATACTCGGGCGGCTCAACGCCTGTGGCGCCATCGCTGTCCAGCCATTCCCCCCAGAGCATACCGGTGCGGTGCTCGAAGTAGGTGCCAAAGGGCGGACGGAAGAAGCTGTTCAGGCCCAGATGGATCGCCAGAGGCGCGCCGTACTGCCACAGACCCACGTCCAGCTTGTTGGAGGATTGTGCCGAGCGGTACTCATCCGGCGTCACCTCTTTGACGGTTGTCTGTACACCCACATCGGCCCAGTTCTGACCGACCAGTTCCACAACCTTACCGGCGATGCCCTGGGTCGAGAACTGCATGTTCAGCGTGACCTTGTCGCCATTGGGCAACTCGCGGAAACCATCGCCATCGGTGTCGACCATGCCGATTTCATCCAGCTTGGCGTTGGCCGTGTCGGGATCGAACTCGGACATGTAGCTGCCCCATTTCGGGTCAACAAAGTCGGGTTCCGGGTTGAACGGCGCGACCTGGCTGGGCGTGCCCTGACCGAAGTATGCGATCTCGTTCAACTCGTCGCGATTGATCGCGATCGACATCGCCTCGCGGAAGGCGAGGTTGTTGAACAGCTCGCGCTTTGCAGGATCTTCTGATGTCAGGTTAAAGCTGAACGCGGGCATGCCCACGGTCGGTTTCAGCTGGATCGAATAGTTGCCTGCTTCCTGATTTTCCAGCAGCAGCGGGGCCGATTCAAGACGCACGGATTGCGATTTGTAATCCACTTCGCCGTTGACCAGCTTGAGGATCCGCACTTCGTTGTCATTGATATAGACCTCATCCTGCTCGCCGATATAGGGCAGCTGCTGCCCGGTCGTATCCACCTGGTGGAAATAAGGGTTGGCCACAAGGCGGCGCCCTTCGGTGGTGTCGGTGATGTAGATATGCGACTCAAGCGTCGGCTGGGTTGCCTTGGGCAGACCACCAACGATTTCGGGCCGTGACAGCATAGGTGTGGGCGTGTCCGTCCAGTCCGAGCTGCCGTAATAGGCGCGGATCGCGTCATATCCATCTTCAAAGCCCATGCTTTGCGCAAGGCTGTCAGCATCGGGATTGATGTCGGGGTGGAACTGACCCAGGAAATGCTTGGGCTGGAAGCCTTGCGCATAAGAGGTCGCGAAGTGGGTTAGCAGGCCCGGCTTTGGCGCGGGAAGGTTAAACACCACGGTCACATCATCGGGTGTTTCCACCGTCATGCGTTCGCCGCCGACAAGCACGTAATCCTTTGGTTTCTCAAAGATATTCGTGTCCATCATCAGGTTGTCATACCAGAAGGCGACATCGGCCGAGGTGAAGGGTGCACCGTCCGACCACTTGTGCCCTGCACGCAGGGTAAAGGTCAGCTGAGTGAAGTCATCATTCCATTCCCAGGACTTGGCAATGTTGGGCACGATGGTCTGAAGGTCATCAGAATAGCGTACCAGGTTGACGTGACGCACCGACAGGAAGTCGGATGTACCGGCTTCGGTCGCGTTCGACAGAACGTTCAGCACGCCGCCATATTGGCCAACGCTGTCGTAAGGCACGACAACCAGAGGCTCGGCCGGCAGACGCTCGGCCACGGGGGCCAGATCGCCATTGCCGACGATCATACCGTTCAGCTTTGCGATGTCGGGATGCTCGGAAAATTCCATGGTGCAGCCAGCGGCGTCCTGGAATTCGGCAAGGTCGAATTGCTGCGGATAGGCGCCGGCAGCGACGCCTCCCATATCGGCGACGCTGATCGCCGGGCAATTGGCATAGGCGGCTGCCGGAAGAGCCAGCAGGGCCACGCCAGTATATAAAATCTTTCTCATCTTCTCTCCTATTGGTCGGACTTAAGTGTGTTGTGCGGAACGTCTTGATGCGCCCCGTTGGTCCTGTCCGGGGCCGCAGACGGACCCCCGATCAGTCCCTCGAACTGCGTCAGACCAGCCGATATCTCGGGCTGGCTGCTGAAACGTTTCGAGCGTGCTTTCAGGTTGTGTGAATGCCTGTATCTTTCTCCCCCGAAAAAGCTGTTTGGCGACATTGTCCCGCCGGGCCAGCTTTTAGTGCCCGTGTTATGTGACTGTATCATGACAGTTTGCTTCGTCATGATGCTTTTGCCAAGCCCTGTGCGTGCGGGCTGTCCTTGGCATGGCGCGGGGCGTTTTGAACCCCGTCCGTGGTGATCAATGTATGGGCAAAGCGGCCCTGCGGGTGGGACATGCGGTGATCCAGCATGGCCTGTGACATATCCAGAATGATCCGTTGCGCACCCGGCTGATCCGAAATGTCGCGCGCCTCGCCCGCGTCCGTGTGATCGAACAGAAGGGAGGGCAGCCCGCCGTTGAAATGCACCAATGTGTGCGTTTCGCTGCGCAGGATTGCCAGATTGGCGTGCTCGGTCGTCAGGTTCAGACGGGATTGCAGAAAGCTGGGCGTGATCGGGTCACCGTAATCCAGCTCGGAAAAGGTGTAATCACGCCACTGCATCGGCATGTGGCCTTCCAGGAAAGGGCGCAGGCTATGGCCATCCATCGTATCAGGGGGCGTCAGGCCGCACATGTCCAGCAATGTCGGCGCGATATCAATCGACTCGGTTGGCGTGTCAATATCGCTGCCGTGACGTGCAGGGGCATACGGGTCCCGGATGATCAGCGGCGTATGGTAGGCTGCATCGAAATAGCTCATCTTCCCCCAGCTGTGGTGATCGCCCAACATCTCGCCATGATCGGCAGTGACCACGATCCGGGTAGTGTCGTATTGCCCGGTCTCTTTCAGGAAATGGATCAGGCGGCCGAAATGATGATCGACCTCGCTGGCCAACCCGAAATAGACCGCCCGTAGCTTGGCAATGATCTCGGGGGTATCCTCAAGATCGGGCTGTCCTTCAACAACCGAGGCCGCAGACTTATGGTGAATCGCGGCCTCAAGGAACGGATGGGTTTTGCCGGTCTCACCCGGCGATTGCGCGGTATTCGCAGGCGCGGGCAGGCTGGCAGGGTCATACATCCGATTGTAAGGCGCAGGGGCCACCAGCGGCGGATGCGGACGGATATAGGTGACATGGGCAAACCAGCCCAGCGGCCGCGCGGCCAGATCGTGCAGAACCTGATCGGTCAGAAACGCGGTGTCGCTGTCTTCGGCTGCATAAAGCGCCGGATCCATCGGATCGTCACCCTGGGGTTGGAAGATATCCGGATAGGCTGGCAGCGGGTCGTACCCCTTGGTCCTGAGATGCGCGCGCCAGGGCCAGCTTTCTTCAAGCCGCATTTCGAGCACTTCGCGGAAACCGGGAATCACCTGTTCATAGGAATGCACCATCGGATCATTGGCGTGATGCTGGCGCGGATCGTGGGCGATATCGGTATAGCCATAGAGCAGCGGATCATATCCCGCCTTGCGCGCCTCCAGCGCCAGATTGGGTGTGTCGTGAGGGAGCGGGGTGCCGTTGCGCACGGCGCGGTGGTTCATCCCGTATTGCCCCGTCAGTATTGACGCGCGCGACGGCCCGCAGGGGGAACAGACGGAATAATGATTGCGAAACGTCACCGCCTCGGCGCGCAACGCCTGGAGATGCGGAAGGTGCACATGATCCGCCAACGCACCGGTCAAGCAATCGGCGCGAAATTGATCGAGTACGACAAAAAGAATATTTGCACGGTCCGTCATACGGCAGCGCTCCAGAATCTCCCAGACCTCAGCAAATCCGCTTTTCTGGGTTAGATCAAGAAGAATGGAGGATTTTGTGGGAATATCTGTGGAAATGATTCAATCTGCGCTCATTTTTTTGTCATACGGCAAGAATGTGGGTTTTTGACTGATGGGCTGCGGGTGTCAGGCGCTTAGGCTGCGCAGAAAGGCCCGGATCACCGGCACGTCCGAGCGCGCCGAAAGGTAGACCAGTGTCTCGGTCATCGAGATATCGAGATCGGTGATCGGCACCCGAACCAGTCGTGTGTCATGGCCAAATTCCGCCTCCGAGACAAAGCCGAGGCCCGCGCCCGACGCGACAACTTCACGCATCGCTTCTCGCCCATCCACTTCGATTGCGGGGCGCAGGCGTAACTTGCGGCGGGCCGCTTCGGCCTCAAGGCTGGCGCGGGTGTAGGACCCGGTTTCGCGAAACACCAGAGGCCAGTCACGTAAGGCGGACAGGGTCATGTCCTGCATACCCTTGGGCAGGAACCCTTTGGCGGCGATGGCAATGATGGGTGAATCGCCCAATTGATGCGTGGTCAGGTCCGACCCCGGTTCAAGATTACCAACGATCCCCACCTCGGCATCGTAATTGCGCAGCTTGACGACGACATCTTCGGTATTACCAGTCTGCAACGTGACAAACACATTCGGGTAAGCGGCGCGAAAGCGGCTGAGCGTGTCGGTGATATGCAGCGCCGAATCGGCCACGATCCGCAAAGTGCCATGGATCGAGGCGCGCGAGTGGCTCAGATACTCGCCAATTCCGCTTTCGATTTCAAAGAACTGCTTGGTCAGGCGAAACAGCCCTTCACCCGCCTCGGTCAGGCGGACCTGCTTGTGATCGCGATGAAACAGCAACGTGTCATGGGTTTGCTCCAGCTTGCGGACCTGATCTGACAGTGCCGGTTGCGTCTGGTTCAGGGCCTCTGCAGCGCGGGAAAAGCCGCCATGCAGGGCCACATGATGAAAGGCGCGAAGCTGGCTGTAGCGCATGGCGTGTCACATATCATTAAAACTAATGGATCAATATAAAACAAAGATTTTACATATGAGTCAATTGCCCCCATCTCTGTGCGCATGACCACCCGGAGGATACCCTTCATGACCAAGCCACCGCTGCCCGCCCCCGAACTGGGAGAGCCCTATCTGCTGACCCCGGGGCCGTTGACCACGTCCTATCCGGTCAAACAGGCAATGCTGCGCGACTGGGGCAGCTGGGATGATGATTTTCGCGCCATGACCCGCGATATGCGCGCCCGGCTGCTGGGCCTGATCGGATCGGGGGCCGAGGCCTATGATTGCGTGCCGATCCAGGGGTCTGGCAGTTACTGTGTCGAGGCGATGCTGGGCACTTTCGTGCCGGACGACGGCAAAGTGCTGGTGCTGGCCAACGGGGCCTACGGGCTGCGGGCGGCACAAACGATGGAATATCTGGGCCGCGCCTTCACGCTGATCAACAAGGGCGATTACCTGCCGCCGCGCGGCGCTGAAGTGGCGCAGGCTTTGGCCGACGATCCGGCCATCACCCATGTTCTGGCGATCCATTGCGAGACCAGTTCGGGCATCCTGAACCCGATTGACGAGATTGCCGAGGCGACGCACGCCGCCGGGCGAAAATTGCTGATCGACAGCATGTCCGCCTTTGGGGGCGTGGCGATGGACGTGGCCAGCCTGCGCTATACCGCGATGGTGTCCTCGGCCAATAAATGCATCGAGGGCGTGCCGGGCTTTGGCTTTGTTATTGCCCGCAAGGATGAACTTGAAGCCGCCAGGGGCAACTGCCATTCGCTGAGCCTCGATGTGCATGCCCAATGGGCCACCATGAACAAAACCGGCCAATGGCGGTTCACCCCGCCGACCCATGTGGTGGCTGCCTTTATCGAGGCACTGAAAGCCCACGAAGTTGAAGGCGGAGTTGCAGGACGCGCTGCGCGTTATGCCAACAACCGCGATGTGGTGGTGGCCGGGATGCGCGATCTGGGGTTTGAGACCCTGCTGGAAGATCGCTGGCTGTCTCCGATCATCGTGACCTTTTTCTGCCCGGCCGATCCGGCATTCGAATTTGCCCAATTCTATGATCTGATGAAGGCCAAAGGCTTTATCATCTACCCCGGCAAGCTGACCGTTGTGGACAGTTTCCGGGTGGGCTGTATCGGGCAGATGGATGCCCATGTAATGCGTGCGGTTGTTATGGCCGCCCGCGATGCCCTGAATGACATGGGTGTGGCCAGCGCCGCACCCCCCGCCGCCGCTTTGGAAGAACGCAAGAAACTTGCCGCTTGATAAGGACAGACCATGACCCTTTCCTCCCCCGTTGTTGCGAATGATCGCACCTACGCCGTGCCGAAAACCTGTGCCATCGCCATCTGTCTGGATGGGTGTGAGCCGGAATACCTTGAGGTCGCCATCGCCGAGGGGCTGATGCCCAACCTCAAAAAGATGCGGGAAACCGGCACCGACCGGCTGGCCCATTCCGTGATCCCGTCCTTCACCAACCCCAACAATATGTCCATCGCCACGGGCCGCCCGCCTGCCGTTCACGGCATCTGCGGCAATTTCCTGTATGACCCGGACACGGGCGAAGAAGTGATGATGAACGACGTGCGGTTCCTGCGCGCACCGACTTTGTTCTCGAAATATTACGAGGCGGGCGCGCGGGTGGCCGTGGTCACTGCCAAGGACAAGCTGCGGGCGCTTCTGGGCGCGGGGCTCAGCTTTGACGAAGATCGCGCAATCGCCTTTTCGACCGAGAAATCCGACACCACCACCAAAGCCGAACACGGTATTGATAATGCCAGCGAATGGATGGGCCTGCCTGTGCCCGCTGTCTACTCCTCGGAACTGAGCGAGTTCGTCTTTGCCGCCGGTGTGAAGCTGCTGAAAGAGTGGAAGCCCGACGTGATGTATCTGTCGACCACCGATTACATCCAGCACAAGTTCGCCCCGAACGAAAAGGGGGCCAAGGATTTCTATGAAATGTTTGACCGCTATCTGGGTGAGTTGGACGCGCTGGGCGCGGCCATTGTGGTGACTGCCGATCACGGCATGAAGCCCAAGCATGATGCCAATGGCGATCCGGCGGTGATCTATGTGCAGGATGTCTTGGACGATTGGCTGGGCACCGCCGCCGCCCGTGTCATCCTGCCGATCACCGACCCCTACGTGGTGCATCATGGCGCGCTGGGCGGGTTTGCCACTGCCTATCTGCCCGAGGGTGCGGATCGCGCGGACATCATCGCGCGGCTGGCCACCCTGCCGGAAATGCTCGAAGTGGTCGATAAGGAAACCGCCATTGCCCGGTTTGATCTGCCCGGCGACCGGATCGGCGATATCGTGATGATCTCGACCGAGAACATGACCATCGGGACAAGTGCGGATCGCCATGATCTGGCAGCACTCAAAGAACCGCTGCGCAGTCATGGTGGCCTGACCGAGCAAGAGGTGCCGTTCATCGTTAACCGCCGTGTCGACTTGCCCAATGCTCCGACGCTGCGTAACTTTGACGCTTTCTATTACGCGGCCCAGGCCGCCGCTCTTGAAGAGGTAGAGGCATGAACGAGATGAGCAAAACAGACATTCGCCATGAAGGCATGCGCATTGGCGGCGAGGTGGTCTTTACCGATGACGTGGTCGAGGTGTTGTATCCCTACACCGAAGAGGTGATCGGCACCGTGCCAGCCGGCACTGCCGAACATGCCGCGAAGGCGTTTGAAATTGCGGCCAACTACAAACCCACGCTCAGCCGCTATGAGCGGTCGCAAATCCTGCAACGCGCCGGTGAGTTGATCGGTGAAAAGCGCGAGTTCATGGCCAAATGGCTGACGCTGGAACTGGGCATCTGCCACCAGCACGCGATTTACGAAACCAAGCGCGCGCAGGATGTCTATCAATTCGCCGCCGCCGAGGCGATGAAGGATGATGGCGAGATTTTCAGCTGTGATCTGACCCATAACGGCAAAGAGCGCAAGATTTTCACCATGCGCGAGCCGGTCAAGGCGATCAGCGCGATCACGCCGTTCAACCACCCCCTGAACATGGTTAGTCACAAGATTGCGCCGTCCATTGCAACGAACAATTGCATGGTCTGCAAGCCAACCGAGCTGACCCCGCTGACGGCAATTGCGTTGGCGGATATCTTGTACGAGGCCGGATTGCCGCCCGAGATGTTCCAGATCGTCACCGGCCTGCCCGGAGATATCGGTGACGAGATGATCACCAACGACAATATCGATATCATCACCTTCACTGGCGGTGTCCCTGTGGGCAAGATCATTGCCGAGAAAGCGGGCTATAAACGTCAGGCGCTGGAACTGGGCGGAAACGATCCGCTGATCATCTGCAACGATCTGAGTGATGCCGATCTTGACAAGGCGGCAACCATCGCCGTGGCCGGGGCCACGGGTAATTCGGGTCAGCGTTGCACGGCGGTGAAACGAATTCTGGTGCAGGACAGCGTGGCAGACAAGTTCGTGCCACTGGTTCTGGAGAAGGCCAAGAAGATCAAGTTTGGCGATCCCCAAGACCCCGCGACCGAGTTGGGCTGTGTGATCCACGCCGAGGCCGCCGCGCTGTTTGAAAAGCGGGTGTTCATGGCCGAGCAAGAGGGTGCCGATATCCTTTACCACCCGGGTCGTCAGGGCGCGCTGCTGCCGCCTATCGTGGTCGATAAGGTGCCCCATGACAGCGAATTGGTGATGGAAGAAACCTTTGGTCCCATCGTGCCCATCGTGCGGGTGCCGGATGATGATGTGGAAGTGATGAAGATTTCCAACTCGACCGAGTTCGGCCTGTCATCGGGTGTCTGCACCAATGATCTGAACCGTGCGATTGCCTATATCAACGGGCTGGATGTGGGCACCTGCAACATCTGGGAACAACCTGGCTATCGCATCGAGATGTCCCCTTTTGGTGGTATCAAAGACAGCGGTAACGGGGTGAAAGAGGGCGTCATCGAGGCGATGAAGTTCTTTACCAATGTGAAGACCTATTCGTTGCCTTGGCCGGGTTGAGATTTTTCGTACGAAAAATCCAGGTCTCCGGCGGGGATATTTTCAGCAAGAAGAAGGAAGGGTGCCGTGCAGCACACGGAAGGGGAAGCCAATACCAGTGCTGCGCGGGCCGATTGGGCGACGCGCGAGGATCACGCGTCGACGCAGGAATTGCTGGCGCGGGATGCGGATGCGTTTTTGCATCAATCGCTATCCTCGCCGTGCGTGGCCACGATCGCGAAGGCCGAGGGCATTTGGATCGAAGACACTGCGGGTCGGCGTTTCATGGATTTCCATGGTAACTCGGCGCATCATATCGGCTATGGACATCCCCGCCTGATCGAAGCGGTCACGGCGCAGATGGAGGCGCTGCCGTTCTCGCCGCGTCGCTTTACCAATGAAGTTTCGGTGGAACTGGCTGAACGGTTGGGGGCCTTGGCACCGGGTGATTTGAACAAGGTGTTGTTCACGACCGGCGGGTCGGATGCCAATGAGGTGGCATTGAAGATTGCACGGGCTGCGACAGGACGGTTCAAGACGCTGAGTTTCTGGGATGCGTTTCACGGCGCGGGCTTTGGCGCGGCCAGTGTGGGTGGCGAGGCGACATTTCGCAGTCATATCGCCGGACCGTTGATGCCGGGTGCCGAACATATTGCGCCGTTTCATTGTTATCATTGTGCGTATGGCCATCCGGGGCCGGAAAACTGTGGTTTGGCCTGTGCCAAGATGGTTGATTATGTGCTGGGTCGAGAGGGTGACGTGGCCGCCGTGATCGCCGAGCCGATGCGCGCAGTGCCCGTTGTCCCGCCGCCGGGCTATTGGAAAGCGGTGCAAGAGGCTTGCCATCGCCACGGTACGTTGCTGATCATGGATGAAATTCCAACAGGATTGGGCAAGACGGGCCGCATGTTCGCCTTTGATCACGACGAAATCATCCCGGATATCGTAACATTGGGCAAAGCCCTGGGCGGGGGCATGTTGCCTCTGGCCGCCGTGATTGCGCGGCATGATCTGGATGTCTGTGGGGAGTTTGCGATTGGGCATTACACCCACGAGAAGAACCCGGTGACGGCCCGCGCAGCCCTGACCACGCTGGATATCATCGAAGATGAGGGGTTGGTGGAACGTTCCGCCCGGCTGGGCCATGCGGCGATGGCGCGGTTGCAGGAGAGCTTGGCGGATCATCCGGCTGTGGGTGATATCCGTGGGCGCGGCTTGATGTTTGGGGTCGAGATCGTGACGGATCGCGACACCCGCGAAACCGACCCTGCCACCGCTGAAAAGATTTATTATGCCTGTCTGGAACACGGCCTGAGTTTCAAGATCAGCGCGGGATCGGTGCTGACCCTGTCTCCGTCTTTGACAATCCCCGAGGCCGACCTGGACCGCGCGTTGGGTATCGTTGAGGCGGCGATCCGCGAGGCGGCGGGGTGAAGATCGTCCGCACGGATGCCGAGTTGCAAACCCCATATCTGGACAGTGAGTTGCGCGCAGCGGGGCATGACCTGATCCTGCTGCCCGATGGGGTGAGTGAGGATGATCTGAGTCGTGCTATGGCGGGCGCCGATCTGTTGTTGATGTGTTATACGCCAATCACCGCTGCTGTGATTGCCGCCGCCCCGCGCCTGAAGGGGATCGTGAAATACGGTGTTGGGATTGACGCGATTGATATCCCTGCCGCCATTGCGCGCGGCATCCCGGTGGTCAACATCCCCGAATATGCCGAAGAAACCGTAGCTGAAGGGGCGTTTACCCTGATGTTGGCCCTGGCCAGGCGTCTGCCCGCGCTGCATGCGCAGATGCAGGGGCACGGTTGGGCCTGGCCTGAACCGCAACGGATGGGTCGTGATCTTGCGGGCAGCACAGTGGGGATCATCGGGTTTGGCCATATCGGGCAATCCTTTGCGCGCATGGCAGGGGCCGGGTTTCGCGCCCGCGTGATCGCCTATAGCCCGCATACGGACAGATCTGTGTTTGATGCCGCAGGTGTCGAGCGCTGCGCCGATTTGCGCGGTCTGTTGAAGCAGAGCGACTTTGTATCGGTGCATTGTGTGCTGAACCCTGAAACACATCATCTGATTGGCGCGGCAGAGTTTGCAGCGATGAAACCCGATGCCTGCCTGATCAACGTGTCGCGCGGGGCGATTGTGGATGAGCAGGCCTTGATCGCGGCGCTGGATCAGGGACAGATTGCAGGGGCGGCCCTGGATGTGTTCAGTGCCGAGCCATTGGCCCTGACCAATCATCCGCTCAGTCCGCTGTTTGGCCGGGACAACGTTATTCTGTCACCGCATCTGACATTCTATACCGCGCAGGCCATGCATCGTTTGGAAAGTGAAACGCTGGAGCGGTGTCACGAGGTGCTGGAGGGCCGCCCGGTGCAGATCAAATCCAACGATCCACGCCTGCGGGCGCAATCCAGCGGTGTTGTCTTTGGCCTCTGATACCGCATAATCCCACAAAAACATGCGCCTTCATGGTGAGCGATCTGGACATTTGAGGTATCAGCCTATCTATTCGCGAAAACGGAGGCGATATGGCAAAGACCTTGGAACCGCATGCGACCCATCGAGAGGTAGAGCTTCTGGACAAGCTGCGCGGGCTTGGTGGATCGGCCAGAACCGCTGCATTGGCCGAAGCGATGGATGTCTCCGAGGAAACCATTCGCCGGACTGTCAAGGCATTGGCCAAGTCCGGGCTGGTACAACGCGTGCATGGCGGGGTCTATCTGCCCAATACCGAAGCGATGACACCCGTCGTGTCGCGCCTTGGCAAGCGCCCTCAGGAAAAAGCTCGTATTGCCGCCGCGGCTGCCGGGATGATCCCCAGCGGGTCGTGCATTTTTCTGGATGTGGGCAGCACCACCGCGTTTCTGGCGGAGAACCTGAAAAACCACCGCGATCTGACAGTGGTCACCAATGGCCTGCATGCCGCGCAATCGCTGGTCAACAAGAACAACAACCGCGTGTTCATGGCCGGTGGCGAGTTAAGCCTGGTGGAAGGTGGGGTGTTCGGCCCGGATACGATTGCCTTTGTCGAACGGTTCAATCTGGATGTCGCAGTGGTCAGTGCGGATGGGTATGACCCAAAGTCCGGTTTCCTTCTGGCGGCAGCAGCCGAGGCCGCTCTGGCCCGCGTGGTGGTGCAGCGTGCGCATCGCACCATTGTGGTCACGGATCACACCAAGTTCGGCCAAAACGCCCCAATGGTTGCCTGTGGCCCCGGCGATGTGGACACGGTGGTGACTGACCGCCCCCTCAGCCCGCAGATGGCCGAATGCATGGCGCGTTATGATGTCGAGGTTGTGGTGGTGGATCAGGACGTTTCCTGAACCGGCCTTCACACGTCGTGGATTTGTCCGAGATACCGCGTGCAGCCACGCAAAGCTGCCATGTCATCGTCGATCAGGTAAATTGGAATATCCTGCATGATCGCGCTGTAGGGCCCCTTGGCAGCAAAGGCGGTGTGAAAGCCTGAACTGGTCAAAGAGGGAGCGATGGCACGGGCCATGCCCCCAATCAGATAAAGCCCGCCCATCGGCAAATGGGCCAATGCCAGATTACCCGCGACCGTTCCCAGAAGCTGCAAGAAGAGGTCAGTGGTTTGCCGTGCCAGTGGGTTTCCAGCGTCCGAGGCTGCGATGATTTGATCTGGGGACAGGTCCGTCCCGGTCAGCCAGCGATAGATGTTTTGCAACCCCGGGCCAGACAAGGCGCTTTCGATAGGACGATGGGGGTTGTCATGTCCCAGATGGGCGATCAACGCCCCAAGGTCTCCATCGCAATGGGGCAAGGTGGCATGACCGCCTTCGGCAGGAGGCACGAACAGCCCCTGCGGTGTGCAATGCACCACCGCGACATTGCAGCCAGTGCCCAGACCCATCACCAGCCGGGTTGCTGTCTTGTCCGCCTGCGCGCCGGTGATCAGTGGGGTCACACGTCCCGCGCTCAGATCATCCAGCGCATATCCCTGCGCCTGAAGATCATTGAGCAGATACACGTCGCTTACACCTGTGGCACTGCGCAGGGCCGAGGACTCGATCAACCAGTTGTGGTTGGTCAGCTGGGCGCTCTCCCCCATGACGGGGCCTGCCACACCGGCACATAGGGCGGCGATGTTTTCGGCTTTCGCGTCGTCCAGATAGGTCTGTAACAGCGGGGCAAGGCCGTCAAATCCGGCATTGGCATAGCTGCGCGCGCTGTCTGGGATCAGGCCCGCCTTGTTGCCCAACCCCACGCGCGTGTTCGTCCCGCCAAGGTCTGCCAAAAGCCACCGTTCAGCCATCGCGCCAACGTGCCATTGTGGTTCGGGCGGCCTGCGCCAACATCAGCACATCAATCCCCACAGCCAGAAATTGAGCACCCCAGTCGCGATAGGTCAGGGCCGTGTCATGGTCGATAGCCAGAATGCCCGCCGCCTTGTCCGAGGCGGCAATCCTGGTCAGTGCCTCGCGGATCACGTCTTGCACCGGTGCATCTGCCTTCTTGCCCAGATAGCCCATGTCGGCGGCCAGATCGGACGGGCCGATGAAGATACCATCGACACCATCGACCAGTAAAATCTCGTCCAGCGCCTCGATCCCGGTCATGGTTTCAACCTGCACCAACAGGCACATCTGATCGTTGGCAGTCAGCGTGTAGTCAGGGACGGACGAGAACTGTGAGGCGCGGGCCAGAGCCGCCCCCGAGCCGCGAATGCCCTCGGGGGGATAGCGCATGGCACGGGCCAGATCGCGGGCCTCCTGCGCAGTTTCAACCATCGGGATCAGCAATGTCTGAGCGCCCACATCAAGCACCTGCTTGATCAACCACGCCTCGCCCATCGGCAGTCGGACGACCGGCTGGCTGGCCCGTCCCTGCAACATCTGTAACTGGTGCATCATGGTGCGCAGATCATTGGGCGCGTGTTCGCCGTCAATTACCAGCCAGTCAAACCCGGCGGTGGCCAGCACTTCGGTGGCATAAGGATCGGCAAACCCCGCCCAGCAGCCATAGAGCGTGTCGCCCCGCGCCAGGGCGGATTTAAACAGGTTTTCAGGTACAGCCATCCCGGGTCTCCTTACGTGACTGCGCTCAGCATAGACCGGGCAACGCGCCAAAGGCGAGGGGTGATGGACAAGGCCGATGCCCTGTGATTGGGTGGCGATTATGGAGCAATCATCGCGTATCCCCTATGTCCTCACGGCGCTGATCCTGCTGGCCACGGCGGTTATTCTGCTGTGGATGGGCCGGGTGCCGTGGTGCACCTGCGAGATTGATCTTTGGGGTACGGTGGGCACCTCGGAAGGATCACAACAGCTGTTTGACTGGTACACGCCCAGCCACCTGCTGCACGGCTTCATCTTTTACCCGGTTCTGTGGATGGTGGCGCGGCGGGTTGATCTGGGTTGGCGCCTGGTGATCGCGATGATCGTCGAGGCCGCCTGGGAGATTTCCGAGAACACCAACGCCGTGATTGAACGCTACCGCGAGGTGACAATCTCGCTGGATTACTATGGTGACAGTGTTTTGAATTCGGTGTCGGACATGCTGGCGATGGTACTGGGATTCTGGCTGTCGGCGCGCCTGCCGATATGGGTCAGCGTGACGATCGTGATCGGGTTCGAGGTGCTGACCATGGCGATCATCCGCGATGGTCTGGCGCTGAATGTGATCATGCTGCTGTACCCGCTCGATTTGATCCGTGACTGGCAGGCCGCGGGCTGATGCTGCGCTAAGGTGTCAAAATGAAAGGTTGAGCGATGATCATCGTCATCATCACAACCGTTATCAGGATCAACCGCCGACGTTCGGATTTGTACTGCACCTCGCGAAAGTAGCCAAAGAAACTGCGCAGCGAATGACCGACCCATGTGAAATATCCGCCACCGGTTTTGGCCTGCCGGTCAAGGGAGTCGCGGTTCATCTGCCAGAGCATCCGGAACATCAGAAACGCCCAGATGGCAAAGATCACTGCCATCAGGGACAGGTAGACGATGGTGCCGGTTGTCATCTCTATGGTCCTAGACGAAACATTCAATTCCATAGCCTTATAGGCTGTGTGCGGTGTTCGTCCAAATCGACCTTTGGCACCGGGGCTTTACTTTTGGGTAAAAACTGCTGACTGATCGGGCATGAATGATCACGTCAAAGGCCTGCTGATCACCACCTTGGGTGTGTTGCTGGTGGTGCCGGATTCCCTGTTTGTGAAGCTGATCGTGGCCGAGCCGATGGTCACCGCCTTCTGGCGCGGGGTGACATCGGGGGTGTTGATCCTGATCGGGTTGCTGGTGTTTCAGGGCACTAAAGGATTCCGCGCAGTGATAAGCGGCGGTTGGCCGTCCTGGATTTACATCATCCTGATCGGCTCGACGGCACCCGGCTTTGTGCTGGCGATCACCCATACCAGCGTGGCCAATGTGGTGTTCATCTTTGCGTCGATGCCGATCTTTGCGGCTGTGTTTGGCCGGGTTTTTCTGGGCGAGCCGATCAGCCGCCGTCTTGTCTATACAATGCTGGTGGTCATGGTTGGGCTTGGGATCATCGCTTACGGCTCGGGCGCGTCCGAGGTGGCGTCGTGGAAAGGCGATCTGATCGCGCTTTATGTGGCTGGGGCCTATGCGGCGGCCCTGACGGCGGTGCGGGTGGTCAAAGATATCTCGATGATCCCGGCCATTCCAATCGGGTATATCGGTGTGGCATTGGTGTTGTGGCCCTTCACCGCCCCGATGGAGCCTGTGGCCACGCAATGGCATCTTCTGGCATTGCACGGAATATTCATCGCCGGGGCGACCTGCTTTCTCACGCTGGGTCCGCGCTATATCAGCTCGGCCGAAGTATCATTGCTGATCCTGCTTGAATCCGTACTGGCCCCGATACTGGTCTGGGCTGTTGTGGGCGAAGATCCCGGCGTCTGGGCCATCGCAGGCGGAGTCGTGGTGATCGGTGCGTTGTTGGTGTCGAACCTTTTGGTGTTGATGCGAGGCAGATCACGACCGGTGTGAGCCGACCGGATAAGCCGCTCAAATGCATGATATGTCGACGACTATTTGGCCCGCCACGCAGTCTGAACAATGAATTCAGTCAGAAATCCGCCTCCACACCTGGCAGGTTCAGCGCCTTGATCAGATCGCGCAGTTCCTGACGGGCGG
>Ga0316205_10000794_pt1 | contig 48543 bp, 42 predicted proteins | sample 3monthpyrite_MG_FD_204941 | JGI IMG/M metagenome (GOLD analysis project Ga0316205, IMG submission 204941) | Microbial mat bacterial communities from mineral coupon in-situ incubated in ocean water Damariscotta River, Maine, United States -... | ecosystem: Environmental > Aquatic > Marine >...
TCCAGACAATACCGCGCCAGCTGTCATTCCTAAAGATATTCCTAACGCTTCTCCAATACCAATTAAAGCAATTCCGACGGTGGCTGATGTTGTCCAAGAACTACCCGTTGCAATAGAAATTACAGCAGATATAATTAAACTAGCCGCTAAAAAAATTGTTGGATTTAACACTTGTAAACCATAATAAATCATTGCGGGGATGATGCCACTTATCAACCAAGTTCCTGCCAACGAACCAACCATTAATAGAATTAAAATTGCTGATGATGTTGACTTAATATTCTCGGCAACTTCTTCAATCATTCTTTCAAAAGATACTTTATTTCTAAAACCAACGATTGCAGCAACTGCGCCTCCCATTAATAAAATAAACTGATTACTTCCGCTTAATGCATCATCACCAAAAACAAAAACATTATAACCTAACATTCCTATTAAAATTAAAACTGGAAATATAGCTTCCCATATATTTAGCTCTGTGTTTTCAATTATTTTCTGGTCTTCAATTTTAATTTCAGAAATATTTTTTCCGTCTAACATTGTATAAAATTTTTGTTGTGTAATGTTACGATTTTAGAAGAAGCTATGCAAACGAAAAAAACCTGAAGAATTCTTCAGGTTTTTTGTTTTATTTAAAAAGATTTTTATTTACAAAATTCCTACTTCTTTCATACAAGCGTTCATCATTTGATACGTTCTTTCAATATCATTATCTAACCCGATAGAAAAACGAATTAACCCTTCTGTTAAACCCATTTCTTTTTGTTCTTCTTCAGAAATTTCTGAAGAAGTAGAAGTTCCTGGAGCAGAAAATAATGTTTTGTAAAAACCTAAACTTACAGCTAAATAGCCTAAGTTTTTTTCTTGCATCATTTCCATTAACTCATTTGCTTTCTCTAAAGAACCTGCATCAATTGTTAACATTCCGCCAAAACCATATTCTTTATTCATCATACTTTTAAAAACTTCATGTGACGGATGTGATTTTAACCCTGGATAAACTGTTTTTAATCCATCAGCTTCAAATTTCTCAGCTAAGAAAGAAGCATTTTTACTGTGTTGTTTCATTCTAATATGTAGCGTTCTCATGTTCTTTAAAATAGATGCCGAACGCAAAGAATCCATTGAAGAACCTAACAACATACTAGCTCCGTCAATTACACTTTTTTGAGAATTTACAAATTCAGAAGTTCCACAAACTACACCGCCCATCGTATCCGAAGAACCGTTGATAAATTTCGTTAAACTGTGTAAAACAATATCAGCTCCGAATTGAACTGGAGAAATTGACAAAGGCGAAAAAGTATTATCTACAACTAATTGTAAATTGTGTTTTTTTGCTAAAGCGGATAATGCTTTTATGTCTGCAACTTCCAATAAAGGATTGCTAACTGATTCACAATAAATCATTTTTGTTTCTGGAGTAATTGCTGCTTCAACAATAGCAATTTTTGTAATATCTACAAATGAAGTTTCAATTCCCATTCGAGGCGTAAAGTTCTTTAAAAAAGCGTACGTTCCGCCATAAATAGTTCTACTAGAAACAATGTGATCTCCGTTACCACAAATTTGCAAAATAGTAGGTGTAATTGCTCCCATTCCAGAACCAGCAACATTTGCTGCTTCTGTTCCTTCCATTGCAGCCAATGCTTCTCCTAAATATAAGTTACTTGGCGAAGAATGACGAGAATATAAATAACAACCATCAGTATTTCCTTCAAAGGTATCGAACATTGTTTTTGCCGATATAAAAGTATAAGTTGATGAATCTGAAATTGATGGATTTACGCCTCCGAATTCTCCGAAATATTGTAAATCTTGAATGTTATTTGCTGGTTTAAATTTCATAATCTTTTATTTTATGAAACAAAGGAACAACTATATAGAATATTTATCAACATAAATAATCATATATAGATTATTTTTCTATTTTTACTGTATATTATAAATTTTAAAACTATTTTTTATTAAATTTTTAATATCAACTAGAAAAAACATCGGAATGAAATTAGATAAAATAGATAAAAAACTGATTCATCTTTTACAAAAAGATAGCAAACAGACTACAAAACAACTTTCTTTACAATTAAACTTATCTGTAACAGCGATTTATGAACGTGTTAAAAAACTTGAAAAAGAAAAAATAATAAAACAGTATGTAGCGATTATCAACAAAAACAAAATCGAAAAATCATTTTTAGTTTTTTGTCACATAAAATTGATTCAACATGCTAAAGAATATGTACGTAATTTTGAATCGGAAATTTTAAAACTACAAGAAGTATCAGAATGTTTTCATGTAAGTGGCGATTATGATTACATTCTAAAAATTTATGTAAAAGACATGGAATCTTACAGAGATTTTATGATTACCAAACTAACCGCCATTAAACATATTGGAAGTACACACAGTATTTTTACGATTAGTGAAATCAAAAATTCTACGGCTATTTCTTTATAAGAAATGAATAAGAATTTTATTTTTTTATGAGCTCTATATACAAGCCCTCAACCTCTATAAGTTGCTTATAAAATTCTTTGAGATAAAAATATTCTCTATTTGAAAACCTCGTTTTATTAATACTAGACTTAAAAAATAAATTAACTTTATTTCCTTTATGAGCTATATTAAAAGAAAATGAACCTCCCTTATTTGGCAAACCTACAGACTTTTTTGGGGGCAACTTAGAAACTTTATATCCATCAGGTATTGTTAACGACAATAAATACGTGTACTTTCTAGCATACCCAAAATCTACAGGATAATCCCTTTGATCTAATTTAAAAGGATTTACAGAAGTTCTTCCTACTATAAAAGGATAAATTCTCAAGGTATTTGAATTTTCAAAATCCTCTTCAATAACAATTTCATAGGTTTCCTCTAGTTGTTTTTCTAACGCATTTTTATTGTTAACTGTGTAGTCAACGACTTCAATATGTGGGTAATCTGCTTCAAAATTTTCTAAATATTCATCTTCACTTTCTGTATTAATTTTCTCTCTTTGATTTAATGCAAAATACCCTGTTCTATTTATCTGCATAGTTCCTTTAAGCCCTTCTTCATACAACTCTAGCCTAATTTTAGTTCTTTTAGAAGTTTTTATATTAGGCGAAATTGCCTGCCAATAACTTCCGTTTTTAAAATCTAGCACTCTTCCCTTACCATTTAAACATCTATACGGCAGAAGTCCGAAAGATAAATTCTTATTGGTGGCGTCTAAAAGATACTCTTTATCATTAATTTTTACCTTAACAACCATATAATTAAAATCTGCTGTAACAGGGTATAATGTTGTTGGCACACCATTTTGTCTTGTAGACAACATCATTAAATAACTTTCAATATTTACCGCTTGTAAACTATTGTAAAGTGTTAAATTTATAGCATCTACACTTCCTGTTTTTTCTTTAAAAATATCTTTAATTTTTAACTGTTTACTTGTCCAATAGGCTTCATTCCAAGAAAACCTATCCTGAATAAAATCGTATATTTTTTTTGCTCGTGTTAACTCATCGGCTTCTAAAATAATTTCTTGAGGTAAATTTTTCTTAAAAAAACTCTTTTTAGATGTTTGTCCGTCAAAATAATCTTGTTTAAAAGTTCGATCAGCATCTTTCCAAGTTTTTGTGTATTTTTTAATATCACCTTTCACACCGGTAAAAGAAACCAAATCAAAAACAAGTCTTGATATAAAATTTTTCTTACTCAGCATATAATCTTCATCTTTAAAAGCAGGAATATCTTTCATTCCATATGATAGAACAGAGCAAGACCCATTACCAATTCCAGGGATAAAAACACAGTTTTTCTTTACCGAAGGGTTATCTTCATCAAGATTTAAAAAACCAACAATCCTAATTTTATATTTCCAATTTCCTAAAATTGCAGAAGAATAATTACTTTTTATTTTTGGAATATCTGATTGAAAATACCAATCATCTAATTGATTATAGGGTGAAATTACAGAATACACATACTCAATAACACTTCCTTCTTTAACATTTGGTAACGTAAAAGTTACTTCAGTTCTATTTTTAGTAACCTTTTTTTTAAAAACATTTTTTTCTAAAAAATGTACTTCCCTAACAAATTTACCACCATACAAATTGTATGTAACAGCTTTCACATCTTCTACTCGTTCTTTTTTGTAAAGAGAGATTGAAATAGTAGCTCTATCAAAAGCTTCTTTTTTAAACAACTTTATTCTGTGGTAATAATCTGTTCTAAAATTAAAGTCATTGCTTTCATCAATATATACATTGGCATGTTCGTACAATACAATTGCATTTGCTGTGGTGTCTTTTTTATAGACGCTCATTTGCAATTCTTTCTTTGTAGCCAAACCAAGTTTTGTCGATTTGTTTTTCTGACCTACACAAATAGAAGTTACCAATAAGAATAAAAAAGCACTTTTCTTCATTTAATTTTTGATTAATACAATCTTTTCCGACTGTTTTTCTACTATTTTTTTAAAGAAATCTTTTAAAAATGTATAATGTTGAGGCGTAATAACACTTTTGTTAATTTGAACAATCGAAATTACACTAATGGTGTTCTTTATTGCCTTTACTTGATATTTAAAAACACCTAAACCTTCTGGCAACTCAACTGCTGTCGCTTCTGGGACAAACTCAACTGTGTAACCTACTGGCAGTTGAATAGAAACCCTATTAGCATCTTTCCAAGGAGTCGCAAAATCTATCGGAAATTTTCTGTTTTCTAACTTAAATGGGTTTGTCTTTGTTGCCATAAACAACATTGGGGTAATATATGTTTTTCCACTAATCTCTTCTATCAAATCCTCACTGCTAAATTTCATTAATTGTCCTATAGGCTTTCCTAATTTTTGTTTATTTGAAATCCTAAAATTATCAATTTCAATATTGTATTTTTCTTCAAATTTAGAAATCACATTTTCTTCTTTTAGATGATTGTATTTCTTTCTATAATTCAAAGCATTGTGCAAAGTAAATTTTGATCTCATCATCCCTTCAACCATTCCTTCTTCTGTAACTTTAACACTTAACGTATTATCCTCTACCGCGTGTCGGGTCATTTTTAATGGCAAACTGTAAGAATCTCCTCCTTTTTTTATCAATCTTCCTTCCCAATTTAGAGCTCTAATTGGTAATACATTTGGCAAGCTATAGCGCTCTGTTGCATCTAACAACACATAACTACCATTGTCAAAAACCACTGCAGAAATCACATAATTAAACCCTTTTATTGTTGGAAAAAAAGAAACGCCATTATCTCTAGTGCTTATTAAAACTGGGTTTGCATTGAGGCCCACACTTCGCAACATAGAGGTTAGCATTAAGTTAATATCAGCTACATTTCCAACGCCTTCTTTATATGCTTTTCGAACTCCTTTTTCTGTATATTTACTATAATTCTTATTCCATTTTACTTTTGATTTCACATACTGAAAAATAATTCCAATTTTTTCAACTTCATTTTTAGCCTCTGCAACAATTGTAGAAACAGCATCATTATAATAACTCGTTTTCTTTAATTCATCCCCAAAAGAATCAGATTCATAAATTGTCTTTGTAACATCTTCCCACGTTTTAGCATATCGTTTAAATAAAGAATTTGGAAATTTTGTAGCTTCCAATTCAAATTTACATTCAGATCGATAATTGTTTATATTGGAAACAAATGGCTCATCTTTTAACGCAGGAACATTTACTTCATTAATTTTATATTCAGTTTCTGACAGCTGCACGCTACCAGACTCTTTTGATGTTATTGCGGTACCTATTCCTCCACCTTGTCTATAAGAATACCTAATCGTTCTATTCATTTTTCGTTGCTTCACATCAACAAACAAATAGCCTTTAATTTTTCTCTTAAAAACCAAATACTCTGGAATCTTAACCACAACATTAACAGACTTCACGGGTATTTTATGTTGTAATATAATATCATCTATAAACGTGTAATATGGCGACTCTATCCTATATTTATATTCTAAAACCACTCCTGCTGATATGCTAGAAAATGTAAACTTTCTCGTCTTCCAATTCTTACTGTTTTTTTCTTTAAAGATATTTTTACTAGACAGTTTTTCTTTTTTAATTTTTCCATTATTTAACATATAAGTATATGCTTTAAACATGCCAAATTTTTCAGTTCCTCCTGAGCCACCATCATACAAATTAACACTTTGTGTCGCATAATCAAAACCCTTTTTTGTGTAAATTTTAATTCGCTCATGTACTTCTGTAATTAATCGCCATCCTTCATCTCCATCATATTCATAAAATATTTTTTTATGCTTGTATAAATATGCAGCACTTGCAGAAGAGTCTAGCGGATACATTTTCTCTTCTAATTCTTTTTTTGATACTTTTCCAAATTTAAAGTTTTGAGAAAGCAATAGCGATGTGCTTAGACAAAGTACAGTTAATAATACTTTTTTCATCTTATTCAGGATTTTATAGTTTGGTTAATGCAATTCTTAAATTATCATATTTTGCAATTTTTCTCCTAAAGCTTCTATACATTTTATAGTCTTCCTTAGGGTATTCTCCGTCTTTTATCAAAATAGATCGGTAGTATTTTAAGGTAGCAGTATTTATCTTTTCAATACGTACTTCATAACGTCCATATTTTGTTTCTAATACTTTTACTGAAGGAACCACCAATGCTGTAAACCCTTTTGGCAATTGTATCATAAACTCGTCTATATCTAAATATCCTCTAGAAATTTTTAAAGGCAATTTTCTTTTCCGATATCGCTTAGGAATATAATTGTTTCTATTAAATACATTTATCTTAAATAAGTAATTACTTTCTGAGATTGATGCGTAATCTAAAATTTTTGTATTAAACGATTCTTTAAATGTTATAGAATCTTTATCATTTACAAGCGTAATTCTGTCAATAGAAAGATTATTATTTGACGCCCAAACTTTTGATTTATAATACGCAATCAACTCTTTTTGAGACATGGTTTCATAACTATACTTATCATCATATTGTATTCCGTAAGATTTTCTATAAAAATCTGCCTTGACATTTCCTAATAAATCTAACCGAATTGTTCCTTTTGTCTCTTGTAAATTTTGTTCGTTTTTATAGGATGTTGTGTGCTTTATTACTCCTCCTTTGGGTGTCATTACTAGTACATCTCTATCATCAGTAAAACTTCCTAAAAACCCAAATGGCAACGTTTGATTGGTACATTCTAACCAAATATCATTGCCTTTGTTCGGAATATTTAATATCACATGATTTCCTTGCTCTAAAGAGGCAAAGTCTCTTTCAAAAGAAACTGGAGATCCTTCACCTGCTTCTACATGTGTATAATAAGACTCTACGCCAACAATATCTAACAATGCTTTGGTGTAATTTGTTAAGCCTTTACAATCTCCGTAACCCATTTTATCAACTTCGTTTGCTGCTATTGGCTGTATACCTCCAATACCAACTTGCACACTAATATAACGTGTTTTATTTTGCATAAATTGATAGACAATTTTTGCTTTTTCCATATCGTCATCAACACCTTCTACAAGGTCTTCAATTTCCATTTTTGTGGCCCCATCAACAATTCCCCTACCTTCCAAAAGGGTATTGTTCATCCATTTGCCAAACTCATTCCAGTTTCTATAAAATCCATTAACGCCGTCTGTTCTAAAATTGTTTAGGGCAACAAGTAGTTGAGGCAATGTTTTTAAATATGAAACACTACTCGTTTCGTTTTTTATTGCTGGTTGGTTTGTTAAAACATAATGCAAATTATTGCCTGCACTCAAGTTTTTTATTGGATACTCTCCAAATTCTTTTTCTTTTGTTCTAAACTCAAATTGTTTAGGGTTACTCAACTTATACTCACTTTTTTCTACCGAAACCAAAAACCCATTTGTAGGAAACCAATTTGGAACAAAACCTGTAGAAGACGTTTTATATTCTGATTCAAAAACAACAGTGTATGGATATGATGTCGGTGTGTATTTCAGGTACTTTACTCTAGAGTCAGAATATAAAGTTCCTCCATCTACGGCACTTACATCAATAAATTTACTTTTTGTATACTTCTTAATTTTGGCACCAAAAGCATCGTATATTATTGCAGAAATCTTCGTGATTTTTGTATTATCATCGTATCTAGTATAGGTTCCTTCTTCTTCTCTTCCTAATTTATTTAATATTGTAACAATTTTTTTCTTTTTTACGGTCATTTTATCAACAGCATCAACTGTAATTTCTGTCAACTGATATCTTACAACAGCATTGGCATTTTCTCTTAATTCTTTCGGAATTAAAAAAGAAGACAAGGTTATTTCTTGAGAAAAAGCAGAGGTATAAATAAAAATAAAAACGATTATAAGTACTTTAGGGAATCTAAAAATCATGCAATTTTTTTTCGGAAATCTAATATACAAAAAAATGAGTCCCAAAGCAAGTTGCTTTGGGACTCATTTTTAAAAAAGACTAGTGGGTTTACTTTGTTGATTTTACTTCAAAAGACATTTCTATCATATCGTTAATAAATTTATCTTTTAAGTTTGCAAAGAAAGATTTTGATTTGTATTTCACATTAAAATCTGCTCTATTTATTTTAAATGTCTCGCTTTTAAAAGTAACAACACCTTCAATTTCAAAAATTGAAGCAGAAATAGTAATACTCTTGGTTACATCTTTAATTGTCATGTTACCGGTTACCATCATGTTTTCTTTCTTTCCTTTTACTTTTGTAATAACAAATGTGGCTGTTTGATATTTCTTTACGTCAAAAAAATCAGCAGAATTCAAATGTTTCTCCAGTCTTTTATTTCTGTCTGTATCTTTAATCGTAGTCATATCAACAACAAAGGTTCCACCTTTTAACTTTCCTCTTTTAACTTTCATCGTTCCTTCTTTTAAAAGAACAGTTCCGTTATGACTTCCCGTAGGCTTAAACCCCTTCCATTTAATTACTGAGGATTTAAGATTAACGATTCCATCAGAGATTAGTGCTATTGAAACTTTATTACTCGTTACTACTTTTTTGTTTTTTTGAAAACCTGTAAAAGAAACTAAGGTAAAAGTTACCAATACTACTACTGTCATTATTTTTTTCATCATTCTAAGTTTTTATTTATTTAAATTTGAGGCAAATATATACAAATAAAATTTAATTCCCTAGGAAACTAAATTTTATTCTCTGTATCAATAAATATTGTTACTGGACCATCGTTTATCAGGGCAACTTTCATATCTGCTCCAAATTTTCCAGTTTGTACTTTTTTACCAATTTCTTTTTCAAATTGATGCACAAATTGTTCGTAAATCGGAATTGCAATATCAGGTTTTGCAGCCTTTAAATAACTTGGTCTATTGCCTTTTTTTGTATTGGCTTGTAGTGTAAATTGACTTACAACAATTGCCTCTCCATTTATCTCTAACAAAGATTTGTTCATTACGCCATTTTCATCATTAAAAATTCTAAGGTTTGCAATTTTTTTTGACAACCAACTAATATCTTCAGACGAATCATTTTCTGCAATTCCTAACAACAATAAAATCCCGTTCTTAATTTCAGCAATTTTAATATTGTTTACAGTTACACTAGCTTGTTTAACTCTTTGAATTACCACTTTCATTTAATCTTCGTCTTGGTTTTCCCAAAAATCGGTTCTATAATTCTCTTCTTCTCCAGCAATAATTTGCAGGTAACTTTTATAACGAGAATAGGAAATTTCTTCGGTTTCTACGGCAATTTTCACAGCACATTTTGGTTCTTCTACATGCAAACAATTGTTAAATTTACACTCGTTTTTAACTGCTAAAAATTCTGGAAAATAACTATCTATTTCTTCTTTTTGCATATCAACAATACCAAAACCTTTAATTCCAGGAGTATCAATAATTTTAGCATTAAAACTCAAGTCAAACATTTCAGCAAACGTAGTGGTGTGTTGTCCTTGTTTATGTTGATTCGATATTTCTTTTGTTTTTAGATCTAAAGCTGGTTCAATAGCATTTACTAAGGTTGATTTTCCAACTCCAGAATGCCCTACAAACATACTTGTTTTACCAAGCATTAAAGACTTAATAGTATCAACGTTTTTATTTTCTGTTGCAGAAACATCAATACATTGATAGCCAATTTTTTCGTAAATATCTTTTAAATACAACACTTCTGCTCGTTGATCTAATTGATACGAATCTATTTTGTTAAACACCAAAATTGTATGAACAGAATATGCTTCTGCAGTTACTAAAAACCGATCAATAAATGTTGTAAATGTTGGCGGGTTATCAATAGTAATTAATAAAAAAACTTGGTCTATATTGGCTGCAATAATATGTGTCTGCTTTGAAAGATTAACAGATTTACGAATGATGTAGTTTTTACGTTCGTGGATTTCATGAATTACTCCAGTATCGGTATCATTTTTGGTTTCTATTTCAAAATTCACAACATCGCCAACAGCAATCGGATTAGTACTTTTAATGCCTTGAATTCTAAATTTACCTTTCATTCTACATTCGTAAAACGAGCCGTTCTTTGCCTTTACTAAATACCAACTTCCTGTAGATTTATATACAATTCCTGTCATTGTTACAAAGATGCTAATAAAATATTTATTTTATGAGTGTCTATTCGTGAGATTTTCTAAAAAGAAAATTGTATTGTCAACTTTAAAGTTTCAATTACAAAAAATACCTCGACACAAATTTGATTTCACATCAAATTCATTCGATATACAATATTAAATAAAAAAATCATCCTTTAATAATTTTTTCTTGATGATTGATTGATTCTTGGTGAATTGCCTTAAACATTTTCAATACAAATTCTTCACTCAACCCTTCGCTTTCTCCTTCTAAAATCATGTTTCCTAAAATCTCGTTCCAACGTCTAGATTGTAAAACAGCAACGTTTTTCTCTTTCTTAAGAGCTCCTATTTTATCGGCAACTTTCATTCTTCTTCCCATCATTTCTATAAGTTGCGCATCTACAATATTAATTTGTGCTCGCAAATTATCCAACGATTCTCTATAACCAGAATCTGTTTCTGTCGTTTTTCTGATTTTTAAATCTTCCATCATCTGTTTTAAAGTTGATGGCATTACTTGCTGCGCAGCATCACTCCAGGCTTTCTCTGGATTTGTATGTGTTTCTATCATCAATCCATCAAAATTTAAATCTAATGCAGTTTGAGAAATATCAAAAACCATATTTCTATTTCCTGTAATATGTGATGGATCACAAATTAATGGCAAGTCTGGAAATCTGTTTTGGAATTCAATAGTTATCTGCCATTCTGGAATATTTCTATATTTCGATTTTTCATAAGTAGAAAAACCTCTGTGAATTGCGCCTAAATTTTTAATTCCTGCTTTGTACAATCTTTCAATTCCTCCTAACCACAAAGCCAAATCTGGATTTACAGGGTTTTTAACCAACACAATTTTGTCTGTTCCTTGTAAAGCATCAGCAATTTCTTGCATAATAAAAGGCGAAACAGTAGAACGCGCTCCAATCCACAATAAATCAACATCGTGTTCTAACGCTAATTTTACATGTGCTGCATTGGCAACTTCTGTACAGGTTTTCATTCCTGTTTCGGCTTTTACTTTTTGCAACCATTTTAAACCAATTGCGCCAACGCCTTCAAACATTCCTGGCCTTGTTCTTGGTTTCCAAATTCCGGCACGGAAATAGTTTACATCAGAATCTTTTAATTGGTGTGCAATTTTTAAAACTTGCTCTTCAGTTTCTGCACTACAAGGTCCTGCTATTACTAGTGGGTGATCTAATTTCATGTCATCCAACCATGTTTTTAATTCTTTAGTATTTTCCATTTTTATACTTTTTGTGCTTTTTATTTGATGCCGTTTAATATTTGTTTGATATGATTTGTACTTTCCATTTGGTTATAAATTTCTGTAAAATTATTTTGTTCCATTAACATTTTAAATTGCTGAAGGTTATTTATATACTCTTCTAATGTTTCAATAACATTGGTTTTGTTTTGCTCAAAAATGGGTGTCCACATTGCAGGAGAACTTTTTGCTAATCTTACTGTTGATGCAAATCCACTTCCAGCCATGTCAAAAATATCTCGTTCGTTTTTCTCTTTATTAATCACTGTTTTCCCTAACATAAAAGCACTAATATGTGATAAATGCGATACATACGCAATATGTTTATCGTGAGATTTTGGATCCATATACCGAATACGCATTCCTAATTTTGCAAAAATTTTCAAGGCTTTTTCTTGTAATTTAAAAGCTGTTTTTTCTACTTCACAAATAATATTTGTTTTTTGATTGAACAACCCTAAGTGTGCTGCTGTTGGCCCAGAAAATTCTGTTCCCGCAATTGGATGCGTTGCTAAATAATTTCTTCTTTTTGGATGATTTTCTAATACTTTACAAACTTGTTCTTTGGTTGAACCAACATCAATTAGCAAACATTTATCATTGATTTTTTCTAATACTTTTGGAATTACTTCTAATTGAACATCAACCGGAATAGACACAATTACAATGTCTGCAATATTTACATCTTCTAATTTTGCTTGATGTTCAATTACACCAATTTCTAAGGCTTTTGTGAGATGTTTTTCATTTGAGTCCATTCCGTAAATTATCGCTTCTGGGTAGTTAGATTTTATATCCAACACCATGCTTCCTCCAATTAATCCGACTCCTATTACAAATACGTTCATTTTTTGTTTCTTTTCTTCTCGACTCCGCTCGAAATGACATTTAGTTTGTCAGGTTGAGCGGAGTCGAAACCTAAATTCTATTAACCGCTTCTTTTATAACTTCTTTTGACACACATAATGAAAATCGAATATATCCTTCTCCTTTTGATCCAAAAACGGTTCCTGGGGCTATAAAAATATTTTTTATATATAAGATTTCATCAGTTAATTCTTCTGATTTTTTTCCTTCAGGAATCTTAGCCCAAACAAATAATCCTGATGAGTTCTTGTTATATGTACAACCCAATTTATCTGCTATTTTAAAAATCAAACCCCTTCTTTCTTCATACTCTTTATTCTGATTTTTAAACCAATCATCCGATAAATGCAACGCTTCAATTGCACCTTTTTGAATTCCGTAAAACATACCAGAATCCATATTACTTTTTACTTTTAAAATCAGGTTTAAAAAATTACTTTTTCCCAACACCATTCCAACTCGCCAGCCAGCCATATTAAAGGTCTTACTCAATGAGTTTAACTCTAATGCAATGTCTTTTGCGCCATCAACTTGTAGAATACTTAACGGATTATCATTTAAAATAAAACTATACGGATTGTCATTTACAATTAATATTTGATGCTTTTTTCCGAAAGCAACTAACTTTTCAAAAGTTTCTTTTAGCGCATTTGATCCTGTTGGCATGTGCGGATAGTTTACCCACATAATTTTTACTTTTGATAAATCTAACTTTTTTAATTCATCAAAATTTGGTTGCCAATGATGTTGTTCGTCCAAATTATATAAAACAGGTGTTGCTCCAACCAATTTTGTAACCGAAGTATAGGTTGGATATCCTGGATTCGGAATTAACACTTTATCTCCTTCATTTAAAAAAGCCATCGAAATATGCATAATTCCTTCTTTACTTCCCATTAAAGGCAACACTTCATTTTCTAAGTTTAAAGCAACTTTAAATTTATGTTTGTAAAATGCTGCAATCGCACTTCGTAGTGCTGGCAATCCTTGGTAACTTTGATATTTATGTGCAGAAGCTTCATTAAAACTTTGTTGTATTGCATCAATTACTTTTGCTGGTGGTTGTAAATCTGGACTTCCAATTCCCATATTGATAATTGGTTTTCCTGATGCAGCCAATGCTCTAACCTCTTTTAATTTAGTTGAAAAGTAATACTCTTCTATCGTATTTAATCTTTTTGCTCCTTCAATCATAATTTCTAAAAATTAATTGATTTGTCATTTCGAATGAAACAGAGTGAAATTGAGAAATCTAAAAAAATTAAGAGTGAGATTTTTCGACTCCATTTCATTTCGCTCAAAATGACATTTTTCTGTACTTCGTAAATTCTTTTTCTATAGGTCATTTTCTTCCATTTTTATAAGCTCCTAAAACTTTAAACTCTGTTGCCATGAGTTCAATAATTGCAATTGCTTTTTCGTACTCTATATATGCATCAAAAGTGACATCAACAAAAAAAGAATATTTCCAAGGTGATTCTATGACTGGCAAAGATTGAATTTTAGTTAAGTTCATTTTACAGTCACTCAGAACATTTAAAATTGCCGCCAAACTACCTCTTTTATGATCTAACTGAAATTTTAGTGATGCTTTATTTATTTGATCAATTCCGTTAGTTGGTTTCTCAGTTTGTACAATTACAAATCGGGTTGCATTGTCTTTCATCGTTTGAATTTCATCCTCCAAAACTTCTAATCCAAAAAATTCGGCAGCCAATTTTGGTGCAATTGCTGCAACTCTTTTTAACTGATTTCTCGAAATTCTTTTAGCAACTTCTGCTGTATCAACATCTTCTACTAATTTTATATGCGGATATTTTTTAAAAAACTCTTTGCATTGTAGCAATGCCATTGGGTGTGAACATACTTCTGTAATATCTTCAATTTTTTGACCAGGCAACGCCATTAAATGGTGATGAATATTTAAGTATTCTTCGCCACAAATATGCAAATTATTAGCGTCTATTAATGCGTAATTAGGAATGATTGAACCCGCAATGGTGTTTTCTATTGCCATGATTCCTTTTTGAGCAGTTTTATCCAGCAAACTATCAACCAATACATCAAAAGACAAACATTCTTTTAACACAATGGTATCACCATAAAAATCTCTAGCAACTTTATGATGATTTGAGCCTTCTGCTCCTTGTATGGCAATTCTGTTTTTCATTTTAAGCATAAAAAAAAGTCTCGAATTTCGAGACTTTATAATATATTATTTTGTTTAACAATATGGTACAAAGTCTCAACTCTTATAAAAAAAATAAAAGTAAAAATAGAAACCTTGCCAAATATTTTGTAACATCATTGTTGTTTTTGTAGTACGAGACAAATCTAAAAATTAAATTAATATAAACAAACTTTTAAGTAAAAAAGTGCAACTATTATTAATTTTTAGATTTATACTTATCCTAATTTATTATGTAAAATCATACCTACTCAATATAAAAAACAAGACCACAAAAAAAGCATCTGATAATCAATAGATTAACAAATGCTTTTGCGGTCTGGACGGAACCAGCAAACACCTTTTCAATATATTACCACCCTTACCAAAACACGCTAAAACCCTTATTAATAAAGAGAATAATAACATTACACAGATAAGTAAAATTAAGCTAACTATATATAAACATAATAATTGTGGGGATAATGTGGGGATAATTTCGTATCTTTAAATAGTAATAATTAAGCCACTTACCATTATGTCTACCTTAAATTATCTCGTAAAAGGGAAGAAAAACTTTTCAAATATACTCATTCGTTTTAAAAATGGGAGAAAATTTGATTATACAATTTCATCAGAATTAAAAGTTGAGCCAAAAAATTGGAGTCAAGCAAAACAAAAAGTAAAAAATACTGCAGGTGATACAACTAAAGATGCAATCAATAATCATCTATCAGACTTAAAGAAATATATTATTGATAATTTTAATCTTGATAATGCAACAGGTACTTACATTGATAAAGAATGGCTCAATAAAAAAGTAGCTTTATATTTTAACAGACCTTTAAACGAAACAGTTTTAGACCAAGTGTATTTTATTCCATTTATAGAAAACTACATTAAAGAAGCGCCTACAAGAATTATAAAAAAAACAAACAAACCTGTTAGTTCTGGCACAATTACAAGATATAAATCAACTCTAAAAAAGTTACAGAATTATGAAGAACACTTTAAAACTAAAATTAAGTTTACAGATTTAGACTTAAAATTTCATAAAAACTTTTTACAGATAATTACTTCAGTTCAAAATATAGGTAGCAATACTGCTGGTAAATATATCAGTTCAATAAAGTCTTTTGGTAGAGAAGCAATATTACAAGGTTTGCCTGTAAACAGTGAAATCAATCATCCTAACTTTTTTGTTCCAACTGAAAAAACACAAGACATATATCTAACAGATAAAGAAATCAACAAAATTTACAAGCATAACTTTAATAATAACGATAGGTTAGCAAATGCAAGAGATTTATTTATCATAGGGTTAAGAACAGGATTAAGAGTATCAGATTTTTTAAGATTAAAACAAACCAATATAAAAGATGGTTTTATAGAAATAGAAACTCAAAAAACAGGGCAAGAAGTTGTAATTCCAATGCATAGCCAAATAAAAGAGATTCTAAAAAATAGAAAAGGATTCCCAAATAAAATATCAGACCAAAAATTCAATTTGTACATTAAAGAAGTTGCAGAAATATCTGGCTTAAAAGAATTAACATTTGGTGGTAAAATAAATAAAAAAACCAACAGAAAAGAAAAAGGAACATACCCAAAACACGAGTTAATAACCTCTCATATTTGTAGAAGAAGCTTTGCATCCAATCTTTATGGAGAGTTGCCTAATATGGTTATAATGGGCATTACAGGGCATAAAACAGAAACTCAATTCTTAAAATATATTAAAATTACACCAAAAGAAAATGCCAATAAATTAAAAGAATATTGGGCGAAACAAAATGAAAAAAACAGCTATGAGCAACTAAAAATGAAAATTGTAAAATAAAATCTTTTATATTTAAAAAAATATTGCCAAATGAAAGAAGAAGAAATACTCCCGAAATTATTATCCTGTTTTAAAGAAACCTTTGAAATAAGTCAACTTCTACAAAAAGAAAATAATGTCGAAGGCTTTTTTGAAAGTTATGATAATTCAGACCAATACCAAGAAAGAATTAGTAAAATTCAAGATTTAGATACTTCTATTGGTATTTTAATTGGTAGACTTTATAAAACATCATTAAATTTAAATTATTACTATTTTGATTGTCCAAGTCAAGTATATATAAATCACATAGAAGAAAGAGAAAAAATTTACTTTGATGAAAATATTGAAGCAGATGAAAAAGATTTTTTACTAAAAGAAGTTCAGTATTTTAACAATCCCGAAGTTAATAGAGTACTTGACTTTGGTAATTTTGATTGTTATAGCTATGAAAAATATATTGACTATGAAGAAAGATTTAAAATAACAATTAGAAGAAAACTTGAATATTTAAGCCAAAGATTAGAAAAATACAATCTTAAAATAGACATTCAAGAAGCAACTAATATAATAGATGATAATGGTAATATGATTGGTTATGGAACAGAAGCAATTGTAAGAAACGTTATAGATTTAGAAACTGATCCTATTGAATCAAATTCAAAAAACCAACTAACAGCAAATCAAATTATCTTACTACTTCAAGAAATAGGCTTTTTTACGCATCCAAATATCGAAGATGCATCTAAAGTAAAACAAGCAGAATTAATTAGTTTAATAACAGGTTTACATCAAAAAAACATAAAAACAAACATTCAAAAGTTAGATAAATCAGTTTCAGAAAATGGTGCTAATTACCAGAGAGATATTGATAAAATCAATAAAATTTTAGATGATTTAGTATAGTGTTGGAGTACCCTTTGGAGTTACTCCAATGATAAAGAACCTATCATTTGAGTATAGTTTTGTCCTCGTAATCTAAAAACATTTTTACGATGGAACAACAAAATATCACACAGGTACACAATGTAACACCTCAACAATTAAAAGAAAGCATCTTATTAGATGTAAGAGCAGAATTAAAGGCAATCGCTCAAAACTTTCAACCTAAAAAACAAGCTGAATATCTTACACGAAAGGAAGTTGCAAAAATCTTAAAAGTATCATTAGTTACCTTATCAGATTGGAATAAAAAAGGAATATTAAAGCCTTACAGATTAGGTAATTTAATTAGATACAAAACTTCTGAAATTGAAGAATCATTAATTGCTATCAATAAAAAGTAATTGGTGATTGATACTTTCAACATAGAAAATACAATCCAAGAATTGCCTAAAGAAATCATTGAAAGAAAAGAAACTCCTTTTGATTGGTATGGTATAAGATGGATTCCTCACTATAAAGAAAGTAACTCTCCTATTTACTATAAATCACATTATAAAAATATGTATTTGAGAATTATTGGCAACCAATTATTGGTAAGTAATTCGTTACATAAATCTTATTTCGGTAATAATTACGAACCTTTTACGTATTCACAAATGGTAAAATCAATAATTCTTTTAGATAATGCATTACCTATTAATATTTACAATTCCAATATTATAAAAATAAGTGCAGGTGTAGTTATAAATGAAAACCCACAAAAAGTTTTTAATGAATGGCAATATTTTTTAGGTAAAAACTACACACCAATGAAAGATAAAAATAAAATATATGGTGCAAAATACTTTCTTACAGATTATCAAATTAAAGGATATGATAAAACCTTTGAGGTTAAAAATCACAATCAAATTAATTTAAAGCAACCTTATTTCCGCTTTGAGATAGATAATTGTAAGCCTAAAGTATTAAATAACAAAACCAATAATATTGGTATTTATACAGTCAATGATTTATTAGAAAAAGAGAAGTTTATAAAGTTAGGGCAAATGGTTTTAAACAAATACATCCAAATAGAAAAACTACCAAAATTAGATTTAGCAACACTATCTATTAAAGAAAAGAGATTGTATGCTTCACTTACAAATTACGAAGTAAAAGAGAGTATGAGAAAACAGCATCCACATATGTATAAAAAAGACAGAAAAGAATATAATAAAATGATGAATAATCTTGATAATTCAGAATTTCAAAATCAAGTAATCAATAAGCTAAAAGAACAAATAAATTATAGCATTAACAACTAACGTTTTTCAACTTGTAATATAGTCTAAAACAGGGGTAAAAAGTAAACCAATGAACAACACAGAAACACAACAAATAACATTAAAAGAAATTCAAGATAAATTAGATATTCTTACAACCAAAATAAACAGGTTGCAAAAGAATAAATTAGAGAATCAAATAATAGATAACGCAGATTTCTTACAACTAATGAATATTAGCAATAGTACTGCTAAAAATTGGCGAAATAAAGGGGTGATTCCCTATTCTCAAATTGAAAGTAAATTCTATTATAAAGTAGAAGACATTGAATTTCTATTAAGTAAACACTATCATTCTTTTGAAATTCAATATTAAAATTACGGCAATGTTCAATTAATATACTATTTTTAACCAAAATTGCTAACTAATTTCTATTACCACAGAATGCAAAACCTACAAACCGACCTTATAGAGCTACTTAAAAATGAAGATAATTTAGTAGTAGACAACCAATTGAATAAAAATAAAATTATAGAAGCAGCTTTAAAAGTTGAGCCATTTCTTATAAGTTTATTAATTAAAAGCAATACGTTTAAAAAACATTTCTTTACAGAAGTAGAAAATGTATTGGTATTCGATAAAATTAAGTTTCAAAGGTTTGTAAATAATAAGTCTTTTTTACCTGACAGCTATACAGCGTTTAAAAATAAAATAGGGTTAGCAGTTAATGATGATACTAAAGATAATTTTATAAAAACCAAAAATGATGTTGTATTGGTATGGCCTCATAAAGATTGTGTTTTAGAAGGAGGGCAAACTAAAGAAAACCAAAAAAGAAACGAGATATTTTGGAACGAAACACTTGCGCCAGATAGTGTAGATAGATTATTAGATGCAAAGGCATTTACTAATTTCAAAAAATATAATAAAGACGGTGAACACAAAGTAACTGAAATTAATGGAGATGAAAATCTTATTTTGAAAGGTAATAATTTGTTAGTACTATCTTCTTTGCTAAAAACACATAGGGGTAAAATAAAACTAATTTATATTGACCCACCATATAACACAGGTTCCGATAGTTTTCAATATAATGATAATTTTAATCACGCTACTTGGTTAACTTTTATGAAAAATAGATTAGTTGTAGCTAAAGAATTGTTGAAAGAAGATGGTTTAATTTTTGTTCAATGTGATGACAATGAGCAAGCCTATTTAAAGGTTTTAATGGACGAAATTTTTGAAAGGGAAAATTTTTTAAATCAAGTAAGTGCAAAAATGAAACAAACCTCTGGTGCAAGCGGTGGTGGTGAAGATAAAAGACTAAAAAAGAATATTGAGTACTTAATAATTTATTCAAAGAATAGGTTTTCATTTGATAGTTTTAATCCCATTTATGATGAAACAAATCTTCAATCTGTAATTAAGGAAATGCGAGATGAAGGGAAAAGTTGGAAGTACACAAGGGTAATAATGTCAGATTTAAATGAACGTGAATATTTCAAAGAAATAAAAGACGGTTCTGGTGACCCAATAAAAATTTACAAACATTCTAATATTGTTTATAAAACAATAAAGGAATTAATGAAGTCTGATGATTTAACAGAAGAAGAATGTTATTATAAATACTATGATAAGATATTTCGAGATACCAACGCACAAAGTTCAATAAGAACAAGAGTTATGGAAGCTACGAATAATGAAGGCGATTTCTTTTCTATAGATTATGTTCCTGTGTCTGGTAGAAATAAAAATAAATTAACCACTCTTTACTATAAAGGTAATAATTGTGATTTAATTGCTTGGTTAAGTGATATATCAGTAAAAAGAAATAAAAAATTAGTTAAGTTAGAAAAGTTAGGCACTTTTTGGGATGGTTTTCCTTTAAATAATTTAACCAAAGAGGGTAGTGTAAAATTTCCTAATGGTAAAAAACCAGAAGCGTTAATTAAAAAAATATTAGAGCTTACAACATCAGAAGGAGACTTGGTTTTAGACTTTCATTTAGGAAGTGGTACTTCTGCTGCTGTTGCTCATAAAATGAATAGAAAATATATTGGTATTGAACAGATGAATTATGGTGAAGAAGATTTTGTTCAAAGAATTGTTAATGTAATTAATTCAGAGCAAAGCGGCATAAGTAGGGAGGTAAATTGGCAAGGTGGTGGCTCATTTATTTATTCTGAATTAATGGAATACAATCAATACTTTATAGATCAAATTCAAGGAGTTAAAACTAAAGATGATATTCTTACAATATGGCACGAAATTCAAGAGAAAGCGTTTATATCATATCAATTTGATAAAGATGTTTTTAATAAAAGTTTAGAGGCGTTTAAAACAGCATCTTTAGAAACAATGCAACATTATCTTATAGAGGTTTTAGACAAAAATCAACTATATGTGAACTTTAGTGAGATAGAGGATGAAGTTTTTAATGTAAGTGAAGAAGATAAAGAGTTAAACTATTCATTTTATAAAAAATAATAGTTTATGAGCTTATTCAATCAAGATACTATACAACGTTTAGACAAGCGTATAGCTTCCAAAATAGATGATGGTGATTTATTAGTAGAGTTATCGCCAATAATTAAAAACAACCTAAAATTCACACCAAGACCTTATCAAGAGGAAGCATTTACAGCACTTAATTATTATTTAAACAATCCGCGTTTAAGAGCAAAACCAACACAAGTGTTGTTTCATATGGCAACAGGTAGTGGTAAAACTTTAGTAATGGCAGGTGCTATATTAGAGTTGTATAAAATGGGGTATCGTAATTTTATATTTTTTGTAAATACTGATACTATTATTAGAAAAACAAAAGAGAATTTTTTAAACCCCAATAGTTCTAAATACTTATTTAAAGAACAAATTAATATAGATGGTGTAAATGTAAATATCACAGAAGTAGAAAGTTTTGAGAGTACCAATACAGAAGATATAAGTATTTATTTTTCTACCATTCAAGGCTTACATACAAGATTAAATGCACCAAGAGAAAACAGCATAACCTTTGATGATTTTATAGGTAAAGAAATTGTATTAATTAGTGATGAAGCGCATCATATAAATACACTTACCAAAAAGAAATTAAGTAAAGGCGAAAAAGAAAACTTTACAAGCTGGGAATATACAGTGCAACGTATCTTATCAAGTAGTCCAGAAAATATAATGATGGAGTTTACAGCAACGTTAGAACTCAATCACCCTAATATTGCTTCAAAATATGCCAATAAATTATTGTATGATTATTCTTTAGCTAAATTTAGAGAAGATGGCTATTCTAAAGAAGTACAAACAAATCAAGTAGATTATCAACCTATTCAAAGAGCAATTGTTGCAATATTAATAAGTCAATTTAAAAAGAAAATATTTGCATCTAAAGGTATTTTAGCAAAACCAGTAGTTATGTTTAAATCAAAAACAACTATTGAGAGTGCTGAAATGGAAAGAGCTTTTAGTGATGAAATTAGAAACTTAACAGTTTCTAAATTAGAAAAATTAATCAAGTTAGATAATGCTATTTTAGACAAAGCAATAACTTATTTTAAAGAATTAAATATATCATTACAAGGCTTAATAGATGAAATAAAAGAAGACTTTTCAGAAGACAAAATAATATCTGTAAACTCTAAAAATGATACAGACGATAAGCAAATTGTAATTAATAGTCTTGAAGATAATAATAACGAATATAGAGCAGTTTTTGCGGTAGATAAATTAAATGAAGGTTGGGATGTTTTAAACCTTTATGATATTGTTAGGTTGTATGATACAAGGGATGCAACAGGAAATAAACCAGGTAAAACAACGGTAGCAGAAGCACAATTAATTGGTAGAGGTGCAAGATATTATCCTTTTCAATTAGAAGAAAACCAAGAGTTAGATAAGCGTAAGTATGATAATGATTTAGACAATATAATGCGTCATTGTGAAACCTTACATTATCATTGCTCACACAATCCAAGATATATTACAGAATTAAATAATGCACTTCGTCAAATAGGTATGTTTCCTGAAGAAAAAATAGAAGTAGATTTAATTTTAAAAGATGAATTTAAGGAAACTGCATTATACAGAAGTGGTTTTATATTCTTAAATAAAAAGGTAAAGAACAATCCTAAAACACTATTAGAATATCAAGAACCAACAATAGTAAAAAAGCATACTTACGCATTAAGAACAAACCGTTCAGCTTCAACAACTATTTTAGATAATACCTCTGTAAAACAAAATAGAGTACAGGCTAATTATGCAAACAAACATTTGTTTTCTGTTTGGGATAAAACAATACTACTAAAAGGCTTAAACAAAATACCTTTCTATCATTTCAGTAATATTCGCAAATTCTTTCCAAGTGTAAAATCAATGAATGATTTTATTACAGATGAAAAATATTTTGGTGGTATAGTAGTAGAAGTAACAGGCTTACAAAAGGACACTAATAATTTATCAGCATCTCAAAAATTAGAAATTGTAATAAGTGTAGCAACCAAAATAGCTAACGAAATTTCAACCAAGTTTGGCGATTATAGAGGTACAAAATCATTCTACAGAGAACCATTAAGAAAGTATTTTAAAAACAAAAAACTATCATTTTCTGTAAATACGAATACAACTGCAGAAACAGGAAAACCAACAATGCGTAATGATATACCACAAGAATATTTTGTTGATTTAAACAAAGCAGATTGGTACGCATATAATGAGAATTATGGTTCGTCAGAAGAAAAGTTTTTAGTGAAGTATTTCCACGATAACATAGATGATTTAAAAGACAAATTTAAAAATATATATCTATTAAGAAACGAACGTTTTTTCAAGCTATATAGATTTAGTGATGCAAAGGCAACAGAACCAGACTTTGTATTATATATGACAGATAAAAATTCAGATGAAGAAGTAATTTATCAACTATTTATAGAGCCAAAAGGAGACCATTTATTATACAATGATGAATGGAAAGAACAATTCCTTATGGAAGTAGAAAAAGAAGCAGTTATAGAATTATACGAAAGTCAACAATACAAATTAATAGGTATGCCTTTTTATAATAAAGTTAATAGAGAAGATATTTTTATTGAAAAATTAAATAATATTTAAAATATGAGTTTAGAACTATATAATTTTGCTTGGTTTCAAGATTTTAATCAAGCAACAATTGATTTAAGTGCATTAGCAATGAATGAGAATTGGGATTACAATACTACTCCAAGCGGTAAACATCCTATTTTATTTAATTATATTCATCACACTTATAATAAGTTACTTTCAGAAAGTAAAATAATTTCAGAAAAAGATTATGCTTCATTTAATACTGGTTTAGTAACTAATAATCAAGAAGAAATCTTTGCATACTTTGAAAAGAATAAGAAACCTCAAGCAAGACAAACTTGGTATTTCAAAGGTTGGCGTAAAAAAAGTGATCGTGATTTAATGAAGTTTTCTATTCTGCCAGATGTTGCAAATTACTTCAATAATCCCGACGAACTTATCTATGACATTAGATTGGATTTAAGAATCAATATAGACCATATAATTGATGATAATATTAGTCGTTTTCCTTCGACCTTACCACAGGACAAGTATATGTTAAGTAATCTGTTAAACGGAACTATTGATGAAGCTAAAAGCAGATTAAGAAGAAATTATAAAACCGCAATTCCTCAATTTTTTAATAATAAAATACAATTACTTTTGCCTCTATGTTTAACTTCAAAATCTGTTGCTGATTTAGCTTTAGTTGTTGAAAAAGATAATGGTAATTACAGAGCAACTACTATTCTAACTTTAGATATGGCTATTAACAACGCTCGATTAATAGCTAAACCAGATGATGAATGGTTAAAAGTCTAAAAACATTAACATTTATTTTGCTTTATACTGATAAAATATATTTACATTTGCAACATAATAAGACCTAATGGTCAAATTTATTATCAAGATACATTTTAGTTATTAAAAAAAACTTTCAAGATAGCCCCTCATTATTTAATGAGGGTTTTTTTTTATTATAATTTCCCCACATTACAAAAACCAGTATTTTCGTACCTCAAAACCTCTGTCTTTTGCAATATTCCGCTTTCCCCTGCAAGTTTAGCGTTTTAATATTCTAAAGGTACTTGCATTTTATAGCTTGTATTTTCGCAAACTCAAACACAACTACAAAAAGCAATCTTTAATATTGTTTTCATAAAACACAAAACTCTCCAAAGCTATATTTACATAATAGAAGTTATAATAGCAAAAAACTTTTCAAAGGTACGCTTACGCTAAATACTTATTTTTTCGTAGTTATAACTGCTATTATGTAAAATAGCCGCACATCCAACGCGCACATCCGATATTAATAATAACATTTAGATATTTTAATAACAATTCGTCTTTGTTGCATTGTTTTTATAAGTGCTTTTGGTAACTTTAAATGAAGTGTAAAGATTATATATTGTAATGCAGAAAATTAAATACAATTTGTAAAGCACCTATAAAATCAAAAAAAAAAGCCAATAAGAGTAAAACTTTTTATTTGTGAAGAAAATTAGTAATAAACGTTTTCACTAAAAGTAAATGCAATTAGAAAAAATGGAAGTAGTCATTTAGTAAGAAAATTAATTCATTAAAATTAAAAATAGTAGGCATTCACTTTTAATAAAACCTAAATAAAATTAGAAAGCACAAATAAAAAGTCTTTACCCTTATCCTCGCTTCTGCCAACGCACTTCGTACTTTAATTATTTTAAATGAAATTATTTAAAAGAAAAACCCACATCGTAGAGAGGTGGGAAATTGCTATGAAAAAGTCTACTTAAAGACTCTTTGAAAAAGTTATTAAATATACTCTTTTTTTAGATAACTCAAAATTTTCACTCATACTTCGGCATTCAATCGCCATTTGGCTAACATTTTTAAAAATTGATAAACTCCACGCTCAAATCCAGCCTCTGTTTATCAATCTTTAAAAACGATACAACACAGTTTTTCCCTTATCTCATTCATCTGCACAAAAATTCTACTAAATTCATTTAATTTCTTTATCAAAATTATTTGTTTGTTTCATTTCGTTAAGCAAAAAACAACAAAATAGGACGAAATAAGACATTAAAAAATGATGATGTAATACCAAGTGTATATTTGGTTATTATTGCCAAAATACTTAAGCCATATTAAATCCGTACCAAGTCCAAACAAGTATTAATTTTAAATATATATAAAAATGGGAAAAATATCTCAAGGAATTTTAGGAGGATTATCTGGTAAAGTAGGAAACGTTATCGGTGGTAATTGGAAAGGTATTGATTATTTAAGAATCAAACCATCAAGTGTTGCAAACCCAAGGACACCAGGGCAAGTAAATCAAAGAAATAAGTTTTCTTCAACTATTCAGTTTTTGCAACCTAACAAAGGATTTATAAATGTAGGTTATAAAGCTTTTGCGGTTAAGAAAACTGCATTTAACTCTGCAATGTCTTACATTTTAGGAAATGCCATTACAGGTACTGCACCTAACTTTAATGTTGATTACTCTTTAGCTTTATTAAGTAGAGGTAATTTATCAACTCCTTTAAATCCAACAAGCGATTTAGCAACTGCAAGTCAAGTAACTTTTGGATGGGATGATAATTCTACAGATGGTAATGCAAATGCAACAGATAAAGCTATGGTATTAGCTTATAATCCATCAAAAAAAGAATCAATCTATTTATTAGATGGTGCAATAAGAACAGCAACAACACAAACATTAACACTTCCTGCGTCTTATACAGGCGATACAGTAGAGTTGTTTATGGCATTTGTTTCTGAAAATGGTAGCATAGTATCAAATAGTGTTTATTTAGGCTCTGGTACAGTGGCTTAATAATAGAATTTAAATAAACATCAAAAACCGTTGCATTCACTTGTAACGGTTTTTTTAGTCTCTAATTTTTTTCAATTTCTCTCTAATTAAATAATCATCACCAGAGTAATAATCGTCAGAAGAAATTTCACTACGCTCATAAGCCTTACTTTTTCTATAATGAAAATAAAGATTAAAATATCCTGCAATTAAACTCACGTATATTCTTTGAATGTTATTTTCAAAAACGTGTTCAATCTTATTTACATAATGCATTCCTATACCTATTTTTGCATTAACAAAAGACATATCTATTTGATCCCCAATTTTAGGTAGGTGTTTTATATCCTTAATAATTACTTGATGGTGCTTATCAAAATATTTCATAAAAAAAATAACTTCTGTTTCTGTGAATTTTAATTTTCTTTCTAAAAATTCGTCGTAAAGTTCTTTTATAAGTTTTGTAGTTTTTGGAGATGTTAAACCTACGATAAGTGAAATAGTTTTAATACTTGGAATATTTAAATCGTTATCATTTAAATAATCTTTATCAAAAATAAATTCAATTAATTTTTTGTATTTCTCATTACTACTAAAGAGTTTTTTAACTTGCTCTTTTACAATCATTAAGTCTATAATTGCTCTTTTTGTTGAATATGTTTTTATCATTTTTATGATAAAAATAATAAAAATATTGTGGGGAAATTGTGGGGATAATGAAGTGTGTAAAAAGTAAAAAGCCTTGACAATCAAAGGATTATCAAGACTTTTTGCGGTCTGGACGGGACTCGAACCCGCGACCCCCTGCGTGACAGGCAGGTATTCTAACCAGCTGAACTACCAGACCGTTGCTCTTAGCGGATGCAAATATAAGTCGGATTTTAATTTCAGCAAAAGAAAATAGAAAAAATATTATAAAAATTTTCTTCTACTAATTAAGTACTTTGTAAGCACAGATATAAAGTCTTTCTTAACATCTACTGGGACATAGTCTATTTGATATTGCAAACATTTTATCTTTAGTTCTTTAAAGTAATTGACTACAGATTTTTGATATTTTTCTTTAATATCAAAAGCAAACAAATCAACCTCTTCATTGGTTTCTGTATCTACAAATTTTTTCGGAGTATTATCAAAATCAAAATTAAGCTCTGTTTTTTTATCAAACACATGAAACAAGACCACTTCGTGCTTGTTGTATTTTAAGTGACGTAAAGCTTCAAACATTTCTTTCGTTTCGTTACTTGTTTGAAACATATCAGTAAACACTAACAACAAAGATCTTCTATGTATCTTTTCTGCAATTTCATGTAAATATCGATAGGTATTTGTTCCTCTGTTTGAAGTTGAACTTAGCACTTTTTCTAATTGATGTAGTAACATCATCCGATGTCGATCACTTCCTTTTTCTGGCGCATAATACTCATACGTATCAGAAAAAACACTCAGTCCAACAGCGTCTCGCTGACGTTTTAAAAGTTCCATCAATGACGCAGCAGCAACTACAGAAAATCCAATTTTATTAAACTTTTCAGTCTCTTGGGCTTTTATTTTTGGATAATGCATTGATGCAGAATTGTCTATAACAATATGGCAACGAAGATTTGTTTCTTCTTCATACTTTTTGGTGTAAAGTTTTTCTGTTTTTGCAAACAATTTCCAATCAATATGTCGTGTGCTTTCTCCCATATTGTACAATTTATGTTCAGAAAATTCAACTGAAAACCCATGAAATGGACTTTTATGCATTCCTGTAATAAAACCTTCAACGACTTCTTTAGCTAGTAATTCTAAATTATTAATTTTTGAAGTTTGTGCTTTAGATATCTTCATATAAGTCCGAAAATAAAAAAAGGTTTGACCAACGCCAAACCTTTTATCAATTATAAAACTAAATAGCAACTATTTATAAAGCTGCATCTATTTTACCTGTATAGACATTTTTAGGTGCAACACCTACTTGCTTATCTACAACTTCTCCGTTTTTAAATACTAAAACAGTAGGGATATTACGAACTCCGTATTTTGCAGCAAATTCTTGATTAGCGTCAACATCAACTTTACCAACAATCGCTTTACCCTCATATTCTTTATAAATTTCATCAACAATTGGCCCAACCATTCTACATGGTCCACACCAAGCTGCCCAAAAATCAACCAATACTGGTTTGTCTGATTTTAATACCACTTCCTCAAAGTTTGCATCTGTAATTTCTAATGCCATATTATTTATTTTTAAGTTGATTATTCTATTTTACTCTACAAAAGTAATCAAATATTTTCCTTTACATTTATAAAAAAATTACTTTTTACAATAGAACTATCAATAGTTTTTATATTAAAAAACTGCCTTAGCAATAGCCTTAATGTTTGATGATTTCCCCATAGAATAATAATGTAGAACAGGAATACCTGCTTGCAATAATTCTTTAGATTGTTGAATTGCCCATTCTATTCCTACTTGTCTTACCGCTTTATTGTCTTTACAATTATCCATCGAATTTATTAAATCTTCTGGTAAATCAATTCTAAAAACTTGGGGTAATAATTGTAAATGACGTTTTACTGCTATTGGTTTTATACCCGGAATTATTGGAACATTAATACCAATTTCTTTTGCTGCTTTTACAAAATCAAAATACTTTTGATTGTCAAAAAACATTTGAGTAACTACATAATCTGCACCAGCATCTACTTTTTCTTTCAATCGTTTTAAATCTGATTGCATAGAAGGAGCTTCTAAATGTTTCTCAGGATAACCAGCAACTCCAATGCAAAAATCTGACTTATCTTCAACTTCTACCATGTCATGTAAATACTTCCCTTTATTTAAATTTTGAATTTGATTTACCAAATCTTTAGCAAATAAATGTCCTCCATTGGTTGCTTCAAAATATTTTTGATGACTCATCGCATCGCCTCTCAATGCCATTAAATTATTTATTCCTAAATAATGACAATCTACCAATAAATATTCTGTTTCTTCTTTTGTAAATCCTCCACATAATACATGCGGAACAGTATCTACATCATATTTATGCTTTATTGCAGCACAAATACCCAACGTTCCAGGACGCATTCTTGTTGTTTTTCGATCAAATAACCCTTCTTTATTGACATAAATTTGCTCTTCTCTTGAAGTTGTAACATCAATAAAAGGAGGTTTAAACTCCATTAAAGGATCTATATTATCATATAATTCTTTAATGTTTTTCCCTTTTTGTGGTGGTACTATCTCAAAAGAAAATAATGTTTTTCTATCTGCTTTATTAATATGTTCTGTAATTTTCATACGAATCTATTTTTTATTTATCAATTACTCTTCAGCCAAAGCTGGATGCAACCATTTTCTTGCTTTCTCTTTTGGAATGCCTTTTCTGTTTGCGTAATCTTCAACTTGATCGTTGGTGATTTTCCCTACACCAAAATATTTTGCTTCTTTATTTGCAAAATAATAGCCAGAAACTGCAGCTGCTGGCCACATCGCTAAACTTTCTGTAAGTTGTATTCCTATTTTCTCTTCTACATTTAATAAACTCCAAATAGTTTCCTTTTCTAAATGATCTGGGCACGCTGGATATCCTGGTGCTGGACGAACTCCTTTATAACTTTCTTTGATTAAATCGTCATTGGTTAAACCTTCATTAGCCGCATAACCCCAATGTTTTGTTCTAATTTGTTTGTGTAAATATTCTGCTAAAGCTTCTGCAAATCGATCGGCAATTGCTTGCGCCATTATTGCATTATAATCATCTTCTTTTGCTCTATAACTTTCTGCTAATTCTTGCGCACCAAAAATACCGACGCTAAATACACCTATATAATCTTGTTTGTTTGATTCTTTTGACGCAATAAAATCTGCCAACGCGTGATTTGGAATTCCTTCACGTTTTTTTAATTGCTGACGTAAGGTTCTAAAAACGGCAATTTCTTTTCCTTTCTTTTGGATAGAAATATCATCATCATTTATAGAGTTTGCTTCAAACAAGCCAAAAATTGCTTTGGGTTTTAACCATTGTTTTGCAATAATTTCTTGAATCATTTGTTGCGCTTCTTCGTACATAACAGAAGCTTGTTCACCAACAACATTATCGGTTAAAATAGCTGGAAATTTTCCATGCAAATCCCAACTTCTAAAAAACGGAGACCAATCTATAAATGGCAACAATTCTTTTAAACTTAATTGCTCTAAAACTTGAACTCCTAATTGATTTGGTTTCACAATTTCAGAAGTTCTCCAATCAATTTTATATTTTCTTTTTCTGGCTTCTTCAATAGAAATGTATGATTTTTCTTTCCCTCGTTTTAAAAACTTGGTTCTAAACTCGTCATAATCTATTTTTAATTTAGCAACATATTCATTTGATGATTTTTTATTCAATAAATCACCCACAACAGTTACAGCTCTAGATGCATCATTTACATGAACCACGGCATTTTTGTACTGAGTATCAATTTTAACTGCGGTATGTGCTTTAGATGTTGTTGCTCCCCCAATCAACAAAGGCAATTCAAAATTTTGACGTTGCATTTCTTTTGCTAAATACACCATTTCATCAAGCGAAGGTGTAATTAATCCAGACAAACCAATGGCATCAACTCGTTCTTTGATTGCAGTTTCAATAATTTTTTCTGGCGGAACCATTACACCTAAATCAACAATTTCATAATTATTACACGCTAACACAACACTTACAATATTTTTACCAATATCATGTACATCTCCTTTTACAGTTGCCATTAATATTTTACCAACAGGTTCTTGTTTATCTCCTTTTTCAGCTTCAATAAATGGATTTAAATAACCAACTGCTTTTTTCATTACACGTGCAGATTTTACTACTTGCGGTAAGAACATTTTTCCTGCACCAAATAAATCTCCAACCACGTTCATTCCAATCATTAAATGACCTTCTATAACTTCAATCGTTTTCTCTGACTCTTGTCTAGCAATTTCTACATCTTCAATAATAAAAGCATCAATTCCTTTAACCAAAGCATGTGTTATACAATCTTGAAGCGAATTTTCCCTCCATGATAAATCCAAACCTTTTTCAACTTTTGAGCCTTTTACGGTTTCTGCAAAATCCAGTAAACGTTCTGTTGAGTCATCACGCCTATCAAGAATAACATCTTCAACATGTTCTAATAAATCTTTAGGAATATCATCATATATTTCTAATAAAGCCGGATTTACAATTCCTATATTCATTCCAGCTTGAATTGCGTGATATAAAAATACCGAGTGCATCGCTTCACGAACTCCATCATTTCCTCTAAACGAAAAAGACACATTACTTACACCTCCACTTACAGAAACATTTGGTAAATTTTCTCTAACCCAACGAGTTGCATCAATAAAGTCAATGGCATTTCTTCTATGTTCATCCATTCCTGTTGCCACAGGAAATATGTTTAAATCAAAAATAATATCCTCGGATGCAAAATGGACAATGTCTACTAATATTTTATAAGATCGTTTTGCTATTTCTATTCTTCTGTCGTAATTATCAGCTTGCCCTTCTTCATCAAAAGCCATCACAATTACTGCTGCTCCGTAACGCTTAATTTGTTTTGCTTCCCAAATAAATTTCTCCTCTCCTTCTTTTAAAGAAATAGAGTTTACAACGCATTTTCCTTGTACTACTTGTAATCCAGCCTCAATAATTTCCCATTTAGAACTGTCAATCATAATTGGAACTCTACAAATATCTGGTTCAGCAGCTATCAAATTTAAAAAACGAACCATTGCTTCTTTTCCATCAATTAAACCATCATCAAAATTAATGTCAATGATTTGCGCACCACCATCTACTTGATGCCTCGCTATATCAAGCGCTTCATCAAATTTCTCTTCTTTTATTAATCGTAAAAATTTACGAGATCCTGCTACATTTGTTCGTTCTCCAACATTAATAAAATTACTATGTTCATTAAGAATTAAAGGCTCTAACCCTGACAACTTCAAATATTTTTCTTGTCTTATTTGCATTCTCTTGGTTGATATTTGGCTGCTATGTCTGCAATTACTTTAATATGTTTTGGACTTGTTCCACAACATCCTCCAATAATGTTAATTAAATTTTTCTTTAAATATTCTTCAATTTGTTCTCCCATTTCTTCAGGAGTTTCATCATATTCTCCAAAAGCATTTGGCAAACCAGCATTTGGATGCGCAGAAATCGCAAATTCTGTTTTATTTACAATTGCTTCTAAATGCGGTTGTAATAAACTGGCCCCTAATGCGCAATTAAACCCAACAGATAATAATGGAATGTGAGAAACAGAAATTAAAAAAGCTTCTGCTGTTTGACCAGACAATGTCCTTCCAGAAGCATCTGTAATTGTTCCACTTAACATCACAGGAATTTCAATATTTTTTTCTTCTTTTACTTCTTCAATTGCAAATAAAGCTGCTTTAGCATTTAAAGTATCAAACACCGTTTCTACTAATAATAAATCTACGCCACCGTCAACTAAAGCTTCTGCTTGCTGCTTGTAAGCAATTCTTAAATCATCAAAAGTAACAGCTCTATATCCTGGGTCATTTACATCAGGAGACATACTTGCCGTTCGGTTTGTAGGCCCAATTGAACCTGCTACAAAACGAGGTTTATTTGGTTCTCTATTTGTAAAATCAACTGCAACTTCTTTTGCTATTTTTGCTGATTGATAATTCAATTCATACACCAAATCTTCTAGTTGATAATCTGCCATCGCAATGGTAGTTCCAGAAAATGTATTAGTCTCTATAATATCTGCACCAGCTTCAAAATACTTTGTATGAATAGTCTTAATAGCTTCTGGTTGCGTAATTGAAAGCAAATCGTTATTTCCTTGTAAAGGAGTCGGATACTCTTTAAATCGTTCTCCTCTAAAATCTTCTTCTGTAAACTTATAATCTTGTAACATTGTTCCCATTGCGCCATCTAACACAAGGATTCTTTTTTGTAGTTCTTTATAAATAGTAAGCATTTTCTAGCGCTTGTTTTAAATCGTTTATAATATCGTTTACGTGTTCCAATCCGAATTCTAATATGTCTTTAACAATAATAAATTATACTTTTTTGCTGCTTTTTCAAGAAGCTCAAATCTAAAATATCTACTACCAGATTTGTTGGGGTTTCTGCGTATAAAATTTTTAATATGTCGTTGCTTTAACTCCATTTTATTTTTTATTGATTCTGTATAATCAAAAGTCAAATGCATCAATAAATTGATGTACTTACTAGAAAAATGTTAAAAAGAGTTATTACAATTACTCGTCAGTAATTGTTTTTTGAGTTATCTATCCAATTTCGAGATAAATGAATCTGAAATTAAGTAGAATTTAGCACCTTCCTTACTAAGTGTAAAGGGTTGCTAAGGCTTCAACGGGTCTAATCCCTCCACCTTTCTTGATAACATTGACAATAAGTGATGTACTTTCTGAGTACAAATATTCAGTAAGAAAAAATTAATATCCTAATTTATTTAACTTTTTTATTATTCTTTTTTATATAAAAAAATTTAAATTGAAAAAAATTAACAAAAACTGTTTTTTGACGTGGATTTTAGCTGTATCTTTGTGGTCGATATTTCGAGGAAAAATTTGAACTGATTGCAACCTCTAAAAAAAAAGCTAAAGCAGTAATTATCTACTTCATTTAGCGACCAAGCAATCTTTTTTCATTTTCCATTCATTTTAAAAAAGAGACAAATATGTCATATTTATTTACCTCTGAATCTGTTTCAGAAGGACACCCAGATAAAGTAGCTGATCAAATTTCAGATGCTTTAATTGATAATTTTTTAGCTTTTGACGCTGATTCAAAAGTTGCTTGTGAAACTCTAGTTACAACTGGTCAAGTTGTGTTGGCAGGAGAAGTAAAATCAAAAACCTATTTAGATGTTCAAAAAATTGCACGAGATGTAATTAACAAAATTGGATACACAAAAAGTGCATATATGTTTGACGGAAGTTCATGTGGAGTTTTCTCTGCTATTCATGAACAATCTCCTGATATTAATCAAGGAGTTGATAGAGCAAACAAAGAAGAACAAGGCGCAGGAGATCAAGGAATGATGTTTGGTTACGCAACCGACGAAACCGAAAATTATATGCCTTTGGCGTTAGAGTTATCGCATCGTTTGTTGATCGAATTGGCAGAATTAAGACTTGAGAATAAAGACATTACCTATTTACGTCCAGATGCAAAATCTCAAGTAACTATTGAATATTCTGATGATAATATTCCGCAAAGAATTGATGCGATTGTTGTTTCTACACAACATGATGACTTTGACAAAAGTGATGAAGATATGTTAGCTAAAATTAAATCTGACATTGTAAACATCTTAATTCCGAGAGTTATTGCAAAATTACCTGCGGATATTCAAGCGTTATTTACAAATAAAATTACCTATCATATTAACCCAACAGGAACTTTTGTAATTGGTGGACCTCACGGAGATACTGGATTAACAGGACGTAAAATTATTGTTGATACGTATGGCGGAAAAGGCGCTCACGGTGGTGGTGCTTTTTCTGGAAAAGACCCTTCTAAAGTAGATCGATCTGGAGCGTATGCAACAAGACATATTGCTAAAAACTTAGTTGCTGCAGGAGTTTGTAAAGAAATTTTAGTACAAGTTTCTTATGCAATTGGAGTTGCAAAACCTACAAGTATAAACGTTGAAACATACGGAACATCAACCTTGAATTTAACTGACGGAGAAATTAGTAAAATTGTGGAAAGCATTTTTGATATGCGTCCATATTTTATTGAGCAACGTTTAAAATTAAGAACTCCAATTTATTCTGAAACTGCTGCTTATGGTCACATGGGAAGAACTCCAGAAGTAAAAACCGTAACATTTTCTAATCCTATGGGAGAAACCGTTTCGCAAGAAGTAGAAACTTTTACTTGGGAAAAGCTAGACTATGTTGATAAAGTTAGAGAAGCATTTGGTTTCTAATCAATTGTAATACACCCATTGCCTATTTTGATTTAAATTCATCACAAAATGTCAGTTCAATCGAGAAGTTTTCTCGAATTATAAAATTTCATCAAAATGCATAATCAGGTAGAATTAATCTTTTTATTTAAGAAACACCTTACTTAAAAACATGACACATATCATGTTTTAATGTTCTTTATAAGCATAATTTTGTACTTCTAATTAAACTTAACTATAAAATGGAAAAACTAAAAACATTTATTGGCAATATAGGTCTTATTGCGTTAACCGCAATAACACTAACAAGTTGTGGAAACACATCAGAAAAAAAAGCAACTACAAACGCATCAAAAATTGCAATTAAAGGAACTATGAAAGCAGAACTTACTGCTCCACCTTTTGTCCCAACGCCAGTAGGAAACCGTGCTGCAAAAAAATTAATCGTAGACATGGAAATTCTTGAAAAAGAAGGCACAATGGCAGATGGAACTACTTATGTATATTGGACTTTTGGAGGATCTGTTCCTGGAAGTTTTATTCGTACTAGAGTTGGTGATGAAGTAGAATTTACCTTATCAAACCATCCAGACAATAAATTACCCCATAATATTGATTTACATGCGGTTACTGGACCAGGTGGTGGAGCAACTTCTTCTTTTGTTGCGCCAGGTCATGAAAAAACTTTTTCTTTTAAAACCTTAAACCCTGGTTTGTATGTTTATCATTGTGCTACTGCACCTGTTGGGATGCACATAGCAAATGGAATGTACGGACTAATTTTAGTAGAACCTGAAGGTGGTTTACCTAAAGTAGATAAAGAATATTACATCATGCAAGGTGACTTTTATACAAAAGGAGACAATGGAGCACCTGGCTTGCAAGCTTTTGACATGAAAAAAGCCGTAGATGAAGATGCTGATTATGTAGTTTTTAACGGAAAAGTTGGCGCTTTAACTGGCGATAATGCGATTACTGCTAATGTTGGTGAAACTGTACGTTTATATGTTGGAAATGGTGGACCAAATTTGGTGTCGTCTTTTCATGTTATTGGAGAAATTTTTGACCGTGTAAATGTTGAAGGAGGTTCTATGGTAAACGAAAATGTACAAACCACATTAATTCCTGCTGGTGGTTCAGCGATTGTAGAATTCAAAGTAGATGTTCCTGGAACATTTATTATTGTAGATCACTCCATTTTTAGAGCTTTCAACAAAGGTGCTTTGGGAATGTTAAAAGTAAAAGGAGAAGAAAACAAAAAATTGTATTCGGGTATAAAACAAGAAGGTATTTATCATCCCGAAGGAGGAACAATTCAAGAAATGCCTAACAATCAGAAGGTAAAAACTGTTAAGAAAAAGAAAACGTTGGTTGAGAAAATTGCTGCAGGTAAAAACTTATACACAAAAACATGTTTTGCATGTCACCAAGCAAACGGTGAAGGAATTCCAAATGCATTTCCTCCATTGGCTAATTCAGATTACTTAAATGCTGATGTTAAAAGGTCTATTGGAATTATCCTAAACGGAAAAACTGGAGAGATTACTGTTAATGGAAAAAAATACAATAGTGTTATGACTAAACAAACGTTAACAGACGAAGAAATTGCAGATGTAATGACTTATGTTTATAACTCTTGGGGTAATAATAAAACAAATGTTAAAGTAAGTACAGTACAGCAAGTTAAAAACGGTCACTAAACTTTTAGTAATGAATATTATTTTACGATTGGCAATTTGTTCCATATTTTTTTGGTCTATGACTGCAAATTGCCAATCTAAAATGACCAATATAAAAGGAGGCACTTATACTCCGCTTTACGGAAGAGATTCCTTACAGGTGACTATTGGGGATTTTTTAATGGATGTTTATCCAGTTACAAATCAAGAATATATATTGTTTGTAACGAAAAATCCAAAATGGAAAAAATCTAAAATTATTCGTCTTTTTGCAGATGAAAGTTACCTATTAGATTGGAAGTCTGATACCATTATCAATGTAAATCAAGATTTAAAATCTGCCGTTACCAATGTTTCCTGGTTTGCAGCAAAAGCATATTGCAATGAGAAAGGAAAGCGCTTACCAACTGTTGATGAATGGGAATATGTTGCTATGGCAAATAAAAAACTACCAGATGCAAGAAAGTTAAAATCATACAATGAATACATTTTAAGCTGGTATGAAAAACCTAAAACCTTCAAAAAAACGGTTGGATCTACATTTAAAAATTATTGGGGAGTTTATGATTTACATGGATTGGTTTGGGAATGGACTTCAGATTTTAATTCTGTATTAGTTTCTGGAGAGTCTCGTAAAGATGTTGATAACGATAGTAATTTATTTTGTGGAAGTGCCGCAATTGGCGCAACTGATTTAATGAATTATGCAGCTTTTATGCGATATGCTATTCGAGGAAGTGTTAAAGCTAAATATACTTTAAGGAACTTAGGTTTTAGATGTGTAAAAGATAATTAATTTGTGAAAATGAAAAAATCAAAACACCTATTCATACTATTTATTACATTCACTATTTTTATTTCTTGTGGAGGAATTACTCCAAAAAAGAAAAAGGCAGAAACGATGTCATATCAATGTCCTATGAAGTGTGAAAAAGACAAAATATATCACGACAATGGAACTTGCCCTATTTGTGATATGGATTTAAAACCAATTAAATTTACTAAGGAGGTGAAAAATAAAAACACCTCTATTTCTGAAACTTCTATTTTTAATTTAACAACCAAATGGAGTACTGAAGAAGGAAAAATTATAGCGCTAAAAGAACTAATGGGAAAAACATTAGTGATGGTAATGGTATATACGACTTGTAAATCCGCATGTCCAAGATTGGTAGCAGATATGCGTGGAATTGAATCTAAAATACCTAAAGGTTTAGAAAAAAACATACAATATATATTGATTAGCATTGATCCAGAAACAGACACTCCAAAACGCCTAAAAGAATTTGCAATAGAAAATTATATGGATGGTAAACAATGGACTTTCCTACAAGGATCAGTAGACGGAGTTAGAGAATTTGCAAACGTATTAGCTGTAAAATATAAACAAATTTCACCAATGGATTTTTCACACTCTAATATTATAAGTGTCTTCAATCCTCAAGGAGAATTGGTACATCAACAAGAAGGGTTAGGAGTTGATAATAATGAAACTATTACAAAAATTATAAATACTGCAAAATAAAAAATCATGAATAAAATTGGAAATAAAACAGTAGCGGAAATTGTAACTGAAAACATAAAAACAGCACATGTCTTTAAAAAACACGGAATTGATTTCTGTTGTGGTGGTGGCATTACAATTGAAAAAGCGTGTCGTAAAAAAAATATAGATGTAGCACTTCTAGAAAATGAATTGGCAAATGTAGATACCCAAAATTCAAACGCCTATAAATATTCAAGTTGGAACTTAGGTTTTTTAATAGATCATATTATTAACGTTCATCATACATATGTAGAGGAAAGTATTCCATTGATCATTCAGTATGCTAACAAAGTTGCAAAAGTACACGGACATCACTATACAGAATGTGTTGAAATTAACACTTTGTTTACTGAAGTTGCAAATGAATTGACTACACATATGAAAAAAGAAGAATTGATTCTTTTTCCATTTATTAAAAAGTTAGTACAGGCAAAAAAAGAAGGCACCACCGTTCCAACTCCACATTTTGGCACAGTAAATAATCCAATAGCAATGATGGAAGATGAACATGAAAACGCAGGAGCTATTTTTAAGAAAATTGCTGAATTGAGCAATAATTACACTCCGCCAGAAAGCGCTTGTAATACCTTTAAAGCATTGTATGCTAAATTGCAAGAATTCGAACAAGATTTACATCAGCATATTCATTTAGAAAACAACATTTTATTTCCGAAAGCTTTACAGTTAGAAACAGCTATTTAAGATCTATATCAATTTAAACCTTAAACATAAGGAGGTTAAACCCTTAATTCGACCTCCTTTTTTTATTCCAATAAAAAAATGGGTTGAAATATTGATTTTTCCTTTTTTTGGCTAGAGTTTTCTTTAAAAACAGAATATTCTATAACAGGAAGATCTTATAAATACAATGAAAATTATGATGCTTTTTATAATTTTTCAGGAAAAAGAGAAGGTTTTTTGTAGACAATTCTAATGTATTGGTAAAAACAACCTATACTTTTTAATAAAACAATTAAATAATAAAACGATGAAAAAATTAATATATGTATCAATGCTAGTAGTGCTAATGACAACTAGTATAACAGCGCAGCAATTTGACGTAACTGCCGAAATTAGACCGAGATACGAAAACAAACATGGATTCAAATCCTTATTACAAACCAATGCAGATGGCACTAATTTTGTTTCACAAAGAACTCGATTAAACCTTAAGTTTAACTATGAAAAACTAAAATTAGGAATTTCTTATCAAAATGTAAGAGTTTGGGGAGATGTAGGTACTTTGTCTGCAGACGACAATGCTTTTAACCTTCATGAAGCTTGGGCACAAACTCAAATTTCTGATAAATTTTCATTAAAAATTGGACGTCAAGAAATTGTGTATGACGACAGTAGAATTTTTGGAAATGTAGGATGGTCACAACAAGGAAGAAGTCACGACGCCATGATTGCTATATTTGATTTAAATGAAAAAAGCAGATTAGATGTTGGTATTGCTTTGAATGCTGACAACCAATCTGGAGTTGACGTATTGTACAGTAATGTTGCTGGTTATAAAGCCTTTCAATACATGTGGTATCACACCGAGTTAGATAACTTTAATTTAAGTTTACTTGCTTTAAATAACGGTGTTGAATTTATCAATGCAGCTATAGAAAACGAAGTAAATTATTCACAAACTATTGGAGGTAGATTTATTACCAATCTTGCTGGGTTTAATATAGACGGTGCTATTTATCTTCAAACTGGTGATATTAAAGGAAATTCTATTTCTGCATCTTATTTTGGAGGAAATATTAAATACAAAACCTCAGAAAAAATAACTATAGGATTAGGTTTTGAGTATTTATCTGGAAAAGACATGAATGACACAAGTACTTCTATCAAATCTTTTTCCCCTTTATACGGAACCAACCATAAATTTAATGGATGGATGGATTATTTCTATGTTGGAAACCATGGAAATTCTGTTGGATTGGTAGATATAAATGCTGTTTTTTCTTATAAAAAAGACAAATTTAGTGCAACTGTAGTTCCTCATGTTTTTTCTGCTGCTGCTGATATTTATAACGGAACAACAAAAATGGATAGTAGTTTAGGTACTGAAATTGATGTGAAATTAGGCTATAAAATGTCTTCTGATATTATGCTAAATGCAGGATATTCTAAAATGTTTGCTACCACATCTATGGAAGTTTTAAAAGGAGGAGACAAAAACGAAAACAATTCTTGGGCTTGGGTAATGTTTACCATTAAGCCTACTTTATTTACCTCTAAATAATTTTTTAAAAAAAGTCCTTCTCAACTAAATTTAGAGAAGGGCTTTTAATTTAAGATTAATTTTATATTATCTTCACATATTCTTCTTCTCGGTCAGTAGTATATAACAACAATTTAGATGTCGCTTTCATTTGATAAATGGTTCATCTTAATCTACCTTCTAAAAAAGTGTAAAAGGATTTTAGAACACTCAATGCTATTGCTTATTCTCTTTTAAGCTTCAAATGAAGCTCCACTTGCAGTAACATTTCTATCAATTTTACGCATCAATCCTTGTAACACTTTTCCTGGACCTACTTCAATAAATTCTGTTCCGCCATCTGCAATCATTTGTTGAATCGATTGAGTCCAACGAACAGGAGCTGTTAACTGCAACATTAAATTTTTCTTAATTTCATCTGGGTTTGTAACTGCACTTGTAGTAACATTTTGATATACCGGACATGTTGGCTCATTAAAAGTTGTTGCTTCAATTGCCGCTGCTAATTCTTCTCTTGCAGGCTCCATCATCGGAGAATGAAATGCGCCACCAACTGGTAACAGCAACGCTCTTCTTGCTCCTTTTTCTGTTAACACTTCACAGGCTTTTTCTACAGCAGAAACTTCACCAGAAATCACCAATTGACCCGGACAATTATAATTTGCTGCAACTACTACTCCATCAATTTCCGCACAAACTTCTTCTACAACGTGATCTTCTAATCCCAAAACTGCTGCCATGGTTGATGATTGTTTTTCGCAGGCTTTTTGCATTGCCAAAGCACGTTTAGAAACTAATGTTAATCCAGCTTCAAAAGTCAAAACTCCATTGGCAACTAAAGCAGATAATTCTCCTAAAGAATGTCCAGCAACCATTTCTGGTTGAAAAGAATCTCCCAACACTTTTGCTAGAATTACTGAGTGCAGAAAAATAGCTGGTTGTGTAACTTTGGTTTCTTTTAATTGTTCTGCGGTTCCTTCAAACATCACATCTGTTATAGAAAATCCTAAAATAGCGTTTGCTTTCTCAAACAATTCTTGTGCTAATGGAAATTTCTCATACAAATCCAATCCCATTCCTGTAAATTGCGCTCCTTGACCTGGAAAAATATATGCTTTCATCTGTTTTTTCTGTTGATTATTTGATGATGCAAACATACAAATTTTTAAAATCAAACTAAATTCTTACTTTCGTAAAATGACTATCAACCAAAAATCGTCTGCTCAAACTATTTATTTAATTTTAGCTGCATTATTTATTGCTTCTCTAGTAACTTCTAATCTAATTTTTCAAAAATTCTTTTATTGGAAACCCTTCGGATGGTATCGTTTTGAAATCTCTGTAGGAATTTTACCCTATCCAATTACCTTTTTAATTACTGATGTTTTATCTGAAGTGTATGGAAAGAAGAAAGCAAATCAGGTAGTAATTGCCGGAATTTTTGCATCGTTTTTTTCTATGTTAATTATCTTAGTGGCAGATGCTGTTCCTGCAATAAATAATTCTCCTATTAACAACGCCTTGTTTTCTAAAGTATTTGGATTATCACCTTTAGCAGTACTTGCTTCTATGATTGCCTATTTATGTGCACAGTTTATAGACATTCGGATTTTTCATTTTTGGAAAAAGAAAACCAATGGAAAACACTTATGGCTGCGAAATAACTTTTCTACATTTACTTCACAGTTTATAGATACTTTTACTGTGCTATTTTTACTCAGTTCTTTTAATGTATTGCCTTGGAATATTTTTTATGATTTACTTATTAGCGGATTATTATTTAAAATAATTATTGCGCTTTTAGACACACCAATATTATACGGAATTGTATTTCTTTTTCGAAAAAAATTCAACTTAAAAGTTGGTGAGGAACTTGTCGAATAAATTTGATGTTTTTTGTAAAGTAATTCATATATATTCGTCTATATCTTCAGTTAAAAATCATTCCATGAAAAATTTATTGACTATTCTATTTTTTTTATTATTATTTTTAAATACCACAGCACAAACTGCTACATTTAATTCATTATTAAATACACATGTTACAGATAAAGGTTTTGTAGATTATCATAGTTTAAAAAAAGAGGTTAAAAAACTCAATACCTACCTTTCTTATTTAGCAGAAACAACACCAGAAAAAAGTTGGTCTCCTAACAAAACCAAAGCCTTTTGGATAAATGCATACAACGTATATACCATTAAAATTATTTTAGAAAATTACCCATTAAAAAGCATTACTAATATCAAAAAGAACGGAAAAGATGCTTGGAACATTCCGTTTGCTAATGTTGGCGGAAAAATGTACACCTTAAATTATATTGAACATGAAATTTTAAGAAAGGATTTTAACGATCCCAGAATTCATGTTGGTGTAAATTGCGCTTCTGTTTCTTGCCCACAATTAGGGAATTTTGCATTTACTGAAGAAAATATTGATGCAGAACTAGAGCGTTTAATGAACGTTTTTATTAATGATTCTAGTCGAAATAAAATCACTCAAAAGAAAATTCAGATTTCAAAAATATTTGATTGGTTTAAAGAAGATTTTACAAAAAATGGTTCTTTGATTGATTATTTAAATACATACTCATCAACCAAAATCAACAAAAAAGCAAAGATTCGTTTCTTAGAATATAATTGGAGTTTAAATGGGAAGTAGTATCTTTATTTTTTAAAAAATAAAACAAGAAAAATGTCGAAAACATATTACGATCCAGCGGATTTAAGAAAGTTTGGAAAAATTACAGAATGGAGTGAAGAACTTGGTAATAAGTTCTTTGATTACTACGGAAAAGTATTTGAAGAAGGTGCATTAACAGCTAGAGAAAAATCGTTAATTGCATTGGCTGTTGCACACACAGAACAATGTCCGTATTGTATTGAAGCATATACAAAAGATGGCTTACAACGTGGAATCACAAAAGAAGAAATGATGGAAGCTGTGCATGTTGGTGCAGCTATAAAAAGTGGAGCAACTTTAGTTGTAAGTGTTCAAATGATGAATAAAGTTAATAAATTGGAGATGTAAGCAGAGAATCAATCCCACTTTTTTAGCGGGATTGTGTGAATCGCTTATTCCCACGAAAGTGGGAATCTCATTAAAAAATCCTATTCAAGCGCAGTCGATAGGTTGTTTATTAGGTCTCGACTGCGCTCGACCAGACAAAAAAATACTGAAACAAGTTCAGCATACATGAAAAAATCTCTTTTAGCAAGAAATAACGATTTAGCAAATACAGAACGTCAATTAGAAATTTTATCAAACGGAATTTTTAAAGACGAATTACCAACATTTGCTAATAAAATTAAGGAAACAAATCTGTTTCCTTTGCGTCCAAAAAAGTTAGAAATTTTACAAATCAACTTGGGTTATATGTGCAATCAAGTGTGTGCACATTGCCATGTTGATGCTGGCCCAGACAGAAAAGAAATCATGACGATTGAAACCATGAAATTATGTTTGGGTGTGATTAAAAATACTGGAGCACACACGTTGGATTTAACTGGTGGAGCTCCAGAAATGAATCCGAATTTTAAATGGTTCGTAGAAGAAGCTAGTAAAGCTGGAATTAAAGATTTTATTGTTCGTTCAAATCTAACCATCATTTTAGCAAACAAAAAATACCACGATTTACCAGAATTCTTTAAAAAATACAGCGTTCATGTTGTTTCTTCAATGCCACATTGGACAAAAGGTAAAACTGACAAACAACGTGGAGATGGTGTTTTTGATAAATCTATCAAAGCACTAAAAATGCTTAACGAAGTTGGCTACGGAATTGAAGGTTCTGATCTAAAATTAGAATTGGTGTACAATCCGACTGGAGCATTTTTACCTGGAGATCAACAAGCGTTAGAAAACGATTTTAAGAAAGCTTTAAAAAACGATTTTAATATTGATTTTCACAATTTATTTGCAATTACCAATTTGCCAATTAGCAGATTTTTAGATTATTTAATTGCTTCGGATAATTACGAAGATTATATGTTTGCGTTAGTAGAATCTTACAATCCTACAGCAGTTGAAAACGTAATGTGTACCAATACAATTTCTATAAGTTGGGATGGTTTTTTATACGATTGTGATTTTAATCAAATGTTGAATTTAAAAGTTAACAGTAAAATAAAACACATTTCTGAATACAATGAAGAATTGTTGCAGAATAGAAATATTTTAATCAATCAACATTGCTACGGTTGTACGGCTGGTGCAGGAAGTAGTTGCCAAGGTGTTGTGGCATAACAATTAACTGACCAATAAACAATTAAACAAGATGTCATATCGAGCAGAGTCGAGATATTTTTTAAGATGAAAAAAATAGTTTTATTTTTTATATTCCTGTTTTCACTTTCTGTAAGTGGTCAGAAATCTTTGACCAAATTATTGAAGAAATACAATACAGAAAGTGTTGAATACGCTTCAGTTGATAATTTAAAGAAACAAATTAAAAGACCTTTCGACTCCGCTCAAGGTGACAATAAAATAATTTTATTAGACGCAAGGGAATTAAAAGAATATAAAGTAAGTCATATCAAGAATGCTATTTATGTTGGTTATGATAAGTTCGATTTAAAAGAAACAACAGCAAAACTAACGAATAAAAAGGCCACAATTATTGTGTATTGTTCAGTCGGAATTCGTTCTGAAGATATTGCAGAAAAACTTCAAAAAGCAGGTTATAAAAATGTATTCAATCTATTTGGCGGAATTTTCGAATGGAAAAACAAGCAAAATACTGTGGTGGATTCATTAAACAATCCAACAGAAAAAGTACATACATTTAATAAAGAATGGAGTAAATGGTTAAAAAAAGGAATCAAAATTTATGAATAAAAATTTATTAATTGTTTTTGTAAAAAACAGCATACTTGGCAAAGTAAAAACACGCTTGGCTAAAACTATTGGCGATGTTGGCGCTTTTACCGTTTATGCTAAATTGGTTGATATTACAGAATGTGCATCAACAAAAATTGCAGCTGATAAACACATTTATTATTCTGATGTAATTATTCCATCTAAATGGGAAAGCGATAAAAAGTTTGTACAAGAAGGAAAAAATTTAGGAATTAAAATGCAGAATGCTTTTCAAAATGGATTTGAAGAAGGCTATGAAAATATTATTTTGATTGGCTCTGATTTGCCAACTATTTCAAAAGAAATTATAGAATCGGGCTTTGAGAAACTAACGACTAATGATGTTGTTTTTGGTCCAGCTGAAGATGGAGGATATTACTTAATTGGGTTATCAAAAATGAATACTTCCATTTTTGAAGACAAACCTTGGAGTCAATCAGATTTATTAACTGTAACTTTGGCTCAATTAGAAAAACAACAACAATCTATCGGTTTCATTGAAACTTTAAATGACATTGATACTTTTGAAGATTTAATCGCCTCAGATTTCTATAAAAAGAATCCGAAAATCCAAGAAATTGTTGCTTCCAAAATAATATTGAAATAAAAGATACTGAAACTAGTTCAGCATGAATATGAAAAAACAACAACTACAAGAAACCACAGATTATTTAAAAGCAAACGGAATAACAAATCCAGAAATCGGAATTGTTTTAGGAACTGGTTTAGGAAAACTAGTTGATGAAATTGAAATCGAAAAAGAAATTGCATATTCTGAGATTCCGAATTTCCCCGTAGCAACAGTAGAATTTCATTCTGGAAAATTAATTTACGGAAATTTATCTGGCAAAAAAGTTCTTGTAATGTCAGGTCGTTTTCATGTTTATGAAGGTTATAACCTTTGGGAAGTTACTTATGGAATCAGAACTATGCATGGATTAGGAATAAAAAATTTACTAATTTCAAATGCGGCTGGTGCCATCAATTTAAACTATAAAAAAGGCGATTTAATGCTGATTGAAGATCATATCAATCTTCAAGGAAGTTCTCCTTTAGCTTTTAAAAGTGCAAATGATTTTGGAAATATTTTTGCTGATATGTTAGAACCATACTCTAAAAAAATCAATCAACAACTGAAAGAAGTTGCCAAACAAAACGACATACAATTGCACGAAGGAATTTACACGAGTGTTGTTGGTCCACAATTAGAAACAAGAGCAGAATATAGAATGTTACAAATTTTAGAAACAGATGCTGTTGGAATGAGCACTGTGCCAGAAGTTATTGTTGCAAAACAATTAAACTTGCCTTGTGCAGCGATTTCTGTGTTGACAGACGAATGTGATCCAAAAAATTTACAACCTGTAGATATTGCCGAAATTATTGCCGTTGCTGGAAAAGCAGAACCGAAAATGATTACATTATTTAAAGAATTAATTAAAAAAATATAGAATCAAGATTTTAGAACCAAGAATCAAGAATAATTCCTGAAGTCTTTTTTCTCTCTTCTCGTTTCTCTTATCTTAAAAAACAAATGAGTTACTTAGAAACTACACATAACGTATATAAAGAAGCAGCCTTAACGCCAGATGTTGGTTTGTGCTGCACTACAAATCCGATTTGGGAATTACCAGGATTAAAGATTCCAAGAATTATGCAAGAAATGAATTACGGATGCGGTTCTACTGTTCATGCGCGTGATTTAACCAACAATCCTAAAATGTTATATGTTGGTGTTGGCGGCGGAATGGAATTGTTACAATTCGCATATTTCAACAGAAATAAAGGCGGAGTCATTGGTTTAGATGTGGTTGATGAAATGTTAGAAGCATCTCGCAAAAATTTTAAAATTGCTGAAGAACAAAATGATTGGTTCAAATCTGATTTTGTGGATTTACGAAAAGGTGATGCAATGAATTTGCCTGTTGAAGATAATTCGATTGATGTTGCTGCACAAAACTGTTTATTCAATATTTTTAAATCAGATGATTTAAAGAAAGCTATTGAAGAAATGCACAGAGTTTTAAAACCTCATGGACGTTTGGTGATGAGTGATCCTACTTGTGAACAACCAATGAATGACGAATTACGTAACGATGATCGTTTGCGTGCTTTGTGTTTGTCTGGCAGTTTATCGATTGCTGATTACGTAAAAGCATTAACTGATGCTGGTTTTGGAACGATAGAAATTAGAGCAAGAAAACCATACAGAATTTTAGATCCAAAAAATTATCCAACAGACGAATTGATTTATATCGAATCGATTGAAGTTGCCGCAATTAAAGATCCAATGCCAGAAGATGGTCCTTGTGTTTTTACAGGAAAAGCAGCCATTTATTACGGAGATGATGATTATTTTGATGATGGATTAGGACATACGTTGTTAAAGAATCAACCATTAGCAATTTGTGATAAAACTGCCGCTGCTTTAGAAGCCTTAGGAAGAGATGACATTTTCTTTTCTCCTTCTACGTTCCATTATGATGGTGGTGGTTGTTGCTAGTTGATTGTCATTTCTGTAAAGGTTACCTAATTCGAGGACAGTTTTGATTAAATTTATTAGGAGCTTGACCGTTTAAACTTTGATGTGGTCTTTCCTGATTGTAATAGTACAAATATTGTAAAATTTCTTCTTTTAAATGT
>Ga0316205_10000795_pt1 | contig 48525 bp, 47 predicted proteins | sample 3monthpyrite_MG_FD_204941 | JGI IMG/M metagenome (GOLD analysis project Ga0316205, IMG submission 204941) | Microbial mat bacterial communities from mineral coupon in-situ incubated in ocean water Damariscotta River, Maine, United States -... | ecosystem: Environmental > Aquatic > Marine >...
AAAAACACCGCGACCAGGCCCACGACAACGTAGACCCCCGCAAGAGTCATCACGGCCGTATTGCGGATCTTCATGGCCGAGAGGTCGGTATAGGCGACCCAGAGACAGATCGGCAGCACGAAAGGAAGAAACCACGCGGCGGCGGCGGCGGAAATGAACATGAGCGGACCCTCGGGCGGAAACGGTTAGCCTTCTTCGAGGGCGCGCAAGCTGCGAACGGCGGCCTCGAAATGCTGCGGATTCGTTTCGATGGCGTCGCGCAGGAGACTTTTGCCGATGGTCACATCACCCTGTTTCACCGCCGAAAGGCCCAATGAATACAGGAGTTGCGCGCGTTCCGGCTGGGTCGTTTCCATCACCGGGAGCGAGTATTTCTTCTGCGCTCCACGGGCCAGGATCAGGTTATTCTTGGCGGTGAAGAGTGACCCATCCAGCCGGACGGCGTCAGAGAAAAGCCGCTCGGCATCGGCGTAATCGCCGCGAGTCAGCTTGGAATATCCCCAGTTGTTCATCACGCCTGCGGGCCGGGTCGTCAGGCCCACGGCGGTTTCATAGAAACTGTCGGCCTTTTTCCATTCCCGGTTGCTGTCGGCGACCATCGCCTCGAGCCGGTAACGCTTGAAGGTTTCGAAAGTGGGCGGCACGCTGTCGAGCGTCTTTTCGGCTGCGTCCCAGTTTGACGTGCGGATATAGGCATCCGCGAGATCGACCTTGTCATCCGGTGTGCTGTCGGGGTGATCGACAACCTTGGCCCAGGCGTTGGCACCTTCGGTGTTGCGCTTGGCGCGTATCAGCGACTTGGCCAGGCCGCGCTTGAATTCAATGCGGTCGGGTTGCTCGGATGTGGCGCGCTGGAAATAGGCGACGGCCTCGTTGGGGTCGGCGGCGGTGAGCATCACGTCGTTGAGATTGCTTTCATCCACGACATTGATGCCCTGGAAGTCACGAGCGGCTTTCTCACCGTTCTGCTCTCCACAGGCGGAAAGCGAAACGAGCCCTGTCACACACAGCGAAAATAGGATTGAACGGCGCATTTTTTGCGTCCTTGTACTGCCTCTGCCTCGTGCGTTTCGATCCTTGCCGGGGCTGTCCCGATCCGTGAAACGCGATTTTTTCATGGTATCTGGCGAATAAGATAGCTTCCACCACCCTGCCGCACCACTTTGAATTCTTGCTCTACCGTATCATCATATACGGATTTGTCGAGTTTTGCGAGAGATAACCGCAGATTGTCCCGAATTGAGTCACTTTCGCCATTGTCGAGCGCATAGGCGCGGGTGAACATCTGGCTGGCTTCGGCCATTTCGCCCTTTTCCATGAGCACGACGCCGAGGTTGTTCCAGGTTTCGGGGCGGCCATCTTCGGCCTTCAAGGCGTCGCGCAGGAGCTTTTCGGCCTGGTTCAGGCGGCCAAGCCCGAGATTGGCGCTGCCCATGGCGGTCATGATCTCGGGCGTGAGCCCCTGATCTATGGCGGCGCGGGAAAAGGCGTCGAGCGCCAGTTCGTATTCGCCCGCCGCCGCGAGCCGGTGGCCCACTGTCATGCCATCGACGGTCTCGCCATTGCGGCTGACGCCGGGCGCATAGGGGTTGTCGGGCAGAGTGTTGTTTTCGCTACACCCTGCCAGCGCGGCCAGCGCGGCGATGATCCAGACTGCTCGTGCCATTCGGCCTCAAGTGTTCTTTGTCCGGTGGCGCCGCGCCGGGCCTTATTGGGACATGGCCTGCAGTTCCATGATGCCCAGCACAGACGGACCCACCAGAATGATGAGTAGTGGGGGCACTGTAAGCATCATCGTGGCCAATGTCATCTTTGTCGGAAGCTTGTTGGCCTTTTCCTCGGCGCGCATGACACGTTTGTCACGCATTTCGGCGGCATAGACCCGCAGGGCGTCACCGATCGAGGTGCCGAATGTCTGGGATTGCACCAGCACGGTCACGAAGCTGGACACGTCCTGCACGCCGCAGCGTTCGCCCATTTCGTTCAGCACCGAAGCCTTGTCCCGGCCGGCCTTGATCTGTTGCGCGACGATCTCGTATTCGTCCGCGAGCGCCGGGAAGGAGGCGCGGATTTCCTCGCTCACCCGAATGATGGCCTGGTCCATGGATTGACCGGCCTCGACACAGACGAGCATCATGTCGAGGCTGTCGGGGAAGCCGTCCTGGATTTCCTCCTGACGCTTTTGCTGGCGCTTGGTCACCCAGTATTTCGGAAGAATATAGCCCACGCCACCGGGGCCGAGGATATACATCAGCGTCTGTTGCGTGGTGGTGTCTGGGCCACTGACCAGCGCGAAGTAGTAGCTCACACCGAGGATCAGTCCGACGATTGCCAGCGCCATTTGCGCGAAGTGGAAGTAGCGCACGGCGTCGCGGTTGCGATAGCCCGCCTGCATGAGCTTCTTGCGCATCTCCGAGAGCGCTTTCTCGTCCTGCGGTTCAAGGAAGGTGGCGTATTTGTCGAGTTGCTTGTTCGAGCCGCCCGAACGCAGGGACTGCGACTTGCCGGGCGATCTGGCCTTGGCGGCGGCAGTCTGGGATTTCTTGAGCTTGTCCAGAGGATCCTCGGGCTGGCTCATCATCAGCACGATGGTGATGAGGATCAGCAGCACGCCGAGCGTACCCACCGCGATAAGCGGGCCGAAAGGGCCGAGGGCGCCGGTCAGGATGTCGTTGATGAAGGACATGGGGGGTGCTCCGGATCAGACTTTGATGTTCACGAGCGCGCGCATCACGATGAGGTTCATCACGAGGAAGGCGCCCACGACGAGAACGGCGGGGATGAAGTAGGGGTGTTCCATGGCCTCGTCATAGTAATTCGGGTCAAGGACCTGGATGCCGATGAGGGCCAGGATCGGGAAGCCCGAGAGGAACTTGCCGGACCATTTCGCCTCGGCGGTGATCGCCTTCACGCGGCGGAAGAGGCGGAACCGGGCGCGGATCACCTTGGCCAGGCCGTCGAGAATCTCGGCCAGGTTACCACCCGATTGCTGCTGGATCGTCACGGCCACGGCGAGAAAGCGAAGGTCCTGCATTTCGAGCCGTTCGGCCATGTCCTTCAATGCCTCGCCCACGTCGCGGCCATAGGCGGCCTCGTCGGCGATGATGCCGAATTCGGTGGCCAGCGGGTCCGAGACCTCGTTGGCGACGATGGAAATGGCCGAGGAAAACGGATGGCCCACGCGAAGCGAGCGCACCATGAGTTCGATGGCGTCCGGCAGCTGTTCCTCGAGAAGAGACATGCGTTTGTTGGCCTTCATGGTGATCCAGACGAAAATGCCACCGATGCCCATGGCAGTGGACACAAGGCCCCGCACGGGCAGCGAGGTCGTCGTGCCGATCGAGAGCGCGGCAAAGGCCAGAATACCCAGAACGCCCATCAGCCCGATGAGCTGTTTGGGCGAGAATGCAATCGCGGCCTTCTGGGCCTTTTGAGCGAGGATCGCATAGAGCGGGATGCGCCGCGACTTGATATGCAGCTCCATCTCCTTGCGCAGTTTCTCCATCACCTGCTCGCGGTTGGCGTTCTTGTCGAGCAGCTCGAGCCGGCGGTTGACGCGGCTGTTGAGCGAGATCGACTTGCCGAAGACGGTCAGATAGATGCCTTCGACGAGCACGAGCACGCCGACGAAGATCAGACCGTAGATGATGGGTTCGATGGAGATGGCCATGGTGGATTACTCCGCGTTCGTGGGTTCATAGATGCTGGCCGGCAGATCGTAACCCCAGAGGCGGAAGCGTTCGGAGAAGTTCGAGCGCACGCCGGTGGCGGTGAAATGGCCGATGATCTTGTTGTCGGGGCTCAGGCCCACACGCTGGAAGCGGAACACTTCCTGCATGGAGATCACGTCGCCCTCCATCCCGGTGATCTCGGTGATCGAGGTCATGCGGCGGCTACCGTCCTGGAGACGGGAGGCCTGCACGAGCAGGTTCACAGCGGAGGAGATTTGCGAGCGGACCGCCTTGAGCGGCATCTCGATGCCCGCCATGGCGACCATGTTTTCAAGACGCGAAATCCCGTCACGCGGGTTGTTGGCGTGGATCGTGGTCATCGACCCGTCATGGCCGGTGTTCATGGCCTGAAGCATGTCGATCACTTCCTCGCCGCGCGTCTCACCCACGATGATCCGGTCCGGCCGCATCCGCAGGGCGTTCTTCAGACAATCGCGGGGGCTTACTTCGCCCTTGCCTTCGACGTTGGGCGGGCGGCTTTCCATCCGGCCCACGTGAATCTGCTGGAGCTGAAGTTCCGCCGTGTCCTCGATGGTCAGGATACGCTCGGAATTGTCGATGAAGGACGACAGAGCGTTGAGGGTCGTGGTTTTACCCGAACCGGTCCCGCCCGAGACGATCACGTTGAGCCGAGTGGCCACGGCGGCCTGGAGATAAGCGGCCATTTCCTCGGAAAAGGCGCCGAACCTCACCAGATCGTCGATGCCCAGCTTGTCCTTCTTGAATTTCCGGATCGAGACGAGGCTGCCGTCCACGGCCACGGGAGGCACCATGGCGTTGAAGCGCGAGCCGTCCTGGAGACGGGCGTCCACGTAAGGGTTCGATTCGTCGACGCGGCGGCCCACGGCGCTCACGATCTTGTCGATGATGCGCAGGAGGTGCTTTTCGTCCTTGAAGGTGACGTCGCTGAGTTCGAGCTTGCCGTCGCGTTCCACGAAAATCTGATGCGGGCCGTTCACGAGGATGTCGTTCACGGTGTCGTCCTTAAGCAGCGTTTCGAGCGGCCCGAGGCCCTTCACCTCGTCATAGAGTTCCTGAAAGAGGGTTGTGCGGTCCTCGCGGTTGAGGATGATCGAGCGTTCCTCGAGCACCTCGGAGGCGATCTCGCTGATCTCGGCGCGCAGTTCGGCCTCGGTCGCGCTTTCCAGCGCGCTGAGGTTCAGGTTGTCCAGAAGCGAACGGTGCAGGTCGAGTTTGATCTCGCTGAGGCGTTCCTTGCGCTTGCGCTCCTTGTCCTGAGGTCCGGCATTGGCGTCCACGCTCGGCAGCGGTCTGCGCAGCGACGCCGTCGGCTCGGGGCCGGGGGCATCGAGCGGCACGGTGGCGGGGGCCGCCGCGGGCGCGGATTTGGCTGCCTTTTCAGGGGCAGCTTTGACCGGCTTGGCGGTCTCCGTCTGGGATTTCTTGTACCTCGAGAACATAGGTTATTCCTTCCGGTTCAGGCCGCTTCGGCCTCGGATTTGCTCAGCTCGTGCAACGAGACGGCAAGTTTTGCGATTTCCTTGCGCAGCAGGTTCTTGGGGGCCGAGGCCGCGAGCGGCAGGCCGTGATCCGCACCCTGGGTGACCGGCTTTCCCCCATCGGGGAGCTGAAGCTCGATCCCGATTTCGAGGCTTTCGGCCATGCGTTTGATCCGGCTCTTGCCGTTCAGGTCGGTGAATTTGGGCGCGCGGTTCAGGCAGAAGCGCAGCCGCTCCAGCGGCAGGTCCTCGGCCTTGAGCGCGCGTTTGAGGCGCAGGGTGTTCTGGGCCGAGCGCATATCCATCTCGACGGTGATGAAATAGATCTGGGCCGCGGCCAGAACGGTTTCGGTCCACTGCACCAGCGTCATCGGCATGTCGACGATCACATAGTCGAAATGCGCGCGCGCGAGATCGAGCACGCGGGTCACGTCCTCGGGGGTGATCAGGTCGAGCGGCAGAAGCTCGGGCGGTGCGGTCAGCACCCAGAGCTTCTCTTCGTGGCATTGCAGCGCGGATTTGAAAATGTCCTCGTCCATCGTCTCGGTATCGGACCACATCTCGTAGACCGCCTCGCGGCGGGGCAGGTCGAGGTAGGTCGCAACCGATCCGGTCTGAAGCGAGAAATCCAGGATGCAGACGCGCGGTGGGTCGGTCTTGTCGGCCAGCACAAGTTCCCAGCCGAGATTGACGGCCAGCGTGGTGGCACCGGTGCCACCGGCAATGCCCTGTACGGCCAGCAGCACGCCTTGCTCGCCATTCGCCTTGGGTGCGGGCTTGGTGGCGGAAACTTCAGGGGCGGGGGGTGTGTTGATCCGGTCGATGGCGGCCTGAAGCTCGTTCTCGGGCAGCGGGTAGGGCACGAATTCGTCCGCCCCTTCGCGCAGGAGCCGATGCAGGGCACCGGGGCTGACGTCGTCGGCGATCAGGATCACCTTGATGTCGCGAACACCGCTTTCGCGGATGATCTCGGAGATCATCGGCAGGTTGTCCTCGTCGGTGTCGTCGATGGCGATGGCCACGAATTTCAGCGCGTCGGCTTCGGGCTGCTGGAGAAAGGCCAGCGCCTCGTGAAAGCCAAGGTCGCCCCAGGATTCGCCCATGGCGGTTTCCATGTCCTCGATCAGAAGATCGAAGTTGCGAACGTCACGGCTGATCGTGCAGGCCTCGATCGGGCTTGGATCAGGATGTTGCATCGCACTACTCGTCATGACTTGTCGTCCTACTCGCTCGCCGCCTTCTGGCGGTTTGGTTTATCGGGCCGGCGTTGTGTCACGCGATCCCGCGGGCCTCGCGCGCTGTGAAAAACCACCAGACGCAATTCGGCCTTTGGGCAAGATCGACGGGAATGTGGGCAACATTAGGGCCAAAAAATCGTAATTGTGCGATTTTGTGAGACAAAGCCCGTCTATGAGGCCGGGGTCATGTCTTGCAGGCCAACCCTCTGACATGAAAGAGCGTTTTGCATCCCTGGGGATACAAAACGCTGAAGGTGTCCCGGCTGTGCCGGGCAGGGAGAAACTGTTACTCGGCCGACCCGCCGCTGCTTGCGGCGCTCTCGCCCTGGCGTTGGTAATACCGATCCTGTGTGGCCGATTCGATATACTCGCGATAGACGACCTCGGCATATCTGCCGTCCATGACGATGGGATGCGACTTCACGAAGCCGGTCACCTCGGTCACGGTGCGACGGTTGCGGCGTTCGCGGCCCTGCGTCACGATCAGCGGCTGGGTTTCGCCATAGCTGACCACGGCCTCGAGCCGCGAGGTGCTGATGCCTTGTGTCGCAAGGAAGGCGACAACGGCGCGCGCGCGGGCCATGCCCAGGCGCTTGTTGTAGCTGTTGGAGCCGACCGCATCGGTGTGGCCGTAGACGCGGAAGCGCACTTCGGGGAACTGGCGGATCCAAGAGGCCTGTTCGCGCAGCGTGTCGCGGGCCCCGGCATCCAGCGCCGAAGAATTGAAGGCAAAGTTCACCGTGGTGAGCACTTCGCTCGCAAATCTGTTCGACAAATCATAAACATAAGACCGTTCGCCGCTCATGATCTGCGTGTTGTTCATATTGGCGTTGCCAAAGTTTCCGCCATCGACGAGCGCTCCGGATTCGGAATAGGAGCGGTACAGTTCGCCAGAGGGCCCGCTACAGGCCGCGAGCACCGGAAGTGCGATGAGTGTCGTAATCAGCTTTTTCATCGGCCCCCTCCCTTTCATCATTCCATTATGTAGCCATAAGACCCGTCAAAGTCCTGTTTGGCAACTTCTCCGACGGCACCGCGGTCAGATTTCACGTCGCGCGCCACGCGCCCCTTGAGGAAAAGATCGGCCTCGGAGGGCAGTTGCACACGGTCGGTGGGCAGGGCCAGGGCCTCGCCTCGGGTGGGTGTCACGAGATGCGCGGTGACGATGATCACCAGCTCGGTCTGGCTGCGCTGATAGTTGGCGGAGCGGAAGAGCGCGCCGAGCACCGGCAGGTCGCCCAGCCAGGGCACCTGTGCGTTGGCGTCGGTGAAATCGTCCTGCAACAGACCCGCGATGGCAAAGCTTTCACCATCCCGCAGCGCGATCGTCGTCGCGGTGTCGCGGCGGCGGAAGGCGGCGATGGTCAGCGTGCCCTGGGTAAAGCCGTTGGACGGGTCGATGGAGCTGACTGCGGCAGAGAGTTCCAGGTTGATCACGTTGTCATCCAGCACATGCGGGGTGAAGTTCAGCTCGACCCCGAAGCGCTTGAATTCGACGGTGATGGCGCCGTCCTCCTGGCTCACGGGGATGGGGTATTCACCACCGGCGAGGAAGGTCGCGTCCTGGCCCGAGAGGGCGGTCAGGTTCGGTTCCGCCAGGGTGCGAACAACACCTTTGTTTTCAAGAGCTTGCAGGAGTATTCCCAGCTGCGACGGGCCCTTGCGAATGCCCAGGAACAGAGCGCCGGCATTGGCGGTCCCGTTCGTGGTGCCCGGCGAGATGCCGTTGATCGAGGTGGCCGAGTTGATGCCGGCCGGGCCGGTGGAAATGGCGCCTTCGATGCCGCTGGCGTTGATGCCGTCGACGATGACCGATGCGGAGAGCGATTTGGCGACGCTGCGCTGCATTTCGGCAAAGCGGACCTTGAGCATGACCTGCTGCTTGCCCGAGACGGACATCAGGTTCGACACGCGCTCGGGCGCGTACCGTTGGGCCAGGTCCAGCGCGCGCTGCATACGCGGCGCGGAGGACACGGTGCCCGACAGCACGATACCGTCATTGGCGGTGCGCACCTCGATCCGCTCGTTGGGCAGGATCTGGCGCAGCCGTTCCTTGAACTCGGAGACATCGGCGCTCACACGGACCTCGACATTGGTAATGAGCCGCCCGTTGGCGTCCAGAAGTGTCAATGTCGTGCGGCCGGGTGCCTTGCCCAGCAGATAGATCGTGCGGTCCGACAGGGTGGAGAAGTCGGCAATCGACGGATTGGCGACGCTCAGCTCGGCGAACGGCACATCGCTTTCGACCACGATGGCGCGGTTCATCGCCACGCTGAGACTGCGCGCCGTTCCCTTGCGCACAACCTGCAATTTCTCGGCAAAAGCCGGGGCAGGCGCATGGCCCGCGATGATGGCGAAACCCATCAGGGCCGCCGCGAATGCGTTTTTCATTTTCATGTGACCTGCCTTTTCGATCACGCCTCGGAAGTCGGGTCTTGATGCCCGCGATTGACTTCACCATGCACAAGTTTCAGGAATTTTCAAGAAACAATACCATTTACGGCGTTTTTCTCATGTGGATAAAAAAACCGTTGCAGGAATGAAACGAGGCGCCCCGTCTGGAGCGCCCCGAAATTCGTCGAATGTGACCCTGCGTCAGTTGGTGGTGCAAGGGATCTCGGTCACGATCAGCTCGGAGCCACGACGCGAGCGGATCGTGCAGACCTCCTGCTCGGCGACGATCACGGGAGCTGCGGCCTGGGCGAGACCCAGAAGTACGGTCTGGTCGACCTCGATGGCCTCGGCCACAGTGTCATCCTTTGCACCGACCAGAGACAGCGTCAGGCTGCCGGTCGACTGGGCCTGGGCGAGTGCTGCCACCTGTTGGGGCGAGGCCGCCACGGTCACGGTGCGTGCAATTGAGGCCTCGGCCCGTTCGGTATTGGCGGTCTGGTCGACCGCGATCAGTTTCACGCCGCTTTCGATCAGCTTGGTCACGTCACCCGAGGACTGGCCTTCGGTGCGGATACCGTCGCGGCCGATATTGCCGGTCCAGTAGATATCGACCCGGTCACCGGGGCGCAGGAAGCCCGCCACACCGGACATCGTGTCGACCTTGATGGCAAAGGCGCGCATACCGCGTTCCAGCTTGGTCGTGATGCCGGCATCCTCTCCGGGGCCGGTAACCTTGACCTCGAGAACGGCCTCGTTTTTCTCCATGGTGCGCAGCACGGTGCGCGGCTCGTTGTCGCCCTGGGGCAGGAGCTCTTCGACCGTCTTGAACACGCCTTCGGGAAGGGATTTTTTCGGGAACGCCACCAGGGTCACATCCTTGGTCGTCAGATGCTCGCCATACGCCAGTGTGCGGTTGGCGACGTAGACCTCGACCGTTTCGATGGCGGGCGCGCTGGCCGCGCGGGCGCTGTCCAGTTCGGCGCGGTAGCCGGTAATCACGTTCTTGGCCATGTAGACGGCGAACCCCGCGAGGGCGATCCCGACGATCAGAACCAGTCCGAATACGATGCGCATGACCTTGTCCTTTCAAGAACTTGTTGCTCGGTGACGCCTCACGGCGCGCATTCATCTAACAGTCATGTGCACGAAGATTGTGGCATCTTCGTGAACAGGTGGTGACAAATTCGGGACAATCCGCGACATCGCGCGTATCGCTGCCTTGTGCGACGGCCGACCGGCACGCGCGATATGTTCGGCGTGCCGGTCCGGGTATTCGGGATGCTCCGGTGGGGTTACTCGACGGTTTCGTCGGCAATCCCGGAGGACGTGTTGCCGGCCAGGGTCATCACACCGGTTCTCGCCGCGGCGACACCGGCAACGGCGAGGCCCACGATGGCGGCCGTCAGAACGACCCAGTCCACTGTGACGGCGCCGTCTTCGTCCAGAGTAAAGGATTTGATATGGCGTTTCATGTCATTGTTCACTTTCGTTACCAGGAAAATCTCAATCGATGTCTGTGCGTCGGTTCGGTCGGAACCCGCCACCTGAACGATGAACAAAGCGCTGTCGTCGCATGAGCGGTTCTTGGGTATGGAAAAGGCCGCAAACGTGACGTCTGCGGCCCTTTCACATTCATGTATCGGCTTGACGCACGATTACTGAACGGTCTCGTCAGCAACACCAGCCGAGATCGAACCGGCCAGGCTGTCAACGCCGCCTTTGACCGATGCCACACCGGCAACGCCCAGGCCCACAACAGCTGCGGTCAGCACGACCCAGTCAACCGTCACGGCACCGTCTTCGTCTTTGCGGAAGTTTTTGATAAATTTGATCATTGTTTGGTCCCTCCAAAGGATCACATACTTAGGTTTCTAACCACCTTGCTGTGGTGAGGCCGCCTCTCTCTGTTGGCCTCCAGCGCCGTGGTATGAGCAGATATAGCCAGCGAAATCGGGCAGGAATTGGGCACGATTCGCGCCATTTTCGAGCATCCTAATTTTTTATAAACGGGAGTTATCAAGTCTTTGAAATTATTGGAAAAGAATTTGTAGATTCCATTTTAATCAATGCCGAGACAGGGAAATTGCTCCCCGTTTTGATGAAAAAACGCGGTCAAATTGCTCAAAAACTGGTTTCGAAGCCGGATTTCTGCGATAATTCCTGCAAAAGACAATGACGGGCAGGACAGTTTCATGAAAGCAATGGCCAGGGCGGTGTGCCTGGGATTGGGTATGGTGGTCGGGCACGCGGCCTGGGCCGACGATCCGGCGGCGTTCCCCGACTTCACCTTCAAATCCGCCAAGCCCCCCAAAGCGGGGGCCAAGAAGCGCATCACCGTGCAGATCACGCCCGAGGAGTTCGCGGCCCAGACCGCCAGCCCCGATGCCGGGTCCGTTCAGAGCGACGGATCGGCGCAGGATGATACCGTGGTGGCGGCCATCCCGAAGGCGCCATCGACCGGTCTGTATGCCTGGTTCTGGGATACGGTTCCGACGGGGGTCAGCGATGCGGCATTGTTGCGGCTCGAGTCGGCGCTGATCCGTCTGTCCAAACCACCCGCGGGCGAGGCGGTGCCTCAGTTCAGGCTTCAGGCGCTGCAGGCGATTGCCGTCGAGCAGGGCGAGAGCATCCTGAAGGCCACAGCGGGCACGCAGGTCTCTCCGGCTCTGGTATTGGCGGTGATCGCGGTGGAATCGGGAGGGCGCAGGGATGCGACCAGCCGCGCGGGCGCCGAAGGGCTGATGCAGCTGATCCCGGCCACGGCCGACCGGTTCGGGGTCGAGGATGCGTTTGCGGCCGATCAGAACATCATGGGAGGCGTGGCCTATCTCGACTGGCTGCTGAAGGAGTTCGACGGCGATCCGATCCTGGCCCTGGCGGGTTACAATGCGGGCGAGAACGCGGTGAAGGACCACAAGGGCGTTCCGCCGTTCGTCGAGACGCGGGATTACGTACCCCTGGTGCTGGCGGCCTATGACGTGGCGCGGGGCCTGTGCAAGACCCGTCCGCAATTCATCACGGACGGGTGTGCGCTGAACCTGGCGGCGGCCAATTAGAGGACGCGCCCCGGACCTGATCCGGGGCCTTCTGCCCGGTTTCTCTTCAGACGATGGTGGCCTCGGTGGCGGCGCGCAGTTCGTCTTCGCTGACGCCCTGCGCTGTCTCGACGATCCTCAGACCGCCCTCGACCACGTCCAGAACGCCCATGTTGGTGATGATCCGGTCCACCACGCCCTTGCCGGTGAGCGGCAAGGTGCAGGATTTCAGCACCTTGCTTTGTCCGTGCTTGTTGGTGTGATCCATGACCACCACAACACGGCCCACGCCGGCGACGAGGTCCATTGCACCGCCCATGCCCTTCACGAGCTTGCCGGGGATCATCCAGTTCGCCAGATCACCGTTTTCGGCCACTTCCATGGCGCCGAGAATGGCCATGGCGATCTTGCCGCCGCGGATCATGCCGAAGGAGGTGGCGGAGTCGAAATAGGCGGTTTCGGGCAGTTCGGTGATCGTCTGCTTGCCAGCGTTGATCAGGTCGGGGTCCTCATGACCCGCGATGGGGAAGGGGCCCATGCCGAGCATACCGTTTTCCGATTGAAGCGTCACGCTGACGCCCTCGGGGATGAAATTGGGCACCAGCGTCGGGATGCCGATGCCGAGGTTCACATATGTGCCGTCTTCGAGTTCCTGCGCCGCGCGGGCGGCCATCTGGTTGCGATCCCATCCCATGATCATGCCTCCCTTACGGTACGTTGTTCGATGCGTTTTTCATGCGCGCCCTGGATCAGACGGTGCACATAGACCCCCGGCAGGTGGATGTGGTCGGGATCGAGGCTGCCCACGGGCACGATCTCTTCGACCTCCATCACGCAGGTCTTGCCGCACATGGCCGCGGGCGGATTGAAGTTGCGCGCGGTCTTGCGGAAGATCGCATTCCCCGTTTCGTCGGCCTTCCACGCCTTGACGATGGAAAGATCGGCAAAGATGCCGCGTTCCAGCACGTATGTCTCGCCGTCGAACTCCTTGTGCTCCTTGCCCTCGGCCACCTGGGTGCCGACGCCGGTCCTGGTATAGAAGCCCGGGATGCCCGCGCCGCCGGCGCGCATACGTTCGGCCAGCGTGCCCTGGGGGTTAAACTCGATCTCGAGCTCTCCGGCGAGATACTGGCGCATGAATTCGGCGTTTTCACCCACATAGGAGCTGAGCATCTTCCTGACCTGCCGGGTCTGCAGCAGGATGCCGATGCCGAAATCATCCACGCCCGCGTTGTTGGAGGCGAAGGTGAGGTCCCTGGTGCCTGCGTCGCGGATTGCGCTCAGCAGAAGTTCGGGAATGCCGCACAGGCCGAAGCCACCCGCCGCGATGGTCATGCCGTCATGCAGCAGGCCATCGAGCGCCTGGGACGCGGAGCCGTAGATCTTGCTCAAGGGAGGTCTCCTTGGGTTGGGAAAAGTCACGCAGGGTTGTGGCCCCGGGGCGCACAGGAGTCAACATCGATGCTGCGTTGCGGCACGTCGGGATCGCAGGACCGGGGTGCTGCCCCAGACCCCGGGACATTTCCGGCGACAAGAAAGAGGCGGGGGCCTTACTTGGCTGCCGCTTTCTTTTTGGGTGCTGCCTTCTTGCGGGTCGTGCCCTTCTTGGCGGCCTTCTCGGCGATGAGGGCGACGGCCATTTCCATGGTCACGTTGCCCGGCTCCACGTCCTTGGGCAGGGTGGCGTTGACCTTCTCCCATTTCACGTAAGGGCCGTAGCGGCCGTCCATGATGTGCACAGGCCCGCCATCCGCGGGGTGATCGCCCAGTTCCCTGAGCGGCTTGGCCGCCGCCGATCGGCCCCGACCGGGGTTGGTGCGTTTCTCGGCCAGGAGTTCCACGGCGCGGTTCATGCCGACCTCGAACACGTCCTGCGGATCCTTGAGGTTCACATAGACGGGTTTGGCGTCCTCGGGGCCCTGATGCATGACGTAGGGACCGAAGCGGCCAAAGTTGGTTTTCACGTTCCCGCCATCGGGATGTTCGCCGACGATGCGCGGCAGGCTGAGAAGGGTCAGTGCCTTCTCCAGCGTCATGGCGTCCTTGTCCCAGCCCTTGGGCAGGGAGGCGCGGGGCGGCTTCTTGGTCTCGGGTGTCGGCTCGCCGCGCTGGACATAAGGTCCGAAGCGGCCCGACTTGAGCCAGATTTCTTCGCCCTGATCCTCGCCCAGCACGCGTTCGTCCCCGTCAGCGCCTTCGCCTGCGATGGGGCGGGTGTAGGTGCATTCGGGGTAGTTGCCGCAACCGACGAAGCCGCCGGTGCGCGAGGTCTTGAGGTGAAGCTGGCCCTGGCCGCATTTGGGGCAGATGCGCGGGTCGCCGCCGTCCTCGCGGGGGGGATAAAGCGTAGGCGCAAGGGCCTCGTCCAGCACGTCGAGCACTTCGGTGATCCTGAGGTCCGAAGTCTCGGAGATGGCCGCCGAGAAATCACGCCAGAAGCGGGCGAGCACCTGCTTGTAATCGGCGTCGCCTGCGGAGACGCGGTCGAGCTCTTCCTCGAGATTGGCGGTGAACTCGTAGCCGACATACTGGCGGAAGAAGTTCAGCAGGAAGACGGTGACGATGCGGCCCTTGTCCTCGGGGATCAGGCGGTTCTGTTCCTTGCGGACGTATTCGCGGTCCTGGATGGTCGTCACGATGCTGGCATAGGTCGAGGGGCGGCCGATGCCGAGCTCTTCCATGCGTTTCACCAGCGTGGCCTCGGTATAGCGGGGCGGGGGCTGGGTGAAATGCTGCTCGGGTGTGACGGCGCGTTTGTCGGCGGGTTCGCCTTCGCTGATCTGGGGCAGGCGCTTGTCGTCGTCATCCACGACGGCGTCGTCGCGACCTTCTTCATAGACCTTGAGGAAACCTTCGAACAGCACGACCTGACCGGTGGCGCGCAGGCCGATCTGGCCGTCGCTACTGCCCACATCGACGGTCGTGCGTTCCATCCGGGCGCTGGCCATCTGGCAGGCGAGCGTGCGCTTCCAGATCAGATCATAGAGCTTGCGCTGATCGGCATCCGTGAGGCGCAGTGCCGCCGCATCGCGGGTCATGTCGGTGGGGCGGATGCATTCATGCGCTTCTTGCGCGTTCTTGGCCTTGTTCTTGTACATGCGGGGCTCGGCAGAGACGAATTCCTTGCCGTATCGCTCGGCGATGGCGGCGCGGGCGGCCTGGACCGCCTCGGGGGCCATGTCGATACCATCGGTCCGCATGTAGGTAATGTGTCCGGCCTCGTAGAGGCGCTGGGCCGCGCTCATGGTCTGCCGCGCGCCCATGCCGAATTTGCGGGAGGCCTCCTGTTGCAGCGTGGAGGTCATGAACGGGGCGGAGGGATTGCGCTTGGCCGGCTTGGCCTCGACCGACTGCACGGTGAGGTCGCGGGAGGTGATGGCCTGTACGGCGAGCTCGGCCTGAGTGCCATTCTCGATGTCGAATTTGTCGAGCTTCTTGCCTGCGAGCGTGACGAGGCGGGCCTCGTACTCCTGTCCGCGGGGGGTGCCGAGGATCGCCCTGACCGACCAGTATTCGCGCGGGTTGAAGGCCTCGATCTCCATCTCGCGCTCGACAATGAGACGCAGGCAGACGGACTGCACGCGGCCCGCGGACTTGGCGCCGGGCAACTTGCGCCAGAGCACGGGGCTCAGGTTGAAGCCGACGAGATAGTCCAGGGCGCGGCGGGCGAGATAGGCCTCGACCAGAGGCGCATCCACCTGGCGCGGGTTCTGCATCGCCTCGGTCACGGCGGATTTGGTGATGGCGTTGAAGACGACGCGGGAGACGGGCGTGTCCTTCCTGATGGCCTTGCGTTTCCTGAGCGCCTCCTCGAGGTGCCAGGAGATCGCCTCGCCCTCGCGGTCGGGGTCGGTCGCGAGGATCAGCGCATTGTCATCCTTGAGGGCGTCGGCGATGGCCTTGACGTGTTTGCGGCTGTCGGCGCCGACCTCCCATTTCATGTCGAAGTCGTTTTCGGTGTCGACCGAGCCGTCCCTGGGTGGCAGGTCGCGGACATGGCCGTAGGAGGCGAGGACCTTGTAGTCGGAGCCCAGATACTTGTTGATTGTCTTGGCTTTGGCCGGGGATTCGACGACAACAACAGGCATTCAAATTCCTTTCGACTCGGACACCGGGCTTGGCGGCGGAACATGTGGGGCCGGGCACGGGTTTGTCAATGCGCCTCGGGTGCGACGTGTAGGATGAGGCCGTTTGGGGCACAGTCGGGGCAACCGGACGCGAGCATGACACGGGCGTTGGCCGGCAGTTTCTGTGGCGGTTTGGCCCGGGCTGGCGCAGGCCGGGCAGTATCCCGGGCGCGGCGCGCCGGATGACATGTCCGGCGATTTGGCCCCCGGGGTCATGGACGGCACCACCCTGCAGGAGATGTCCCGCAGATACGGAGATACGTGGGTCGCCCTGCATCGGGAGGCCGGCGTCACGGGCGTGTGGTATGCTGATTTGATGTTCTGCCCGGATTTCGCGCCGGTTCCGGAGGAGGTCTGCGGACAACCGCCGGGCTCAGCGTGCCGCGCGCGATCCGCCGACTGCAAGGCTGAGCAGCCCGCCGGCCTGGCGCGTGATACGGCCCTCAAGCTCGAGATCGACAAGCACCGAGGACACGTCCTTTGCCTCGACCTCGAGATCGCGGATCAGCTGATCCTCGGCCAGGGGCGAGGGCCCGAGCCGGTCGAGGATACTGTCATGCAGGTTGGCCACTTCGCGCAGGCTGCGCCGTTTTTCGCCCTCGAGCGGCAGGGAGGTCTGATCCGGTTCCTCGCGGGCCGGACGGGTGCCGCCGGGCAGCGCCTCGATCACGTCGGCGGCGCTGCGCACCAGGCGGGCACCGTCCCGGATCAGCATGTTGCACCCGGCGGCCCGCGCATCGAAGGGGTGCCCGGGTACGGCCAGCACCTCGCGCCCCTGATCCAGAGCATTGCGGGCGGTGATGATCGAGCCGGACTTGGCCGCGGCCTCGACAATCACCACGGCCCGCGCCAGGCCTGAAATGATCCGGTTGCGGCGCGGAAAATGCCGTGCCTGCGGGGCGAGGCCGATGGCGTTTTCGGAGACGCGCAGGCCCTTGGCGGTAATGTCCTCGGCCAGGCGCGTGTTTTCGGCGGGGTACATGACGTCCACCCCTCCTGCCATGACGGCGACGGTGCCGGTTTCCAGCGTCGACACATGCGCCGCCGTGTCGATACCGCGCGCCAGACCCGAAACGGTGACGAATCCCTGCTGGCCCAGATCGCGGGCCATGGCGCGCGCCACCCTCAACCCGAGGGACGAGGCATTGCGCGCGCCCACGATGGCGATCATCGGGCGATTGAGCGCCGATACGTCCCCCTTGGCCCAAAGTATCGGCGGCGGATCGGGTATCTCGCGAAGGGCGGCGGGATAGGCCTTGTCGGTGACGGCCAGAAGCGTCGCGCCATGGTCCGCCCCGGCGCGCAGTTCGGCCATGGCCACACCTTCGGGGCAGGGGGCATAACGCTCGACCCCGGCGGCGGCCGCGATGTCGGGCAATGCGCGAAGCGCGTTCTGTGCCGTGCCATGTTCGGAAAGCAGCCGGTAGAAGGTCACGATGCCCACGCGGCGAGAGCGCAAGAGGCGGAGCCACGACAACCGGTCATCTTCCGTGGTGGGTGGGAGTGGGGGGTGAGTGGAAGGATGTGTATCCACGGTCATCGCGTCTCCGCCTGCTTGCACTGTCATGGCTAACGCACGGGTGGTTAACGGCGGGTAAACCAAACTCAGAAAGTGACGAGAATTATTCCGGCCTCCCAGTCAGAGAGGGTGCGTTCACGTCGCCCCCCGCCCACTCCGGGACCAAAAGCCCGGGCTGATCGTTTTGACCGGACCTTGCCCCGGCGGAATGTTTGCCGCGGTCCCGGGCCCGCCGGTTTCGCGGATTGGTTCGGGCGAGCAGCTGTGTCTTCGACGGTGATTTTCACGCCGCAGAGCCACCCACGGTCAGCCCGCCGATCATCACAGTGGGCTGACCCACGCCGACCGGCACCCACTGGCCCTGTTTGCCGCAATTGCCCATGCCGGGGTCCAGCGCCATGTCATTGCCCAGCGCGCGTATCTGTTTCAACGCCGTCGCGCCGTCGCCGATCAGCGTGGCACCCTTGACCGGCGCGCCGACCTTGCCGTTCTTCACGCGGTAGGCCTCGGTGCAGCTGAACACGAACTTGCCGTTCGTGATGTCGACCTGACCGCCGCCGAACCCCACGGCCCAGATGCCGTCCTTGAGATCCGCCACGATGTCCTCGGGTGCCGCATCGCCGCCCAGCATGTAGGTGTTGGTCATCCGTGGCATCGGCGCATGTGCGTGGCTTTCGCGGCGACCATTGCCGGTGGGGGCGACCCCCATCAGCCGGGCGTTCTGGCGGTCCTGCATGAAACCCACGAGTATGCCGTCCTCGATCAGCACATTCCTGCCCGAGGGTGTGCCCTCGTCATCCACCGTGATCGACCCGCGCCGGTCGGGGATCGTGCCGTCGTCGAGCACGGTTACTCCGGCTGCTGCAATCCGCTCGCCCATCAGGCCGGCAAAGGCCGAACTGCCCTTGCGGTTGAAATCCCCCTCGAGGCCGTGACCGATCGCCTCGTGCAGAAGAATTCCCGGCCATCCCGGTCCCAGAACCACGTCCATCACGCCCGCGGGTGCGGCCTCGGCCTCAAGATTGACCAGCGCGATGCGCAGCGCCTCGCGGGTTTTGACCTGCCAATCCGCGGGATCGAGCAACCCGTCCAGCCCGACGCGTCCGCCGCCGCCGGCCGAGCCGCTTTCGCGTCGTCCGTCCTGATCCACGATGACCGAGACATTGACCCGGCACATGGGCCGCGTATCAGCAACCTCGTGCCCGTCGGGGCGCAGGATCACAACCTCCTGCAGCGAGGCCGCGATCGAGGCGGTGACCTGCACCACGCGGGCATCCAGAGCGCGGGCAAAGGCGTCGATCTCGCGCAGGGTCTCGAGCTTGACCGGAAAGCTGGCCCCCGCGATGGGATCGGCATCGGTATAGAGCCGCGTGTTGGTGCGGGCAGGCGCGGCACTGAGCGTGCCGCCTGCGTTGCCCACCGCCAGCCGGGCAGTTGCCACGGCGCGGGCCAGGGCGCTCTCGGAGATGTCCGAGGCGTGGGCATAGCCGGTCACTTCGCCGCGCACGGCCCTCAGGCCGAACCCTTCGGAGGCATTGTAGGACGCGTTGCGCACGCGCCCGTCGTCGAAGACCAGCGATTCCGAGCGCCGCCGCTCCAGAAAAAGCTCGCCATCATCCGCGCCCCGTGTCGCGGTCTGCAGGTGACGCAGCGCGGTGTCGCGGTCGAGCCCGGTCTCGAAGGGGCGAAAGGCGGTCTCGGTCATTTCGGTCTGTCCTGTTCCGGCCCGATCGGACCTGTTCTGGCGGGTGCGGCGCGGCATCCTGTCGCAGTTTTTTGAAGAATCTCTCAAAAGGTTGCGTCCGATCGTCTGGTCTTTCTTGTCTGCACGCCTAGAATATGGTTTTAAACGTCGATGAAACAATGGGATTGCGGCCCGGCGTGCTGATCGATCGGATCAGCGCTTCCAGGGCCCCAAGAGATCAAGGTGCACCTCATGCGACTCTACACCAAAATTCTGGCTGCCCTGGCGACGGTTGCGGCAATTCCGGCTGCGGCCCAGGACGATCTTGAAATCATCGGGGTCCCGACGCCGGACGCCATTGGGTTCCAGCCCGCCGCAACCGAGCTGGCGCGTGACATCCAGTGGCTGGACAACATGCTGCTGATCATCATCACGGCGATCACGCTGTTCGTCGTTCTGCTGCTGGCGATCTGCATCCTGCGCTACAACAAGCGGGCCAACCCGACACCAGCCAAGTTCACCCATAATTCGCCGGTCGAAGTGGCCTGGACCGTGATTCCCATCGTGATCCTGGTTTTCATCGGGGCGTTCTCGCTGCCGGTGCTGTTCAAGCAGCAGGAAATTCCGGAAGGCGAGATCAACATCAAGGTGACCGGCTATCAGTGGTACTGGGGCTATGAATACACCGACGATGGTTTCGGTTTCGACAGCTACATGATCGGCCAGCCTGCGACGGGCGGCAACTACGTCCTGAACGACGAGGTCGAGGCGCAGCTCGTCGAGGCGGGATATAGCCGTTCGGAGTTTCTTCTGGCCACCGACACGGCCGTGGTCGTACCGGTCAACAAGGTGGTCGTCATGACAGTGACCGGCGCCGACGTGATCCACAGCTGGACCATTCCCGCCTTTGGCGTGAAGCAGGACGCCGTCCCCGGCCGCCTGGCGCAGCTGTGGTTCAAGGCGGAAAAGGAAGGCGTCTATTTCGGCCAGTGCTCGGAGCTTTGCGGCAAGGATCACGCCTATATGCCGATCACGGTCAAGGTCGTATCGGAAGCCGCCTATGCCGAATGGCTGGCTGGCGCGAAGGAAGAATACGCAGGCGAGCCTGCCGGCTTCGACGTGGCCTCGGCCCAGTAGGGGGCCACGGAAAGATGGGTCGATGACCCATCCTGCGGCAACATCGCAGGATGGTGGATGTCGCCCATGATCGGGAGAGACGCATGAGCGACGCAAGCATTCAGTCCAGCGAAACCGGAACCGGCGATGCCGGTTTCGGTGATTTCTTTGCGCTGCTGAAGCCGCGTGTCATGTCGCTTGTCGTTTTCACGGCCTTTGTCGGGCTGATGGCCGCGCCTGTATCTGTGCATCCCTTCGTGGGCTTTGCCGCGATCCTTTTCATTGCCATCGGTGGCGGCGCGTCGGGTGCGCTGAACATGTGGTGGGATGCGGATATTGACCGGATCATGAAGCGCACCTCGAAACGCCCGATCCCCGCTGGCCGCATCTCCGAGAGCGAAGCCTTCGCCTTTGGCATCACGCTGGCCGTGATGGCCGTGGTCATGCTGGGGCTGGCCACCAATTTCGTCGCCGCGGGGCTGCTGGCCTTCACTATCTTCTTCTACGTGGTCATCTATTCCATGTGGCTCAAGCGCTGGACGCCGCAGAACATCGTCATCGGCGGTGCCGCGGGGGCCTTTCCTCCGATGATCGGCTGGGCCGTGGCGACCGGGGGCATCGCGCCCGAGTCGGTTCTGATGTTCCTCTTGATCTTCATGTGGACGCCGCCGCATTTCTGGGCGCTCGCCCTCTTTGTGAAGACCGACTATCACAAGGCCGGCGTGCCGATGCTGACCGTCACCAGCGGCACGAGGTCCACACGCCGGCATATCCTGGTCTACACCATCCTGCTGATGGCCATCGCACTGGGCGTGGCCTTCACCTCGATCGGCGGGCCGCTCTACCTGGCCGTGGCGATCGTGCTGAACCTGATGTTCCTGAAGTATGCCGTGGACATCTGGCGGCGAGACGATGCGGTGGCCGAGGCCGACGGCTATCTCTCAGAGCGCAAGTTCTTCAAGCTGTCGCTCTATTATCTCTTTGCCCATTTCACGGCGATCTGGGCGCAGGCGGCGCTTGCCTCCTACAATCTGGCGGGGTGGTGATCTGATGGGGCTGGCACGTGAACATGAACTGCACAAGCGCCGGTTGGGCCGCAATATCGGGCTTGGCCTGGTGCTGGGCGGGGTCGTGGCGCTGATCTTTGGTCTGACGATTGCCAAGACCCAGAGCGAGGGCTTTACCCTGCCGCCCACCGAAGAGATCGGGACCGGATTTTGAGCGCGCGCATGGACCCCAAGACGAAGACTGTCGTCCAGCTGGTCAGTGTCGTGCTGGTCATGGGCGCGCTGGCCTGGGCGTCGGTGCCGTTTTACCGCTGGTTCTGCCAGGTCACGGGGTTTGGCGGGGTCACCACTACGGCCGACAGCGGCTCGGACGAGATACTCGAACAGACCATCAAGGTCCGGTTCGACGCCTCCAAGGCGCGTGACATGCCGTGGGAATTCGAGCCGGTCGAGCGCGAAATGGAAGTGCGCATCGGTGAAACGGGCCTGGCCTTTTACAGGGCAACGAACCCGACGAACCGCGCCGTGGCGGGGCAGGCAAGCTACAATGTGACGCCCTACGAGGCGGGAAATTTCTTCGTCAAGATCGCGTGCTTCTGCTTTGACGAGCAGGTCTTGCAGCCCGGCGAGAGCGTGCTGATGCCCGTGAGCTTCTATGTGGACCCCGAGATCGTGACCGACCGGGACGCGCAATACACCAACACGATCACGCTGAGCTACACATTTTACGAAATTGATCTGCCCGAGACGCAGGCCGCTCTTGTGCGGGACGGCGAAACGGGCGAAAACGAGAAAAACGTGAACTGAAGCACGTATGTGCGAGGGACTTGAAAAATGGCGCATGAAAGAAATCACGACTACCACATCCTGAACCCCTCGATCTGGCCGCTTCTGGGCGCTCTCTCGGGGTTCATCATGCTCTTCGGTGCGGTGATGTTCTTCCACGACAACGGTCCGTGGATGTTCCTGATCGGCTTTGCCGGTGTTCTTTACGTCATGTTCGGCTGGTGGTCGGACGTGGTGGCCGAGAGCCATGCAGGAGATCACACGCCGGTCGTGCGCATCGGGCTGCGCTATGGCTTCATCATGTTCATCATGTCGGAAGTCATGTTCTTTGCCGCCTGGTTCTGGAGCTTCTTCAAACATGCCTTGTACCCGATGGGCCCCGACAGCCCGATCAAGGACGCGGTCTGGCCGCCGGTGGGGATCGAGACCTTTGATCCGTGGCACCTGCCGCTGATCAACACGCTGATCCTGCTGTGTTCGGGCGCGGCGGCCACCTGGGCGCACCATGCTCTGGTCCATGAGGACAACCGCAAAGACGTGAAATGGGGCCTGATCATCGCGGTCGTACTTGGCATTATGTTCACGATGCTCCAGGCTTATGAATACAGCCATGCGACGTTTGGCTTTGCCGGCAATATCTATGGTGCCAACTTCTTCATGGCGACGGGTTTTCACGGCGCGCATGTGGTCATCGGCACGATCTTCCTGTTCGTCTGCCTGCTGCGGGTCCAGAAGGGGCACTTCACCGCCGAAAAGCATATCGGTTTCGAGGCTGCCGCCTGGTACTGGCACTTCGTGGACGTTGTTTGGCTCTTCCTCTTTGCCGCGGTCTATGTCTGGGGTGGATGAGGTTTCCGCCTTCGGCGAGGGCATGTAGGGCAAGAAAAAGTGCGGGGGGAGACCTCCGCATTTTCCTTTTGACGGAACGGCTGTATGCACAAGCGTATCATCATCCCCATGGTCTTTGGCTTCATCGGCGCGGTCGTGCTGATCAGTCTGGGCGTCTGGCAGGTGCAGCGGCTGACCTGGAAGCAGGGCGTCCTGGCCGAAATCGAGAGCCGTATGGGGGCCGCACCCGTGGCCATCCCCGAGACCCCCGACCCGGAACGAGACAAATACCTGTCCGTGCGGGTGCGGGGCGATGTTCTGGACCGGCACTTGCGGGTGCTGGTCAGCCCGAAGGATAGAGGCGCGGGGTATCGCATCGTTTCGGCGATGGAGACCGCGGCGGGCCTGATCATGGTCGATCGCGGGTTCGTTCGCGTCAGTGTGGACGCGCCGCCCACCGCGCCGGCATCGGTCGAGATCACCGGCAATCTGCACTGGCCGGACGAGGTGGACGGCTTTACGCCCGAGCCGGACGTGGCGGCGGGCATCTGGTTTGCCCGCGATGTGCCGCGCATGGCCGCGTCTCTGGGTACGCGGCCCGTTCTGGTGATCGCGGCCGAGACGTCGGAAACCGATCCGTATGCGACGCCGCTGGGGCTGGACACCGCGGACATTCCGAATGATCACCTCGGATACGCGATCATCTGGTTTTCGCTGGCCTTCATATGGGTGATCATGACCGGCACATTCCTGTGGCGCCAGGTGCGCCCATCGAGAGGCGCAAAGACGTGAGATATATCTCGACCCGGGGGCAGGCACCCGACCTGAGCTTTGAAGAGGCGATGCTGACGGGGCTGGCGCGGGATGGGGGGCTGTATCTGCCCGAGACGATCCCGGTTCTGAGCGACGCGGAGATCGCCGCGTTCGAGGGGCTTCCCTATGAGGAGGTCGCCTATCGCGTGATGGTGCCATACGTGGGCGATGCGTTCAGCGAGGAGGAGTTTCGCGGGATCATCGCGCGGGCCTATGAGCCGTTTGCGGTGACGGCCAAGGCGCCGCTGAAGCAGCTGGCGCCGGGACATTTCCTGCTGGAACTGTTTCACGGGCCGACGCTGGCGTTCAAGGATTTCGCCATGCAGCTGATCGGGCAGCTCTTCGAGGTCTCGCTCAAACGCTCGGGGAGCCGTGTCTGCATTGTGGGGGCGACGAGCGGGGACACCGGATCGGCGGCCATCGAGGCGTTTCGCGGGCTGGAGGCGGTGGATGTCTTCATCCTCTACCCGCATGGCCGTGTGTCCGAGGTGCAGCGGCGGCAGATGTCGACGCCTGTCGAGGCGAATGTGCACGCGCTGGCTGTCGACGGGCATTTTGACGATTGCCAGGCGCGGGTGAAGGACATGTTCAACGACTTTCAGTTCCGCGATGCGGTGGGGCTGGCCGGTGTAAACAGCATCAACTGGGCGCGGGTCCTGGCGCAGGTCGTGTATTATTTCACCTCTGCCGTGTCCCTGGGCGCGCCGCATCGCAAAGTGAGTTTCACCGTGCCCACGGGTAATTTCGGTGACATCTTTGCAGGGTATATCGCCAAGCGGATGGGCCTGCCCATCGATCGGCTGGTGGTGGCGACGAACCAGAACGACATCCTGCACCGCTGCCTGCGCACGGGGGAATATCGCCCCGATGGCGTGATCCCGACGATCAGCCCGTCGATGGACATCCAGGTGAGCTCCAATTTCGAGCGGGCGCTGTTCATGGCCTATGACCAAGACGGGGCGGCGGTGGCGCAGCTGATGGATGAGCTGAAGGCGGGCGGGTTCAGCGTGAGCCAGGGCGCGAGAGAGGCGCTGGCCGAAATCTATGACAGCGGCCGCGTGAGCGAAGATGAAACCCGCGCCGAGATCGGGCGGCAGGTGAAGGCGAGCGGCGAGCTTCTGTGTCCGCACACGGCGGTGGGCACGGCGGTGGCCGAAGCCCATCTGAGCCCCGGCACGCCGATGATCACCCTGGCCACCGCGCATCCCGCCAAGTTCCCGGCGGCGGTGGAAGAGGCCAGCGGCATCCATCCCCCCTTGCCACCGCACATGGCGGACCTGTATGAGCGGTCGGAGCGGATCACTCGGGTTGCAGACGACCTGTCCGCGATCGAAAGCCTCATCAGGGAACGGACCGGGACTTGAGCGTCAGACTGACCGAATTATCAAACGGATTTCGCATCGTCACCGAATACATGCCGGGGCTGCAGTCGGCGGCCATCGGGGTGTGGGTTCTGGCCGGAGCCCGGCACGAGGCGCCCGAGCAGAACGGCATCGCGCATTTTCTCGAACACATGGCCTTCAAGGGCACCGAGACGCGGTCGGCATTGCAAATCGCCGAGGCCATCGAGAATGTGGGCGGCTATATCAACGCCTACACGAGCCGCGAGGTCACGGCCTATTATGCGCGTGTGCTGAAGGATGACGTGGGTCTCGCGCTGGACGTGGTGGCCGATATTCTGCGCAATCCCGTCTTCGAGGCGGGCGAGATCGAGGTCGAGCGGGGCGTGATCCTGCAGGAGATCGGCCAGGCGCTGGATACCCCCGATGACGTGATTTTCGACTGGTTGCAGGAGAAGGCCTATCCGGATCATCCGCTTGGGCGCACCATTCTGGGTGCCGAGAAACGGGTGCGCGGCTTTGCTCGTGGCGATCTTGAGCGCTTCGTGGGCGAGCATTACCAGCCGCAGCAGATGATCCTGTCGGCCACAGGTGCGGTGGATCATGACGTCCTGGTCCGGCAGACAGAGGCGCTCTTTGGCGACATGGTGCGCGTTGAGGCGCGCGCGGCGGAGGCCGCCCGCTTTGCGGGCGGTGAGAGCCGCACGGTCAAGATGCTGGAGCAGGCGCATCTGGCGCTGGCTTTCGAGGGGCCGGACTATTGTGACGGGCGCATACACACCGCACAGATCTATGCCAATGCCCTGGGCGGCAGCATGTCGTCGCGGCTGTTCCAGGAGATCCGGGAAAAGCGCGGGCTGTGCTATACAATCTATGCGCAGGCCGGGGCCTATGCGGACACGGGCATGATGACGATCTATGCGGGCACCTCCGCCTCGCAGGTGGCGGATCTGGCCGAGATCACCGTGGATGAGATGAAGCGCGCGGCCGGGGACATGCGCGCCGACGAGATCGAGCGCGCCCGCGCCCAGATGAAGGCGGGGCTTCTGATGGGGCTCGAAAGCCCCTCGAACCGGGCCGAGCGGCTGGCGCGGATGCTGCAGATATGGGGCCGTATTCCGACGCTGGAAGAAGTGGTCGAGCGGATTGACGCGGTCAGTCTTGCGGATGTGTGCGGCTTTGCCGAGGAGATTGCCGCGCGTGCACCCGCCGCATTGGCGCTTTATGGGCCTGTCGAGGCCGCGCCAAGCCTGGAGGCATTGCAGGAAAGGCGCGCAGCCTGATGCTGTTGAACCGGCGCAAGATCCGGATCGAGACCGAGCGACTGACCCTGCGCCAGCCGATCATGCCCGACTTCCGGTTCTGGGTGGGATTGCGGCGCGAGAGCCAGGAATTCCTGACCCCGTGGGAGCCCGCCTGGGCCTCTGATCACCTGACGCGCAAGGCCTTCACATCGCGCGTATATTGGGCCCAGAGGTCGATCGGCAATGGGTCTGCTGTGCCGCTCTTTCTGGTGCGCCGTGAGGATCAGACGCTTCTGGGGGCGATCACTCTGGACAATATCCGACGGGGGCCGGCACAGGCGGGCACACTGGGCTACTGGATCGGACAGACCCATGCGCGGCAGGGCTATATGCGCGAGGCGATCCAGGCGGTGGTGCATTACGCCTTCGACCGGCTGGATCTGAGCCGGATCGAGGCGGCCTGCCTGCCCGAGAATGCGGCGTCGCGGGGTCTGCTGGAAAAGGCCGGATTCAAATACGAAGGCGTGGCGCAGAGCTACTTGCAGATCAACGGCCGCTGGCGGACGCATGTGCTTTACGCGGCGCTGCGCAGCGACCGGCGGGGCAAGACCGACGTCGGGTGACGCATTCGCTTTCTGCGCAGAAAACGGACCGTAAATTGGGAAATTTCCGGATCGGAGCCTGAACACATTCCGATGCGCTTCAGGGGACGTTGTCGATGCCCGAGCCGCCCCAGGGGTGGCAGCGGGCGAGGCGCCTGAGCGTGAGCCAGCCGCCCCTGAGACCGCCATGCTTTTCCAGAGCCTCCAGAGCATAGGCGCTGCAGGTCGGTGTGTAGCGGCAGCCGTGGCCGACCCAGGGGCTGAGCAACAGGCGGTAGGCCTTGACCGGCAGGGCGACGATATGCGCGAGCGGGGTCATGGGCGGTGCAGTTTCCCCAGTGCGTGTTCCAGATCGCCCTTGAGCGCCTCGAAGGGCCGTGCGGCGGTGGCCTCGGCGCGGCCGATCAGCACGTAATCCCAGCCGGGTTTGCCATGGGTGGGCAACACGGCGCGGGCGGCCTCGCGCAGGCGGCGTTTGGCGCGGTTGCGGGCCACCGCATTGCCGACCTTCTTGGAGCAGGTAAAACCCATGCGGATCCTGTCCGACCCGTCGCGGCGGTTGCGGGCCTGGACGAGCATGGAGGCCGTGCCCTGGCGCGCGGCGCGGGCGGCGGCGAGAAAGTCGGGGCGTGTCCTGATGATCTCGAGTTTGACCCTTGGACAAACGGACACCGCCGGGGGCGTCTTCCCGGCATTGCTGTCGGGGGCCTCCGGCGGTGTCATGTCATCAAACCTCTAAGCGGCGTGGATTACGCGCTCAGTTCCTTGCGGCCCCGTGCGCGGCGCGCGTTCAGGATCTTGCGGCCCGCCTTGGTGGCCATGCGTGCGCGGAACCCGTGGCGGCGTTTGCGAACCAGGTTCGAGGGTTGAAAGGTGCGTTTCATCGCTCCGTCTCCGATCTGTGGGGCGTGCGCGGGAATCGCTGCATCCGGCCCGAATGTCTCGAAGCCCGGTCTATAGAGGGGGCTTTGGGCCAAGTCAAACCCTTGTCGCCCGGGTTTTCGGCCTTTTCTGCAACAATCGCTGGCCGATACCTGCCTGCGTGTTACAAATCCTGTAACAACCGCGCCAAAGCACCCGTGAACCCCTCACCCGGGATCAAGCGCGCGTGATCGCGGTATCAATCGGTGCCCGCGCCCGTCATGTAAAGGTCAACGCAAATCACACAGAGCGATGACGATCCCATGGAAGACGTTTCCCAAAAGCCCAAGCCCGGCCTCACACGCCATGTTCCGCTGGCGGCCATAATCCTGGCCGCGATCATCGGGTATTTCACTCTCGGGGACTACCTGAGTTTCGACACGCTGCGCGACAATCGCGAGGCGTTGCTGGCCTACCGGGACGACAATTACATGATGCTGGCGATGATTTTCGTCGCCGTCTATGTCGTGATCGTGGCCTTTTCGCTGCCCGGGGCCGCGGTGACCTCGGTCACCGGCGGATTTCTGTTCGGTCTTGGACTGGGCACCACGTTCAACGTGATCGCGGCCTCGTTCGGGGCTTTTGCGATCTTCTGGGCGGCACGTGCGGGTCTGGGGAAATCGCTGGCCGCGAAGATGGACGCCGGCAAGGGGACGATCAAGAAGCTGAAGGACGAGCTGCACAAGAACGAGATCAGCGTCCTGTTCCTGCTGCGTCTCGTGCCTGCCGTGCCGTTCTTTGTGGCCAATCTGTTGCCCGCTCTGGTGGGCGTGAAGTTCCGCAACTTTGCCTTTACCACAGTGCTGGGTATCATCCCCGGCGCGCTGGTCTTTACCTGGATCGGCGTGGGGTTGGGCGAGGTCTTCGATCGCGGTGAGAGCCCGGATCTCAGCCTCTTGTGGGAGCCGCAGATCATCGGGCCGATCCTGGGTCTGAGCGCGCTGGCCGTACTGCCGATATTCATCAAGGCCGTACGCGGCAAGAAGGAAAGCTGATCCCTTGACCAATTTGAAAACGGATATTCTGGTGATCGGTGCCGGGTCGGGCGGATTGTCGGTGGCCGCGGGCGCGGTGCAGATGGGCGCGGATGTGATCCTTCTCGAAGGGCACAGGATGGGCGGGGACTGCCTGAATTACGGCTGTGTCCCCTCAAAGGCCCTGATCGCAAGCGGCAAGGCCGCCCATGCGCAGGCCCATGCCGCAAAATACGGCGTGGCCTCCGTGACGCCCAAGGTGGACTACGCTGCCGCCAAGGATCATGTGCAAGACGTGATCGCGCAGATTGCGCCCACCGACAGCGTGGAGCGGTTCGAGGGGCTCGGCGTCAGGGTCATTCAGGAGTATGGCGAGTTCCTGTCACCCACCGAGGTGAAGGCCGGGGAGCACATCATCACCGCGCGGCGCATTGTCATCTCGACCGGGTCGTCGCCCTTCGTGCCGCCCATCCCGGGGCTGGACAGCGTGCCCTATGAGACCAACGAGACGCTCTTTGATCTGCGCGAGAAGCCCGGGCATCTGCTGATCGTGGGCGGCGGCCCGATCGGCATGGAAATGGCGCAGGCGCATGTGCGGCTGGGCAGCAAGGTGACGGTGATCGAAGGCATGAAGGCGCTGGGCAAGGATGATCCCGAGATGGCCGCCATCGTGTTGGACCGGATGCGCGAGGAAGGCATCGAGATCGCCGAGGATGCCATGGCCAGCGAGGTGCGCGGCAAGGCCGGTGCCATCGAGATCGAGGCCAAGGACGGACGTGTCTTCAAGGGCACGCATCTGCTGATGGCCGTGGGGCGCAAACCCAGTATCGACCGGTTGAACCTCGAGGCGGCGGGGATCGAGACCACCCGCGCGGGCATCAAGGTGGATGCCGGCATGAAGACCACCAACCGCAAGGTCTATGCCATTGGCGACGTGGCCGGCGGGCTGCAATTCACCCATATGGCGGGGTATCACGCGGGGATCATCATCCGCTCGGCCCTTTTTGGACTGCCCGCCAGGGCCAGGACGGATCACATTCCCTGGGCCACCTACTCGGACCCGGAGCTGGCGCAGGTGGGTCTGACGGAGGCACAGGCGCGCGAGGTGCATGGGGATACGCTGGAGGTGGCGCGGTTCGAGTATCTTCACAATGACAGGGCGATTGCCGAGCGCAGGACGACCGGCCTGATCAAGGTGATGGTCGTGAAGGGCAAACCGGTGGGGGCATCCATCGCAGGCCATCAGGCGGGCGAGTTGATCAATCTCTGGGCGCTGGTTCTCGCCAACGGGCTGAAGATGAAGCATGTGGCGGCCATGGTGGCACCCTATCCCACCATCGGCGAGATCAACAAACGTGCGGCAGGGGCCTATTTTTCGCCCAGACTGTTCGATAATCCTACGGTCAAGAAAGCAGTGGGTTTCGTGCAGCGCTGGCTGCCGTGACCGATACAGGGGGACGCGCGTGCTGAATTCTCTTTCCGGACGGTTCCTGATCCTGACGGCCATCTTCGTGATGCTGGCCGAGGTCCTGATCTTTGTGCCCTCGGTGGCGCGCTATCGCGAGGATTTCCTTCTGTCTCGGCTGGAGCGGGCGCAGATCGCCTCGCTGGCCCTGCTGGCCAATGACATGATCAGCGAGGATCTGGAGGAAGAGCTTCTGGAGAATGCGGGCGTATTCAATATCGTTCTGAGGCGTGACGAGGCGCGGCAGCTGATGCTGGACAGCCCCATGCCCGCGCCGATCACCCAGACGTTTGACATGCGCGATGTGCCCGCGACCGTGTTGATGCGCGATGCGATTGCCCGGATGCTGGACCCGGAGGCCGAGGTGATCCGGGTGATAGGCGAGCCGCTGCGGATGGGCGGGCTGTTGATCGAGGTCACGATGGAGACGAACGAGCTGCGCGCGGCGATGCTGGATTACGGGTTTCGTATCCTGATCCTGTCGCTGGTCATATCCATCTTCACCGCCGGGTTGCTGTTCATTGCGGTGCGGATCGTGCTGGTCCGGCCAATCAGGCGGGTGGTGGGCAGCATGAAGACCTATGCCCAGGCTCCAGAGGATGCGCGCGGCTTCATCATGCCGCGATCCGGGATCAGCGAACTGCGCGAGGCCGAAGAGACGCTGCAACTGATGCAGACGCAGCTGACCCATTCGCTCAAGCAGAAGGAGCGGCTGGCGCAGCTGGGCGGGGCCGTGGCGAAGGTGAGCCATGATCTGCGCAACATCCTGACCTCGGCGCAGCTTTTCACCGACCGGATCGAGAAGAGCGAAGACCCGATCGTGCGGCGGATGGCACCGAAACTGGTCAACTCGATCACCCGCGCGGTGCACCTCTGCGAGAGCACGCTGGCCTATGGCAAGGCCGAAGAGCCGTCGCCGACGTTGGGTATGTTCGAACTCCAGGACATTCTCGAGGACGTGCTGGCCAGCGAGCGTCTGGCGGTGGGTGACAGCGACCAGGTGAGTTTCTCCGAGGACGTGCCCACGGGCATGACGGTGCGCGCCGATGCCGAGCAGCTTTACCGCGTGATCGCCAACCTCGTGCGCAATGCCCGCCAGGCGATCCTGGCCAGCGGTGCGCCGGGCGAGATCAACGTGACCGGGAGCGAGACCGAGGCCGATTGGCTGATCGAGGTGCGTGACACCGGACCCGGCCTGCCCCCCAAGGCGCAGGAGCATATCTTCACGCCCTTTCAGGGCGGCGTGCGCAAGGGCGGCACCGGGCTGGGCCTGTCGATTTCCGCCGACCTCGTTCGCGGGCATGGCGGCACGCTGACCCTGGTAGAGACCGGAGAGGGCGGCACACGGTTCGTGATCGCCCTGCCCAAGGGGGGTCTGCTCTACTGATGTGCGAAGATCGGCTCTGGCCCGGCGATCCCCTCTTGCAAAGCCGGGCGCGGGGGGGTAGATGCCTCTCCTGACGGACCGATAGCTCAGCTGGATAGAGTACTTGACTACGAATCAAGGGGTCGGGGGTTCGAATCCTCCTCGGTCCGCCACCGTCCCCACCTAGAACGTCAGATGACTTTGACCTTTGCGTCGCGAAATTGACCCGGATTGCAGAAGATCGGGAAAGCTGCCTTCCGTGAGGGTCGTGGCGAAAGGCCCGGAAGAGCCCATTCGGTGAGTTTGATTTTCGTGCTGCGCGCGCTCGCAGCGCCAGAAATGCCGCAGAGGCAGAAAGTCCCACGCTGCCGCACAGCGAAGATATCGGCCAATCGTCGATGGTGCGGGGTAGTGGAGCAATCCGTCGTTCCCTGCCTTTGGAGCGATCACAAATTGGGTACCGGCTAGGAACGCTCCGTTTTTCCTGCCAGAACGATTTTCGCACGCCCAATTATCCATAACAAAATCAAGACGGCGGAGATCAACGCAAAGGCAAATACCAAACCGACGAATGAGCTCATATCGTCTGCGCTGTAGCCGTTCGGAGAGGCTATCACTAGATTAAAAAGCTTGAAGCCGATTGTTAACAAAGCGGCCAGCCAGAGCCATTTGAGGGTTTTCATTTTGTTTCCTTTTTGAATATGTATTCCAAATCGTTGTACATTTTCTTGAGCTTAGGGTCGGCATCCAGTTCCGCCTGAATCTGCTGCAACTCGTCCTCAGCTTCCTGAAGCAGTCGTTTGCGATCTTCTTCCATTCGCTGCTCCGCGCGCTCATTGAATTGCTTCATCTGAGCATTGAAGTTGTCCATGCCTGTTGTGAAACGATCGAGCCCGTTCTCCATCGAATCCTTGATGTCGGACATGCTGATTCTGGCCGTGCGTGTTTGAGCATCTCGATACGGGGCCATGGCTTCGGCTTCCTGCACGCGAGTGGCACGGGCACGCTCCTGAGCTTTCCGTGTCAACCAGGCCGAGCGCGCTTTGCGAACCTGTTTGATGGCCTCGTCGGGTTTGTAGAGCGTGATTTTTGCGGGAATGCGCAGGATTTCATACCCTTTGGCGGCAAGCGCTCGGTCACGTTCAGCATCACGTGCGATTGCCTCTGGGGAGGAATGCCAGCGCGCCCCATCAACCTCGACGATCAGCCCGCCATCAATCAGGAAGTCGAGACGATAATTCGTCACCGGCACCTGCATCTGCAAAGTCAGGCCGCCTCCGGTGAGACGGCCCTTATCAGGTATCAGACCAAAGGCCGAGACCAGCGCGTCTAGAAAGGCGATTTCGGCGGGGGACTCGCAGTGATGTTGGAAAAATCGAAGCCAGTCGTCGTCCTCGGCGGTCAGCGTCTCCAGTTTGTTTGATGGCCCCGGTGCATCCTCATCCTTCGGCCTGATCCACGCTGTGACACCCCAAATGACGACGAGCTGCAAAAGGACAAGGGGCGATGCGAACACGAAGGCAAAGGTGAAAGCGGTCCACCCGAATGCGACCCAGAAGAGCCAATCGGGCTTGTTGAACGCGGTTCCAAGAACCCGTGCCCCGATCAGAGACACGGCGATCATCGCCTGAAAACCGATTACTGCAAGTGAAAGCACAGATAACCCTCCAAACGACCCCTTCAGATCTTGTTCTACTAACATCGGCTTTGCGGCCTTTGTAGGGAATTCAGCAACTTATGATTTCGGAGATTGGGGTTTTGCGCATTGTCGCACCATTTTTCCACGCTCAAACCTCTAGGAGAAACGCCGGATCGAACCCGATTTTCTCACCTGCATAGCTGCGTTAGCAAGAAGCGGTTTGGTGCCGCTCCCTTCTGGTTCCGGTAGCGCGCAGCGAAATGGCGGAATGGATTTGGCATCTCAAGACAGAGTTCAATAGCAGCTTCGGTGACATGCGCTGCATCGCAACGAAAGGCGTGCCGCGATTGCGAAAGGATGCTGCGTTAGCAATAGCCGCGGATGTGCAAGGCGGGTTTATCCCGCGCTGCCGACCTTGACCGTTGCCAAACCGAAAGACCGGATTGGGGCAGAAATCCTTGAGGTTTGGACCGGGATTGCCTGATGCTTCTCATTCCAGGGATTGAGAAACCCAGCGCCATCGAGCCAAGGGGGTGCGACGTTTCACACATCCAGAGATGACAAACCTGTAGGACATGTGCCGACGATCGGACCCGGCAGGGTGTTGGGACATCAGGGTGCTGCGCGGGGTGTTGCGCATAGCGCGGATCAGGTCGATTGACAGCCGGGGGTCGTGTCGCGATGTTGAGGCAAATTGGTACCGTGCCCGGGGATTTGAGTGATGACCGAAACTGCACCGACGGGATGGCCCGAGCGCGAAGCCCGGGGCACCTGCAAACCGATCCGGCGTCTGGCACGATGATCCATCCCGACGCCTTTGTGCACGAGAGCGCCTATGTGGACGAGCCCGCCGACATCGGTGCGGGCACGAAGATATGGCATTTCGTGCATGTGCTTGCGCGCACGCGGATCGGTGAGAACTGCATCCTGGGGCAGAATGTCATGGCCGGGCCGGACGTGGTGATCGGTGACGGCTGCAAGGTGCAGAACAACGTGGCGCTCTACCGGGGGGTCACCCTGGAGCGGGGCGTGTTCTGTGGCCCGTCCTGCGTTTTCACCAATGTTCTCACGCCGCGCGCGTTAATGTCGGGCGCCAGGACGAGTATGTCTCTACCCATGTCGGGCAGGGTGCGACGATCGGAGCCAATGCCACGATCGTATGTGGCAACAGGCTGGGTGCGTGGTGCATGGTCGCGGCGGGTGCAGTCGTGACAAGAGACGTACGGCCCCATGCCCTGGTCGCGGGGGTTCCGGCCCGGCAGATCGGCTGGGTCAGCGCCGCGGGAGAGGTTCTGGGCGATGATCTTGTCTGCCCGCGCACAGGGGTGCGATACGTGCAAACAGAGGCCAACCTCGCAGTTATGGAAGACACCTGATGGAATTCATTGATCTCGGGGCACAGCAGGCCCGTTTGCGCGCCCGGATCGACGCCCGGATCGCTGCGGTTCTCGATCACGGCGCTTATATCATGGGTCCGGAAGTTCGGGAGCTTGAGACGCAGCTGGCCGCGTTCTGCGGTGCAAGGCATTGCGTGTCCTGCGCCAACGGGACCGATGCGCTGCAACTGGTGCTGATGGCGCTGGGCCTGAGGACGGGCGATGCGGTTTTCGTGCCGTCCTTCACCTTTGCCGCGACCGCCGAGGTGGTGCCCTGCATGGGCGCGACGCCGGTCTTTGTGGACATCGATCCCGCAACCTACAACATGGACCCCGAGAGCCTGCGGCGTGCCATAGCCCATGCGCGCGAGATCGGGTTGAGACCGGCGGCGGTGATCCCGGTCGATCTTTTCGGGCTTCCCGCGGATTACCCGGCGATCGAGGCCATTGCCCAGGCCGAGGGCCTGGTCCTGATCGGGGACAGCGCGCAGGGGTTCGGCGGGCAGATCAACGGCCGCATGACCGGCACGTTCGGGCGCGCCACGACCACGTCGTTCTTTCCGGCCAAGCCGCTGGGATGCTATGGGGACGGGGGCGCGATTTTCACCGATGACAAGGACCTGGCCGCGTTGCTGGACAGTCTTCGGGTGCATGGCAAGGGCACTGAAAAATACGACAATGTGCGTATTGGCATGAACTCGCGGCTGGACACGCTTCAGGCCGCTATCCTGCTGGAAAAACTCTCTGTCTATGCCGACGAGATCGACGCCCGTCAGGCGGTCGCGCAGCGCTACAGCCGGGCCCTGCACAACCGGTTCGCAACGCCTGCCATTCCGGACGGCATGTCGTCGGTCTGGGCCCAATATACACTGCGCGCCGCGGACAGCACCGAGCGGGATCGCATCATGGCGGTGTTGAAGGCGCAGGGCATTCCCACCGCCATCTACTATCCGCGGCCGCTGCACACGCAGACGGGCTATGCATCCTATCCCACCGATCCGCGCGGACTGCCGGCCTCCGAGGCGGCGGCGGCCTGTGTGTTCTCGCTGCCGATGCATCCTTACCTGGACGCCTCTGATCAACAGCGGATCATCGACGCACTGGACGCGGCGGTGGCCGAGATATCCGGTGCCTGATGGCCGATGTCTTCGATGAAATATGGCAGCGCCGCATAGACCCGGTCCTGACCGCCGAGACCTGGACCGGGGGACAGGCCTATAATGCGGCCCAGTATCTCGAAGCGCCTTTGGAATACGCGTATGGCGCGTCCGGCCCGGATGCCCTTCAGGCGTCGTTTCGTGCGTATTTCCAGGCGTTCTCGGAGACCGGATACGAGGCCGATACAGGGTGGTTGTCGCGCGGGCAGCACGGGCTGCTGGTGTCGCGGTTCGTGCGGCTGGAAGAAGATCGGGCCGGCGGGTCCACGGCGCTGACCGAGACGCTGACGGATCAACTGAGTGCCGAGGCCGCGTTCGAATGGTCCGATCAGACCGAGCTGGATTGGACCTCCGACCCGTCGATTGGCCGCGCGGCGTCGATCGCATACAAGCTGGCGACCGGGGCGTTGCCTGTGTCGGATGGTGATCTGCACCTTCTTGCGCTGATGAACGATCTGGCTGCGATCCGTGCCAGCCGTGGCGAAGCCATCCCGCAAAACCTGCTGGATGCCGTATCCCTGACCGAGGATGTGCTTTCGGCCTACGGATCCTTTGACGCCTCCGGCGGTTGGCAATTCGAACCGGGGGCATGGAACGGGCACGCGTCGTCGCAGGAGGCCGACTGGACCGGAGAGGGCCCGATCCCGGTTGCGCCGCTGCCGGCGGATTTGGGCTGGGACGTGTCCCATGCCGCGCGGTTTCCCGCCTGGATCGACAGTTTCGAGCGGGGATTTGCCGCGACAAGCCGGGACGTCGCCGACATCGGCGCCATCCGGGACGGGTTGACCACGCGGATGCTCGACCGGGTGCTCTTGGCTGACCCGATGGGCAGCGGCGCCTGGCTGACCACGAATTTCCTGGACGGGTCCAATGGCGTCTACCGGTTGGGATACCAGAGCTTTTCCAGCGGCGACGGCTATGCTCCCTTTGGTCTTTCGGGCACGTATCTCATGGGGCAGTGGGCGTCGCTCGACGATGCGGGCATCACGGCCACCTATGCGGACCTCCTGAACCTGGGCGGGTTCACGCCCGACCTGCTGGAGTCTTTCAACGAGCCGGTGCGGCGCACGGATGAAACCGGAATTTTCGACTGGCGCGACCTGATCGAGTCGGGAGATGTGCGGCTGTGGCTGGCCCTGGCGGCGGACCAGACGGCGGTGCCAGAGATGGTGTCGGTGCCGGACATCGGCGATTTTTTCGAGATCGCCGCAGGCGGGGTTCTGAGCGGTGCGGCGCTGTTTGCCGGTCTGGAGGCGGCACCCTCGGATGGTCTGGAGATCATCGACATCGGGGCCGGTATCGCCGCCGGGGGCCTGACGCTGGGCGGCACCTCGCTGGCCTCGGACGAGGTCCATGCGATTAGCGTGGCCGACCTGGCCGATCTGAGCTATCGCGCGGGTGGCACGGGGCAGGGTGATCGGCTCTACTGGCGTCTTGATGCGGGTGCTGACGGGCTGGACTGGACGCCCTGGGCGAGCTTCGACATCATGCGCCAGAACGTGCCGGGCAGCGTGACATTCGGAACCATTGAGGGCGAGGAGGGTGATCGTGTCACCCTGGGGGACGTGGCGACCTTTTCCGACCCGGATGGCGATGCGGCGATGTTCTATCACCTCTGGTATGATGCCGCCGGAGACATGGCGGGGTTCGAATATGCGGGCGTTGGGTTACAGGCGGAAATCAATGTGACCGTGACCGCGGCCCAGTTCGCGGAGACCGAACTGGTCCTGATGGAAGGTGTTTCATACTATCTTCGGGCCAATGACGGCGGCGACTGGTCCGACTGGCAGCGCCTGCCGGTCGTCGTGGGAAACGTGGCCCCGCAATGGAATGTTCCCGACCAATCGCAGGTGAACGGTCTGTGGCTGGCCTTCGACCCGCGGGATTTCGCCACCGACGCCAATGGCGACGCGCTGGTGTCGGTCGAGCTTTGGGATGACGAAGGGGCCAATTCCTGGTGGGCCGACGGCGGCTTGGTCGATGCCTCGCTGGGATATGTCACGCAGAACCTGGATGACATCTGGTTGCGTGCGGACGCGACCGCATCGGATCAGACGCTATGGGTGCGTGGCAGCGACGGTTCGGCGTTGAGCAGTTGGGACAGGTTCGAGTTTCAAACCATCGGCAATGCCGCCATGGTGCCGGACGTTGCGGACCAGTCGATCGTCACTGGCGGCTGGCGGCGCCTGAGCGACGTTCTGGGCTATTCCGATGCTGATGGCGACACGTTGGGCGGCATCGAACTGTGGGACGACGAGGGCGCGGCGAACTGGTGGGCCGATGGCGGCATGGTCGATGCCAGCCGGGGATACCGGACCAACGACCTCTCGGATGTATGGTTTCAGGGTGACGACGCGGGCGGTGTGCAGACGCTATGGGTGCGCGGTCATGACGGCAGGCAATGGGGGGTGTGGGACGCTTTCGAGTTGTCGAGCATCGCGAACGCCCGGCCCATGGTGAGCGTGGCGGACCAGGACATGGAAGCGGGCGAGACCCGCGCGTTGCCGGATGTGATCACCTATCTTGACGCGGATGGCGACCCGGCCGTGCAGTACCAGATATGGGATGACGAGGGGGCGGACAATTGGCTTGTCGATGGGGTTGCCGTTGAAGTACCTACCGGGCTGATCGTGCCGGTGGATGCCGACATTTCCTTCACCAGCCGCGATGGTGCTGCGGAAGGCACTTTGTGGGTCCGCGCATATGATGGCCAACAATGGGGGCAGTGGGATGCATTCGAGTTGCTGTAGGCGCGCAGGGCGTCGGTCGGTGCGGAGGGTTCTGTAGTGGCGCTTCCCCTATGGTTCACGACGCTGCTGCGCTCGGGTTTGCGGAAGGTGCGGCGGGTGCGCAACGCGGCCCGCATGTGGCGAAGGCGTATCGCCGATCGCGACGCGGACAAACCTGTGGTCATCGTTTTGTCGCTGGATCGGCTGGGAGCGTCGCACGAAGTGGCACGGCAGGCCTTGCTCAAGGGCTTCCGGGTACATGTCTTTTCACCGACCTTCCCGGTTCTCGACGCCGCTCATGCCCACGGCTGGTCGCGCATTGATTCGCGGACGGATTTCGACGCGGCGCTGACCATCGCACGCAAGCTCAAGCCTGTGGCGATCCTGCTGGAGTCCAAGAACCTCCTGCTGCCGATGCAGAACCACCTGGCCAATGCTCTGGGTCTGCGCAGCATCGGCGACAAGGCCGTCGAGACCTCGAACTCCAAGATCGCGCTGCGCCGGTCGCTGGATGCAGAAAACGTGCCGAGCGTGCCCTGGGTGCCGCTCGAGGATTTCACGCCCCAGAGCGACTTTCGCTTTCCCGGCGTGATCAAGCCCGACCTCGGCACGTCCTCCAAGGGCGTGCGCTTTGTCGCGGGGCCCGACGATCTGACCAAGGATGGCGGCGCGTGGGCCGACCGCGCTCTCAAGGATCCCAGCGTCGGCGACCGGATGCTGCTGGAGGGGTTCGTGAAAGGAAGGCAATTCGACCTCGAGGGGGTGGCGATCGACGGCGAGTACCGGCTTTTGTGCATTGTAGAGGAGTTCTACGAGGCCTCTCCGCCTTACTTTCCGCCCTCGTGGTTCCACTTCAACCCGCCAATCCCGGACACCGACCGCGAGTCGCTGTGGTCCATGACCCAATCGGCGCTCAAGGCGCTAGGCGTGCAGAATGGCGGCTGGCATCTGGAGCAGAGACTGGACGCGACCGGCACCTCCCGGGCTGTCGATTACGCCAACCGGATGGGATACAACCATCTGATCAGCGCGGCTTCGGGAGTGAGTTTCGCAGGCACCTATGTCGACCTGATGACCGGACGGCGCACAACGCCGGAAGCGCTCGCGCCGCGCTCGCTTCTGCAAATCTTCGCCTTTGACGACGACACGCTGAAACGGATGCGTCAATTCGCGATGGACCACCCCGAGAATATTCATTCGAAGAGCTTTTACTCCTACGATTTCGCATATCACCTGTATCTCGGCTACCTCGTCGTGACCTTCGGGAGTTTCGAAGAGCAGCACCGTCTGCTTGCGGAGTACGGGCTGGAACCCAAGGAGTTTGCGTCCTTCTACCCCGAGTCCATGCCCAAGAGCGTGGCCGTCTGAGCATGAAACGCCTTTTGCCCGCGCGCCTGTGGAGCGGTCTGGGGACCGCGCGGTTCCGGGCCAATTTCCGCGTGGTCGCGCTGGCGAATATCGGCTCGCAGGCGCTGTTGCTTTTGGCGTCTCCGATCCTGTCGCGTCTCTTCGAGCCTGCGGATTTCGGCGTTCTTGCGCTTTATGTCAGCGTCACGTCGCTCGTGGTCTCGATGGCCACGTTGCGCTTTGACTGGCTGATGCCCAACGCGCGCAGCGACCGCAGTGCCGCTGCGCTCTTCGTGGCCGGCGGCGCGGTGTTGGGATGTGTGACGCTCGCGGTCGGGGTCGTGGTGCTGGTCGCGGGCGAAACGGTGCTGCCCGAGCGCTATGCGGTTCTGCAGAGCTTTGCTCCGCTTATTCCGCTGGGCATCCTCGGGCTGGGTCTGCACCAGCTCTATCAGGGTTGGTATGTGCGCCGGTCGGACCTCTTGCCGGTGAGCAAGACCAAGATCGTGCAGAGCGTCGGCAATATCGCGATCTCGATTACGCTGGGGCTGCTTGCCTTCGGCGCGCTGGGGTTGCTCTTTGCCACGCTGGTGGCAAGCTGGCTGGGCATTTCGATGCTTGTGCGCGGCGCGCCGGACCTGGGGCGTCACCTGCGCGGTCTGCGCCGCCGTCAGATCGTGGCGGTCGCCCGGCGGTTCGCCCGGCAGGCGGTGCTGTCGACTGCGGTATCCGGCCTCAATGTAGCCTCGAGCCAGGCGATCATTCTCTTGCTGGCGCTGGTCTATGCGCCCGCGCAGGTGGGCCTTGTGGCCTTTGCCCATCGCCTCATGGCAGCCCCCGTGACCATCGTGGCGCAGGCGCTATCGCAGAGCTTCTGGGCACATACGTCGGACCTGGTGCAGGCCCGCGATTACCGCGGGTTGCGCCGCGATTATCTGAAGGTGACATACCTGCTTCTCGGGCTGGCCGCAGCGCTGGGACTGGTTGCATTGGCCGCGCAGCCGCTGATCGTGCCGGTGTTTGGTCCGGACTGGACCGAGCTGGGCGCGATCGTGCTCGCGTTGATGCCGCTTATCTGGGGAGCCGCGGTGGTGTCGCCGACCAATCACCTGGTGGTGCTGAACCGGCAGGGTCTTCAGCTATATGCCGACATCCTGCGTCTTGCTCTCGTCGGCTCGGCCATCGTCGCCGCGGCGTTTTTCGACTGGGACTTTGTCTGGGCGGTTCTGGCGGTGGCCTGCAGCTCGCTTCTGGGGCATATGGTGCTGTTTTTCGCGCAGTTCAATCTGCATGGCAGGCTTATCGTGGATGCGGACGGAGCCGGGAGATGAGCCGTCCATATCCCGGCCCCAGCCCCACTGCCACGGCTTGGTTGCAGGACCTCATGAGTGCCCGCCTGGGCGTGGCGGTGACGCTCGAAACCGGAGCCGAGGCCTGGGTAATGCGCCTCGCGGGCGCTGAAGGGGACATACGGTTTCCCCGGCAGCTGGCGGGTCTGGGCCAGGGCCAGGCCCCGGAGACATGTCATCGTATCGCTGTCACCGAGCCGGGCCTTCCCTTTGACTCACTTGTGGCCCCCGGGCTCGATACGTCGTCCGACCAACTGATTGCGCATGACGGCGCGACGCTGCACGTCGCCTATGACCTTCCCGGTCTCATACTCTGGGTGCTGACCCGGTGCGAAGAGATCGGTCGTGAGGAGGTTCTGGACAGGTTCGGCCGCTTTCCGGCGAGCGCGTCTCATGCCATGCGGTTCGACTATCTTGACCGGCCGGTGGTGGATGAATGGCTGCTCACGCTGAGCCATGTCCTGCGCAAGGTCTGGCCAGCCCTTCGCGTGCCGCCGCATGTTCCCAAAACCGAGCCCTCCCACGATGTGGACAGGCCGTCTCGGTATGGTTTCACCGACGCCAAAACGCTTGTCCGGCGCATGGCAGGCGACCTGCGTCGGGGGCTCGGCTCTAGTACGGTTCTGCGCGCGCCATGGATGCGGCGGCAAGCAGAACGCAGCCTGCCGCCGGGCGATCCGGCCAACAACTTTGACTGGATCATGGATCAGTCCGAGCAGTTGGGACTGCGGAGCACGTTCTACTTCATCACCCACCCGCATCCGCATCCCGAGGACCCGCGCTATCCGTTTGACAGCCCCGCGATCCGGGATCTGATGCAGCGCATCGACGCGCGCGGCCACGCCATCGGGCTGCACCCAAGCCTGGGCAGTTTTCACGCGCCCGAGCGGATTGCCGCCGAGGCCGAACGTCTGCGGCAGATGCAGGACCGGCTGGGCCTGCGTCAAGACCCCGCTGGTGCGCGTATGCATTACCTGCAATGGCGGGCCGAAACGACGCCGATGGCTCTGGCGGCAGCGGGGCTTGCCCATGATGCCACTCTTGGTTTTGCCGACAGGCCGGGGTTTCGCGCCGGGACCGCACATCCCTATCCGTGGTACGACCTGGCCAGTGACAGCCGACCGGACTTGATCATGCGGCCGCTCGTGGTGATGGATCAATGCCTGATTTCACCCCACCACCTTGGACTCTCACCCCAAGATGCGCTAGAGGCGGGCCAAGCGCTCGCGGCCTCGGCGCACGGGGTTGGCGGGACGTTCACACTATTGTGGCACAACGACATGTTCAGCACTCAAAATTTGCGTGATCTCTATGTCGGTTTGCTTGGCAAAGGAATGACGGACAGACAGCCGGAGATCGGCCCGGGGTCGCAATGGTAGATGTTCCGTCCCCCTCTTCCGCCGCTGATCGTGGCGCGGGCGGGCTTTCGGCCAATGTGCCACTGTCGCGCATTTTGGTCGATCTGCCGCTTTCCCTGATTTTCTTCAGCAGCCTCGCGGTGAGCTTTCGCTACCTGTCCTTCTATTTCGGCTATCAGCGTTTCGAGTTTTTGCCCGATCCGATGCGCATGCCGGTGACGGCTTTTCTGATTTTGGTGACGGCGGTGATGATGCCGGGGCAAAAGACGGTGCACGGATTTGCGATGTCCCTTCTTGTCTACGGGCTCTGGTTGCCGGTGCTGGTCTGGTACACGTTCGGTGCCGGCGCGCCCATACAGGTGGTGATCACGGCGATGGTGATCGTGGTCTTGCGCGTGTTCAGTTTCATCGTGATCCCGCGCCCGATCTTCAGGCCAGTTTCCGCTGGATGGATCGTTTCCGTGACAATCGCCTTTGCGTTGGTGCTGGCGTTCTGGGCGCTGGCGGCCAACGGCATCTCTGCTGTCAATTTCCGGATATTCCAAGTGTATGAATTCCGGCGCGAGGCGGCCGAAGGTTTGCCGCGCATCTTTCAGTATCTCTGGCCTCAGGTGGCGAATGCCATGATCCCGCTGGCCCTGGCGCTCTGCCTTGCGCAGGGACGAAAGCTGGGATTCATTGTCCTGTGCACGATGTCAGTTGTGCTGTTCGCCGTGGTCCATCACAAAGGCGTGCTCTTCACGCCCTTCTTTGCGGCTATCGTGTATTTTCTCTTCAGTAGGCGGGACGACCTTCTGCTCTTCAAGCTTGCCTTGGCTGGCGCTGCGGCAATCGGAGCGGTTGAGGCGGTAACCCTGGAACTGATGCAGAGCAACGATGTTGGCCTGTTCAACGCGATGATAAGCCGTCGGGTATTTCTTGTTCCTGCACAACTGGACGGGCTGTATCTCGAATACTTTTCGCAGAACGCCAAATTCGCATGGGCGACGTCACGGATCACCTTCGGCCTGCTTGAGAACCCTTACACGACAGTGGCTCCGTTCATCATCGGAGAAACCTATTTCGGAAGCGCGCAGACATCGTCTAATACCGGGATGATCGGGGCGGGTTTCGCCAATGCAGGGCTTCTGGGGGTCTTCATCTATGCGGTAATCATTGGGCTGGCGCTTTGCTTGCTCGAGTCGCATGGGCGGGCGGTCGGCCACGCCATTGTCGTCACTGCAAGCATCCTGATTATCCACAACGCCCTTACGGCGACAGATACGGTTACCCTGATGCTTACCGGAGGATTTGGCAGTTTGTTGCTATTGTTCAGTATTTTAAAAAGACAGGGATAACGCGCAATGCGCAGGAAAATCGCACAGATTTCAACAGTGCACATCCGCACGGACACCCGAATTGCCGTCAAGATCTGCCAATCGCTGGCCCAAGGGCTGGACGCCGACGTTGCGCTGTTTGTGCAGGACGGCCTCGGCAGCAAGGCGGCTGAGGCCGCGTGCGGTGTCAGCATCATCGACACCGGCCCCAAGGCGCGCGGGCGCCTGGCGCGGGCCTTTTCCGGGGCCTGGCGGATGTACCGCGCGGTGAGGCGCTGGCGGCCTGATGTGGTGCAGTTTCACGACCCCGAATTGATCTGGATCGGGCTTTTGCTAAGGCTGTCGGGGATCAAGGTCATTTATGATGTCCACGAGGATGTGCCACGCCAGATCCTTGCCAAGTTCTACCTGAGCCGCCCCAAGGCGCGCGTCATCTCGGTCGTTGCCAGCGTTGTCGAGGCGATCGCCGCGCGGTTTGTGAGCAGAATAGTCGCCGCCACGCCTGTCATCGCCGCGCGGTTTCCGGCGCACAAGACGATCACGGTCTGCAACTATCCCAAGCTGTCCGAATTTCCATCCGCCATCGATACCGATCCTGCGAAACGGTCGCCGCATATCGCCTATGTCGGAGGCATCAGCGAGATCCGCGGCGGTGCCGAGATGATCGACGCTCTGGCCAAATGCAAACATCCCGACGTCCGGCTGATCTTTGCCGGGAGCTTTGCGCCCGAAAGCTACGGCGACGTGTTGCGCGCGCGGCCGGGATGGGACCGTGTGCAGTTCGAAGGCTGGGCGGATCGGGGCGACGTAGCACGTATCCTGTCCTCGGTGCGGTGCGGGATAGTGATGTTCCAGCCAACGCCCAACAATTGCTACGGCCGTCCCACGAAGATGTTCGAATACATGGCCTCGGGCCTGCCGGTGATCGCATCCGACTTCCCTGTCTGGCGAGAGATCGTCGAGGGCGCGGGCTGTGGCCTGCTGGTCGATCCGCAGGACCCGGCGGCGATTGCCGAAGCGATGGACTGGATCCTCGCCCATCCGGACGAGGCGGCGTCCATGGGCGAACGCGGCCGCCGGGCTGTTGAGGAAATATACAGCTGGTCCAACGAGGCGCAAAAGCTCCTGGACCTGTACAGGGATGTCCTGGGCGTCCCGGTGAGGGAACACGGACCGGCAGAAGGGCAACTGACATGACGCATATTCTCACCTGTGTCGGCGCGCGACCTCAATTCATCAAGGCCGCGCCTGTGGGCACGGCCCTGGCTGCCCGCGAGGGCGTGCGCCACACGCTGCTGCACACAGGGCAGCACTATGACGCCAACATGTCGGATGTCTTCTTCGAGGAACTGGGCATTGCGGCACCTGATCATCACCTGGGGATCGGCGGGGGCCCGCATGGGGCGATGACCGGTCGGCAACTCGAGGCGATCGAGGCTGTTCTGGAGCAAGACCGGCCTGATGTGCTGCTGGTCTATGGCGACACCAACTCGACCCTGGCCGGGGCTTTGGCTGCGGCCAAGATGGGCATTCCGGTGGCGCATGTCGAAGCCGGTTTGCGTTCGCACAACCGCGCGATGCCCGAAGAGATCAACCGCGTTCTGACCGACCATGTCAGCACCTGGTGTTTTGCACCCACGCAGGACGCGGTACGGCATCTTGCCGCGGAAGGGATCAAGGAGGCGTCTGTTCATCTGGTCGGGGACGTGATGTACGATGCCGCACTGACCTTCGGGCCGCGCGCGCGCGCAACCTCGTCGATCCTCGCGGATCTGGGTCTTGAGGGACACGACTTCGTGCTGGCGACCTTGCACCGGCAGGAAAATACCGACGATCCGGAGCGGCTGAGCGCGGCTTTTGCCTTTTTGCGGGACCTGGCATCAGAGGGTCCGGTCATTCTGCCATTGCATCCGCGGACCCGGGCTCGGCTGGAGGCGATGGGCGGTGTCGAGCGCTACAGCAAGGGGCTGACGCTGACCGAACCGATGGGGTATTTCGATATCACGGCTCTGCTGTCGGCCGCGAGACTTCTGGTCAGTGACAGCGGCGGTATGCAGAAAGAGGCTTATTTCCACGGCCGCCCCGTGGCCATCCTGAGAACCGAAACCGAATGGGTAGAGCTGATCGAGATGGGCTGGGCCTGCCTGCTTCCGCCTGCGCCACTGGCCGAAATGCGCCGCGGCCTCGCCGCGCTGGAAGGCGGCGAACGGGATCATGTTTCGGCGCCCTTCGGTTCGGGCAACGCCGCAGACCGCATTGTCGAGATCATCCTGGGAAGGGCCGCATGAGCCGCGTCTGGATCCTGCACCAATATGCCACGACCCCCGAGACCGGCACAGGCCTGCGGCATCACACCTTTGCCCGAATGCTGGCCGGTATGGGCCATGAGGTGCACATGGTGGTGGCCAGCTGGCACCACTACCTGCGTGAGCCCGATCGCGCGCTTCCGGCCCGCGAGGAGCGCGATGGCTATACGTTGATCCGCCTGCCCGTGCCACGTTATTCGCGTTCGCAGGATCCGCGACGCATCCTCAACTGGATTTCGTTTGCGCGCAAACTGCGCCGGTTGCCGGACATGATATCCGAACCGCCCGACGCGATATTTTGTGCCTCGCCGTCATTGCTGGCCTTTACCGGGGCCGAGTGGCTGGCCAAAAAGACCGGTGCGCGGCTGATCTTCGAGGTGCGCGACATCTGGCCGCTGACCTTGCAGGAGCTTGCGGGCTTCAGCGACTACAACCCGCTGATCGCCTGGATGCAGCGGGTCGAGGATCGCGCCTACCGCGTGTCGGACGCGGTCATTTCCAACCTGCCGAACGCGGTCGAGCACATGGTGTCGCGGGGCATGGACCGGGACAAGTTCACTTGGATCCCGAACGGGTTCATCCGCGAAGCCTTTGAGGACGTGCAACCTGTGCCACGGGCGCAGGCCGGGCTGCCCGAGGACAAGTTCGTGATCGGCTATGCCGGCACCATGGGCCTTGCCAATGACCTGGGCAATTTCGTGGCCGCCGCCGACCTGCTGCGCGAGCGGACGGATATCGCGCTGGTCCTCATCGGTCGGGGCGCTTCCCGCGATGCGCTGGCGCAGGACATCAAGTCACGGGGACTGACCAATATCCGCATATTGCCGCCGATCTCCAAGGATGATGTGCCCGCCATGCTGGCGGCGTTTGACGCCTGTCATATCGGACTGATGCGCGCCCCGCTGTTCCGCTTTGGCGTCTCGCCCAACAAGCTGTTTGAATATTTCATGGCTGCCAAGCCGATCACCTATGCCATCGATTCCGGTGATTACAAGCCGGTCGAGGCGGCGGGGGCCGGCATTCAGGTTCCCCCAAGCGAGCCCGAGCCGCTGGCCCGGGCCATCGAGACGCTGGCCGATATGACGCCCCAGGAGCGGGCCGAGATGGGCGCGAGAGGCCGGGCCTATGCGCTGGAACGCCACGAATACGGCTATCTGACGCGAAGGCTCGAGCGCCTGCTTTTTCCGAAGGACGACGCATGACGGGCGGGTGTGGACGATCCGGCCGGCAGCTTCGGCCTGAGCAAGCCCTGCCGGTCAAGCCCCGTTCCGTTTGCCCGGTGTCGCGCGCGCGTCCAATCTGAGGAGAGTTCCCCATGTCAGACAAGATCGCCCATGTTCTGCGTGCATTGCGGCAGCGGGGTCTGCGGTTCTTCTGGGATTACTTCCGCGAGTCGATCTGGTTTGATCTGCGCAATGGCACCTCGACGTTCGCGCGGGTGCCCAAGACCGAGCAGACCATTGACAGCTCGCAGGACGAGGAAGACAACGGGTTGCTCTACGTGGCATCCTTCACATCCGTGACGCAGAACACCGTCCGCGAAGCGTACGCGCTGCTTGGCCCGGACCGGGGGCCGCGCGCGCAGTTTGTCGATCTGGGCTGTGGCAAGGGCAAGGCACTGCTGGTTTACGCGCAATCCTTCGGCGAAGATGCCGCTCACAGGGCCATCGGGATCGAGTATGATCCGGTGCTTGCCGACCTTGGGCGCGCCAATGTCGGCAAGCTGAGTTTTGCGAAGGATCGGGTGGAGATCGTGACGGACAGCGCGGCCAACCTGAGGCACTATGTCGGCAGTGATGTGGCGATCATCTATCTCTACAATTCGTTCCAGGGTGACACGCTGGACAGCACGCTGGATGCCCTCAAGGGGCTGCCGCATGTGCTGATCTACGTGGACCCGGTCGAGCGGTGGAAACTGCCAGAGCGTGGATATCGCATCGCCGCCGAAAATGCGGGGCGCTACAATGCGGATACATGGCTGGTGGCCGCGTCTCCCGATTTGGATGGATGAAAGGGATCAATGGCACAACCCTCGACCATGAACACAGAGGATAACCGCGCGCCCGGGTTTGACGATGCGGTCATCGGATCGAGCCCGATGATGGTCATGCACGCCATCCGACTGGCGCGGGCCGGTCGGCGCGTTTGCCTGCTGGAGCGGACCGATGACCTCGGCGGAAACTGGCAACTGGCGACCCTGGACAGCGGGGACCAGGTCGAGATCGCCTGTCACCTGATCGAGGTTTTTCCCGGGATCTACGATCTTCTGGAAGACTTTTCGGGCGTGCCCTTCGTGGA
>Ga0316205_10000798_pt1 | contig 48449 bp, 43 predicted proteins | sample 3monthpyrite_MG_FD_204941 | JGI IMG/M metagenome (GOLD analysis project Ga0316205, IMG submission 204941) | Microbial mat bacterial communities from mineral coupon in-situ incubated in ocean water Damariscotta River, Maine, United States -... | ecosystem: Environmental > Aquatic > Marine >...
CTAACTTCTTGTCGAACTTGCTTGCTGGTTTAGCCGCGTACTCCTTCTTTCCTAAAAAACCCGCCATCAAGTACAATCCAGTCCATTCGAATCAATTGAGCATGATTTAATAATCGAACTCAGGTTACCTAGGATATTAATAATCTGCCTAGCATTTGTTTTCAGTGAGAATGCAATTTTTAGGTCAGGGTGAAATTTTAAATTATAGGTAGATAATTTTGGTAGCATATATTCTTCCAATGAAGATTTAACTAAATTTATATATGCTTGGCGTTTCCGTTTATTCGGATTTGAGTAGTCCATCGAAAATGGAATAGAATCAATGACCAAAAACCCATCATTTGCAAGCATAGATAAAGCTATACTACTTCCTTTGCTTTTATATATCGGCTCTCTATAAAACGCTTTGCATAAAGCACTCATCAAAGATCTTGGTTTGCTTGATGGGTCTAATACATATTCAGGTTTACCTGTTTCCTTCCATGGGGGTGCCTCAGCAATAAGAAGATATTCAACAGTTCTATATGGTATTTTTTCGACATATTCTTCCCAAATACCCTCGGTGTAAGAATGAATATAATTAAGGCGATCTAGAATTCGATTAATGTGTTCTTCACCATATAAAGAAACAAGATTTTCAAAAGACTTTGTGTATTTAGATTCAATCATGATCAAACGGGTTTTGTGATATAATCTACAAAAGCTTCACCTACTTCAGATAAGTACCAATACTTACCAGTTTCATAAGGAATATCATTTTGAATCTTACCCTTACCATAGAGAACTATATTTTTTGTGATTAAATCTTGGGAAAGTGTGATTAAGAAGAGTTTTGGAATCTCCGGAAAGTAGTCCTTTAATGCATAATACAAATCAGAGTGCTCCGAATAATTAGCAATACTTGGGTTTTCTTTAACAGCTTTAATTATTCGAATTTGATCTACACTGAATTCCCTTACCCAGTTCATCATTAATGTTGTTAAATCAAAGTCCTGTTTACTTGGTAAAGAACTATTTAAGATGATATTTCTAAATGCATCAATTTTCTCTTGTTCATACTCTTCTAGTGCTAGTTTAACACAACGGATAAAAATTGAGATAAATCGGTCACTTTCAGTATCTGTTTCTAATTCTGATTTTAGAAGGACCTCAAGCTCATCATTAAGTTGGTTAAGAAAATTACCTCTACGTTGTTCTACAAAATCAGGGAGATATTTATCCAGAATAACTGAAATTGGCCCTCCAACAATTGGTATTCCTGCGGTAGCAGCTACTCCCAAGTTTCTGATAGTCTTTTTTGTCTTGTCTTCTTTCATCAATATTTCAATCAGAAGTGTTATTGAATTTTAAGTTCTAGAAAATACCAGTCATTAATTTTTTCCCAATTGAATGTATAGGGGTTTCGGAACTTAACTATTACATCTTCTCTTCCTTTTGAATCTGGACAATGAAATATCTGACCAGCTTCAGTGATAGCACCATCATGAGTTGTAAATACTGTCCCTACACCTCTTCTAGATTGATTGATATAAGGTGTACTATTTGTAATCATATAAAAACGACCAAGATTATACTCTTGATTACAAGCTAGTTCAATAACTTCGATATCTCGAAATGCATCAATACGGCCATGATCTTGAGCTCCTTGTCTTTGTGTTTTAAACTTTAACTCAATTGCACACTTCGTCTTTTGATTGGGAAAAGAGCAAGTAATATCTACATATTTAGTTTTACCCTTGATGTCATCAAGCTTAGTCTCTAAGTCTACAAGAAATTGATCTTCTCTTTTTGTACAAAAGGAATCTCCTATGGAGCTAATAATGTGAGCGAAATAATGCTGAAATGGAGCTTCAAGTAAGAACTCATGTCTACCCTCGATAAATCTAGTTTTTAATATTCTCCACGAAATATCTAGAATCTCATGAATTCTATCTGAATAATCATTCGATAAAATATCTGGGTTTTTCACTACGATGATAGATTAATTACAATACAATGATTAGTTAATGACAAACAATAACTTAAATATTGAATTTAATAGAAAGTCGTGATTGTGATATGCTAGTAGTTTGGAAGAATCTTGCTCAAATATTGATATGCAATAAATATTTTTCTTCCCCCCTCATTCCCCCGAAATGAAAAAAAAAGTGAAAAATGATAGTAAAATTATCCATCATAAATCACTGTTTTTATTAAATGTACACCCGAGAAGATTCGAACTTCTAACCGCCTGATTCGTAGTCATGCGATATATGACTTTTTAGTATCTTTGAGATAATATATTTAATAAAGTATACCCTAAAATACACCCTGCTTCAAGGAATCTAGGGAATAAAGGGAAAATGAAGGGTGACTCATTTAAAAGGGAATAGCATAATAAAAGCAATTGCCAAATACTTCAAATCCACCCAATATTTTCCTCTGTGCATAAATCGAAGGTAGGATGTGCCGGGTTTGGTATAGTGATAGGTGGGTATCCTAGATTTCATAATCGATAACATATCAATTTAAGGTGACTAATTCTGACACCCTATTAAACTATATTGCATACATAGAATTAAACGGAGTACAGTATGAGCCCAGTATTGTATTTAATTGGATCCACAATCATGTTCGTTCTTGGTTTCATACTCGGCAACCGTCAAGGTTGGAAAGAAGGGAACCGGCGAGGAGTGACCGAAGGGGTGAAGATGACGCTAGAAGAGATACATAAAGCCGAGACAAGGGGATTGCGATCTAGCTTGGATTGGGAGACAACGCAGCGATTGCTTGATGAGCGGATTTCTAAGAATTGAACTATAGTTTATATCTATAGGTGAGTTCTAATTATCCAAGAATTGAAAATATGGATCTCTCAATTGGAACTCATTTAGTCGTTCAAAATGATTGTGTACCTCAAATGACTTCATATATGCTTCTCCTGAAATAGATGAAGAGATATTCAGATCCGTATTTCTCTGGTAGACTCCTAATTTCGGCCGAAGTAATAATCCTGCTTCGATAAACATAGGAATTACACTGTCAATAGCGTTGTCTGTTGCTCGATTTCCACCATAGATACTAGCCAATGATTTTTTAATAACCTGGCGATTTACCAATTCCTGAACCGAAAAAAATTTTCCTAATAGCTGAAGTGTATCAAAAGAAAAAACAAAAGCACTATTCAGTAATGCTATTAAAATGACATTTCTATCATTTGGCAATTTTATCGCATTTTCTACTTTCGTTCTATTCTCAAGTAAATAATCTGATAATGGGTTCTCAGGAATAATCTTATTCACAATCCGTATCGATTTACGTAATCGGTTATCCCCACTAAATTCCAATCTTAGCTGTTCCAGGATATACTCTTCGTCATAACTACCATGGATAAACCCTTCAAGACCCACATGAAGAGTATTCAAAGGTATTCGCTGATTTATATCTATACTTTTATGCTTCATCCTTAATAATTGTGAAGGGGATTAACACTTCCAGAAGATGCGAACCTCCATGGCTAACATGTGTCTGCTTTCTTGAAAAGCTGTAGTTATTTATAAAATACAGGACGTTTTCTGATCTGGCTATTTTCTCCTGTATGTCCGGATTGTTTTCCAAGAACTCATTGGGCAACCAATCTTCTTCATACTCAATATGTCGTTCACTTCGGCTCCCTGATTTTTTTGTTCCTATTTTTTCTTGATGATTTAATGCTCGCCATCCTTTTGCTTGGATATTTCCATGATCGGAAGTTATAAAAATAGTGAAGCCATGATTCTGAAGGTTTTTAATTACAGAATAGATATCACTTCTTTGAAACCAATTATTTGTCAAATCAATCAAGTCTTTATAGTCGGTAGCACTATGGATCTTGTCATCAAGCTCTTTGAAAACTAATGCTAACTTAGTTACTGATCCTAGGTTTTCAACATCAATCTTCTCATGCTGATAATCAATTTCAAACTCATGATTTCCTTTTGATTTCCAATATTGCTTCCAAAGTCGCTCTTCGTTTTGCGGCCCTTGTTGGTAGGTGGTTTTAGGGTTATCCCCTCTGAATATCGCCTGGCGTGACAGTTGTGTGATTGATGGAATCCAGGAATAGATCACATGTTCCTGAATTGATCCAGAAAGCTTTTTCTTAAGAAGGTGGTGTTGCCACAAACTCATTCCATCTATGACTATTAGTGCCACTTTTTCTTTTTTGTAATTGAAGCTTAAATAATCAAGGATCTTGGAAACGATCTTAGGCTTTTTAACCGCACTGGAATTCTTTGTTTGATCATACCTAGTTTGCAGCTCTTCTTGAAATTTCTCATTTGCCGAGTGTACCAGTTCCATTACTTCATCAAATACTGGTTCTCCGATAGTTTGCGAAATGGCTTCACTGATAAAATGTCCAATAGCAGTCCAGTTAATGGGATCTTCTTGAAGCGAGTTAGTTAAAGTGCTTCTAAAATCTTGTAATTGAAATTCCGACCCTGACTTATGAGAATGATCAGTGCCCAAAGATTCAATTAGCCTTAGTGTTTCTCTTTTGTTTAAAGAAATGACGGGCTGATCTCTAAAAAGATAATCGAGTTCTCTTAATTCAAGATCCTTGATAGACGGTAAATGATAGCCAGAGAAAAAATCACTTAGTTTAATTTCAATACGTGTGGCATTTTTTTGAATATCCTCCAGGTAATTTTTGTTATCCTGACTAACAAGAAGTAAGATTTCTACGGATTCTTTCAGCTCAAAAGCGATGCGTTGTTCAATACTTGTTCCTAAACTAATTTCAATACCTAAAGTCGATAGCGCAACTATTACATCCTTTCGATATAAGAACCGATCGTTATTCTCAACAACTAAAACGTTAGTTGAATAACTTTTCAATTCTGCAGCAATATGAGAAATTAGTTTACTCATTAACTCTAATCATTAATAACTGCTTTAATCCTGGTATGATTTTCTTACTTGATTCAAAGTCTTTCAGCCATTGAGCCTGCTCTTTTTCTAGTCTTTGCATCTTAGAGCTTCGGATATTTTCAATTCCAATCTTATTGATTCTGGATTTTTGAAATTCATAGGACCGCAACTTATTCTCGTGCTTGGTATCCATTTCTTGAACCAATTCCGCTTCTAGATTTTGAAATGAAACAAATAGAACTTTATCTAATTTTGTCTGCACACCTTTAATATCCTCATTGGAGCGTGGTTTGCCCAGCTTAAAGTCTTGTGATCCATTTACTAGCCTGGACCATATATCATTGGCATAAGGAGCATAGTTCTTCCCATTATCTGCAATAAAGAAACATTGGTATTGAACCTTGCTCTCCAGCTCATTCCGTGCACTAACCTGCCAAAGACTCCAATAACCCGGCGTTTCCTGACCGATTATTGAACGAATTGAAGGAATAGTATTTGTGCCATCAAATTCTCCTAAGTTGTTCAGAAGTTTACGAATCCAATCATGTTGAAGTGTAATATGCTCTATACCCGGTTGATTAAGAGCTACTTCTGAATCAAAGGTAATCCGTCTGCGATCTCCGTCAATTTCTACATCAGTAAAACCAAGCAAATTCTTTGATAAAGTACCATTATGTACCATTGTATGTTGTTGTATCATGGATTCCAACCAAAAGGGTAGTGGAGAATGTTTAACCTCAGCCGCAGTTTTGTATTCAATCTCGGACTCAGCAACCATCGGCAACATCCCTTCCGTACTTTGGTAATCTCTTAATTTATCCTTGATATCCAGTAACCATCGTTCACTTGTATATTCAAACCGTTCCGGGTCTAACAAGCTCTGCATATACAAGGTATTAACGTTTTTAAGGTTAATGGTAGAGTCGAGTACATCAGAAGTCTTATCTATCCCTAGCTGATCAATAATGTTATTTAATTTTTCTTCAATGACTTCGTAGACTCGTAAATCTACCGTGTTATTTGTAAGCATATTGTATGCTTCTACCGGATGCTTTTGACCAATCCGGTCTACCCGTCCAATCCTCTGTTCTATCATCATGGGATTCCATGGTAGATCGTAGTTGAACACTATATGGCAGAATTGCATGTTTAGTGATTCACCTGCTGCATCTGTGGCGATCATGATTTGAGCATTATTCTTAAAATCAGATAGAGATCTTTTTCGCTCGTCTAAGTCTAATCCACCATGTATAAATGAAGTTGTAAATCCATTTGATCTGAAGTACTCAACCAGCATTCTTTGAGTTGTTCTGAACTCAGTGAACACAAGTACTTTAAGCTCGGAGGCTGGATCTAATTGCTTTAATTCATTTATTTTTTGGAGTAATGCCTCCGCTTTGGCGTCCGTTTCAGAGTCCAGACAATCCCGAGCTTGCTTAATTAAATTCGATAGTATTTCCTCCTCATCCACAATGCCACTATCATCAGTTGGATAAACTGAATTAAAATCCAGGGGTTCATCGTATTCCATCATTGAACTATCTACGTCTCCTGAATAATCTTCAAGTTCAGATTCTTCATTGGATTGAAGGCGTTCTAACCTTCCTAGCATGGCCGATAAAATGGCAGCTGTCGAACTACTCACCAGCCGTTGAAATAAGATCATGATCAACCCCTGAGCTGAGTTCCCAGATCTTTTGGCCGAGTTAAACCCTCTCTTAACATAGTTTGTTACCGCATCGTACAAAGCCATTTGTTGTTGATGCTTGTTGATATCCAAAAAAACATCAAAACGGTGCGTGCGACGCTCATTAAAAAGTTTTTCACCATCATAATCTACCGCATGGCGTTTCTCGGTACGAATTACATAAGGTTCTAACTCTTCGATTCCTGGTAAGCCTTCCCCATCAAAAGCATCAGGGTCCAGAAGCTGAAGAATACGCCGAAAATGATCTGATTTCCCTCGATGTGGTGTTGCCGTTAGTAAGAGTACATTTGGAACGGTATTACATAATTCCTGTGCCAGAATGTACCGGGAAACGGTGGAGGTTGCTCCTCCCATTTTGTGTGCTTCATCAATGATCACCAAGTCAAAGTCTGCCTCTAATACCGCTTGCATACGATATTTATTGTATTCTTCTATACGCTCCTGCGACCAACCGCGACGACGCTCTAATGGTTTTAAAGCATCCGTAGAAACAATAATTTGGTTATGCTGGGTCCAGAAATTGAACTCCTCATCGGCATTTATATTTGAGAATGTACGTGCCATAGAGGTGATCATTTCCGAATCGTAGAGGTGAAACACCTCATTGAAATGTTCCTTCAATTCGCTTTGCCATTGCATCATCGCCGATTTTGGTACAATGACCAATACTCTCTTTATATCACCCCGAATCTTAAGTTCTTTGAGAATCAGACCCGTTTCGATGGTTTTACCCATTCCGACTTCGTCAGCAAGTAAGAACCGGTTCTGGTTAGACTGCATTACTTTTTCCAATACCAGGATCTGGTGTGGTAAAGGGATAAGACTGCTTTCGTAGGGAGCAAGGATATTTTTTCTGGCTACTTCTTCTTTAATCTTAGCTGCAATGGATATGAAACGAATGTAAGGCAGCGAATAAGTGATAGATGGATGCTCAAGCTCCTCATAGGGTACTTCTAAAAAACTACCGTCTTCATTTAGTTTGATCCACGCTATACGTTTACCAAAAACCTCTTTTTCACCAACTATTTCACATGCTTTGCCTTTGTAAATCATTTCGAAAGATCTAATAACGTGTTCTGAATTTCATCCCGCAAAAGTGGATCAACGTTTACTTCGTTTGCAAAGGTTTTCCAGTTCTGGACGGTCCTAATGATCTCATCTATGATCTCGGCTACTTTTTTACGTTTCATAGATATACTTTTACCTACGTTTAGTAGATCTCTTCGTGTGATATCTTTTCGTTTTCCATTGATACTAAGGGCATGCTGACTTACCCATTGGCTTCCCGGGCGATAGGCATGGCAAAGATCATAAGCAGGAGCTAATTCCCACGTTGAACCTTTCTTTAGCAAGAAGGAAAAATTCTTGGTATGGTCATCGCAATTACGGGCAATGACATTGAAGACCATTCTGCGAAACATTTGCTCGGCATCTTTATAGGTGAGCTTGAGCTCTCGCATACTTTGGAATAGCTGCTCATAGCTGAAACTGTTTACCTGGTTGTAATCAAAATGTTTAAGTCCACAGAAAGTTTGCATATGGTGTTTGATATGGCCAGCATCTCTATCAAATCGTTTGGTCATAAAATGGGCACGACCATTTTCTTCTAAAAGGTGGCATCGCATCATGTTGATACCACAGGCAGTTGCCATGTTGTAGTACGCCATTTCAACCCGACCGTAACCTTTACTTGATCCCAATTGAACATCACTAACCCCATCCAGCTTGATGAGCCAGTGTTCGAAACCCTTTGGGGCTTTGGTTTGGCCTGATTTTACCTCTCCTGTTTTTTCATTCCATGCAATAACTGCTTTTGGCCGGGCCCCACCCGCAGAAGTACCTATTTTCAGAATCTCAGAAACGGCTTTTTCTTCATCCTTTTGCAGATTTGTGGCAAATCCTTCCCGTTGATGGAGCATTTTTTGAGCCACGCTTACCAAGCTATCAATCTCTACAGAAAAGGTATTGACATTCTCTTTCAGTACTGTGGGTTTGAATTCTAAGGCACCCATACCGCGAGCCCCGATAAAGCATAACATTTCTACCGGGTTCATACTGTCTTGGGGTCGGCCTCGCTGGGCCAGCCACATATTGATCAGTTGATTTCCGTAGTTATCTGGAAGGGCATCGGCGAGTAAACCCGGTAGGCCTTTAAAGGCGTCAAAACTAGCGGTTCGGTCTTTTCGGAGTTCTGGGAATGAGAATACACTCTTAGATGAAGTTATCGACATTTTCAGTGGTGAGAGTTCCCATCCCAGTTTTTTAAATCCCGGGTCGTACTCAAAGGAAGCAAGTCCAGAGTTCTCATCCCAGGCTACCGCACCTGCTAATTCTCCCCATATGTATACTTCTGCTACCGTGATGCTCATGATCTACCAATCCGTTTCGGTTGTTGGTTCTTGGGTTTTCCCTCTCGCTCTTTTCCGTTTATTCTTTTCCATCCTGGCCAAAGCCAACGGGCTGATAGTTTCTTGAACGGTAAAGGTATTCATCATTTGCAGCTGGTTCAGAACACGCAGTACCTGGATCAGGGTAGAGAGATTAACAGTTTCCCCACGCTCAAGTAGACTTAAGGTGGAGCGGCTGATACCTGCCTCTGCAGCCAATACTTCCTGCGTCTTATCCTGCCCCATGCGATGATGTTTGACAAATGCACCGATATGCTCAGCCAATGCCTTATCACTCATCGAATCCCAATTTTTGAATGAGTTATCAGTCATAACACAATAATATTACCATTAATGAATGAAATTTCATTCAAGATAACTGAAATCATTTCTAATTACAATATGAATGACTTATCATGCATTAAGGCAAATAACCGGCATTAATGAATGAAAAATCATTCATTACACCTTAGAACTAGCAATATCATAGAACTGAAGCAGTACTTCATCTTCCATGAGCAGGTTGTTTGGAATGCGTTCTCCAACAGTCACAATAGTCTTAAAATCTTTATCCTGGTAGCATTGCTTGAACCCTGCACGCAAGGCTTCTACACGGGCTTCTTTGATCTTTCCTTTAGGCTTGGATGCCTGCTCCTTGTATTCCTGGAATTGCTTGAGCAAGCGTTTCGTACGAAGCTTCTCAAGATCAGCTTCGTTTTCCGGATCGGGGACATACCAACGCCCAACGTCATCTTTTAAGAAGTTTTCCTCAAGTATAGTAGCCAGTTCTGGTAGAATATCTCCTTTACGTACACCTGCTAAAGCTTGCATCCATTCCGGATGAATATCCTGATAAGTAGAAGGATTTCCGGAAAGAAGGTTCTTAAGCCAAAGCACACCATCCTGCTCGGAAGAAACCAAAATAGAAAGTTGCACAAATTCAGGGTTCTCGGCTTTCTTCTTGTCGTACTGCTGCACCTGTTCGTTGGTAAAGAACATACCATCGCGTTCGATTAATCGCCCACGTAGACCTTTCTGGAACGCTCCAGCATCTATTGGTACCGGGAGGTTTCGCTGTACATAAAAAGCAATGAGCCGATCAAACAAGATCTTAGGGCTACGTTCAATGATCGCAGTGGTAGAATTACCAGAACTTAGATGAATAGGAAGGTGGTTCAAGTGTTCTTCTACAAAATCCCAGATCGCTACATCACTGTGCTGATGATGTTTAAATTTATCGTCAAATTCAGAAGAAGGCTTGTAGCAGGAGATAACTAAATCTTGTTTTACAGCAGTAGGGGTAGTGACTCCTTTGAAACCGCCTTGCTTTTTGTCTAATGAAGAAACGTTTGCAATGACAAAACCAGCTTGTTGAATTGCATTCTGAATACCATTCCAAATTTCTGCTGCAGTATTACTGAATTCAACGGTCATCCATTTACCTGGCTTGAGCAGCCTAAAACACTCCGAAAAAGAATCTAGCATCAGACTATTGTATTCTAATAAACCTTTATTTTGCGACTTATTTTTTATCGCTTCTTTATCTGTATTTGTGAAAACTTTTAAAGATGATTCCCATAAAAAACTGGCTTCTGAGTACATTATATTAGCGCCAAATGGAGGATCAATGAAAATGTAATCAATAGAGTTATCATTGATTAAAGAGTCTTGAGCTGGATTCGTAGAGATTATACCAAGCTTATCAGATTTATAGGTCCTCGCAACCTTAGCAAGGTTTTTTAGTTTCCTTTCAATTGTTGAGAATATATTCTTCTCTTGAAACAATGACGCGATATAATGAACGCCTGGCATTCCACCTCCACCACCAGAGTATGATTGTTTTTTATTAATGTAGTTTATAATAGAGGATAAGACCCATTTTAGATCATTTGAAGTAGATCTTTCCCAAAGGGAATAAAAAATAAAGAAGTTTCTGTAGGTGAAAAATTGGTGAGAATGAGTAATACCATTATGATAACCAGCTCTGTATATGTCACCCCACTTAGTATTTCCCTTATGCATCATTGGTTGGGAATAGTGGTGTAAAGTTGAATCTGTAAGTAAATCCTTAAATTTTTCAATTGTATTAAGACAACTATCTGTGACGAAAGTTTCATTACGACCAGTATCCAATTTATATGATATTAAACAGGGTAAGTATTTATTTACCTTTATAGCTTTATCGAGAATAGGGTCATAAATGCTTTCTTCAACGATTTCCAATACTGATTTAGTTAAGGACTTATTGCATTTATTACACTTGAAGTTCCTCTTTACCTTTCCTACTTCGCTATCATATGCATCGTTGAAAAAATTAATTTCATAACCACATGTTGGACATGAAAAAATTTGACTCCATACTACATATTCCGTTTCTCCTAGCTTGGATTTTTCATCATAAAAAGTATAAATATCGCCATAGATTTCATGGAGTTTCTTTTTAAGTTCAAAATATTCAGTCGATACCTGTTCTAAATCAATTTTTTTATTATAGTTACTCGCAACAAATGTACTAAATGTAGAAAGATCTGAACAGATAGACTTTCTAAGACCAAAATTGATTGCATCTGAAGATGAGTTTTTAATTCTAAGAGCTTCTTCCGAATGGTTATCATTACAAAAAGAAGATGCTACACCAGTCATTCCTGTTCCGCAAAAGCTATCGAAAATTATGTCTCCTGGCTGAGTATAATGTAAAATATACCTCATGATTGCAGCATGCGGGACTTTTGTAAAGTAAGTGTGAGCAGAATAGATTGGATGATTTTTCCCTTCACTTACATCTGCAGAATAAGGTTCATTTATTTCAAAGCTATTCTGTCTTTTACCCTGAACTTCTAATTCCTTTTTCTTTTCCTCCCAATCAGCAATAAAATCATTAAGCCATGGATTCGGGCAAGCCGTATAATAAGGAGGATCAGAGAGTTGAATGATATCCTCATCTTCCCCAATAGGAAAACCTTCCATTTGCTTGAGTTCTGGCAGTTTTTTGCGGAGTTCCTCTCTGAAATATTCCCGCCGTTCTTCTTCAGTTTTAAAGGTTTTACCTAGTACGGTGATGGGTTGTTGCTTGCTCATATTAGCTTAAGTTCTTTATAATAGTGTCAATATCGTTGCTCAAGGTGCTATTTTCATAGGTAGTGAGTAATTTCTTTGGGAAGTGTTTCTGGTACCATGCTTCTTTCTTTTCCCAGTGTTTTTTATATCCCGGCAGATCTAATCGCCCTACATGCTCTAAATAGTATTCTTCACCCTGCATCATAATGGTGAAGTCCGGCAGATAGAAGGTTCCATCCGAAGCAAAAAGAGGCTTTTCATACCAGAAAGGGACCATTCGTTCGGTTAGCATATTTGCAATAATTACTTCCGATTTAGATCGTACCATATATTCAGATAAGGTCTGATGAATCTTTCCTTCCTCATACCAATCGTTCATGATCAGTAATTCTTTAGGCAAAGGCTGGAAATCAAATAAGGATGCGTTGATCTTATTTAATCGGTTTGCTTCAGGACGGGTTAATTGCAGGAAGGCAGAAATATCCTGCTCAGCAAATATAGTAAGTTTGGTTTTTGCCCGGGTTACTGCCGTATATATCAGTTCTTTTGAGAGTAAGGTTTTTTTGTTCTTAGGTAATACCAAAAACACCTGATCAAATTCACTACCCTGTGATTTATGCACGGAAATAGCATACGCTAATTCCAGATTTTCAATGGGTTTTTCTTGCGGCAGATTCCTTTTATATCCTTTTTTTGTCTTATACGAACCGATTTTTTTACCAAAAGGGATGTGTGCATTTCTTCCTTCCAGATTTACGACAAAGCGTTGTGGACGAAAAGATGGAGCCATATGCTTGGTTTGGTACCAACGATCCTCTGATTCGTCGTAAAACTTTTTGCTATCAAATCCGTGCGGGCGTGTAAACCCCATCTCTCCATTATATATCTTGATCTGTACATTGCCTTGTCCGGGCACCCAAGCCCAAATGGGGTTTGATTTCGTTCTGTTTCGAAACTGGATTACTTTATCGAAGAGAGAGATCCCATCAACAAATTGCTGATTTTCAAAACGGGTTTTGTTGAACTTACTCTGGAAGAAAGTGTTTAACGCATCGGTACCAAAAAGCTCAGATCGATAAGGAGAGATCACCTGAAATTTATTAGCTCTTTTGCCGGATTTTAGTTCAGAATCTTCAAATGCCTTGCCCAATAATTCCCAATACCGATCTTCATTGTACTCAATACCGTGTTCTTCTTCGAGATTAAGGACTAATGTATTGAACATAAGATCATTCAACTCTTTCTCAGTATCCCAAAAGTGAACATCTATGTCTTTTAAGTCACCAGAAAAGTCAAGCTCCTGAATACGCTTTAGCAGGTCGGTTTGCTTCGCTTTTCTTGTACCGGTATCCTTTAAATCTTCATCAGGTGATTTACTTTGTATGAAGATGGATGCCAGATCTAAAATTCCGGTGCCACGACCTTCTAGTTTGTTTTCACGTTGACGAAGGTTTTCCTTGAGTTCTCCTCTGTTTTCTGGTGGTAACCAGTCAATTAGATCTGAAAATATCTTCCCATAACCTATAGGAGGTAGCTGGTTAGGATCTCCCACAAATATTATTCGTTGCACAGTATTCCAATTGATCGCTCTAAACATCGTAGCCATGAGCGATTGATCTATCATTGAAGATTCATCGATAATGAATATTCGAATATTTTCTTCCTGGTTTCCACCCTCTCTCTTGTAGGTGAAATTATCATTCATCCAGGTCCGCTCTGCCAAAAAAGAATGAATAGTTTGGGCTGGCTTACCTGAACGCTCACGTAGTCTATCAGCCGCCTTGCCCGTTGGAGCAAGCAGTAAAAAAGATGTGCCAGCTCCATGAGCTTTTTCGATACCGTCAATAATGGACTTTACTACCGTAGTTTTCCCGGTACCAGCACCTCCGGATATGACACTCAGGCCTTTATTGAAAATCCCTGCACATACCGAGGCCTGTGCCTGAACAGCTTCTTTATATTCAGCCGGATTTAGTTCAGCAATTTTTGACCTGCCATCATACAAAAAAGATTCCCAATTCTGTTGGGTAACCGGGCTTTTAAAATTTGTAATCGTCCTGTTTGCTAACTGCCGTACTTTTTCTTCAATAAGTCGTTCATCTTCGTAAATATCACGTAAGTATAGATAGAGATTATCATCACCATCTTTTCTCAAAACCAATGACTCTTTTAACGTCTCCGCATAAGATTCAAAATTTCTCATTTTGAAATCGAATTGTCGCCATTCACTTAAATAGGATATGTATTTATTTACCCCATTTAGCACGATTTCAGCTGTAGAAAAGGTATGAGGCGCGATTGTTTTAAGCTTGTTCACACAAAGAGCTCGGAATCGGATATCACTTCCTTTTGTTGTCAGAGCAGACAAACCCAGATCCGGAGAAGGAAGCATGCCGTGATCAATTTTTGAAAACGTAATTAGATCATCCGGACCATTACCTACATAGTTCTCACAAAGTATATATGGATTCTGACACAATTCCTTATTTGAAACAGTTAATCCATTTTGTTGTCGATCATCGGAGAGTAACTGCGTAATTTGATTTAAACGGGAGGATTCTTCGATATCAAATCGCGGTAAAATATCCAGCAGAAATTCTATGTCTTCTTCATCTTTGGTTGCAAATTCATCACGCGCATTGCCCAAACGTATTGGATCTACAGTAACATCGTCAATACTCTTACCCTTAATTAAAAAAGCTTTGATTCGATTATAAGCTTCCATTTCTTTACCATTTGCAGTCTCTTTTTTGAAGTAATTGCCTAACTCTGGCAGGTCGAGATAATTTAGGACTTGAGGCAGACCTGGATATTCTCCTCGACTTTTCCAAAGTTCTGCGACCAACTCGTGCAACCATTTTCTACGAGCACTCCAATCCTCCGTTGTATCTTCAAGCTCATATTCCAGAATATCTACAATCTCTAAGGCTCGCTCTACAAGCTCTAGTGCATCATCATCGGAGATATGTCGCATTGCATATTTGAAGTTCCTGGAATTCTCCGGGTAAAAGGCAATTTTATCTAAGACTTCCGGTTGGTTTTTATATTTGTGATAAGGGATTCTAAACCCTTCCTCTGGATAATTTGAGGTGACCGGAATCTGCCAAACGAACGCACCAGCATATCTTTTTCTCTCCTCTGGGGTAGCACGTTCATATTCCATAAAATCATGGACTTTCTTTACTCTTCCAATACCTACAATCACATACTTTCTGTCATCTTCACTGGACAGAGGGTTGCTGTAATTGCTATAATAGAAAATGAGAGAAGCTTCTTCTTTAACTTCACTCATAAAGGATTTTACATTGGCAATTCTATTATCATAATTAAAAGTGCCGTTTGAGTTTTTATCCTCCTCAAAATACATTTCCTCATACGGCCAAAGGCTCACCGTATTTGGTTGCATCTCCCATTTCTTAATTTCTTTATTCGTATACCAAGCAGGAGAATTTACCTGAGCAATGGTAGTATCCTTACCAAAGGCATTATTACTGAAACAACAGGGAGGAATATAGTCTTCTGAAATTTTACTACAGGAACATCCAGCATATTTTTCAGCCTCAACCTTCTGTAGGTGCTTGTTCTCATACATCTCACCCGGGTATGAATGCTGACCGGTACAGTACGTATTTGCTTCTGGATCTTTACAAATAGTACCATCCCAACCATCGTCATGCCACGTCAAACGAGCAGATATATGTTTTGGCTTATCCATGGATCTATTTTAAAATGATTCTGATTTTATCGCGTTCTTTGCCTTTAGAAACCTGATCGATATATGCTCGAAATGCTTCTACTGCTTCATCCGGAGTTAGCGGTTTATTGAATGTAGATTTTAAGTCTTCCTGACGAAGCTCAATCTTTTCTAGCCCTTTATACAGATTGATAATTGCATTTCGAATTTGGATGGCATTATCTCTCCCCAAAGTCAGAGATCCTGATTTAAACTCTGAAAGTATCTTTCGGGTAGGTTCGTCTAACAAACTCCAATTCTTTTTAACCATGGGATCATCTAGGGTATCGGATAAGGTTTCTACCCATTGTTCCAGAATATCTTCTAAGTCGGTTTTTAATTGCTTGATGCTTAAAACTTCCATCCCTTCATACTCTGCCGGATTGAAATCCTGATAGGGGGCAGTAAGAATCAGCTCTTTGTTTACCGTTGGATCTGCAGGTTTTAACTTATTAAGCTTATTGTGCCAATGATGAAACTGTCCGGTTGAAAGGAAGTCCGCATCTTTTAAAATTTCGCAGATCACTATTTCTTCCGAATCGAGTAGAGCTTGTTTTTTTGTATGATCACTTTCACTGATTCTGTGTTTCAGATATAAACTAAGGTACCAGTCCGCATATCTTTCCTTTAATTCGGATAACTGTTTCTTATAAGCATCTATCACCTTTTTATCACCGGAGCTTATTTCACTGTTTAGACTATTTAAGGTATTGGTGATTTCAGATTTAAAAACCTGGTCGATGATGTATTGCTTGCACTGCTGCAAATAGGATATGTCCGTACTAAGTTCATCCAATTCGTCTAGCAACTGCCTTAATGTTTCTACATTCCTTTTTATAGGTAGAACTTTATTCAGTTCCTCTGTAGAATAAGGAAAGTTCTTGATCTTGGCTTCTGAGGTATAATTCGCGAGTTTATCGCAAAAACCAGCAAATGCTACAAAATCATTGCGGTATACTATGGCTTGATCTGGGGATATGATCTCTATGCCGTTAAAAATAAACCCACCTTGAATTTTATGTTGTAAGGCTACCGTTTTTTTCGCCCACTCATTTGCAGCATTTACAAGATAGGTATAGGTAGATGGATCTTTGAGTTGATTACTTAAGTCTCTTCCCAGCATTCCCATGAACATGGTTTTAAGGGCTGCTAAATTTAACCCCTTCGGCTCTTTTATATGGGTAAACGAAAAGAAATCTTGTTTCTGCAGATCTCTGAGTTCATTGAGATTGGTAGAATTAATGGCTTTACCAGAATTCAGGGTAATTTCAATTTCGCCCAAAGCTGCAAGGGTCGCCATTACAACGAATTCAAATTCTGCTTCTATTTTAAAATCGGTAGATAGCCACAGGTTATCACTTTTGTCAACATATTCAATGATTTCATCACGATTTAGCACCATACCTTCGCCTTTTTCTTCCAGCTTTTTCATTAAGCTTTTGGCATAAGGCGAGTGACTATAATCGAGCATGCCGGGAACCCAACAGCCAAGCCCGGCCAGGATACCTTCACCATCTCTGTTAGCCTGTTCAGGGTTTGCAATTTTTGTCAAGGCCTGCTTTATCAGTCGATCAAAATTGTCTTTCGCAACCGGTGAATTAAGCTGGGTAAATTTGGGATAGTGAGGACGTTCATCTTCAAACCAATTCTCAAATACTTCTGAGGCTACAGAAGAAAAGATCTGTTCTTTCGTTGATCCTGCTCCCGGTAATGGATACCCACTTAGGGGGCGTTCCTCTCCTTGATAATCCACCTGTGTAATTTGAACAAACTCTTGGTCAAAGAGCGCCCTGGCTTTTTTATTCAATTCATCAATCTTCTGACGATATATGGCTTTTTGTGAGCTATCCGCTCTAATCTCTAATGCTGATGCCGCACCAAAAAGAGTTACTGTAGATTTAAAATCCTTAGATAGTCCATCGAAAATAAAATAGACTTCATCTTCTTCATGGTTTCTGCCTTTTTTTTCATCATCAAAAATAGGCATGAAGTACATGTAAAAATGTTGCCTTGGATGAGTCGTAGATTTTTCATTCGGATTCCCGAAGAATATGTACCCATCTCGATAGGTTTTATGGGATTTCCAGTCGATACTGTGTTCCCAGATTCGAAAGCCAGTCCTATATGTGTTATGATCTAACGGGAGATTAATCTCCAAAAACTTGAAGAAAAATTCATCTTTTTGAGAATCAGGCATTGTAGCAGTATAGTCTTTAATCTTCTGATCAAAGTTAATGCCTCCTTCAATTCTGAGATGGTATTCTGCATTTTCAGGATCTTTATCGAAATATTGACCAGAGGTGGCAGTGAGGATTTGCTGCGCAGTAGAATCAATGATATCAATGAGGAAATTTCTTTCAGTAGCAAGCTTATCTGTGAGACATAAGTCGTCAACTAAATGCTCTGAATTGGTACCATTTTGTTTTTGAAGTTCATGCTGAAGTATTCGTATAGCACAAGCATTGACAATACGTTTTGCAATAGGTTTCTTTGAAGTTCTTACCCCTGTAAAATAAGACTCTATTTTATCCTCAATTGTATCCGTAATTTCTTTCACTTTACGGACATCCGGAATAGCCATCATATCCTGGCTCCGTTGCATATCTTCCCAATATCGGTCATAGGTAAGTAGGCCGGGGTTGTCACCTGGAACCTCTTGCTCTAGCATTTCAGAAAACTGATTAGAAAGGGTTTTAAGGATCTCTCTCTGACTTTTACCAATTCTGATTCTTTCAAAATTCTCAAAATAAGTTGGATGAACAGGGAATAACTCGATGTAATCTTGCGTCCGTCCATGCATGTCGGTAAAAAGCTTTAAGAACGGATCCAGATGTTCTTTAATCTGTTGTTTCTGGTGTTCATTCTTTTTCAAAAGTCGATTTTTTACTATAAAGGCGACATCGTCTTTGGTTATTTGGATGTCTTTATAGCGATCATTTACCTTTTGGAGAGTTTCTGCTGCAAACTGAAATTCGGGTGAATGGTATATCATCTCCTGAACACCAAACATAAACTTGAATTTTGAACCATCGCAAGCCTGACCTAAAGCCTGCAGTACTTGAAGATCCTGATTAAGTTTATCTGCTGTACTTCTCCCTTTTAGATAGGCGAGCATTTCATCTACAACCACTAAAAACCCTTTATCCGGAAAAGCCTCTTCAAACTCAGCCATCATTGACTGTAATTTATCAGAATAGGGTTTTGGTCCATGCCCTTCAAATGAAAATGTAACCCCTTCACTCTTTAAGTAATTTTCAATCTGGTCAGTGATAACTTCCCATAGGCTTTCAGTATTACCTAGTTCAAAACGAAGAACTTTGAATTTCCCTGCAATTTTAATTAGCTCTTCCTTTGGCTTTTCCTCAGTGACCAACTCTATTAATGATTCTTCTTCTGCAATTAAAGAGACCAACGACATAAGATGAGACTTACCGGTACCATAATTACCAACTACTTGTAGACCGAATGATTCACCGGTATAACTGTAATCGAGGTTTCTAACCATCAATGGAATAAGATGATCTTTGAAAGCATCAGAGAATACAAAGGTTTTCACCAGGGTTTTCTGAAAGTCAGCTTCCCTCGTTTTACTGAACTTCACCACTTCTGTAATAGGATCGAAATTCAATAGCTCTTTATATTTCATAATATGATATGACTAAGGTTCTTAATATTCGTTTTGATTCCTCTTTCCTTGGAAAGAAAATATAGATGGCTGTCCACAATATCTCCCTGCCACTCTACAAATAAAGCATTGTTTAGGGAGTATTTTTCAAAAAGTTGGTAAACATTCAATTTCAATGCAGGTTCAAAAAGTATCCCTACGTTTTTGATCGAAAGGTACTCCCCGTATGACTCATGTACAGCGACTGAATCACTAAACATATCATCAATTTCCTGCAATACCCGATTTGGTAATTTTTCAATACCATCAAAATTGTAAATACATTCTGAGAGGGTTTGACCTAAATCGATGGTTTTAAGAAAGTCAAACTCATCACTGTGAATTATAATCTTATTCCGAGAAAAGACACTTATGTATTGAGTTATTGTTTCTTCCATTATCTAAAGAGCCAACCGTTAAATCCCATTCGTTTCATTGCTATATAAACTATTATGTTTTCTTTATATGTATAAGTGTGGAGTATAGTGATTCTCAAGTAAATTTGAATCTAAAAAGAGAAAGCAACGCTTCCTCTTCCAGAGCTCACACTCCATTTAACGCATACTCCTCAGGAGTTTTATAACCATCTCGTTCTATGACTCGTTGGTAACTACCAGAAGCTTCTAGTTCGAAATAGGCTATGCGACCTTTGGCGTCTTTATAAGGAAGCACGGATTCGATATTGGCATATACCTTACCGTCTAAAACTACATTGTGGACGACCAAAATATTACAGCTCATACCGATGTAGGATTCAAGATCCACACCTTCAGTAAGCTCCTCCAGCGTAAACTTGAGCCCTCGAAAGCGTTCTAAGTCTTTCCTCAGATTACTTTTTTCATGTAGGGACCAATTATAGCGCTTGGCCAGAATAAACGGCTTTCCTTGCTCATCCAGCGTTTGGGTTTCAAACACAAGGCTCAGCTTATGTTTGGCTCCCCAGGGGGATTCTTGTTTTCCGAGATCAACCGCGTCCACTAAGACGGCCGCATGCAATCCGTCTGGACATAGCGGATACTCGTTCGGATCTTCTTTAATGATTAATGACATAGGAATCTCCTTGTACTTTGGGTTTTGGTGAATTGTTTATAGAAGACGGGATGTTCGCGCCGAAAGGCCGAAACATCAAAACGATTGGTCGTCTGACTTTTCCAAGAGACCAGATTCTTTCCTGCAAGCACTAACCGCTCGGCGGTGCCTAAGTGGTCTTTGAGTTTGGTTTTCAGGAATTCCTCCTGTTCCATATGGTCGCTTTTCTTGCTTCGCACCTCTTGTAGCTCAGTATATAATCCGTAAGCTTTTGGTGAGATTTCGAGCACTTTACCACTGTCCGACTCTGGATATAGGATTAGAGCATCTTCCCCGTTGATAGGCTCGGGCCTTCGGCCCTCGCCGTCCTCACTTTCATCAAGCATGTACGTCTGCCACCACTCCACCAGTTTGGATTCTATTTCAATGATAAGATCCTCGTCTCGTGTTACCAGCATCGGCTCATGGAAATGACAGGTATCACGTTCAAAGATTTGCAAGAAGGCGACTTCATATCCTGTCAAAGCCAAATAGTGCTGAATCTGATATAACCATTCTTCTGGAGGTTGGCCGTCTAAAGCACGCAGACGTTGAGAGGTGGTCGTTTTTAGTTCTAGTACAGCGGTGCTTTCTAGTCCAAAGCTCCTGCTTGCTAAGACCTGTCGGTCTATGTTTGCCCGAAGGAAGTCATGCTTCTTATGCACGAAAGGTTTCGAGAGCTTTCGAGTCTTGAGACCTGTGATGTTCTCAAAGTGAGCGGCCATCACGGGTTCAAAATAATGACCAAAGGCCATAATAGGGTTTTCTTCCTCAGGTGGAAGCAGTCCTTTCTTTTTCATCCACACTTGGAGAGGTGTAGAGTATTGGGAGAAGCCTAACACGGCGGCGACTTCGGAGCCGCCGATATAGTTCTTCCGTTCGTCTACCCAGTCTTGAGTAGGCGTTAGTTCGTTAATGTTCATATTACAGTGGGTTAGTGTTGGGGATTGCCGAAACTTTCTCTGGAAGAAGTTTCACTTTGTTCTATGCCACATTCATTTTCTGATGTGGCAATGTGCTGGCTTTCTGCCACTTCATGAGGCAAGAAGAACCGAAGGGCTTCCTTGGCTAAATGGGCCGCAGCGTCTATGAGGTTGGAAGGATCATTCATGGCTTTCCTCCTTTGCAGATGATGACGATAACTTTCACCGCTATGCTAAGAGGACTCATAGCGCAAACACCTTACTTACGTTTTCTTGGTAGCGAGCTTGAAGGTGTGGCTCCATTTCGTGGCTAATCTTGTTGGTCAACCGGTTAAGCAGTCTCCACTGGGTAATGCGCCCGATTTCTTCTTCGGCGATGCATGCTTCGGCCAATCGCTTCGAGATCTTGTCGGAGACGTTTTCGACGAGCTGTTCATCTACCCGGAGCTGTTCCAGGCGTGTGATGCGCTCTTGGATTTCGGGGAAGTAGGTTCTGGCTTCGGCAAGCTTTTCGCCTAGATCCTCAAAGGAGAATCCTTTCGTGTGGCGGGAGTAATACTTGGAAAGCACGGTTCCGAACACCATGCCGTTGGAACAGATCGCACGGATAGCTCCAAAATAGAATCGGATGCCTTCACTCTGATCATAAGAGTTATGAATAAATGCCGATAAGGCAATGTCGCTTTCCCGATCACGGAGCCTAAGCTCAGGAAAAGTAATCTGTAATCGCATCCGGGCATTGCTCACAAAAGAATGGGAAGGGTCAATTTTGAATGACTGTCCGCATGTTGCGAGCTGGCGGAGTAACTGGTCAATCAGGTCGGAATTAGTCACAATATTGTACGAGTTTCGGACAATGGAGATGACCTCGTTGGTATCCTCGCGCACGATGGCTTTGTAATCGGAGGCTAAATGCGTGGATGGGTCTTGAAGGAGGATATTTGGACTTTCGGCGTCATCAACGGCCACTTGGCGTTCGGCGACTGGAAAGCAGAAGGGTTGTAGGTTCATAATGAATCGGGTTAAGAGTTTATGGGGTTATTCCCATTGTTCTTATACCCTATTTTAGCTAGCTTTTTCCGCATGATAGCCAGGGGAATTATACTATTTATGTTGCTTTTGGTACCAGAGTGGGTACATGCCCAAGAACCGCAAGACCTCCAAGTCACGGTCACCGACGAGGCGCTTACTCCCCTGGATAGTATCTATGTTGCCCTTATTAATCGTATTTCTGGGGATACGCTGGAGATTCAGCTCACCGATGAAAATGGGATTGCTGAGTTTCTGGAGGTCGTGATAACCTCAGAGGAAATTGAGCCTAGTATTCCGAGTACGCTGCAACTATCGCCGGGCTATCCGAATCCATTTCAGGAGGGAGTTTCGGTGTCCGCGCAGTTTACCGAAGACTCTAAAGTACTGGCCGAGGTATATAATACGCTTGGACAACGGGTACTGAGGATTCCCGAGCAACGAGTAACGGCTGGAGTACATACCCTGAATCTGCACATGGGTGGATTGGTAGACGGCGTGTATTTTCTGCGGTTGTTTCAGAATGGACAAGTAGTGAGCCGGCAGATAACAAAGGTAGGTGGGGGTTCTGGTGGACTGTTAAATGGTAGTTGGAGTCAGGGGGGAGTTTCTAGTAAATCACACTTAAAAGTAACGGTCATTTCAGAAGAGACTGATTTAGAAATTCATATATATGATGAACTCGGTGAGTTTGAAAGTGATACAATCGCCGTTTTACCAAATAAGTTCACATATTCTGCTGAACTTTCTCAAAAAACACCTACAGAAACACGAGAAACAATCATTACTCTAGGTAACAGTTCATTAGAAGGAGTTGCAGCAAACGGAGTAGATGTCATTATACAAAACGAGCAAGGAGAAACACTTGAGCAAGGAGAATTTGTAGATGGACAATACGTATATAATCGATTAGTAGAACAAGGAAGCACAGAGAATTTACAGATAACTTTTGCAGAACACGGATACATAGACAAAACCATCCAGTACCAAGCAAGCGGAAATGAAACATTAGAAGAAACCATACAAGGAGTGCCAATTACCTTACGCACACAAGCACTTGAAATAGAACCAAACTCCAGTCAATCAATTAACGTACAAACACAATACGTACAAGAAGTAGTTGATCCAGATGGAACAGGAACAATAGCACTAGAAGCAATTGTTGTAGGTGAACCAAGCGCACACATTACCGCAACGCAAGAAGACGGATACGTATATACTATCAACGCTCTTAATAACGCACAAAATAGTGATGAGAACGTACCATTAGACGTACGAACAGCAACAAATACAGTGTCAGGAACAGGAGCAATATACATTACTCCAGCAGCTCAAATACTTATTCAAGGACCATTTACTGTATCAGAAGATGACACGCTACGATTACTAAACTTCGCAGAAAACTATCTTCAAAGTGAAGCAGACATAACCTCATGGGATGTAACTGAAACAGACATGAACGTAGAAGTACAAAAAGACGGAGAAGACGTACTGCTCATACCAGCAAAAGATTACTTTGGAAGCGCAAACTTTAGTGTACAAGCAAGCAATAAGCACGGAACAAGCATAGACGAAACAGCATCTGTAGATGTAGATAGATTACCAAGACTTACACTTACATATCAGGAATCAGTAACTGATCAAAGTGGGTGGAACGAAGGACTTACTACGCACGTTCATGTACAACATAATGATGGAGTACGTACACTTGAAGAAGAAGTACAGGATCAAGACGGAATTTTTACTATTAAGATGAAAGGAGATGTGTATCTTGCAGCGCACTTTGACAGAGGAAGTGAAGCATTTGGATACGTAAGCTCAGACACAGTATCTCATACTGGAATGGATCAAGATGTTTTGATTAGAATGCGAAGCTTCTACAACTTCGACGACTTCTTTAACAACGTAGGGGAACTCAAAAGTCCAGATGATCCAACCTCAGAAGGAATAGATAATTGGGAAACACACAGAGAATGGATCTTAGAAAAAACTCGCCAATCTGGACCTGCATTTAATCTTACAGGGAATACTGCCACAGGGTACTTCTTCAAGTGGTTTACAGAAACACCTGGAAAAGGGCCTGCGGATGTGTTACTTCCTCAGAAAATACGTTTTATTGCTCAGGAAGGAAACCAACCGCAAGAGTACATTATGAGCACGCGAACAGAGGATATTATTCGTGATATTCACGCAGCATACCAACGAGTTATGGGAGATATAGTTCCAGATATAACTAATGTGGACTCATTAACCTATGATCCATGGAATAATGAACATCGAAACCAAGTCGTGTATGGAGGATTAAATCTAGGGGGTATAGGGTTATTATATAGTTCTTCTGACCAAGAAGCACATAATAAAATCTTATCAGGACTTGCGTTAGTTACATCTAATGAAAATTCAAATGAATTTAATATAGCAAGAATTGCGTGGAGTGAGCTATACAGTGTATGGGGATTTAACCCGCGTGATGATGATACGTATGCTACACCTGAACAATCAGTGGGTCATAATGCACATCAACGATCAAGTTTTTCCGTATATAATGTTTCTATGCTGACCACGGTTGCGGAGCCAACCTTTACAGGAAGTACACAGGCAAAGTTTGGCCTTCCAACACTTACAGGAAACCACAAATAATCTGCCTGTAGAAGTCTTTAAATAGTCAATTCTGGATAGGTAATTAAAAAGAGGCCCGAAGGCCTCCCCGTCAACTAGTTCTTTAATAAAGGGCTAGGTCATTTAGATTCAATAGGTAATAGAAGGTATTAAGTCTTTTGTTACATCACTGCTTTCACTACCAATCGCACACGGTGGCCAACTACATACCCTAAGGTTTCAAGCTGCCTATACTCCAAAATTAGTACCTGACTTTCTCCGATAAAGACTGGCTCTTTCCAATGATGCGCCGAGCGGTAGAAATCGCCTTGGTCCTCTACTTCAATGGTAGCAGTTTGACCGGGATCAGGTTCTATGGTGTAATCGTCCATTTTTTCCGAAAAGGTAGTTTGGTCGTGTGACAGGGTAAGTCACCAGATGATCGATTTTTTGGTATAAGAACAGTGAAGGCCTTTACAGCCTTTGCTACTCTTAACAAACCCCAATCATCATGCCCATTATAGCCGAGGTATCGCTGGCCTATAAAGCCGCCCAATCCGTAGAAACATTACCCACTATTGCCAGTCCCGAAGAGGCCGCATCCTACCTACGTTCCATATGGGACTCCGATACTCTTGAGTTTCGAGAAGAGTTCATTGTGGTCTTACTAAATAATGCTAAGAACGTATTAGGATGGAGTCGAATATCCACTGGAGGTAGTACCGCTACCATCGTTGAACCGACAGCTATTTTCCAAACCGCCTTACTAGGAAAAGCCAATTCCATCCTGATAGCACATAATCATCCATCTGGGCGAAAAAAAGCAAGCACAGCTGATATTACTCTTACTAAACGGATTAAAGAAGTGGGTAGCTTACTAGGTATACCACTCGATGATCATATCATTCTTTGTGCGAATGGTTATCTGTCTCTGCGTGAAGAAGGACTAATGTAAGAAGAGAGCTTGGCTCTCTTTTTTAGCTTCAAAAATTGTATAGAGACCAAAAAAATTTTCCCAAAAAAAAATTCTAGCATCCGATTTTTCAATCAAAACTGCTTTGTTCCTTGAAGGGGTTTAATTGCTTGAGATGTGGGTAGACTAGCGGGGGTAGGATATGGAACCTAAATCCGCAAGATTGGTTTTAATTATTTTTAAGACGCCAAGCCGCGTCCCGCGGCTTGGCTTGTAATTCTACACAGATGTTCTTTCTAGGTACATCTGGTACACATGTTCTACTTTGTTGTAATGCCGTTGTACAAAGTAGTCTGAGGTATCTGCTTTCATAGCCTGAATAAGCTCCTCTTTCGTGCATACCCAATCCATTTTTTTGTCGCCTTCAATCCATAAAAAGATGTTCTGACAATAGGTGTAGTAGGTATTTTCAAGGACCCAACCTATGAAGGTGCCTTTCTTTCTCATTAGATAGATAGCTTTACGTATGTCACGTTGGTCCGACATACCTGGTTCAAGCCCAAAGTCTAGGCTCGGATACTGCCAAGGACTGGTTCTGCCACGAAGTACCGATTCCATGATGTTGGGGCAATTAGTGGCGGGTCGTTTCCATCCTTTTCATTCAGCAATGCGACGAATAAGGATAATGGTAGTATTAAACCTAGATGCACACGCACGATGACCGTGCTCATACCAATAAGCCTTTACGTCTTTTTCTTTGTGGATCTTTAAGAGATCCTGTGGTTTATTTATTTTTTTAGACATTAGTTGTCTCCGTCATTTAAAAGGGGTGGGGGAGGAGCATTTTTTAAGTAAAAACTTTCTGAAAATGGATATACCTTTTTAAAAAGTTTTAGGTGAATTTTGGTCCTTCCTCCACCCCGGGTTGTTGTTTACAGCTCAAAGAGCTCTTTTTCTTGTGATATTCGCTCAAATGTGGACTTTCGATGTACTGAATAGCGGTACACGCCCTTCAGTAGCCGCCTCGGGTAGCTGTATTTGACTAATAATTTACCCAAATAGGAAGGGGAGGCATGCTTGGATACTCAACCTTGCGACTGCATGTCGGTCAATAACTCACTCGCCGTGTACTCCTGAGAATTTCCCCCACCCTGTTTACCGGGTTCGTAGTGAAGCAGTAACATTTCCTCCACCCCTGATACATGACGGTAACGGATATTGTGTTTGTTGATCTGCTTTATTTCTTCGCCTTCAAACCAGAAACGATACCTGGAGGCATACAGTCCATACACCTGCGCCCAAAAGAGCTCCCAGTCAATTGGGGTTCGGTAGTCTATGGATGTTACTGAGTGGATTAAAAAACGACGGCTACCACTGACATCTGAGAGGAGCTGCTCCATGTTCGTCGAACTGGCAAAGCTAGCCCTGCGTGTCATCGTGGTTGCAAACCGTCCGTAAGGTCTCCGAACTTTGATGCTTTGAAGGGTAATCAGCTCTTTAAGCTCTGCCTCTTTGTGTTTATTGATGCCATCAAGCTCGTTTATAATCACCAGGATATTTTCGGCTAGATTAATAATGGAATCTTTATCTAAGGGATTAACCACCGTGGAAACGACATAGTCATTGAGCGGTTTAAGCAGGTTATATAAAAACGTGCTTTTTCCTATGCCTTGCCCCCCTACAAAGACTAACATGGTCTGGTTTACGACGTCGTTATCCAATGCCCCGGCAACTAGGCCAACGATTCATTTCAGGAACGTCGCGCGAAAGTATTCCGGGTCTTCCGTGGTTACGGTTGCGATTAGTTTTTCAATTTCAGAGGTGCCTTTTTTAACGGGCAAGCCGTTAAAGAATTCCACGAAGGGATTATATACAGGGCAAAAATCTGACTTTAATAGACTGTGCAGCCCGCTTTCGCTGATCTTTCCTCGCTTATTTATCACGTGACGATACACGGAGGCAAAGCCGCGATCATCCAGGATAGCCCATAGCGTGCCATCTCGCGGTTTCCACTCTACCATGCTTCGTACTTCGTTAAAGCGAAAGGTATAGGTAAACTGAAGAAAGTCTTCGATTTCAGAGTGGTGCCGAATAAATCGGCGTTCCAGTGCTTTCTCGATGGTCATTTGGCCATAGGTAGCTCCGTCGTGCCTATGCCGAGAATCCCATTTTTTTCGGTATAGCTTTGAGGATCGAACGATGCGATCTATGCGCGCCTCGTCAAAGCCTGCCTTATTAGAAATGAGCATAGCCAAGCGTAAATCTGCTTTGGACTGGTCTCCACCAAAGGGGGCTATATCCCCAAATTCAAAGAGCGCTCGGAACTCCATGCCATACTTTTCATCGCGCATAAGTTGGTCTATTACGCGTTGGTCTTCCTTACTCTGTGCGGTATTTTGGGGCGCAGTACTACACGAAGTTGGTACACCCAGAGTATGAACCCCTAAACAGGCTAAAATCGGGGACCATTCTTTGGCTGCAAGTCTACGTATAGGGTGTATGGTGTTGTTTAACACCTGTCCGGTAATGGTTACATACCGGCTATGCTCGTAAAGTTCTACGCCTTTAGTGCCAGACATGGTAAACCGATTGCCTACGCCGGTAGGCAAAGTCCCTTTAATCATGATTCGGATTCCCTTCCCACTTGGAGAGAGTTCGGTGTAGGAATCAAAGCGCTCGATAAAGGATTGTACGGTCTCCGGAAGGCTTCCATCGTGGATACAATGATCGATATCAATAGCCACAAAGGGATCCTCGCGGGTAAGCACGAATCCAACGCCGCTAAATTGAGAGGGGTGTTGTTGGTAGGTGTTCGCTACGGTTTGGAAGGAGTTCCAAGTAGCTGGATCGGTTACGCTGGCATAAATACCAGAAGGTTGTCGCGGTACTTTGGTTGTCTTACCGTCTCGTTGTTCCAGTTTTCAATTGACCCATTGGTCGGTGTCTTTTATCTCTTGAGGGATATTTTTTTCTGTCATCTCTTAACCTCTAACTATTTTATTTTTTATTAAATGGACGTGTACACGTCCGTGTCTATATAAATTTTATTCATTGTCTGGAGATTTGTCAAGTTTTAGCGTGAAATAAATGAATTTTTTTTATTCGGTATTAATGGGCAATAAAAAACCCCTAAGCTCAGAATTGAGTTAGGGGCGTTAGATCGTTAGAAGGTGGGTTTAATCCTGCATAGGCTCAGGATCTAACCTAATCCATTCTATAACTGGCTTTTCATTAAGAATTAGATCTTCTGGAAAGCCTATACAACTCACGGTGTCATTTAAGGAAGGGATATGAACGGATGTACGTTCTACACAATCGCTCAGGCCTCTGCACCAATTAATGAGTTCTCGCCGTCCCCCGTTAAATTGGTTAGCAAAGGAGGTATTGTCCCAGGAGCCGGTGGGAATCCAAACTTTTTCATCTTTAATAGTCCAATGAATTAAGTTAGGTTGTTCTCGCCACTCTCTAAGTTGATTCGTGAACTGTTTGATGCGCGCCACTTCTACATGATGATCCGGATACAACATAGCTTGTAACACTCTCTTGAGTTGTCGTTCTACAGGAAGAGAATTACCGCTGGAATCTAGGTCAATGAGTTGCGCAAGTACAACTAAGGGAGCAATTAATTCACGCTGGCGTGTATCAACGGGGATTCCGTTACCCAACTGAATCTGACGAGGGAGCTGTTGTAGCAAGTATTCTACCTTGTCGTGATAATATAAGCCAATAGCATACCCACCAAGGACGATTTCATTAAGGCGGCGTGTAATTTCTGGATTATCTTTGTTCCATCCTTTAAGTGGATGATGTTTGGGTTTACGAGACATCGCAATGGTTAGCGTGCGAGAGTCCAATGCCGATGCATTGATGGAATCAATACTAGCATAGATTTTTGGACTATAGATCCCCATAGGAGACGTGTTCTTTCCACGCTGTTTTAGATATTGACCGCTGCGGCGATAGCCGGCATTTAACAGCTGAACGTGAGCACCGCCTTGCCCGCCGGTGTTACGTTCAAACTCGTCCAAGCCCAATGTACATTGAGTGTCGCTGACTTCTTGGGCGAGCCGTGCTGTTGTGATTTTGGAAGCGGCCACACCGTTAAAGCAACTGCCCATCAGGAGCTCTAAACAGGTGGTTTTTCCTGAGTCCTTATCTGCATGAAGATGTAAGTATGGAAAAGCTGGGAACAAGACATGGACATAAGTTGCCATGACATAAAGAGCAAGTAATATGGGAAGATCTTCGTCTTCGAAGTACACATACTCGTTCATTAACTTAACTATGTATTCAAACATCACACGTGGAGTTAGCTGGTGCGCAGACTCTATAAGAGCGATGACTCTATCGTTGGTTAAGCGATGCGTGGAAGAGGTTCGCTCTGGGGTAACCACATATAGGTCAAAGTTTTGTTCGATACGTTCCACGGGTAGAACATCGACGGGGTACGAGTGTACCATCTGTCCATCGGCGGTTCCATAGAAAAAGAATTCCTTCGCCATTCCCTGAGCAAAAGGAAGGGTTTCCATTGAATAGGAGCGAATGAACTTGGTATAGATGCGAGGCGATATGGGCTGTTGGCCAATATTTTTATTTGCATGCTCAACCAGCAGGTTCTGATGTTGGGGTTCTTGGAGCCATTTTCCAACAGGGATCCCTTGTGTTAGAGCATCGATGCGAACGTACGATTGCTTCTTAGTTTCTCCTTGAATATGCACAAGAAACGGATAGAAACTAGAGGCATAGTCATAGGTAAAATCGGAGTGTACCACGATAACCGTTTTATCTTTTAAAAGAGTACGGTACTCATAGTATTCCAGTTCTGCCGCAGTTGGCCAACAAATGGCATCCTCCCCAAAAGCGTTCTTGAGATGAAAGGCCATTAGTTCGTTTTCCGCAACCCATATACGACTGGAAGTAAGCTCAGGAACTGTTTTAATCCCTTCTGTACGCCGTAGGGGCTTTGTACTACTGAAAGTGGATAGCGATAGAACTTCACCAACTTGGGTTTGGTAATCGATATATAGAAACTGATTTCCACGACGCCGATGATAAATCGGTAAACTACGAACTTGCTTTTTAGTTAGCCCAAGCTGTTCTGCAGCAATCGCAACCAGTTCGTCGTTTGCTTGAAACGTAGCCAGTTGATCGGAAGCCCGATTGAGGGAAACGGTTGTGGTTTGTTGCTCTATTTTTAATCGACGTTCTGCGCCTTTTGTAGTGATGCCAGGGTGCATATGCTTCAAGAAGTCTATGGCAGTGCCAAATTCTCCGGTATCTGGACATTTGAATGTGCCTTTTTCGTCAATAACGATTTTTCCATTACCGAAGGGTGAATCCAGGGTTAGCGTGTCCTGAAGCCCCTCTAATAAGTGGTCTTTTTTATGTACTAAATATTTAAGGTATAGGTTAGTTGTCTTCATCTACTTCTGTGTTTAAGTTGATGGTTGGGACGGTATTTATATTGCTTGCCAATTGAATAGGGGTAGGTTCTATGAATTGATCTGTGTTCCAGGTTTCCAGATGAGTCTGTTCACTGATAAACCCATACAATGGAAGGCAATCAACGATTTCAACTGGATTTCCCTCATAGAGGTACCAAGAGTTGCATTGTAACTTTGAGCCATTTGCGATTTCCTCCAACGTGTTCAGGTTCAATGAAGGATCAGGGATTGCTCGGTAGTATACATGTACGAGTTCTCCAATTGGGGAGGGCATCAACTCTACTGCGTCTTCGTTGTCGAGCCCTAATCGTTCTGTGAGTTCTGCCGGTAGCAGTAGGGTAGAAGAGATTGGGTATTGAAGACCGATATTGTCTAGGGTACCATACCAAGACCCACTTCGAGAGCGGATATGATAATTCTGAAAAAACCCAAAACGGGGATCGTTGAAATTTCGCAAAGTTTCAGGTGAAACAGCTGGCGCTGAAAGTAGCGGGGCTGTAACGGTATGCAGTACAATGGCTTGCTTTTGGAGTGGTTTCATAGGGCACCTCCTCCCGTTTGTGCCAAGGTAAATAGTCGTTCTAAGAGACTGATCTCAAAATATTTTCTACGACTGTGGCCAAATTTTATCGACGGAATATACCGTAGATCTTGTGTAGGCAAAGCACTGCGGTTTAATAGCGTCTTTGCGGAAATACCAAATAAATGCGCGGCTTGTTGAGCCGTAATGTATTTGGGTTTAGATAAATTAGAGTGGGCTTTCATTGCCTTCACCTCTCGTTTTAAATTAACGAGCCTCTTGGATAGTCCTTTCTCACTCAGGGAAGTTACCCTTCATGAGATTCTACGGATACCAAGAGGAGGTGAGCTTGCAGCTGTAATTTGCTTTAGGCAATTATTTTATAAGTCTACAAATAGCCTCCAACAAAGTTGGAACCTCGGTTGACATTACGTCAACGATAAAGATAAGGGGTAGAACTAATAAATATCGTTAGAGTCTCTTAATTACTTCAGTGCTAACGTCTTAGAAGTTTAAAGTAGATTCAGCTTTCTGGCTTTTTCATTTAGATCTTCTGGTACCAAGTGAAGATATCGTTCAGTAGTTGATATGTTGGCGTGGCCCATCATCTTTTGCACTTCATGTACACTAAATCCTTGTTTGAGAAGGTAAGTTGCACAGGAATGACGAAGGCTATGAAAGTGAATAGATTCTGATAGTTCAGCTTTTCTCATGAAATTTTTAAAAACACGAGCAGCCGTCCGATTTGTCATTCGAACACACTGACCCTTCATAGATTTAACTGATTCGAAAACAAAACGATCTCTTCCGTAATTAGTGTTCTTTTTCCAATGTAACAAGATCTCATTTGCGGGTTTTAAAAGGACTGTAGTTCTGGATTTACCTCCTTTACCAGCTACAACGGTAAGTTGTTTATTTTTAAAATCTATGTGTTTCCATTTTAAATCTAAGAGCTCACTTTGGCGAAGCCCGGTATAAAACGCAGTGATGATTAGTGGCTTAAACCAAAGTTGCCGCTGTTTGTCGTTGTTAATCAGTTTTTTGTGTTCCTGATTTGTAATGTATTCTTGAAAGACTTTCAGGATAGTATACAATTCATCTTCAGAGATGATTTGATCTTTTAAGGTTTCAGGTACTTTCTTAGGTTTGATATCATATGTAATATCAGTTCCATATCCTTTCTTTTTTATCCATTTAAAAAAGGGTTTCAAGTGTTCTAGATAATTATTTTGTGTTGCTATAGAGTATTTGGAATTAAAAACGAACTTTGTGATGTCTTCCCTTTTGAGTAGAGGTGTCATCATAGTTAAGCCCACCGATTTGCTAAAGAGATTCAATACCATCTTATAATGATTTTTCGACTTCTCCTTTATGTTTGTGGCTTCTTCTAGAAACAGTGTTATGAGTGTTGATAAAAGCTTAGTAGAAGATGGTACGCTAGTTGGGTTTTTCCAGGATTCAAAGTTGAAATTGACAAATACGTCAATTTTTCCTAGCTGCTGATCAGAAAGCAAACGGGTCTCTAATTGTTGGGCAATTTTTTTGCTGGAAGTCTTTAAAGAGAACTGTTTTTCTAAAGTTTTCCCGTTTACTGTCTTTCGAAATCGAATGTTGTAGTAGCTGGACCGCTTGGGTTTGAATAGGTGAGTCATATACTTTTAGGGTGAACATATAAAAGTGCACCCTAAAATACACCCTCTTTATGGGAAAACAGGGAAGATTGACCATATAAAGGAAAAAGATAAGAAATAAAAAAGGCCTTCAGTATGATTCTAAAGGCCTTTTAATCGTACACCCGAGAAGATTCGAACTTCTAACCGCCTGATTCGTAGTCAGGTACTCTATCCAGTTGAGCTACGGGTGCATTTCAGTAAAAATCTCAAAATTATCTGTAGGTTAGAAAAAGTTGAGAAGCCCCAAATATAAGGAGCTTTGAATCTGTGAACAACCATTTGAGGTGTATTTTTTTGATATTCTGTTAGTCTTCCACTAAGTCGATGTATGAAATTTTGTATTCACTCCGTTCTCTCAACATTTTATAAACCTGAGGTCGATTCTAAATACATCATAAAGCTCTCGTAAATGATTAATAGGTCATTCCTCTCCGTCAGCTGGCGGATCGGAGCGACTCATCATAAATACGAGTTAAAGGGTCTACGTAACTCTTTTTAGAATCTGCCACAGGTATCACTTTGGGAGAACTCAGGTTATTAGCTAAACCTGAGTATAATTTAACATGGAACTCGGTTTATAAAGCTGTATGTGTCTCTGATCCAGAATCAGTCATTGAATACTTTGGATATCGTGATGCACATCCGGTCTACGGATTAAACGGCATTTTCAATTCTTTGTATCAACTCCGGAATAAAATCAACGTGTTCCGGACGCATGAGTACACTTCTAAGTATAGTAACAGTATCTTGATCAGCGTTGTATTGTGGATGAAGGCTCAAGAACAGGGAAGTTGGAACTTTATAAAGTGAGAGGTAAAAGCTTTGATCTTTCATTCCTCGATTGAATACTTTTTTTGAAAGTGAGGTAATTTCCGAAACGTTTTTAATGGATTTGTTAATTGGGAAATAAGTAATAATGTCTAGCTCCGGTTTTTTATAGGAAACTAGTTTTTTTGAATCAAGGATTAATGAGTAAGCATTTAATGCAGCCTGTCTACATTTAGCTAAAATGGGACCAAAACCCTCATGTTCCTTCAAAGGAAAACACTGCAAGGTCGCCCAAAAGGCAACAGCTGCGGCGCCGGCGCGAGAACATTCCAGAGAAATCTCACCAAGATGAAGATATGATGAAGTGAAGTAAGTGTATGGCGAATCATGCTTGTAAAAACGACCGACAGCAGGATCCTTAAAAAGAACAGCACCACAACCGTAGGGTTGAAGCCCATGTTTGTGCGGATCTACAACAATACTATCAGCTTCCTGCATTCGTTTCCAGGAAGTTCCATCGATCAATTTTGAATCTTTCAAGCATCTGAAAAAGCCCCCATAAGCTGAATCAACATGAATGCGAACCCCATGTTTTCGACTCCATTTCAGTGCTTGGTCCAGGGATTCAACTTCACCGAGCCCGGTTGATCCAAGAGTAACTACAAGAGTTCCTATTTGAGAAGCATCAATCGCAGAAAATTCGAATTTTCCATCTGTAGAAATGGGTATAATCTGAGAGTTTACGCCAAGTACTTGACACATTCTGCCATGTGTATAGTGTGCATTTTGAGAGAATGCAATTTTTTTTGTGGGATGAGATTCTCGGGCAACCCAGAGAGCTTCGAGATTGCCAATGGTGCCACTGGAAGTAAGATGACCAAGAAATTCATCTCCATAACCAAAAAAGTGCGACAGTTTTACCATCACTTCTTTTTCCATTTCTGATGAAGGCGGTCCACCATCTAATGCATGGTTATTCGGGTTGATGGTCATAGCTAAAGAATAGGCTGCCCAAGCCACTGCATGCGGACTTTTCAACATCTGACCGGCATAAACAGGATGATGAAATGGGTAATTTCCTTTCAGGCGTTCAACAAGATCAGCTAAAACGGATTCGAATTTTTTCTCTTCAATTTGTAGAGTTTCATCCAAAGAAAAAGCACCGAATGATTTTTTCCATGATTGGAAATCATCCAGCGCTTTTGCAAACAATTTTTTTGAGGTTTGATCCATTAACGAAGATTTACTAATAAACCAGCAGCAAGAATTTGCTTGGTTTGCAGCTCATTCGCAATTACATCATCGTCATATACCATTTCAAATTGGAAAGAGGCAGATAAGTACTCATTTATTTTTCCTGTAATTTCATTTGCCCATGAAACATCAGTACTTACTATTGCTTTTTTAAGATTGTTGAAAGTTTCAAAACGGCTAGTGTAATTTACATTTGGCAGAATTTCTTTACTAAAACTGATCCCTGTTTTCAAACCACCCTCAGAGAGAAGATTGTTACCGGTATCAACTCCATATCCAGGAATAATGGTGTCGTCATTTACAATGGTTTGTTTTAGTCCTAAACCAGCTTCAAATGAAACATAGTCTTTAGGTGTATATGCATATCCAATACTTTGTGTGAAATAACCGGGTGCCATAAAATCTGAAATAAGGTCTCTTGGACCACTTGAATAATCGTATCCATCATAAAACTGAGTCACAAAGGTAATTTCAGCAAATGCATTCATTGTATTTTCGTTGTTTAGTATATATGCCGCACGATGTTTTGTTGCCAAGCGATCGTCCGTTTTTCTGCTATCTTCACCATCAATGTTGGTGATTCCATATCGAACATTAAATACATATCCGTAGGTAAATTTACCTTTTCGATATGCTCCATTTACTTTTGAGAAGAAGGTTGCAGCAATGTTATTTTGCCCACCGGCAGCCCAATTATTATATGTTGATTGAGATCCATTTAAACCGACAATCCAGTTAACTGCCCATTCATTATCGAGAGTATCAGGAATTATTATGGTTTCTTGCGCAGTCGATTGTACTGCTACTCCGATAAAGAGTAGAAGAATAAAAAAGTGTTTCATGTATGTGATTTTGTTTAGTACTTATGAGTTTTTGAATAGTACCACTTCATTAAGTGTGCCCTGATCAAGAATAACTTCAATGTGTTCACCAAACTTTGTTGGAACAGAAATACCTGTCAGTTCGCTTAATATGGGGTACATTCGGTGGCCACGATCAACTAGTGTGAGAATCTCGATCATAGTAGGTTCGTTTGAGTAGCAAATTGTTGATAAAGCATGAAACATGGTTTTGCCGGAAAAAATCACATCATCTACTATGAGGACGGCTTTTTCTGTACAATTTGGAATCGGATCTTTTTGACCTGTATCTGCAACATCATAACGATGTAACTGAATCGCCTGATCCGAAATCGGTGTTAAATACTCGACCAACTCTTTTGCTGTAGCGAAGCCACGATCGTTCAACCCAAATACAACCAGTTCATCAGCGTCCCCCATTTGCTCCCATACCTGGATAGCAAGCCGCTTGATGGTTCGTTGGATATGTTTTTGATCCATCAGTGTGATGTGTTGCATCGAAACCGCATTTTGTTAGTGAGGCAAAGGTAAATTATTTATTTAACAATTTTGCGAATGAAGCGTTAAATTATAAAATCCAAACGTTACCTTAACAGTGTTAACCAAATAGGAAGAACCATGAGTAAGACATTAGGCACCATTGTAACTGCACTGGCATCTTTCTCGGCCGGAGTGGTGGTAGGAATGTTAATTACACCATTAAGTGGGAGAGAGAATCGGCGCTGGATATCAGATCATTCAAATGAAGCTAAACATTGGGTTGAAGACCATGGCCATAAAATTTATGAAGAAAGTGAAAAAAAGCTTGAGAAGATATCCAACAACTTAAAGCATTCAATTCCTGATTTATATGAAGCAACGGAAGATATGCATTTGGATGAAGCTGATATGAGAGATGTCTCATAAAGGCTCATTATATAAAGAAGAATTGCTTCATCATTTTTGGCAAAACCAGATATTTGCTCAAAATGAATTATATACTGAATGCGGTTTAGAAGTTTCCATATTAAACCCGGGGCGCCTCAATCACATTGATGGTCCCGATTTTCTTAATGCAAAAATACGAATTGGAAAATTAATGCATTATGGAGCGGTGGAAATTCATAAGAAGAGTAAAGATTGGTTTGTGCATAAACACCATCTTGATCGGAATTATGAAAAAGTAATTCTTCATGTAGTTGCTGATAATCATACAATTACTCCGGCGCGCACAATTGGTGGAACAAACCCACCAACCCTTAATGTGATTCATGCACTTCCAAATAATTTGCAACCCTTAGTTCAAAACCTTGATAATTCTTCACTTCCATGTTCTGGGTTAATACACTTGCTTTCTCCGGAGGTTTTTAAGCAGCAAATTGAAAAAGCACATCAAGAATATTTAGACCACAAAGTTGATACTTTTTTTCAATATTTCGATGAACATCTGATTCCTTCTCTAGCATGGAAAAATGCATTGTTTATCACTTTATGCGACGGTTTAGGAGTTCCATCAAATCGGGATCAAATGAAAGAGTTAGCAGGGCTGATTTTGAATTTTTTTAAAGAAAAAAGAGTCGTTTCGAATGATGCTACCACAAACTTAAAATCAGTACTATTATCAGAAGTTAATTGGAATAGAAAAGGCATGAGGTTGAGTGTACATCCCGAGAAGAGAATAACACAAGCTTTGAAGTTGTACCAATTTATTCAAGCACAATCGCTCGGCTATTTTCTTATACCATCTCCATTTGATACTTGGTATGCAGTGTTAAATGCTTGCAATTTGAAACACACACCGCATAACAAAAGGCTGTATATCTCTTTTTTTCTACCGGCAATGTATGCACTGAGCATTATCACTCATTCAGATAAATTGAAACAAGAAATAACATGCGCTTGGAATCTCAGCACCGTTAAAATTCCGGACTCGATTCTACGTAAGTTTGGAATATTTGAATCTATATCGGATTCTAAAACTATGAAACGAATTGGGCTTGTGCATCAGTTTAATGCGTATTGTAAGCCAAAGCACTGTTCACAATGCGAGGTGTTAAATAAAGCAATTTCATGTTGACTGAATTTTGAAGTGTCTTTATCTTTGGAGTCTGTCAACGATTTGAATTGCCCGGTCGTCTAATGGCAGGACACCTGGTTTTGGTCCAGTATGTGGGGGTTCGAATCCTCCCCGGGCAACAAACTCATAAGAATGGTAAGGGATCCATTCTAGTGTTTTATGTAATCCTGAATCTTTCAGTGCTAGCAAATTTTGGAAAGTCCTCTCGCAATATTCTCCGGTACCAGTAATCCGGCTTTGGCTCGCGCCATAGCAAGGGAGTATGGTACTACGCTTGGAAAAGTAACATTAAAGCGTTTCTCCGATGGAGAACTTTATGTGAAATTTGAGCAAAGCATTCGTGGAGAAGATATTTTCATTGTTCAGCCCACACCTCCTCCTGGCGATAACATTATGGAGCTTTTATTAATGCTCGACGCCGCAAAACGTGCTTCAGTTAAACGCGTAACTGCTGTGATACCCTACTTTGGATATGCTCGGCAGGATCGTAAAGACCAACCAAGAGTTTCTATTGGTTCAAAACTAATGGCCAATTTATTGGTAGAAGCCGGCGCAGATCGTGTGTTAACCATGGACTTGCATGCTGCACAGATTCAAGGATTTTTTGACATCCCGCTTGATCACTTATATGCAAGCAGGGTGTTTATTGATCATCTTTCAAAAAACCCAATTGAGAATCTGGTGGTAGTAGCACCGGATGTTGGAAGTTTGAAAATGTCGCGTTCTTACGCCAAGAAGCTTGGCGCATCGCTTGCCTTTATTGATAAGCGTCGACCAAACGCCAATGAATCCGAGATTATGAATATCATTGGTGAAGTGGAAGGGAAAAATGTATTAATTGTAGACGATATGATTGATACAGCTGGCACACTAACAAACGCAGCAACTGCAATGAAAGAACGGGGTGCTTTAAGCATTATAGCAATGGGCACACATCCTATTCTTTCTGGGCCTGCATTCCAACGAATTGAAGATTCTCCTATTGATGAATTATTGGTTTCGGATACCATCCCACTTAGACAACCTTCTGAAAAAATTAAGGTTCTTAGTGTGGCAAATATTTTTGCCGAAGCGATACAGCGTATCCATACCAACGATACCATCAGTGCATTGTTTGATAATTAAACATTACAGAAAAATAAAATGTCATATCCTGAATTAATAAAAATTGAAGGTACTCCGCGAGAGCTTAGTAAAAGAGCCAATCGTGAACTTCGAGAGAACAAGCGAGTACCAGCCGTACTTTACGGCCCTGAAGTTGAAGAAAATTTACATTTCTCTATTGACGAGAAAGAATTGGAAAAAATTCTACGTAAGAAGCAAACTAAGCTGCAAGAACTTACCATTGATGGTAAAATTTATAAAACGCTTCTGAAAAGAACGGATTATGATCCAGTAACCGATCGTCCGATTCACGTTGATTTTTATGTGCTATCCGACAACCACAAAGTGACTCTTCGAGTTCCGTTTAAAATATCCGGTACTTCACGAGGTGTAGTAGAAAATGGTGGCCGCTTATTCCAACCAATGCAGTTCATGAGAATTCGCGTATTACCGGAACGCATACCATCAGAATTTGAGGTTGATATCACCGATCTGAAAATCGGGCAATCTTTACATGTTGGCGATTTAGAAATGGACGGGATTATTCCTCTTGACAGTTTAAGTAGAACAATAGTGAGCGTTAGACCTCCAAAAGGACAAGCCACTAGCGAGTTGGATGAGGAAGAAGAAGAAGCTACAGAAGGTGAAGCTGAAGAAGCAACGGAAGCGTAAGTAACTGCTAAGGTCTGTATATATGTCCATCATAGTTGGATTAGGAAATGTAGGGCAGGAGTATGATGGCACACGCCATAATATCGGATTTGAAATAGTTGATATGATAGCTAAAACTTTATCTGTTTCTTTTAGTGCCGGCGGAGGGCCATTTGTGGTTGCCGAAGCCAGGTACAAAGGCAGAAATATTGTTTTGGTTAAACCAACCAATTACATGAACCGAAGTGGCACCGCAGTACAAAAAGCGCTAAACAAATATCACACAGCAAAGAAAAATTGTCTAGTGATTTATGACGATCTGAATTTAGCTGTTGGCGTAACAAGAATGAAAGAACGGGGAAGTGATGGTGGTCATAATGGCATTGCCGATATCAACGAAAAAATTGGAAGTGAATATCCAAGATTACGAGTTGGTATCGGAAACAATTATGCAAAAGGCCGACAGGTAGATTATGTACTCTCTCCCTTTGCTGACGATGAGATTGAAGAGGTAGAATTGTCCATCAAAAAAGCCCACGATGCAGCTCTTGCATTCGTGAATGTAGGCATTGAAAGAGCAATGAATTTTTTTAACTAGAATTCCTCTTTAAAAAAGAAGAGGTAAACAATTAAAACTAAACCACAATTATGGAGAACATAATTTATTTTATTCCGGTGGCTGGGGTAGTAGCGTTGCTATTTACTTTCTTTAAGTCTTCCTGGGTAACAAAACAAGAAGTTGGTACAGCACGTATGGCCCGCATTGCAGAAAGTATTGCAAGTGGAGCTATGGCATTTTTGAAAGCTGAGTACCGAGTTCTAGCAATATTTGTAGTGGTTGTTGCCGCTATTTTAGCATTTAGTGCAAACACCGAAACATCAAGTTGGATGGTTGCCATCTCATTTGTTGTTGGTGCAATTTGTTCAGGATTAGCTGGTTTTATAGGAATGCGTGTAGCTACTAAGGCAAATGTTCGAACAACGCATGCAGCCAGAGAAAGCTTAGGTCGGGGACTTGAAGTTGCCTTTGCAGGCGGGTCTGTAATGGGGCTTGGAGTTGTAGGACTTGGTGTTCTTGGTCTTTCAGGTCTTTTCATTTTATTTTCAAATATTTTCGGGATTGAGGGCGCTGAGGCAGTAAATAGAGTACTAGCTATTGTAACCGGTTTTTCTTTTGGGGCATCTTCTATTGCACTTTTTGCTCGCGTTGGTGGTGGTATTTATACCAAAGCTGCAGATGTGGGAGCCGACCTTGTTGGAAAAGTAGAAGCTGGAATTCCTGAAGATCACCCGTTAAACCCTGCAACTATTGCAGATAACGTAGGTGATAATGTTGGTGATGTTGCAGGTATGGGTGCCGATCTTTTTGAGTCGTATGTTGGTTCGATCATTGGTACAATGGTATTAGGTGCTGCATTTATGACAATGCCATCTTGGGCAGATAATTTTAACGGTCTTTCTGCGGTATTACTTCCACTTGTACTTGCCGGAACCGGAATTTTTACCTCTATACTTGGCACTTTCTTTGTTCGCGTTAAAGATGGTGGCGATCCACAAAAAGCACTAAACCTCGGTGAATTCTTCTCAGCGGGAGTAATGCTTGTGGCATCTTACTTCATTATTACTTGGATGCTACCATCAGAATGGATGTTTAATGGAATTGAATACTCAAATACAGGGGTGTTTTGGGCAACAATTTTAGGTTTAGCAGCTGGACTTTTAATTGGTTTGGTAACAGAACACTATACCGGAACCGGTACAAAACCAGTGCTTTCAATTGTAAAACAATCCGTAACTGGCGCTGCAACAAACATTATTGCCGGTTTAGGTGTTGGTATGATTTCAACAGCAATTCCAATTCTAATCATTGCTGTTTCAATTATCGGTGCTTACAGTTTTGCAGGTCTTTACGGAATTGCGATTGCCGCTGTTGGTATGCTTGCAAATACTGGTATTCAGTTAGCTGTTGATGCCTATGGTCCTATATCTGATAATGCTGGTGGAATAGCTGAAATGGCTGAACTACCCAGCGAAGTTCGCGAACGTACGGATAAATTAGATGCAGTTGGCAACACTACCGCAGCCATTGGAAAAGGTTTTGCAATTGGTTCTGCTGCACTAACTGCATTGGCTCTTTTTGCAGCTTTTGTAACGGCATACAATGCAACGCATGAAATTGATCTTCCAGGCATTGATGTAACCTCACCCACTGTGATGGCTTCTTTATTTGTTGGTGCTATGCTGCCTTTCTTATTTAGCGCACTTTCAATGCAAGCGGTTGGGCGTGCGGCAATGAGTATGATTGAAGAAGTTCGTCGTCAGTTCAAAGATATTCCGGAACTACGTGCTGCTCTTGATACAATGACTGCAAATAACGGTAAAGATTTCGAAGATTGGTCTAAAGAAGACCAAGTTACTTTCGAAGCTGCTGATGGAAAAGCAGAATATGATAAATGTGTTGAGATTTCAACACAAGCTTCTATTCGAGAAATGGTACTACCCGGTTTATTAGCAGTTACTGTACCGGTATTGTTTGGATTTGTACCGGGATTTATTTCTGACGATCCGACCTTAGGCGCTCAAATGCTTGGCGGTTTATTAGCCGGCGTAACTTCTGCCGGAGTATTGATGGCATTGTTCCAATCAAATGCAGGTGGTGCATGGGATAACGCTAAAAAAATGATTGAAGAAGGTGTTGAAATTGATGGTGTAAAATACGGAAAAGGCTCAGAACCGCACAAAGCCGGTGTTGTAGGCGATACCGTTGGTGATCCGTTTAAGGATACATCAGGCCCCTCTCTTAACATTCTTCTTAAGTTAATGTCAGTGGTAGCTCTTGTAATCGCGACAATGATCTAAGAAAAAAACATATTTGTTTAATTTTTGAATCCCGATTACAATAGTTGTAATCGGGATTTTTTTAAGTAGTTTCCAAAATGGCTCAAACAGATTTATTAAAACTTATTTTCCATCACGACCAAAGAATGGAGCAGTTAGCGCCTGATGCTATTGATAATAGCGACCCTTTGGCCATGTTTACTAAACCCGATCCCACATATTCGACCCTTTATTTTAGCGGAACGTCATTAGAGGCCGAGATACTTGGACTGAATAAACTTCAACGATACCGGCAGATTGTTGAAGCGATAGGGGAAGGATTCAATGCAAATTCATATCAGACAAGCAGCGGTAAAACAGCAACTCTTTCTGATGCGCTCTCATCAATTGAGATTAATGATATGATCTTGATTACTGATGAGGATGTTCCCTCAGATGTAATTCATTCATTTTCAGGTAAGGTGCTAAGAGATGTACTCGAAAAAGGATGGATCGTCCTATTCAAACGTGAATCTGAGCATGGTTTTGATCTTCAGGTTTTTAGTAAAGAAAATATCTATCTCCGGTTTTTTCACAAACTTCAAGCGCTATTAGAACCTGGTTTTCGTTTTTTTAGTATCAATGGAAAACGAGTTCATAACGAAAATTTTTTTTATTTCGAAAGCCACCGTTTAGAAAAACCACCTCATGGGTTTGAGGAAGTTTTCCCTGAATCTGTTTTATAAATTTTCATGTAAATCAGATTCTGTTTTTTTACCGTTTTCCTTATCTTATTTAGATCACATTTAAATAAGAGATTTTTCCATGTATCCATTAAATCACAGCAAAGCCGGTGAAGAAGTAACCGTGCAGTGTATCGATTGCGACTGCGAAGATGTTTGCAGATTGAGTGAGCTTGGGTGTATTGAAGGAGCTTCCGGTATTATTATTTCAAATCAGAATAATGTGATATTAAAAGTTGGCGAATCAAGATTAGCCATCAATAATGCGCTTGCCAAATCTATTCTAGTAACAGAACGCTGATAAATGCCCCAATTCTTATCGGAAATAACAAAACCAGGTTCATTCAAGATTAAGAACTTAATGGGCAACGAAAGCACCCGACTAATGGAAATGGGGGTTTTACCCGGTTTATCTCTTCAAGTAATCAGAAAAGCTCCACTCGGATTTCCAATCGAAATAAAAGTTCGGGGCATATTATTAACACTCCGTGAAGTCGAAGCTAGTTGTATTGAGTTAGAACTTTGATGAAACAAACACCGAAAACTATAGCACTAATTGGTAATCCGAATACCGGAAAATCAACGGTGTTTAATGCTTTAACAGGATTAAGACAAAAAATTGCAAACTATCCGGGTATCACGGTTGAGAGGAAAATAGGAACATCAATTATTGGTGGTGTACTCCATCAAATTATTGATTTACCCGGTGCATATAGTCTCAATTTTAAAAAATTAGATGAGCGAATAGCCTATCAAACCCTAATCGGTAATTTCGAGTTTGAAAACACACCGGATTTGGTTCTGGCAATTGTCGATGCTTCTAATTTAGATCGAAATCTGTTTTTGGTCACACAGGTTATGGATTTAGAAATCCCGGTTGTGTTAGTGCTAAACATGATGGATGTGGCCGAGCAAAAAGAGATTAAAATAGATGTCGAGGCCATTTCTAATAATTTAGGAATCCCTGTGATTCCCATTACTGCGAAAAACAAAAATGATATAGATCGCTTAAAAACTACACTCGCTGATCTTGATATTCCCTCGACGAAACCATTGGAATGGTTGGAAAGTTTCCAACTTCGGCAGGCATTGGGAACCATTAAAGCGGAGTGGATCGACCCACATGCAAATCTGCCTGAAAGTGCAAAAAACACTGAAGCACTTCGGTTAATTTCTGAAGGTACTTTTGATGGTGCTTTTTATGAATTTAAAGAGAAGGGAAAAGGCGAAGAAGTCATACAAAAAGCGCGCTCAATACTTGAAAATGCTGGGGAAAATCCCATGGCAGCTGAAGTGTTGCAGCGATATGATTTCATCGATAATGTGACCAAAGACTCATTAACTCAAAACAATCTGAACGGGCAAACTCTTACCGATAAGATTGATGCAGTAGTAACGCATAGAATACTCGGGCCAATTATTTTTGTTAGCATCCTAATGTTGATGTTTCAGGCAATTTTCAGCTGGGCCACACCTTTTATGGACTTTATGGATCTGGTTTTTATCAAATCAGGAACTTGGATTGCCGATTTTTTACCAGAGGGAATGTTGAACGACTTACTAGTTGAAGGTGCAATAGCCGGATTGGGTGGAGTATTTATTTTCTTACCTCAAATCTTAATTCTTTTTCTGTTCATTTATATCCTTGAAGGGACCGGCTACATGGCACGAGCGGCTTTTGTGATGGACGGATTTATGACAAAAGTTGGTTTGCACGGCCGATCTGTGGTTCCGCTAATGTCTGGGTTTGCTTGTGCTATTCCGGGAATAATGGCTACAAGAACCATTGAAAATTGGCGCGATCGCATTATTACAATTATGGTACTTCCATTTATGGCATGTTCGGCTCGACTTCCTGTGTACGCTTTGCTGATTGCCGCCTTTGTTCCGGCAACGTCGGTTTTAGGAATTTTTACCTATCAAGGGCTAACCTTTTTTGGACTTTACATTTTTGGAATTGTGATGGCGTTAGTGGCAGCATCTGTAATGACGCGTTTTTTCCCAAAAGGTACTCAAACACCGTTTATCATGGAATTACCAGCGTACCGAGTTCCGAAATGGGATGTAATTCTTAAAAATGTTTTTGATAGAGGGTGGATATTTTTAAAGGAAGCCGGAAAAATTATATTCGCAATTTCAATAGTTTTATGGTTTTTAGCCTCATTCCCTCAAGTAGATAATACAGACTACGCAGCGCATTCTTATGAGGGTGAGTCCATCAAATCGTATCAATTACGTCATAGTTTTGCAGGAAAATTTGGAAAAATCATTGAGCCGGCTATAGAGCCACTTGGCTTCGATTGGAAAATTGGAATTGGGTTGATTACATCTTTTGCTGCTCGTGAAGTGATGGTGGGTACACTAAATACCATTTATAGTATTGAGGGTGATGATGAGGACATCGTCACGTTAAAACAAAAATTAATTAACGATACAAATCCGGCAACCGGTAAACCGGTTTACTCGGTTGCAACAGCGCTTTCGTTAATGATTTTCTTTGCTCTGGCCATGCAATGCATGAGTACAATTGCTATTGTTCGCCGTGAAACCAACTCCTGGAAATGGCCCACAGCCATGTTTGTTTACATGAGCGGACTCGCGTACATTTGTTCATTTCTCACTTACCAAATAGGGAGTGCTTTATAATGGTTTTCGATATTCAGTCTTTTGTAGCATTTGGTATGCTCGCCCTTGTGGTTGTTTATTTATTAAACAAATTCGTGGTAAAACCAATCCGTTCAAAAAATCAAGAAAAAGAAGGCTGCGGTCCCGGTTGCTCATGCGATCATTAGTACAAAATCTGCTTTAATTTGTGTTGAGTAAACCTGAACGGTTGTCTATTTTCGTCTAACTCAACTCACTCAACTTTAAATGACCTATCTTGAAAAATTAGAAGCGGCGGTAAAGAAATCAAATTCTACTTTATGTATAGGATTAGACCCAAACCTGAATCTATTGCCGGATCAAATCAGGGACAATATCGGCTCTTCAAGTGAATTGATCTTTCATTTTTGCAAAAAAGTTATTGATGTAACGCATCAACATTGTGCCGCTTATAAACCTAATGCAGCATTTTTTGAAGCCCTCGGTAAAAAAGGATTGAAAGTACTAGCTGAGGTAATTGAATATATTCCTGATGATCATGTTGTGATTACAGATGCAAAGAGAGGGGACATCAGCTCGACAGCAGAGCATTATAAAAAAGCTTTTTTTGATAAACTTGAAGTAGACGCAATCACACTAAATCCATTGATGGGTTTTGAAACTTTGGATGCTTTTTCGGGAGATGAAACAAAAGGAATTTATGTTTTAACTCTCACGTCAAATGCCGGCGCCGACGACTTTCTAAAAAAACCGTTTGAAGGCTATGATATGATGGCAGAATACATAGCCGATAAACTGTTTGAACGCTCTGTAACTACAGAAGCTCACCTTGGGATGGTAATTGGTGCAACGCAATCCAATGTAGCCCGTGCTGTGATTGAACATCATTCAAAAGGCAGTTTACTTATTCCGGGCATTGGCGAGCAAGGTGGAAGTATTGAAGATCTTGCAAATACACTCGCTGGACATGAAGGAATCCCGTTAATCAACTCAAGTCGTGGAATTATTTATGCCGGATCGGAAGAAGAAAATTGGCAGGATCATGTGGAAAAAGCGGCCATTACTATGAAAGAAGAACTTAAGGTGATTACTCAAAATTATGTCTAAAAAGCCAGAGGTAATAGTCTATACAGACGGTGCATGTTCCGGTAATCCAGGTCCTGGTGGCTGGGGGGCAATTCTAAAATGGAATGGAAGAGAAAAAGAATTATCAGGCGGAGATGCAGCGACCACAAATAATCGCATGGAAATGAAAGCCGTTATTGAAGCACTTAATGCAATGAAAAAACCATGTAAAGTTTCTATTCATAGTGATAGTGCTTTAATCATAAATGCAATGACTAAAGGTTGGATTGAAAATTGGCAGAAACGTGGTTGGCGAAAAGCGGATAAAAAACCGGTTGAAAACAAGCAACTCTGGGAACAGATGTTGCAAGCAATGGATCCACATGAAGTTACATGGGTGAAAGTTAAAGCTCATGTTGGGATTGAACTTAACGAGCGTGTGGATCAATTAGCAGTTAAAGAGAGCAAGAAGTTTTAGATGTACCGTTCAGCCCATGTTCCTAAAACTCGCCCAACATATTGGCTGTCCTTTTTTTCACTGAGTAAATGATCGGCATCATCGAGCGAGATAAAACTTTTGGGGTGACGAGCCGCAAAGAAGATCTTTTGGGCATTATCGATACCGACTGTATTGTCGATGGGCGAGTGAAAGATAATCAAAGCGCGATCTAAGGTGCGGATACATTCCTTCATCGATGCTTCAGATAAGTCATCTACAAACTGTTTTTTGATTGTGAATGGACGTCCTGCTAAACTCACTTTAGCTACTCCATTTTTTTCGATTTCCTCCAAACTCAACCCAAAATTTTCTTTTACATGATCCGGTTCAGCTGGCGCACCAATTACCGCCACAGCTTTTACACTCTCAATACTATGTGCCGCCTGAAGTACAGCAGCTCCACCTAAGGAATGACCAATCA
>Ga0316205_10000799_pt1 | contig 48423 bp, 41 predicted proteins | sample 3monthpyrite_MG_FD_204941 | JGI IMG/M metagenome (GOLD analysis project Ga0316205, IMG submission 204941) | Microbial mat bacterial communities from mineral coupon in-situ incubated in ocean water Damariscotta River, Maine, United States -... | ecosystem: Environmental > Aquatic > Marine >...
GCAAAAACCTATGATCTTGAAGTATGGTTACCTGGTCAGCAGGCATATCGTGAAATTTCATCTATCAGTAATTTTCTGGATTTTCAGGCACGTCGTATGTCAGCACGATGGCGTAACCCGGAAACGGGTAAGCCGGAGTTACTCCATACATTAAATGGCTCAGGGCTAGCGGTAGGGCGTACACTGGTTGCCGTTTTAGAAAACTACCAACAAGCCGATGGAAGTATTAAGGTACCGCAAGCATTACAGTCTTATATGGGTGGTGTGACAGTTTTACAGCCATAATAAAGTAATTCGACCATGTAATCCGACCATGTAATCAGACCATGTAATCAGACGAGGGGAAGAAAATGTTGATTGTTAAACTGGATGAAGAGAACTCGATAGTATCAATTGAACCAACAGGTTCTCTTGATGTAAAAGACTTTCAAGCCGCTGCATCAACAATAGACCCCTTTATTGAAAAATGTGGCCGCTTAAATGGGCTTATTATTCATACTGAGTCTTTTCCTGGTTGGGATTCATTTTCTGCATTAGTTACTCATCTTAAGTTTGTAAAAAATCATCATACTCAAATTAAACGTATAGCATTTGCGACTGACTCGGTTATAGGCTCACTGGCGGAGTCGCTGGTTAGTCATTTCGTTGATGCGCAAATAAAGCATTTCCCATATACCGAATTTGAAAAGGCTAAACAATGGATTATTTCCTGAATTAGCTTAACTTTATATGTGATTTGGCTCTAAATTTAGAGCAGATTCATAATTCAATATGCATCATGGATCATTTATTGCTATATTTTTCTTAACTGTAATTAATGTGACTATTCATGATTAAATCAAATAAAGGCCGTTGGTATATAAAACAGGGAGAAAGGGTTCAGGGGCCATTTCCAAATAAATTAATTGGCTCTTATCTGGTTCTTGGGCGAATCACACAGGATACTCTGGTCAGCCAGGATAAAAATAACTGGTCACCGGTTAGTGATTACCCTGCGATGGTGCCAGAGGTTGTAAAAGAGGCGGGTACAACTCAGGGTGATAGAGCTTTAATGCTGGCACGGATTCGAGAAGATGAACGCAGCTCTAAATTAAATGAAGGTGATGATTTTGATAATCGTCGGGAAGATGAAGAGCAGCTAATTCAACTACATCGGCAAATTCGAGACGATGTTCAGCAAGGTTATAGTGTTAAATCTCATGCACGAATTGTCTATACCAGTATTGCAATTTTACTGTTGCTCACTTTAATTGGCTTCTTTATAAGTAATAGTGAAGATAGCCTGAAACTGGCAGATTGTGATGCACCTGCTAAACCCGGCATTAACTGGTCTGCCTGTAACAAGCAGGGGGAAGTGTTACGTAACCGTAATTTACAGCAGGTTAATTTTAGAAGTGCAAAATTACAAACGGCAGATTTATCTGCAGCCCAGTTACAGGGAGCGGATTTAGCTTATGCCGACCTGTCACAATCTATACTTATATCTGCACAGCTTATGAACAGTAACCTTAAGGGCGCGAATTTACGTCGTGCAAATTTAATGGGAGCAGATTTATCCGCCGCTAATCTATCTTATGCAGAACTGGTTGGCTGTAATTTGCAGGGTAGTAATTTAAAACAGGCTATTTTTGACCATGCAATATGGGTTAATGGGGAAAAGTGTTTGCCGGGTTCTGTAGGAGCCTGCTTGTTACCGGTCTCTGACTAGGTCGAGCTTAGCTTTTTAATTTAGGCTTGCGTCTTCTTTAGTCTTTCCTGTGGTGGCAAAATATTGCCGCCATAAATCTGTCATACCTCCTTTATAGCTCTCTTTTTTACGCCCTTCAGTGTAAAAGATTAAATGTTTTGTTTTGCTAAGCTGATGATTTATATGCAATATTCATTATTGTTGTTCGAGTTGGCACAGTTGTCGCTATGTTGGTGATTAAGACTAAAACAGGAACTACCAACATGCAGAGCCAAACCTCAACACAGGAAATGATTAAAGAGCTGAAAGAGGTCAAAAATATTTTCACTAATTGTGAAAAGGCAGAGCCAAAAGATTACAATCATGAGCTAGAACAACAGGCTAGGCTTGATCTGGCTATATCTCTGCAAATGTCATTAGACCTTGATTGGGTGATTAATAAATTCATGGAGCACATCCACTCGTATTTTCTATTTGATGGTTTCGCTTTTAATTGCGCTGAACCAAACATACAAATCAAATATGCTCGCCAAAAAGGTCATAGCTGTTCATACAATTTACATATAGAAGATACGGATCTGGGTAAACTTGAATTATTTCGTGGTCGAAAGTTTGTTGAGTCTGAGTTAGTTCTGCTTGAAAATCTGTTGTCAATTCTGGTTTATCCATTAAGAAATGCTATTCAATTTAAACATGCTATTAAACTGGCTCATTCTGATGTATTAACAGGTGTGAAAAATCGCTCTACTTTTGATGAGTCATTAGGTCGTGAAATTAATCTTGCGCAGCGATATGGTCAGGATTTCACTATGTTAGTGATCGATATTGATTTTTTCAAAAAAGTTAATGATACCTATGGACATAAAGTTGGTGATGATGCGTTGAAAGTTATAGCTGATACTATAAAACAATGTATTCGCACTACAGATATGTTATTTCGTTACGGTGGTGAAGAGTTTGTGGTGTTATTAGGTAATACAGACTGTGAAATGTCATATATGATCGCGGATCGTGTTTTAGAGTCAGTTAGAGAAATTAATATGCAGGTGAAAGATCAGAAGATTGATCTATCGGTGAGTATTGGTATGGCTTGCCTGAATATCCAGGATAATAGTGAAAGTCTATTTAATCGCGCTGATGCGGCTATGTATGCAGCAAAAAATGACGGACGTGATCAAATTATCGTAGCTTGAATAAATAGCTGATGTATTGTAAAAATACATCAGCATGCAAATCATATTATTAACCCATTCTCGTGAAGTTTCAAAAAAGACCAATACTGGTCAGCTGGTACAACAGTTTATTCCTCATACCCAAACGATCGTCTGGCAACGAACACAACCAGATAAAAAATTACTACAGTTAATAGAGTCTGGTAATACGGCGCTTGTATATCCATCGGAAGAAAAAACTAGCTCTGTGGTGCATCAGGATTTTGAAAACTTTATATTAATCGATAGCACCTGGCAGGAAGCCCGTAAAATTTATAATCGTAGCCCTTACTTACAAAACCTCCCAAGGTTAGAGTTAATATCTACTAGAGAGTCAAAATATAAATTAAGGCGTAACCAGCTTGAAGGTGGGTTATGCACAGCAGAATGTGCAATTGAGCTTTTGCTCGCTAAAGGTAAAACCAATTTAGCTATTGAACTTGATATTTCATTTAATGATTTTATATTATAAATCGTCCACAAATTCTAATAATTGATTTTAGGTTCTAAATTAAGCATCATTAAGAAATGAATCCTGATCCAATAAAACTATATAGTGCTGAAGCAACTCGTAATCTTGATAATATCGCTATAAACGAATTCAAAATTCCTGGTTATGAGTTAATGAAACGTGCTGGTAAAGCCGTATTTAATCACTTTCAAAATACCTATCCACTGTCGGGCTCAATACTCGTATGCTGTGGCGCGGGTAATAATGCAGGGGACGGTTATGTTATTGCGAAACTCGCTCAACTTGCAGGATTAAAAGTAAAAGTAGTAAGCCTGATTGATACGGATAAGTTAACAGGTGATGCAAAACTTGCCTGGCAAGACTGGCATTCACTGGGGCACCAACTGGCTGATTTCTCTATTGAGTTATTAAACAAAACAGATGTTGTTATTGATGCATTACTCGGCACAGGTTTACAACGTCAGGTTGAAGGTGAGTGGGCTGAGGTAATTGAAGTTATTAATAAAAGTAACAAACCTGTTATATCGGTAGATATACCATCCGGGTTATGTGCAGATACCGGCGCCATTGCAGGGCATGTTATACAGGCAACTTCAACGTTGACGTTTATCGCACTTAAAAAAGGTTTATTTACACACCATGGAGTTGATTGTTGCGGTGAACTCTTATTTGATAATTTATCTTTACCGTCAGGGGTTTATAACAGGCAGCCTGAACAGGCTACTTTACTTGACTGGGAACATTTAAAACAACAGTTGAAACCTCGTAAGTCCAGTTCACATAAACATCAACTGGGGCATGTTTTTATTTTAGGTGGTGACAAGGGCATGCCCGGTGCCATACGTCTGGCAGCTGAAGCTGCACTTAGATCAGGTGCTGGTCTAGTGACGGTTGTTAGTCATAAAGAACATAGCACAGCATTACTCGCAGGGCGTCCGGAGTTAATGTTAAGCCCAAGTGAAGATGGGCATCTACCTGCTGATTTCTTATTAAAAGCCACGGCAGTGGTGATTGGGCCTGGTTTGACTAATAGTAACTGGTCTCAAAATTTACTGGCATCGGCTTTGGAGTGTTCGGCTCCCAAAATAGTCGATGCGGGTGCATTGCGTTTACTGAATAAAGAAGATGGCCCTCGTAATGACTGGGTATTAACTCCCCATGCAGGTGAAGCGGCGGCACTACTTGATGATGACCATGTTGGAGGTGCCGCTATTAATGCCGCTACCATTCAGTCGTCTAGATTTACCAGTATTGAAATGCTGCATTCACTTTATGGTGGGCATATTGTTTTAAAAGGTGCGGGCAGTTTAATACAGTCACCTGATCAGTTGATTCAATTATGTCCCTATGGCAACCCGGGTATGGCATCAGCGGGTATGGGTGATGTGTTAAGTGGTATCGTGGGTAGTCTTGTTGGTCAGGATTATAGTTTAGCGTTAGCGACGAGTATAGGGGTTTGTATTCATAGTATGGCGGGTGATATGGCAGCGTCAGGTGGTGAAACCGGTTTGCTCGCCAGTGATTTATTTGAGTTCATTCGACAGTTGATGAACCCCCATGAGTGATTATTCAATTTTTCTAAAAAATGAAGAAGCACAACTGCAATTAGCGGCTGTGATCGCAGTAAATACACAACCGGGTACGGTCATTTTTCTTGATGGTGATCTGGGAACGGGCAAAACAACCCTGGTTAGGGGGTTTCTTCAATCCCTTGGTTATACCGGTAACGTTAAAAGCCCGACTTATACCCTGGTTGAACCTTATCTTATTGATAAACAACAGATTTATCATTTTGATCTTTATCGCCTGGGTAGCCCAGATGAGTTTGAATATGCAGGTGGGCGAGACTACTTTGATGATGATTCTATTTGTCTTATTGAGTGGCCAGATAAAGCAGAAGGATACCTGCCAGCTGCAGATTTGTTGTGTCAGCTCAGTTATCAAAATAAAGCCGGTGTTCAGGGGCGACAGTGCGTAATTAGCGCAAATTCAGATAAAGGTTTGATTATTCTCGATAAAATATCTAATTAATTGGATTAGAAGTATCGCCTATCTTATTAAAATTATTGATAAAAATTCAAATTCATACTTGCATTTCTCAGGGAATTTGCCAAACTGTATATAAGTTATAAATAACTTGTGTGGGTTTGTGCTTTTTGTAGCGCTTTCCAGTAAATGAAAAAATTAGTTAACTCAGATGTCTTGAGGTGCGAGATGGAAAAACAGCGTCGTAAATTTTTATCACAACTAACCAGTCAGCTTGCTGGCATAGGTTCACTCGCTGCCGTGCCGGTTTTAACGAAAGCCGCCAGTTCATATACACAAGTTGAAAATATTCGTATCTCTCGTGAACCCAATAAAACACGTCTGGTCTTCGATCTTGATGATTCAGTTGAATACTCCCTGTTTAGTATGCATAAACCAGAAAGACTGGTTATCGATTTAAAGCAAACCCGTTTAATGAATGCGGGTGTTCTGGAGGAACTACACAGTCCTCAGCTTAAAGGCATACGTACAGGTGTACGTAAGATGCATGATTTACGTATTGTTCTCGATCTAAAATCACGCACAACCCCAAATAGTTTTTTGTTAGAGCCTAAGGGCAATAATGGCTATCGTCTGGTAATTGATGTTAAAGAACCTGCTGGTAGCAGAAAAAGAGAAGTTGTTAAAAAACAGAATTTAAGAGATGTCGTGGTGGCAATTGATGCCGGGCATGGTGGTAATGATCCAGGTGCAACAGGCCGTTTAGGCACACATGAAAAAAATGTCACATTACAGATTGCTAAACGTCTGAAGAAAGCGATTGATGGCACAAAAGGTATGAGAGGGGAGTTAATTCGTCGCTCAGACCGCTTTATGCGATTACGAGATCGTATAAAACGTGCTCATGAGCTCAATGCAGATTTAATGATTTCTGTTCACGCTGATTCCTTCCCTGACTCCCGTGCACGAGGTGCATCGGTGTATGCATTATCAGTCAGTGGGGCAACCTCTGAGTATGCTCGTTTACTGGCGGAGAAAGAAAATAAAGTAGATCTGTTGTTTGGTGATGTGGATCTGAATCACAAAGATAAAATGGTAAGGCAGGTATTATTAGATTTATCGCTAACCGGCACCATTGAATCAAGTCTTGATATAGGTGATGAGGTATTAAAAGAATTAGGTCGCGTTGGCAGAGTGCATAAAAAGAAAGTACAGCAGGCCGGTTTTGCTGTGTTGAAAGCGCCGAATATTCCTGCAATTTTGCTGGAAACCGCTTTTATTTCTAATCCGAAAGAAGAACGCAAGTTGCGCAGTAGTGCGCACCAGAATAAACTGGCAACGGCAATTTTGCGTGGTGTAAATGATTACTTCTCACGTAAGGCACCCCCGGGCACCTGGTTATCTGAAGCGCAAGAGCATTACACAATTAAGAAGGGTGATACCCTGGCACAAATCAGTGATAAATATCGTTTACCTGTGTCACATCTGCGTACTCGTAACTCACTGCGTAGTGATGATTTACGTGTCGGTAAAAAGCTTTATATTCCTGTTAGTTAATTCTGTTTTTAAAGCCTAACAAAGATTGTTCATCACACTATTCAGGTCCATCTCCATCGGGGATGGATCACCGTTGTTTGGCGCTCCGTCCCCTTAACCCATACCAGCAAAAGCTGACAGTGTAGTTAGCCGACGCTGTAAAACTCTTGATGGCATCAAAACGGGGGGCAGAGCGGGGAAGATGCTCAGTCCCCAATGGAGATGTGCCTGAACAGGGCAATCTCTTTCAGCTCATGAGACTCTGTCGTTCATCTCGTTCCCACGGTCCCCCGTGGGAATGCATAGCAGGAATAAATGACATATTTAGAAGTATATGTGTTCCCACGCAGGAGCGTGGGAACAATATTCGTGTTTCATCTGAGATGTGTTGTAACAGTGGAATTTTTGTAACTTCATTAATTAATTTTGCTTAATAAAGTTGTTGCGGACATTGTATGGACATTTTTACACTTAACTAAACAATTAATGGCCGAAGGTGTCCTCTAAAATTAAACTCAAGTTTACTTTACTGTTGGTATCAGCAGGTGCTCTCAGTTTTTTGGCTTTCTACCCAGTGTTGTTAACATTGATTAATGGTAATACGCCTTGAAAGGCGCCCGTAATAGAAATTAATTGTAAAATTTATTGATTTCAATGAGTGTTTTTTTACTTTACAGTCTTATCTTGTTGTTTTTAAAGGTTATATTGACTTCTCTTATTAGAAATACAATTTAATATGCGTGTTATGTCGGGTTAATATACAGTTTTAGTTCCCTATGCTTTGTTTAGGGGGGGTGGGGTATATTTTATGTATATAAATCAACGGGATATAAACATGGCTTAAAATTTGCTTTGACATATATAAATCAATATAAATAATTAAAATAAATTCAGTAGGGATTGTTGAAAATGAATAAATTGATAAAAATTAGCGCCACATTTGCAATAACTTTATTATCACCTGCAGTAGCTAATTCTGCAATGGTGCTCGCTGGTTCAGGCAATACAGTTGATTTCTATTACGATGACACTCATCAAGGGACACTTGATTACGGTACATTACAAGTTACGGGCGACACTATTTTTGCGACGCCTTCATTTGGTGTTTCCGCACTAAATGGTGACGGCACTAGTATGTTTCAAAATATAGGTTCTGTATTCGTTGTAGCAAAAGATGGTTATAGTTTTACTAGTATCGATATTGTTGAGAGTGGTACATATCAAACAACTGGTGATGGGACTGTAAACCTTACAGGTACGCTGGACGTGATAAATTCAGCTAGCCCATTAGATATAAATCCAACAGGTAATTTGAGTGTATCTGATCTAACTTTATCGGGTGTTAATAGCTGGCAAGCTTCACTTAATTACGACATGACTGCTGCAATGTGGGATAACGCAAATAGTATTCAATTAATTCTAACTAATACATTGTTTGCAACAAGTCCAGTTACTGGCGGCACGGCTGTGATTAATCAAACACTGACAGGTTCTAATATGGGTATGTCAATTAATACAGTAGTACCAGTGCCGGCTGCTGTATGGTTATTTGGAAGTGGTTTGATTGCTTTGGCAGGTATCGCCAGACGCAGAAATCGCGCTTAATAACAGGTTTTTTTAATCTAATAAGCCGTACTTAGACCTGGTGTTAATTTAAACTGTTAATGTTTTATAAATAGATATCTGAAGCCTCTATCCTGTAATGGACAGGGGCTTTTTTTATACCTGCCTTACTATATGTGTTGATAGTGTCGTGAGCTACTCCATACATCTTGTTGATGCCATCAAGAGTATTACGGAGTCGGTTTACGACACTTTCAGCTTTTGGTGGTCTCAAAACAGGGGACAGAGCGGGAAAGATGCTCAGTCCCCGATGGAGATAAACCTGAACAGTGTAATCACTTTCAGTTTATGACAATCTGTCGTTCATCTCGTTCCCACGGTCCTCCGTGGGAATGTATATCTAGAATAAATAATGATTCAAAAATAACAGACAACGTATGATCTTTGTCTTCCCTGGAAATCTTGTTAAACTCTTTTTTTTCTTCCAGATAACGTTTTCATGTCCAATCGAATTCAACAAATGCCTAATCAACTGATTAACCAGATTGCTGCTGGTGAAGTAGTTGAGCGCCCTGCCTCCGTGGTTAAGGAGTTATTAGAGAATAGCCTCGATGCATCTTCTACAAAAATTGATATAGATATTGAGCAGGGCGGTACCAAGCTAATTCGTATACGTGATAATGGTCGAGGCATTCACAAAGATGATCTTGCACTGGCATTATCACGTCATGCTACCAGTAAAATACGTAATCTTGATGACCTGGAGCATATAAAAAGCCTTGGTTTTCGCGGCGAGGCTTTGCCGAGTATTGCCTCAATTAGTCGTATGAGTATTACATCTCGTCAGGAGGTTGCAGAGGGGTTCAAGGTGCAGGGCCAGGACGAGCAAAGTGCAGAGGTAACACCTGCAGCCCATAGTTTTGGTACAACAATAGAAGTTCGGGATTTGTTTTACAATGTGCCCGCAAGACGAAAATTTTTACGTACAGAAAAAACCGAGTTTAATCATCTTGAAGATGTTGTTAAACGTATAGCTTTGAGCCACTTTAATGTTGAAGTGACACTTAATCATAATCAGCGTGCAATTAAACACTGGCGCGCCGCACATGATCAAAAATCAATGGAACAGCGTATTGCTGAAGTCTGTGGCAAAGCGTTTATCGAACAATCACAGTACATGTGTTTTGAAGCAGCTAATTTAAAACTGCATGGCTGGATTGCTTTACCCAGCTTTTCCAGATCGACAGCAGATATGCAGTACTTTTTTGTTAATGGTCGAATCATTCGCGATAAGCTGGTAACACATGCCGTGCGGCAGGCATATCAGGATGTTTTATACCATGGGCGACATCCGGCTTATGTTTTATTTCTGGAGCTCGACCCGGCGATGGTGGATGTAAATGCGCATCCTACAAAACATGAAGTACGATTTCGTGAAGGTCGCCTGGTACATGATTTTCTATTTAGGGGTATTCATAAAGCACTGGCAGATGTTCGGCCAGAGACCCTGGAAAGTAGTGAGATTGCATCTGCAGGTTCTGTTTTAAATAATCCGTTTACCTCTGCAGACCCATTGCAACCACAACCACATCAGACGTCAATGCCGGGTATTTCAAATTACGGCGGACCAACGCGACAAAGTGGTATGGCTCTGGAGGTTAATGAGCAGATAAAAGCCTATGCCAATCTGTCACGTGGATTACCTGCAAATGATTCATTGCAAAACTCAGAACAGTCACAGGAAATTCCACCGTTGGGTTTTGCGGTCGCTCAGTTACATGGTATTTATATTTTATCGCAAACTGCAAATGGCTTAGTGGTTGTTGATATGCATGCGGCACATGAGCGAATTACCTATGAGCGTATGAAACAGGATATGCAGCAGGGTAATTTAGCATCACAACCCCTGTTAGTGCCTATTGGTATGAGTCTGAGTGAAAAAGAAGCTGGTCTGGCAGAAGATCAGGCAGAGATTTTTACAGAACTGGGTTTTGAGATAGACAGAAGTGGGCCAGAAAGTATTCAAATAAGACAAATACCGATTATTTTAGCCAGAGCGGATGCGGAAGTTTTAGTAAGAGACGTGCTCTCAGACTTATTAAGTTATGGCAGTTCAGAGCGTATTCGAAATGCAATCAATACGGTGTTGGGTACAATGGCGTGCCATGGCTCAGTAAGGGCTAATCGTAGTTTAACCATTCCAGAAATGAACGCTTTGTTACGGGATATGGAAACCACTGAACGAAGTGGGCAGTGTAATCACGGCAGGCCAACCTGGACAGAGTTTAGTTTAGATGCAATTGATAAATGGTTTATGCGGGGGCAATAATCATAGTCGCAAGTCATAAGTCATAAGTTGTAAATCAAAGCAGAGGCGCCGCAGGTGCCTGAATTTTTTTTGATTTTGACTTAAGGCTTACGACTTAAGACTTATGACTATAATTTCATGAGTGATTTAATTATCCAGCAACCGACCAGTGCTCCTGCGGACAGCCCCCTGGTTATTTTCATAATGGGCCCGACGGCAGCGGGTAAAACCAATTTGGCAATTGAATGCGTTGAGCAGTTTGGTTGTGAGTTGATCAGTGTGGATTCCGCCCTGGTGTATCGTGATATGAACATTGGCACTGCTAAACCCGATGCGCAGGAGCTGGCCCGTGCGCCGCATAAATTGATTGATATTATTGACCCCGCAGAAGCCTATTCAGCCGCTAATTTTAGAAAAGACGCACTAAGAGAAATTAAATCAACTTTAAGTCGTGGTAAAACCCCGGTGTTAGTGGGTGGCACAATGCTGTATTACAAAGCATTACAGGAAGGTTTATCTGAATTGCCTGAAGCTGATGAGCAGGTAAGAGCGCAACTGGAGGCGGATGCTGAAAGTTATGGCTGGCAGAAAATGCATGATCGACTAGCCAGAATAGACCCGGTATCTGCACAGCGTATACACCCTAATGACCCTCAGAGAATTCAACGTGCCCTTGAGGTTTATGAGATTAGTGGAAAAAACTTAACCGAATTCTGGCAGTTACAAAGTTCACAGACACTGCCTTACAATGTATTAAAAATAGCTTTTTTCCCTGAAGACAGAGATTTATTAAAACAACGTATTTCACAACGATTTCATCAAATGTTGGAACTTGGCTTTATAGATGAAGTCGAAGCATTGAGAGCTCGGGGTGATTTGAGTCTTGATATGCCATCCATGCGTTGTGTGGGCTACCGGCAGGCATGGGAATATCTTGATGGTTTAAGTACGTATGAAGAAATGACAGAGAAAGCCATAATCGCTACGCGCCAATTAGCCAAACGTCAATTGACCTGGTTGCGAAAGGAGAAAAATGCTAACTTTTATGATATTAATCAGGCCATTTATCTAAAAATACTGAAAAAACTTAAAAATTTACTATGATCTTCTTTCATAGGCTTGAATTATGCATCTAAGACACAATGTTAGAGTCTAATAATAAATAAACATGTTTAAAAAGAGCATGTAAATATAAAATTACAACAAATTCTGGGAGAAAGACCATGCCAAAAGGGCAATCATTACAAGAACCCTTCCTTAACGCGCTACGTAAAGAACGTGTACCTGTTTCAATTTATCTTGTTAACGGTATTAAACTTCAGGGGCAGGTCGAATCATTTGATCAATTTGCTGTAATGTTAAGAAATACGGTAAGCCAGATGGTATATAAACATGCTATCTCTACAATCGTTCCAGCCAGAGCCATACGTTGGGCTAATACCCATGATGATGATAATGGTCATGATAATGGTCATGATAATGGCCATGGTGAAAATGGCGGTGGCAACGTTTAGACGTTATTTGATGTTGTTATTAAAGCGGCTGCCACAGGCAGCCGTTTTGCGTATAAGGCTAGAACTTATTATGCAGTTAAACCTTTCCTGCGGTAAAGCAACTGATAGACAGGTAATGCATGTATAATAAGCCTGTTATATTTAATTAAAGAGACCTAACATTGTTCGATCGTCCCGGTATTGGCGAGCAGGCCATACTTGTTCACCTTGATCTCAACGCTGAAAATCAACGCGAATACATTACTGAATTTGAAGAACTTGCAGTATCTGCAGGTGCAAACGTGCGTGATATTGTCACTTCCAGTCGTAAAATCCCTGATGCCAAATACTTTGTAGGTCGGGGTAAGGCGGATGAAATTGCCCAGCTGGTTGAAGCCAATGAAATAGAACTGGTTTTGTTTAACCATGCTCTCAGCCCATCTCAGGAAAGAAACCTTGAAGCTTTGTTTCAATGCAGGGTATTGGATCGAACCGGTTTGATTTTAGATATCTTCTCGCAACGAGCCAGAACCTTTGAAGGTAAATTGCAGGTTGAACTGGCGCAACTTAAACATTTATCAACCCGTCTTATCCGAGGCTGGACACACCTTGAGCGTCAGAAAGGCGGTATCGGGTTACGTGGTCCGGGTGAAACCCAGCTAGAAACCGACCGTCGTTTGCTGGGTATGCGTATCAGGCAGATCAATAAACGTTTAGAGAAAGTACGTAAACAACGTGAACAGGGTCGAAGCGCCAGGCGTAAAGCAGAGATCCCTACCGTGGCGTTTGTGGGTTATACCAATGCGGGTAAATCTACCCTGTTTAATGCCCTGACTGAGGCAGATGTATATGTGCAGGATCAGTTGTTTGCTACATTGGACCCGACTTTAAGAAAGCTAAAAATTGATAATAGCTGTGACATTATTCTGGCAGATACAGTGGGTTTTATTCGTCACTTACCCCATGATCTGGTTGATTCATTTCGCTCAACCCTGCAGGAAACGGAAGAGGCACACTTACTATTCCACATAATCGATGCCTCTGATGATATGCGTCTGGATAACATTGAGGCAGTGGAAACGGTATTAAAAGAGATTGGTGCCATGAACGTGCCGCAGATTCAGATAATGAATAAAATCGACCGTTTGGAAATTGAGCCACGTATTGATCGAGATGAGCAGGGTAATGTCAAACGTATCTGGGTTTCAGCAATCGAAAATAAGGGTCTGGATTTAATTCATCAGGTTCTGGCTGACCATTTCAAGCAGGATGTGGTGCAGGGTGCATTACACCTTTCACCTGCAGAAGGCAGGGTAAGAGCGCTGTTGTACGGCATAAATGCGGTGGAAGAGGAGCAAATCGATGATCAGGGGCAATTTATTTTACAAATTAATATTTCCAGACGTGATCTTTTACAGATGGCCAGCCGTGAATCGGTGCCTGAACACCTATTGTTGCCTGATGATTATGTCGCACCTGCAGTTTATTAAATTGTACTAATTAAATGCTACATACATGCCTTCTGTTTCTGTGACAGACAGGTTACAATCCGTTTTCTTAAAAATTGATAATAGTTGGAGTCGCTAATGGCTTGGAATGAGCCGGGTGGAAATAAGAATAAAGACCCATGGGGTAACCGTGGTAATGGTGGCAATGATGGTCCACCAGATCTGGATGAAGTATTCAAGAAGTTCATGAACAAACTTAACGGTGTGTTAGGTGGTTCAGGCGGTGGTAGTAACCGTGGAACATCTTCTGGGAATAATTCAGCTGGCATTATCGCATTAGTGGTAATAGCGGCGGTGATCTGGTTATTGACCGGTACCTATAAAATTGCTGAGGCTGAGCGCGGTGTAGTGTTAACTTTTGGTAATCACTCATACACAGTTGAATCAGGTTTGCATTGGCATTTTCCTGCACCAATACAGCAAGTGTTAAAGGTTGATGTGAGTAATATCCATGAGTATTCGCATAATGGAACCATGTTGACGCAAGACCAGAATATCATTGATATTGAAATTACGGTTCAATACCAGATAGGTAGTGCAGAAAACTATTTCTTCAATATGCGTAATCCAGTACGTACCCTGGCTGAAGCGTCTGAAAGTGCTCTTCGTCAGCACGTAGGCCGTAGCACAATGGATTATGTGTTTGGTGATGGTCGTGAAGATATCGCGGTAAGCACCCAGGAAACGACTCAGCAAATACTCGATAGCTATCAATCGGGTTTACTGATTGTACGTGTAAATATGCAGGAAGCTAAACCTCCAGAAGCGGTAAAAGCATCGTTTGATGATGTAACTAAAGCCGTGGAAGATGAAGATAAATTGCAGAACCAGGCTGAAGCATATCGTAATGAAATTTTACCTACTGCTCGTGGTGAAGCGGCTCAAATGTTAGAGCAGGCTAAAGCTTATAAGCAGGAAGTAGTTGCGCGAGCAGAAGGTGATGCTCAACGTTTTACAAGTCTGTTTAACGAATATCGTAAAGCGCCTGGTGTTACACGTGATCGAATGTATATAGAAACTGTCGAATCAGTATTATCTCAAACCAGTAAAGTTATGGTGGATGTTGAAGGTGGGAATAATATGATTTATTTACCGCTGGATAAAATGTTAGAGAATAAAGACGTCAATCGAAGTGCAGTGAGAAATGCAAGTGGCTTGATGGATAATACACGAAATGATTTTGATAACGATCTTAGAAATCGTTCCACACGTACAAGGGAGGCAAGATAATGAATAAAATAGTCGGCATTGTAATTGCCTTAGTTTTAATCGTTGGTTATACCTGTACTTTCTTTGTTGATGAACGTGAAAAAGCGATTCTTCTGGCGTTCGGTAAAATTGATAAAGTCGGTTATGAACCCGGTATACACTTCAAATGGCCTTATCCATTTAATGAAGTTAAAAAACTCGATGGTCGTATTTTAACGATTGATCAACGCCCGGTTCGTTTCTTAACGAAAGAAAAGCAGCATATGGTTGTTGATTCATTTGTTAAGTGGCGCATTATTGATGAAGCTAAATACTTTACGGCAACCTCTGGTGGTCGTGAGCAAAATGCAGCTTCATTGATTTATCGTATGGTGGATGATGGGTTACGTAATGAGTTTGCAAAGCGTACTGTGCAGGAAGTTATTGCTCAGGATCGAACTCAGATAATGACTTTACTTACGAGCAACATTGATGAAAAAGCACAGTCTTTAGGTATTCGAATTGTTGATGTAAGAATTAAACGTATCGATTTTCCTGAAAAAATTAGCCAGAATGTGTATGAACGTATGCGTACTGAGCGTGAACGTTTAGCCCGTGAACATCGTTCTAAAGGTGAAGAAACCGCAACTCGTATTCGTGCTGACGCAGATGCACAGAGCCGGATTCTAGTCGCAGAAGCTTATCGTGATTCAGAAATCATGCGTGGTGAAGGTGATGCACTTTCTACCGAAATTTATGCAAAAGCATTTAATCGTGACCGTGATTTTTATCGTTTCTATAGAAGTATGGAAGCATATAAAAATACCTTCGCGAATAAAGGCGATGTTATGTTGATTGAACCGGATTCAGACTTCTTTAAATACTTTAAGAGTTCAACCGGTAAGTCGAAATAAATATAGTTAGATCTTAAGCCGGACAGAAATGTCCGGCTTTTGTGTGCATGGATGCACGGTATTTTTTAAACGCAGGAGCGGTTTAAAAAGTGTGTGCATAGATATGCAGTAATTTACTTCGGCTTTTCTAATAACATTAAGAATGCTGATGGCGCTAATAGGCATTAATAAAGGTTTATGATGATTGCCTGGAATGAACTCTTGAGTGCATTAGCACTGGTTTTAGTCATAGAAGGTATAATGCCTTTTATTAGCCCTAAGGGCTGGCGAGAAACAATGATACAGGCAAGTCGCTTAGAAGATAAAACCTTACGTACAATTGGTTTTGCCAGTATGCTGATTGGTGCGTTTTTATTGTTTTTAATGCGATAACTTGTACGACAGATTTCAGCTAACTTAACTAGCTGTCGTTTTTAATAGTTTTATGAAGAGATTTTTAAAAAATAATGAATAACTCAGCATCTAATAATCGTTGGTTATTACCCCAGGGGATTGAAGAAGCGCTTCCCGCTGATGCGGCACGCCTTGAAACTCTGCGTAGAAATTTACTCGATATCTATGCAAGCTGGGGTTATCAGTTAGTTATGCCGCCTGTTATAGAGTTTCTTGATTCTTTATTAACAGGCACTGGCCATGATCTGGATTTACAGACATTTAAACTGATCGATCAGTTAACAGGGCGATCAATGGGCATGCGTGCGGATATGACACCGCAGGTAGCTCGAATCGATTCTCATCAGTTAAAAAATGATGCGCCAAATCGTCTGTGTTATATGGGCACAGTACTGCGTACTTTACCCGATGGTTTTGGCAGTAGTCGTAGCCCGTTTCAGGCGGGTGTAGAGTTATATGGTCACGGCGGCATAGAAAGTGATATTGAAGTTTTATGTTTAATGGTGGAAACACTTAGAGCTTCGGGCATCAAAGATATCTCAATTGATATTGGGCATGTTGGGCTTTATCGAGGGCTTGCAAAGCAGGCCGGATTTAATAAAAATCAGGAGGCCGACTTATTCGATATGATGCAGCGCAAAGCTATTCCTGAAATTCAGTCGTATCTTGAAGCTCAGTCAATAGATAAAAAAGTTGCTGATATGTTAAATGCTTTGCCTGAGCTTCATGGTGGTGAAAGCTGTTTACAGAATGCACAGACAATACTCTCAAATGCTGACGATGCAGTTAAAGATGCATTAACTTATTTACAGCAGGCAGTGGCAAAATTTAAACAGCGTGTAAGTGATGTTGATATTCACTTTGACCTGTCTGAATTACGTGGTTACCACTATCATACTGGTTTGCTTTTTGCTGCTTACACACCAGGTGAAGGGCAGGAAATAGCCCGTGGCGGTCGTTATGATGATATTGGTCAGGTGTTTGGTCGTGCGCGCCCAGCTACTGGTTTTAGTGCCGATTTAAAGAATTTATTAAATTTATCACAACAAAGTGAAGTGTCATCTTCTAGTGCGATTTTAGCACCTAGTGATGACGACCCGGAGTTATGGAAAGCGGTGCAGGCGTTACGCGCTCAGGGTGAAAAAGTTATTCAATCTTTACCGGGGCAGTTAGGTAATATGACTGACCTTGGTTGCGATCGCGAACTGAAAAATATTTCAGGTAAGTGGGTCGTTAAATAAAAAATATTTATCTCAATGAAGGCATAATCTGATGGGTAAGAATGTAGTTGTACTGGGTAGTCAATGGGGCGATGAAGGTAAAGGCAAGATTGTTGATCTGCTAACCGATAGAGCATCTGCGGTTGTTCGTTTTCAGGGTGGTCACAATGCAGGGCATACACTTGTAATTGGTGATAAAACAACCGTATTACATTTAGTACCATCAGGTATTTTACGTGACAATGTTATGTGTTTAATTGGTAACGGTGTTGTATTGTCTCCTTCTGCATTATTTAAAGAAATGAATATGCTAGAGAAAGAAGGCGTACCTGCTGGCCAGCGTTTAAAAATTTCTGAAGCCTGTCCGCTTATTATGCCATATCACGTTGCTTTAGATCAGGCGCGTGAAATTGCTCGAGGTAAAAAAGCGATTGGTACAACTGGCCGAGGAATTGGTCCGGCATATGAGGATAAAGTATCACGTCGTGGTTTGCGTGTTGGTGATTTATTAAATGTTGAAACATTCGCGGAAAAATTAAAAGGTGTTATGGAATATCATAACTTTGCACTGGTTAATTATTTCAAAGCGGATGCTGTAGATTATCAAACAGTATTAGATGAAATCATGGGCATGCGCGATAAAATTGTTTCCATGATTGCCGATATTCCAGCGATGTTATATAACCTGCGTAAGGATGGTGCAAACATAATGTTTGAGGGTGCGCAGGGCACATTACTGGATATTGATCAGGGTACTTACCCGTATGTTACGTCTTCTAACTGTACTGCGGGTGGTGCGTGTACCGGTTCCGGTGTTGGCCCCTGTGATTTAGATTATATTTTAGGTATTACCAAAGCATACACAACCCGTGTAGGTGCTGGCCCATTCCCAACTGAGCTATTTGACGACGTAGGGCAATATCTTGGTGAGAAAGGTCATGAGTTTGGCGCAACTACAGGTCGTAGCCGTCGTTGTGGCTGGTTTGATGGTGTAGCTCTGCGTCGCTCTGCGCAGGTGAACAGTATTACGGGTTTATGTATCACTAAGCTGGATGTACTGGATGGTTTAGAAACATTAAAAATTTGTACGTCATATAAGTACAATGGTGAAACTCTCGAGTTACCTCCAGTGGGCGCCGATGCGATTGAAAAGTGTGAAGCTGTTTATGAAGAGATGCCGGGCTGGTCTGAAGTAACTGTTGGTGTTCGTAATAAAGATGAACTTCCACAAAACGCCTTAAATTACTTAAAGCGCTTAGAAGAAGTAGTGGGTATTCCGGTAGATATTATTTCAACCGGACCTGAGCGTGATGAAACGATTGTGTTACGTAATCCTTACGAATAAGAGTTACTACTCAAACGTCGCGTTTTTATAAAAGCCCTTTTTTAAGGGCTTTTATACGTTTAGGCTTTAATTTTAATGTCATGAGTAGATAGGTGACTGGCATTAAATGACCTGAGAACAGAGTGATAATTATTTAAGCTTGATACCAGTTAGGTAAACATTGGAGAGAGTGAATGAATATCGCAATTCAATATTTTAATCAGCAGTCACCAAGTGTCATAATTGCCGGTCAAAAGGATGGCAGTGATGATCTAGGTGTATATTACACAGGTAGTAGAAAAGATCTGGGGATTCTTAGTGATCTAATTAATGAATCAATAGACCAGTTGCAAGCCAGAGAAGATGAAGAGCTAAATGCACTAAACGCGTAAAAAAAGCTGCGAATGAATCGATATAGCAACTTCGTAGTTCTCTTGATGGCATCACAACAGGGGACAGAGCGGGAAGGATGCTTTGTCCCCGATGGCGATGAGCCTGAACAGGGTAAGCTTCAGCAGATTATCAATCTGAAAAATGATCGTAATAGTGTATCGATAAAATAAAGCTTAAATAAACGCCGCTGTAAATCTCTCAACAAACAAATCATGTCTCGTTCCCACGGTCCTCCGTGGGAATGCATATTTAATATAAGCAATTATTGAAAATAGCAGATTAACGTCTGTATTCCCACGCGGGAGCATGGGAACAAGATAACAAGAACTGACAGTGTAGTGAACCGGCTCCGTAAAACTCTTGATGGCATCACAACAGGGGACAGAGCGGGAAAGATGCTCTGTCTCCGGTGGCGATGAGCCTGAACAGGGTAAGCTTCAGCAGATTATCAATCTGAAAAATGATCGTAATAGTGTATCGATAAAATAAAGCTTGTCTCGTTCCCACGGTCCTCCGTGGGAATGCATATTTAATATAAGCAATTATTGAAAATAGCAGATTAACGTCTGTATTCCCACACGGGAACATGGGAACAAGATAAAAACAGAGGACAGAGCGGCAAAGATGCTCAGGTCTCGATGGAGATGAGCCTGAACAGGGTAAAGCTTAAATAAACGCCGCTGTAAATCTCTCAACAAACAAATCATAATCTGCAGAAGGTAACCTGTTTATGCCCGCTGCCGCTTTGCGTCCACCTCCCGACTCAAACTGTCGGCATAATTCATCAGCACCCGTCTTGTTATTTATTGGCGCACGAACACTAACCACAAAACAATCGTTATCCTGATGCGTTAACATGGCATGAGCCCGATCAGGGTTTTCTGTAGCTAACTGGTTTGCATAGACACCACCAACACGGCGTGCCCATTTTTCATTGGGTAACAAAGTAATACTATGTGTAGCGGTTTCATAGGCGGGTTTACTGTTTGTAACCTGACTCAGGTCCTGTTTGTAACCACTTTCAAGTTGTTTGTAATTATCATCGGTTTCAATAAACTCAAACGGGTTTTCATAATGACTTATTTTTCTATATAAATCATCCGGTGCAAAGATAAGATCTTCAAGAGAAGAGCCGTAACCATTATAGTTAATGCATGTTCCAAGTAATTCCAGTAGCTGTAGTTGTGCTTCAGATAACTTTAGTGGTTTAGCGGCGGTAATAGCTGACTGGTGTAAGTTATCTCCAAATGCAGCGGTAACTGCCCAGCTCAGGTATTTCTGCTGAAGGTGTTCATTTACCAGTAAACTTGTACAGGTGTTTGGATCAGTATTAATTGTAGCGTGAAGTCTTTGATCTACAGGTATATCCCCGGAGAAGTGGTGATCAAAATACTGAATATTTGCTTCAGTCTTCAATAACCTTATTAGGTCGTCACGGTTTTTATCCAGTGAAATGTCTAATACCAGAATATTATCACCCGCTTCAGCCTGAACTTTTTTAAGTAGATTTATATCGCGTTTAACACCTGTAATGAGCTGGCTTTGCTGAGGATTAGCCAGACGCATCTGGTGAAGTGCACATATACCGTCCGCATCCCCATTAAATACATCAAAATTTTGCATGTAGATTACCAATTATCGAATTATGAAAGTAGGAATACTGTATCAAAGGTTTTAATGGAATGCTTCTGCTTTATTTCAGGAGTGTTAACAACGTAATGCATAAGTTTTGATTCTTTAATTATATATTTAAAGTATTAAATATATATCATTTTATGCAAGTCTATTGCCTTTCGGTTTAAGAAAATTAATCTATACTTAAATACTATGTGTGATTGTTTTTTATATTTTTATTTCTGAATTCACTAATTCTGTTTGTGTTTCCAGGTGTTTTTGTAACCGGCTCAATGCTCTTTAGTGTTTGTACTGGTGTCTTGTAGAGGTTAGTTGGAATGAGAAATAGTCAGTTGTCTTCGGGCCTTATTGCGGGTCTGATATTAGGCTTACCTTATACTGTACCCGTAGTGGCGGAAACAGGTTTTTCAGGGCTGGAGTCTTCACTAAATGATGAAGCGTTGCTTTTTTAGATTTATAATCTGGCCTGATATCTATCCTTACGTTTTTAAATTATTAATGAGTTTAGAATGATTTGTAGAGTCTTCAACGCATGTAATAAATGGAGTAGAGTAAAATTTTTGCTTTGTTTTGTTTTGCTTATTAGCCCTGTTTATAGCCAGTCTGATGGTTCAACAAATGATGCTGTTATACTTATGTATCATAATGTGTCAAATGATAGCTCTCCACTGACCAGTGTCAGACCTGAGATTTTTAAACAACACATAGATTACCTGGCTGATAATGATTTTAGTGTCTGGCCATTATCTAAAGTTTTAAACTACCTTAAATCTGCTCGTTCTTTACCCCCTAAAACAGTCGTGATTACCTTCGATGATGCATATACATCAGTGTACAAGGAGGCGTTCCCAATATTAAAAACAAAGGGCTGGCCTTTTGCGGTGTTTGTGACGACGCAGTATATTAGTGATGATAATCAAAATTTTATGAGCTGGAATCAGTTACGTGAATTACAACAATTTGGTGCTGAGATAGGTAACCACAGCCATAGCCATGCGCATTTAATTCGTAAATATAAAAACGAAACTCAAAAACAATGGAAACACAGAATAACCGGCGAAATTATACAGGCTCAATCTATCCTCGAGCAGAATATTAAAATACCCATTAGAGTGTTTGCTTATCCATATGGTGAATATTCAAACAGCTTGAAAGATATTTTGCGAGAGTTAGGTTACGTAGGTCTTGGTCAGCACTCGGGTGTATTGAGTATTACATCTGATTTTCAGGCGATAGCACGTTTTCCCATGGCGACGGGTTATGCTGAGATAAATGATTTTGTTATGAAGATTAATACCAAGGCTTTGCCAGTAACTATTTTATCCCCCACTGATGGTGTGTTGTCTAATCAAAGTAAACTTCCCGAATTAAAACTTCAACTACTTGCAGGGGATTATAAAAAATCAGCCTTTGCATGTTATGTATCGAATCAGGGTAGGGCGAGTGTTTTCTGGGAAAATTTTGATAAAGGTATCGTTAGGATTAAAGCGAAGGATAATTTGAAAGCCGGTAGAACTAAATATAACTGCACAGCACCCTCTAACAGTGAGAAAAATGTTTACTACTGGTTTAGTTTTTTATGGATGAAGCCAGAATCTGATGGAAGCTGGTATCGAGAATAGCTGAGTCTTAGATTTAGGTGAGCAGGAATTTTAAATATTCTATTGTTAAAGCTTATTTAATTAATGAGTAGAAGTTTAGCCACCCAGCACCGAAAATAATTGCTTAAGTCCATTTGCCATGATTTCGACAGCAATGGTAACCCAATAAAAATCATTACGTTACAAATCATTCCGTCACAAACCTTCCTGTCAGGGAGCTAACATTAACAAATCACCTGCGTTCCAAAGAGTTATAGCCTTTGGTTAGTGCTAAAAATATTGGAATGGCTGAAACCGGATAAAGTATCACAAATTATGCGATAAAAAATAGGCTATATTATGCCCAGTATTCCATTATTCATCTATAAGCCCTTATACTTAAACTGTGTATAAGGCTAGTTAGGGCTTAAAGATGTTTAGCAATTCTTTTGAAGCCTCGCAGAATTTCCTCGCCGAGTAGCTTAGCTGCTTCTCCGACATCTTTTGAGGCATCCATGGTTACTTCTCCTAGCTCCTGCGCTTTGCCTTCGAGTTTTTCAAGTTGTGATTCAAGTTTATCCCACTCCTCACTGACATCCATTTTGGCCAGGTGTAGTTTTAACTTTAGCTCATCACGTTCTTTTTTTAGTTCGTCTAACATATCATCAATACGTTTTTGCATATCTTTCATGTTCTACTCCAGAGTTGTGTTGTAAGTTAAATTTGATACCTGAAATTAAAGAGTTAATAATAATTTATATCGTAATCTTCGAATGTTTGTATTGTAAGTGACATTCTTTTAAAGCTACGGGGTAGCAGTCACTTTTTTATATTTTATATCAGTATGTGAGTTATTTGATTCGTTAGAACTTATGGTTTAGATATAGTACTCTATATTGATGATATTGTAGCTGTATAAAAAATGGAGAACTCACTTGAAACGGCTGATAATTATTCGACATATCATGTGCGAACCTCTGGGTTATCTTTGTGCTTATCTGCAACGCCATGAACTCGATTTTGAAGTCATTTGTCTGGTTGAAGGTTTGCCTGTGCCAACTGATCTAAATAAGGTCTCTGGTTTAATATTTATGGGCGGAGCTGGCAGTGTTAACGAGCCTAAGGACTGGATTACGCAGGAGCTGGCGCTGATTCGTCAGGCTGATGCACAGGGTATACCCATGCTGGGTATCTGTTTTGGTGCACAACTGATCAGTAAAGCTCTGGGGGGGAACGTCCAGGAAGGGCATGAGCTGGAGATTGGTTGGCATAATATCCAGGCGCTGAATGAAGCGGGGGGAACGCCCCGTAATGAATTGACTGAAAAAAAACTCTGGCTTACAGGCTTGCCAGAAAACTTTATCGCCTTTCAATGGCATGCACACACTTTATCAGCGCCTCCGGGTGCCACTCAGCTCTGGAGAAACGATTGTTACGAACAGCAGGGATTTGTAAAGGATAAGGTGCTTGGCATGCAGTTTCATCTGGAAGTAAGCGCTGAATCTATTCTGGATTCAACACATCGTTACGCCAGTGATTTATTACATGTGAAGCATTGTACGCAGAGTGTTGAACAGATAAACGAAAATATAGAACAACGCATTGATAAACTGCACGACGTTGCTGATCAGGTATATCACCGATGGTTAAGTGTAGCGGGGATTGTCTCACCTGACTCTGAATGGGCAAGTAAATGAGCCAATAAAGGGCATAGTTTAGAAATGTTGTATATTATCAAATGTCACCACCCATAACAGACCTTTGTGGAGTGTCCTGTGAGTGTCCGCATCAAAGTAACAAGGTGGTCGTTAGGTGTTCGAATATCAATCCTGATTTGATTGAAGTATAAGACAGCTTCGCTAATCAGCATGCTATGATTGAAAAATGAGCTTTCATATATCAAACATGCTGAATACAGATGTCTATGACCATTCAGTCAAAAAATTAGAACTCCTTGAAACCCATATTTCCTGGGTGATTCTAACGGGTGAGTTTGCCTACAAAATAAAAAAGCCGGTTAACTTTGGCTTTCTTGATTTCTCTACACTGGAAAAAAGGCGCGGTTTTTGTGAACAGGAAATACGCCTTAATCGCAGGCTGGCATCTGGCATCTATCTTGAGGTTGTTCCTATTGCTGGCACACCAGACAAACCGGTTGTTTCAGGGGCAGGCAAGGCAATTGAATATGCGGTAAAAATGCAGCAATTTCCGCAATCTGCACAGCTTGATAATATGCTCGCCGCCGGAGAGCTTAAAGCTGAACATATAGATTCGTTTGCACGCATGACGGCAGATTTTCATCATACTGCAGCAATTGCGGATGCCACCATGGACTATGGTGAAAAAGATGTGCTTTATCATCCAGTCGAAGAAAATTTTCAGCAAATAAAAGAGCATCTTGATACAAAAATATACGCAGAAAAATTATCTGCGCTATTGAAATGGAATGAATCTGAATTTGTAAAACTGACGGCTGTGTTTAGACAACGTAAACGTGATGGTTGTATTCGTGAATGTCATGGTGATATGCATTTGCGTAATCTAATTTGGCTTAATCATCAGCCTATGGCATTTGACTGTATTGAATTTAACCCACATTTAAGCTGGATTGATGTGATCAGTGAAGTCGCTTTTCTGGTTATGGACTTACAAAGTCGCCAACAACATCAATTGGCGAATCGCTTTCTTAATCAATATCTTGAAATTACTGGTGATTATTCCGCTCTGGTGCTTATTAATTTCTATCTTTGTTATCGGGCTCTGGTTCGAGCCAAGGTAGATGCTTTGCGCATTGAGCAGAAAGATATTACCGAAGTGGAGAGTCTTAAGTCACGTGCCAGGTTCGAATCATATTTAGAACTGGCAATTACTTATACGCAATGTGCAGCGCCAAAATTAATTATTATGCAGGGATTATCTGCTGTTGGGAAAAGCACTTTGTCTCAACAGTTACTTGAGGAAACCGGAATCATACGTATTCGGTCTGATGTGGAGCGTAAACGACTTTTCGATTATATAAGTAATAGTGCTACAAATGAGACTAATACTGGCATCTATTCCGCACAGGCATCGCAGCAGACCTATACCAAACTAGTTGAGCTTGCAGAACAGATAATTACAGCCGGTTTCAGTGTTATTGTGGATGCTACCTTTTTAAAGTATGAGCACAGAGAAATGTTTAAGCTGCTTGCTGAACGCATCGATGTCCCTTATATCATTTTGCAATTAACAGCATCTGTTGAAGTAATGAAACAGCGTATTATCGAGAGAAAAGACAAAGTATCCGATGCGGATATAACCGTACTTGATCATCAGCTATCAAATTGGGAAGCTTTGCGTGAAGAGGAGGTTAAGGTAACTGTTCATGTGGATACTGAAGATTGGCTAGATATTAATGATCTGAAAATGGCGATTGATGCTCTGTCTAAAAAACAAAAGGCTACCGCCGTAAACAGTCAGTAAAGTATTTAATAAAATCTGGTGCCGAGAATGGGGTTTGTACGTTATTAAATAATCATACCATTCCAATAGAGAGCATAGTTTAGAAATGTCGTATATTATTATATGTCAGTTAACGACCCTACGCGGACGTTCGTCTCTATTAAACTCTAAACATCGTTGTCCTTTACAGTTATTAACTATTAATAAACTCATTATATATTAATTCTATTAAAAACAGCCACTTATAGACTTGGTTCGAATAGTGCTATGTGTAAAAAGGATTAATAAAAATGAATGAACGTGTAAAGAAAATTAACAATGATGAAAAATACCATTAAATTACTAATAACCACGGTCTTACTGGCCACTACACTATCGAGTGCAAGGGCTTCAATTATATATAATTTTAATGTGTCAGATGTAAGTTGGGCTGCATCTACTAGTGGTGACTTTTCGGGTACGAATATTTGGTTTGAATTTACTGACAGCGCAGATTTAAATGCCCTGAACAATTCCGACTTATTAAACATGGGCTTCGCCACTACTGTAGACCATGTAAGCTTTAGTAATTCCGTTATAGAGGTATATGATAACCTTAACGACCTGTTTAATATATCAGGTTCCGTAGCCTCTCTAACTGTTGGTGGTGCTGGAAGCGCTGCTGTCTATTGCTCGAACTATTGCGATGGCAATTTGATGCAAATAGCCCAAGGAGGAGGCAGTGTTTCTTTACTTTTTAGTGCAGCCGCCGGACTAAGTGGGTCAGCATATAATTCAGCTGTCAGCCAAACTTACTATTCCAGCACAGCGGTAGTACCCGTACCTGCAGCGGTCTGGTTATTTGGTTCAGGTTTAATTGGTTTAGCTGGATTTTCTAAATGCAAGAAAGCATAAAAATTAAATCAATATTGATTATGGAAAGACGGCTTTTTAGTCGCCTTTTGTTCTTCAATATTAGACTATATCTAAAAACTATATCCAGGTGACTAATTTATCGTTAATTATGTCATAAAATAGATCGTATAGCAGGGTGATAACAGGAAAAAGTTCCGTTAAACAGATGTTAACCAGAAAAATTAAATTTGGCATATTAGCTAGTATTCCCATAATAATTAAGGATGCATAATAATGAATAAATTTGTAAAAAGCCTAGTATTGAATATCTTATCTCGACTGAAGATTCATCCTACTAGATTGACGGATAAAGATGAGCTGCAATCATTATTAAATAAATTGAGACCTGTCTCTTATGGCAAAGAGTTGATTCGATTAGGCCCAGATGGTGACGGAGGTTATCTTGTTCCAAATGACCTTGAAGGAATCAAAGCATGTTTTTCACCTGGCGTAGATCGTATATCGGGGTTTGAGAGTGATTGTGCAAATATGGGTATGAATGTGTTTTTGGCAGACAAATCTGTTGAAACACCCCCTGAATCGCATGAGCTTTTTCGATTCACAAAAAAATATATTGGTGTTACAACTGATGATGACTTTATGACTCTTGACGATTGGGTTGCGTCATCTATGCCGGAGTCACAAGATGAACTGATGTTGCAAATTGATATAGAAGGTTTTGAATATGAGGTGTTTTTAGGTGCATCGGATCAACTAATGAAACGTTTTAGAATTATTGTGGCTGAATTTCATGGGCTTAATCAATTATGGAATAAGCCATACTTTGATTTGTCGTCTCGCGTCTTTGATAAGTTACTGCAGACGCATAGCTGCGTACATAACCATCCAAATAATTATTGTGGTACTAAAAAAGTAGGGGACATAGAAATTCCTTTATTAACAGAGCTTACTTTCCTGCGCAATGATCGTGTAAATAACCCATCATTTATTAACACTTTTCCGCATCCATTAGATTATGACAATACGAATAATCCGGCTCTTGTATTGCCAAAATGCTGGTTCAAATAGAGAGTTGCTGGCTTATAAACGCATGCATTCGGACAAAATAAAACTGCGCTAGTACCTCGCTTCGTTTTATGTTATCGGTGATGCGACGCATTCAATGTCTGCTATTTAGTGAGATCACCGCTGAAAGCAGTCAGTAAATTATTTAATAAAATCTGGTGCCGAGAAGAGGACTTGAACCTCCACGGGCCAAAGCCCACTAGCACCTGAAGCTAGCGCGTCTACCAATTCCGCCACCTCGGCATATGGGGTGCGTTGAATCGTATGATTCGAGACGGCGCGCACTTTAACGCTATACCCCATTTATGTCAATGAAAAGTGATATGGATTGATCTAAATAGCGCATTCTTTGCCTGCTTTGTGTACAATTGGCTTTCGAAAAAATCAGATACCTAAATAATGGCAAAAACTAATAATCAAGATACAAATAATAACGATAAAAAACGCGATAATAAGAAAAATAAAAAGCGTCATAAAAAATCACATTCAAAATCTAAGCCTTTCAATAAGAAGGCTGGTAAAGCTTTAGTCGATCCGCAAAGTGATCGTGAAGCGAGTAATTATGAAAACCCGATAGCCAGCCGAGAGCTGATTTTACAGGTCATTGAAGAAGAAGGGGCTATGTCACATGATCATCTTCTAGATCGCCTTGAAATGCGCAGTCCTGAGCAAAAAGAGGCTATACGCCGTCGCTTAAATGCCATGTTACGTGATGGCCAGTTAATCAAAAATCGCCGTGACTCATATGTTCCCGTTAATGAAGAAGACTTAATCAGCGGTCGTGTGATTGCTCATCCTGATGGATTTGGCTTTCTGGTGCCTGATGAAGGTGGGGATGACTTATTCTTACATGGTCGTCAGATGCGTACTTTATTACACGGTGACCGTTGTGTTGTGCAGGTTTCTGGTATTGATCGCCGGGGTCGTCGTGAAGGTGCGGTTATAAATGTGATCGAACGAGCGAATGACCGAATCGTTGGGCGTTTATTTATTGAGTCAGGGGTTTGTTTTGTTGTCGCGGATAACAAACGAATTACTCAGGACATCATGGTTCCTCAGGATCAGCTAAATGAAGCCACTCATGGGCAGATTGTTATAGTTGAGATCACTCAACAACCCACATTCAGGCATAAAGCTCTGGGTAAAATCACTGATATTATTGGTGATCATATGGCACCGGGTATGGAAATTGATATTGCAATCCATGCACATAGCATTCCGTTTTTATGGCCAGATGAAGTTAAAGAACAAGTTAAGGGTATTAATGAGCTTGTAACGGAAAAAGACAAACAGGGGCGTCTTGATATTACAGGTTTGCCCCTGGTTACTATTGATGGTGAAGATGCACGTGATTTTGATGATGCTGTGTATTGTGAAAAAACGTCAAAGGGCTGGAAGTTACTGGTTGCTATTGCAGATGTATCTCATTATGTGCAAAGAACAACAGCGTTAGATGAAGAAGCTTATAACCGTGCGACATCTGTTTATTTCCCTGAGCGTGTCATACCTATGCTGCCGGAAGTTCTATCAAATGGTTTGTGCTCATTAAATCCAAAAGTAGACCGTTTATGTATGGTGTGTGAAATGCACTTTAACAAAGCGGGCAAGATGGTTAGTAGCGATTTTCATGAAGCGGTTATGTATTCTCATGCGCGCCTTACCTATACGAAAGTATCGGCTATGTTAGAAGATAATGATCAGGCGCTTCGTGAAGAGTATAAAGATGTATTACCTCATATAGAAACTCTGTACTCATTGTATAAAGAATTAATTAAACAACGTAAGAAACGTGGTTCAATTGATTTTGAAACAACAGAAACAAGAATTGTATTTGATGACAATAAACGTATCGAAAAAATAATTCCAACGTCTAGAAATGAAGCGCATAAAATCATTGAAGAATGCATGATTTCTGCAAATATTGCAGCGGCTAAGTTTATAGAAAAACATGAAATTCCTGGTTTATTCCGCTCTCATAAAGGCCCTAAAACAGATAAAATAGATGATGTAAAAGATTTTATTTCAGGTATTGGTTTAAAGATTAAACGTAAAGGCGACTTAAATGCGCTGGATTACGCAAGCATAATCAGGCAGGCAAAAGAGCGTGATGATTTCCATTTAATACAAACTGTATTGTTACGTTCTATGCAACAGGCTGTTTATTCGCCTGAAAATGATGGCCACTTTGGTTTGTCATTAGAATACTATGCTCATTTCACCTCCCCAATACGTCGTTATCCTGATTTATTGGTACATCGTGCTATTCGTCATGTCATTCAAAAAAATAAAGTCAGTGAGTATTTTTATCGTGAAAGCGATATGGTGCATCTGGGTGAACATTGTTCTGCTAATGAACGACGTGCTGATGAGGCTACACGTGATGCGGTTTCATCATTGAAATGTGAATTTATGCAGGCGCGTATCGGTGAAACGTTTAAAGGCACAATTACTTCAGTTACTTCATTTGGTATCTTTATTGAATTAAATGAAATATACGTAGAAGGCCTGGTACATATAACCAACTTGCCAAAAGATTATTATCAGTTTGAGCCGATTACACATCGTTTAATTGGTGAGCGTGCAGGTGAAATCTTCCAGTTAGGTGATTCAGTTACTATAAATGTAGCCGGTGTCAATATGGATGAAAGAAAGATTGATTTTGAACTACTGAGTCATGAAGAGCAGAAGAAGCCGTCTAATGTTGTATCTATTGATTCTGCTAAAAAGAAAGATAAGAAAAAACCGACTAAGAAATCAAAAGATAAACAGGATAAAGATAAGAAGAAGTTAGCAGCTAAGAAGAAAACAGCGACTAAAAAACCTGTGTCTAAAAAGAAGCCAGCAAAGAAAGATGAGCCAGAGAAGAAGGCGAATAAAAAGAAAGTAGCTGCTAAAAAAGCAGCGCCTAAGAAAAAAGTGGCCAAGAAAGCTGCAGCTAAAAAGGCAACACCTAAGAAGAAAGTAGCTGTTAAGAAGGCAGCACCTAAGAAAAAGGCAGTTAAAAAAGTAGCACCTAAAAAGAAAGCAGTTAAGAAGGTAACACCTAAGAAGAAGGTGGTTAAGAAGGTAGCTCCTAAGAAGAAAGTCGTTAAGAAGGTGGCTCCTAAGAAGAAAGTAGTTAAAAAGGTAACTCCTAAGAAGAAGGTGGTTAAGAAGGTAACGCCTAAGAAGAAAGTAGTTAAGAAGGTAGCTCCTAAGAAGAAAGTAGTTAAGAAGGTAGCTCCTAAGAAGAAAGCAGTTAAGAAGGTAACTCCTAAGAAGAAAGCAGTTAAGAAGGTAGCTCCTAAGAAGAAAGTAGTTAAGAAGGTAACGCCTAAGAAGAAAGTAGTTAAGAAGGTAACTCCTAAGAAGAAAGTAGTTAAGAAGGTAACTCCTAAGAAGAAAGTAGTTAAGAAGGTAGCTCCTAAGAAGAAAGCAGTTAAGAAGGTAACTCCTAAGAAGAAAGTAGTTAAGAAGGTAGCTCCTAAGAAGAAAGTAGTTAAGAAGGTGGCTCCTAAGAAGAAAGTAGCTCCTAAGAAGAAGGTGGCTCCTAAGAAAAAAGTAGTTAAGAAGGCAGCACCTAAGAAAAAAGCAGTTAAAAAGAAAGCTAAAAAGAGATAATGCTTAAGGGATGATGTGAATGACCTGGATGAAGTCTTACTGACTCCAGTGTTATTACTGTTCAAACTGATAAGAAAGTATTGATTATGTTTTTAGAATTAAAGAAAGTTCGGTTTTTATTGTTCGTTTTATTAGCGAGCCTTTCTTTTACGGCTATATCTGAATCAAATATTGAAACAGTAAAGGATCTGCGTGTATTAAAGCGGCAAGCTGAATCTGCCAATTTGCCCGTTTTATTATTGATGACTACAGAAGACTGTAGCTACTGTGATTCTATTCGAAAGCATTACTTAAAACCTATGCTGGATTCAGGTCAGTATGCTTCTAAAATACTCTTTAGGCAGCTTTATATAGAAGACTTTAGTTATTTACGAAACCTGCAGGGTGAATTAATAACCGGTGATTCCATAGCACTTAAATACGATGTTGAAGTAACACCTACCATATTGTTCATAAATTCTAATATGGAAGAATTGGGCGAGCGTATTGTTGGTATAAATAGTATTGACTATTTTGATAAATTGCTCAAAACCCATATTTCTCGAGCACGAGCTCACATGTTAAATAAATCTAATCACTAGTTAATTATGCAATCTACTAAATCTGAAATTGTGTTTGGTTTTCATTCTGTTGAATCGGTTATACGTAATGACCCGATTAATATTCTTCAGTTAATGGTAGAAAAAAACCGTCATGATAAACGTATAAAACAGTTAATTGACTATGCTGAATCTCAGGGTATTTCTGTTGAATATCTAAAAAAGACGGACTTACAGAAACAGGCAGATAGTAATAAAACCCAGGGAGTTGCAATTCGTTACAAAGCCTCAGGAAAAATTGAGGGAAAATCACTTGAAGATATAATGCAAAAGGAAAACGTATTATTGTTGATTCTTGATGGTGTAACTGATCCACATAATTTGGGGGCCTGTTTACGAACAGCTGATGCAGCTGGTGTTGATGCGGTCATTGTCCCTAAAGATAGAGCGGCTGGTATTACATCAACGGCTCGTAAAGTAGCCTGTGGAGCCGCCGAAACAATGCCTTTTTTTCAGGTGACAAACCTTGCTCGAACATTGAAGCAATTAAGTGAAAATGAAGTATGGATTGTGGGCACAGCAGGTGAGGCTGAAAACACGTTATATGAAATTAAACTAACGGGTAAGTTAGCCCTGATAATGGGGGCCGAAGAAAAAGGAATGAGGCGCCTTACCCGTGAGAGCTGTGATCAACTGGTAAAAATGCCAATGGCTGGACAGGTAGAAAGTTTGAATGTATCTGTCGCCACTGGAGTGTGTTTGTTTGAAGCGGTCAGACAGCGAAAACTAGTATAATGAAGCAGCTGAATCTGGTTGTTCCTGGCTTGTTAGGCCCTTTTGCTAATGAGTTGCCAGCTTATATTAAACAGCAGCTTAATGATCCCGAATTTAAAGTAATCAATAAATTTCTCTGTAGAGCTAATGTTTCCACAACTGAAATAGCTACGTATTACGATACTCTTGCTCTGTTAATTAATCCAGAAAATAAATTTTCAATATGTCAGTTAACATCTGAATTAGATGGTATTGATACGTCAAATGCATTTTTTTATCGAGCAGATCCAGTGCATTTTAAAGCTGAATCAGATCACGCAATATTACTTGGTCCAGAACTGGTGTGGCCAGAGATGCATGAGGTAGATCAGTTAATAATTAGTTTTAATCAGCATTTCGCAGATGACAATATAAGTTTACACGCAACAAATGAGCGCCGTTGGTATTTGAAAACTAATAAGCCGCTTTCATTGAGTTATAGTGCTTTAGATTATGCTTTAGGTAGAGATATAAAACATTTTATGCCACAGGGAGAGGATGAGTTGTGGTGGCGTAAAATTGTTAATGAGGCACAGATGTTGTTTTTTCAACATGAGGTTAATCAATTGCGTGAAAATCAGGGGCAGTTAAGTATAAATGGTTTGTGGTTATGGGATAAGTCATTTAATTCCATGTCTTGTAACACAGGGCCGTCTGAAAAATTATATAGTAATGATGCACTGGCAATTTCACTGGCAAAAAACAGGGAAATTAAAGTCTGTTTACTTGATAAAGTGGAAGAGATTAATTCCGACTCCGTTTTAGTGTTAGATCAATTATATGAAACGGTTTGTTATGGGGATATGGATGCATGGCTAAAAGATCTGAGACAGTTTTGCGTTGAATATTTTCCACGAGTAGTGCATTTGTTAATATCTAAAAAAGTAGATGTGATAAATATCTACCCGTGTAATGGTCAGATGTTTAGAATTAACAGGTTTAATTTATTTATGTTCTGGAAACAAAATAAGACATTGTTAAATACGTAGGGTATTCAAGTGTTACTTGAGAAGTAAACTTAATTTTTTGTTTTAATATATCGTGCGCTCTGGGTGAGTAGCCTTAAACGTATTTAGAATCGGATTGTAAAATGCAAACAAAACATATAAAAAGAGTAAACACTGAAGTGTCAGATTCACTTAAGCAATCTGATTTGCACCCTGTTTTACAGAAAGTTTTAAGTCATCGACACATATCTTCACCTGATGAAGTTCAATATGATCTGGGGAAATTACTGGGTTTTGACCAGTTGATGGGAATAGACTCAGCAGTCTCCCTTATTGTTAACGCCATACAACAGAATCAGAAAATATTAATTGTTGGTGATTTTGATGCAGATGGCGCCACCAGTACGGCGGTCTGTTTACGGGCATTAAAAATGTTAGGTCATAACTCTGTTTCTTACCTTGTGCCTAACCGGTTTGATTTCGGTTATGGCTTAAGTCCTGAGATAGTGGCCGTGGCCTGCCAGAATAAACCTGATTTATTAATTACGGTTGATAATGGTATTTCAAGTGTTCAGGGTGTTCAGGCTGCCAGAGATGCGGGCATTCAGGTATTAGTAACCGATCACCACCTTGCGGGTGCTGAGTTACCAAATGCCAACGCCATTGTTAACCCAAACCAGCCTGGTTGTGACTTTCCTAGTAAAAACCTGGCGGGTGTTGGTGTCATTTTTTATGTCATGCTTGCAGTGAGATCTAAACTTCGTGGAGATGGTTACTTTTCAGAAACGCTAAAAGAACCGAATATGGGGCAATTGTTAGATCTGGTGGCACTTGGAACGGTTGCTGATGTTGTTCCGCTGGATGTTAATAATAGAATACTGGTTTCTCAGGGTTTAAAGAGAATGCTTTCAGGTAAGGCCTGTGTTGGTATTCAGGCTGTATTGAGGGTAGCTGGCCGTGATATTAACCGAATTGTAGCGAGTGACCTTGGTTTTGCTGTTGGGCCCAGATTAAATGCAGCAGGCCGACTAGAAGATATGTCACTCGGCATTGAATGTTTAATTACAGATGATGCAGGTCAGGCGGCTTCAATTGCTGAGCAGCTTGATCAGTTAAATAAAAGCCGACGTGAAATTGAAGAAAAGATGCAACAACAGGCGATGCAAAACTTGCAGCATTTAGAGGCTTCAATGAAGCAAAGCGAATTACCCTATGGTATTAGTATTTATGATGCAGACTGGCATCAAGGTGTAATTGGTATTTTAGCTTCCAGAATCAAAGAAAAATTTAATCGGCCTGTCGTCGTATTTGCTAATGATACAGATACAGTAATAAAAGGTTCTGCACGGTCTATTAAAGGCCTGCATATTCGTGATGTGCTTGAATCAATATCTACGAAAAATCCGGGGATGTTAATTAAATTTGGTGGTCATGCAATGGCTGCTGGTATGAGTATAAATAAAGACGATTTTGAAAAATTCAAATCAAAATTTAACGAAGAAGTCAGTAAACAGCTAGATGATGATGCGTTGCAGGGTGTTATTGAGTCTGATGGTGAGTTACAGGGTGATGAGTTTAATTTAACCCTGGCAGAAGCGCTTAGAAATTCAGGCCCCTGGGGACAAGGGTTTGTTGAGCCAACATTTGATGGTGATTTTGAAGTTATAGACTGGCGAGTTGTCGGCGAAAAGCATCTTAAAATGGAGCTTCAATCAGCTGATGCAGAGCAGTCAATATCTGCAATTGCCTTTAATGCACCAGCATCTTTATTGCAGGAAAGTGATGGTTATATACGTGCTGCATATCGACTGGATGTGAATGAGTTTAGAAATAATAAAACAGCCCAGTTAATTGTTGAGTATATGGAAGCTATATAGATTTGGACCTGTTTAGTATAAACAGGCTTTGCAGATTTATAATTTGTTGTTCGTGAAAATAATGTAAATATGAAGGTAATATTATGGCGTTAATGCCGTACGGTATTGTTAAAAAAGTTTTGTTTATGTTTGATACTGAAGTGGCCCATGATTTGTCACTCAGAGCTTTAAATTTTTTATATAGATTAAAGTTGATTAATTTCCTGTTTGGAAAGAGCAAACTAAAACCACTTAATGTAATGGGTATTAATTTTCCTAATCGAGTCGGTTTGGCGGCTGGTTTAGATAAAGATGGTGAATATTTTCAGGCTTTATCTAAGTGTGGTTTTGGTTTTGTTGAAATAGGTACGGTGACACCATTGGCGCAAAGTGGTAATGAGCAGCCTCGCTTGTTTAGGCTGGTTTCTGCCGAGGCAATTATTAATCGTATGGGGTTTAATAATAAAGGTGTTGATAATTTAATCAAAAATGTAAAACAGTCTGGCTTTAAAGGTGTGCTGGGTATCAATATAGGTAAAAATAAAAATACACCAGAAGAAATTGCCGCTGAAGATTATTTGATTTGTTTTGAAAAAGTATACAGCCATGCTGATTATGTAACTATTAATATTTCCTCACCAAACACGCCCGGCTTACGAGATTTGCAGTTTGGTGAAACGTTAAAGAATTTACTAAGAGATTTAAAATTCAAACAACGTGAATTGACGAAACAAAATGATAGATATGTTCCTATTGTGGTGAAAGTTGCCCCTGATATGGATGACGATGCAATTGAATCATTAGCAAAAACATTTATTGAATATTCCATAGACGGGGTTATTGTGAGTAATACAACTATCTCTCGCGATGGAGTGGAAAATATTGCTGACGGAAATCAACAGGGTGGTTTGAGTGGTAGACCACTAAAAGATAAAGCAGATCACTCATTGCAGGTAATGGCTGCGCATTTGGGTAAAAACATACCGATTATTGCTGTAGGTGGAATAAGCAGTGCGGATGATGCTGAAAAGAAGATTAAGCTAGGTGCTAGTCTAGTGCAGATATATACGGGGTTTATTTATCAGGGGCCAAAACTGGTGCATGAGTGTGTTGAACGTATATAGTGTAACTGTATTTGATCTCGTTCCCATGCTCCCGCGTGGGAATGCATACGATTGCGGTTTTTTATCTATCTTAAACTTATCCACACTAATAGGGATTCAGAACTTTTTCTCTATAAAAGCTTTCTCTGTTGCTGTTTGGTGTTTATTACCTGTTTTGAAATAAATGAAATACTGTCGTTAATATGCATTCCCACGGAGGACCGTGGGAACGAGTTAAAAGAAAATTAAATTAGGTCCAGTCTGGTACAGATTTATACCGGTTTTATTTATCTGGGGCCAACGCTGGTACATGATTGTGTTGAGTGTATATGAGCGCGAATGAAATCTTAAATTATGTAAATTAATATTTACAGTTTTAGAATTGGATTAAAGTATGAAAAGTAAATTTTTTGTTATCTTGTTGATTATGTAGTTAATAGTTTTTCCTGGTTCAGTTTTTGCTTTTAATATAAATTACTTTTCAAAATTAAGGATAATAAAATGAAATGCTACCTGTTACTCACCCTGTTTCTATTCTCAAATTCAGTTAATTCGGCTTCTGTTAATTTAACTGAAGGTACTTTAACGGCAGGTTCTATTATTAATAATATTGCCTCTGGGTCTGTTGGGCAGTTTAGCTCCCACTCAATTGGTCAATTGGTTAATGTAATTGATAGTACTGGCACTGTAGTACCACGAATGATTGGAGATAAGTCTTTTATAACTGCTCAAGTTGGAAGCAGCGGGTTTAATGTTTCTGCGTTTTCAGCTGGTGACTCTTATTTTGATGAAAGTTTTTCTCTTGTCTCTACCGCAACCCCAGTTAATGGTGTTTTGAAATTCGATGTGATTAGTGGAGGGATGTTTGATTTTCTCTGGAACAATGACGCTAACCTCCCTAATTCAGATCTCACTGATTCGAGCCTCAGTATTAGAAACTTGAATGGAGGAGTGATGTTAAGCTGCGCGAGTTTTCGTTTGTGTACTGATGAGTTGATTGGTAGTGGCGGATTGTTCTTAAATGAAGGGAGTTATATTCTAGATTATAACTCAAGGGCAGCAACTATGGCTGGAACGATTGTTAGCTCGAGTATGAATTTTTCACTGATCTCATCAGTGCCATTGCCGGCATCAATATGGCTCTTTATGTCTGGGCTTTCATGTCTTTTGGTTTTCAGAAAACGAAAAAACAACTTCTAATAAACGTATCGTACTAATATATTATAAATAAAAGAGATGTTGTGTGGGTAGATTCGAGTTTTTAGATTTTCTTAAAGGTTTTCTAATCTTTCTAGTCACTATTGGTCATGCTATTCAATTTGTAGCTTACCAAAATACTGATTTTTGGTCAGATCCAGTTTTTAAAGCAATTTATATTTTCCATATGCCGTTATTTATGGCTGTGGCTGGTTATGTTTCATATTCAGGGTTGTCGAAATCTAAAAATATTATGCTTTATGTTAGATTACGATTACAAACTTATTTGATACCTGTTTTTGTCTGGGCGGCAATGTTTCAGACTGCTTTGTTTATAATGAAGTCTCACTTAAGTATTACGGATCTTCCGGTGTCTATAATTAATGAGGCCCTGACAAGTTTATGGTTTATATGGGCCTTACTTGGGGCTATTATTGTAACAGCTTTGGCTCAGTCTGCAGGTAGATATAGAAATTTATTTTTTATTGTTTTATTTGTAATGATATTGTATCTGCCAGATGTTTATAATATCCACTTATTCAAATATACATTACCATTTTTTATTATCGGTTTTCTTGCTTCAAGTATGCATTTCAAAGGGATTGGTAGTAAGTTAGAGTATCCGTTAATTATGATTCTGGGTTGTTTCAGTTTTTTGTGTTTTATCATTTGGGATAATGAAACGTATATATATATTTCAAAAATGGAGCTGTCATTAGACAATGCTTTTAATGTTATTTTCCGTTGGCTTTCTGGGGCTATAGTGTCTGTGTTTGTGGTAATGTTGTTGTATAAAGTTTATTGTGTGATTCCATTAAAGATAAAAACTATGGTTTCTTCTGTGGGCAAAGATTCTTTGTATATTTATATTATCCAAGGTTATCTTTTTATGGTGATTGGAAAGTTTTTCACGAAGATTTATTATCTAGGTGGTAATAATTTTTTTGAATATTTAGCTATACTGATTATAGGTGTTGTTGTAGCCTTGATCTCTTGGGGTGGAGGGCATGTTTTGAGTAAAAATAAATTCATAGCAAAATGTTTATTTGGTAAAGTTGTCGTGTAATGCGTAATGAATCTTTGTTTTTTCTTGTCGCCTTTTTGTATTTGTTTTTCTTGTTTTTTAAGTGAGTTACAGTATTAAATATTGCTATTCAAATGTAGGGTGCTTGAAGTTTTTGTTGGTATCCTCTATTTGAGGGCAGTTGTGTTGTTAAATATAATAACAATCTGAAATAATGAACGATGTTTAGTGGTGTAAAGCTCCCTGCGTTGTTTTTGATCTCGTTCCTACGTAGGAGCATGGGAACGAGTTGAAAGGTGTTCTACTTATGCCGTGGCAAATTTTTTTCTATATAAGTTTGTTAAGTAAATCCGCTTGCTCAACATCGTTAAGTATTTCTTTAAGCACTGGATGCAAGCCAGTTTTAAATTCATTTAAACAATGAATAGTGAAAGTCGGAAGTGATCTTCTATTGGCGTTGCCATGTTGGTCATGCTGAATCTTTTTGCTAGATTGACATTGAAAAACCAGTAATGGACCATCATCGATTACTTCTATTAATACGCATAGTTTATTATCATGAGTAATTTTCTGGCCAATTAAATTGTGTAGTTTGTTATGCATAATTCAAATACTATCATTTTTTAACAGAATGAGTAAAAAATCATGAAATGGAAACTGCTTAAGTCTGAATCAAAATATCAGGGGTTCTTTAAGATCGACTTATGTCATATACAGCACGAGACTTATCAAGGTGAGTTAATAGAGGTTAAAAGGGAGCTGTTTCACAGGGGCGACGCGGTAGCAGTATTAATGTATGACCCTGCTAAGGATAAAGTGGTTTTGCTTGAACAGTTTCGAGTCGGAGCTATTGCCGATGAAAATGGTCCCTGGTTACTTGAAATTGTCGCGGGTATGGTTGAACAGGGAGAGTCTATATCTGATGTTGCTCGACGTGAGTGCATGGAAGAGTCGGGTATAGAAGTACATAGCTTTGAAAATATTTATAGTTTTTATTCCAGTCCCGGCGGTTGCTCCGAGAAGATTCATGTTCTGTGTGCGTTAGTAGATAGTGATAAAGCTGAGGGTTTTCATGGTGTTGCACATGAGGGTGAAGATATTAAAGTGATGGTGAAAAATTATACCGATCTGCATGATTTAATGTTATCGGGTAAAATTTGTGCGGCCATTCCGTTAATTGCACTGCAGTGGTTACAACTAAATAGAGAGCGCTTAAGGATGGAAAGTTTTGTTCTGTAATCAAATTACAGGTTAAGGTTGAAATATTTAATCCTTTATTTTGAACTTGAAGGCTCTTTCTAATTTCAGGTGCTAAAATTAACAGATAAAGGCGTTACCTTGAAATGCCGGGAATCTTTTGCCTGAAACCTTAATTTAATTGTAGGGTTATTAAAACAAAAATGATAAAGATTATAACTTATTGAATTTATTGAGCTAAAGTATAGGTATGGCATTTTTTGCTGTCCTGGGACTAATTTTGGCCTGGAGAAGTAAGTGACAGATAGAACTTATAGAACAATAATGGGTTTTGCACTACTAGTTGTGTTGTATTTTGATTACCACATGGCTATGTATGGTGTTATTGGCCTTTTGTTATTTGAAGGGTTAACCAATATACGTGTCCCCATTCTGGTGGGCCTGATTCGTAAAAACATTTTAAAACAAGATTACGTTTATGCTGATACTGGCCTTGTCGAAAATCCCAAATTCAATTTAGAGTCTGAGCGACTATGGAGGATTATTGTAGGTTCATTCCTGTTTTTAGGTTATTTCCTGATTGATGCCCTCTGGTTTTTCCCCTGGTTTATGGGCTTTGCCATATTTGGTGCGGGTTTAAGTGGTGTATGCCCCGTATTGCTCGCAGTACGCTGGCTTGGATTTAAATGAGTCTAAAAATAGATAAAAGCGAACAAAATCAAACTGTTAGTATGTCATTATCGACGAAAGTAACAGGCATAGTGTTTTGGGGTATGGTATTAGTGGGTTTGATTATGGCCACCTACATACTTAATCAGCGTGAATCCCGCCTTATTAATGAGTATAAAAATAATATATTCTATGTCGAACACGAGTTAGAAAATCTTTATATTTTTCATCACCTGCATATGTTTGATCATGAATATATGTCTACCAAAATTAATGACCTTTTTCAGGTTCTCATCGAGGAATATCCAATTGAGGTTATTCGTTATGAGTTTGCCGGGCACCTATATAGTTATGGTAAGTTGTTAGATGATCAGGTGCAGATCAAAGGTCAATTACACCTGCGCGGGAGCACTAGTAATGATCTTGAGGTGGTTGGTCTAGATGTTTACATGCGTAGCTTTGAGCAAACAATTACCGAGCTAAGAAAGAAAATGCTGCTTGTGATGGGGGCTCTTGTATTTACATTTGGCATGATATTGCAGAAAATTCTACAAAAAGTACTCTCTCAACCCCTGTTGCATATGGTTTCTTCGGCCCAGCAATTTGCAAAAGAAGATCAGTCTGTGCGTTTTAATGAGAGCCGTAATGATGAGTTTGGTTATCTCGCCAAGTTCATCAATCAGGCGTTAGATTCGGTCATCTCTCATCAAAAAGAGCTGGAGGCCTCACAAAAAGCATTGTTTGAAGAAAAAATGCAAGCGGATGTAACTCTGTACTCGATTATGGACGGAGTGATTACAACAGATTCTGACAATGCAATTCAGTATTTAAACCCGGTTGCTGAGAAGTTAATGGGGCTTAATTTAAAGCAGGCTAAAGATACCAATTTAAGCGATGCGATTAAGTTGATACATGAAGATACTGGTGTGCGTATACCTAGCCCAACCAAAGCCTGTTTGAAAAATCACCAGGTTGAGGTACTTGAAAATAATACTGCACTCGTCAGAAATGATGGCAAAGCCATTCCTATTGAAGCTACTTCGGCGCCAATGCGTAATGATAAAGGAGAGATCATTGGTACAGTTATGGTATTTCAGGATGTTAGTCAGGAGCGAAAATTAAGTCGCCAGTTATCTTATCAGGCCAGTCATGACATGCTTACCGGTTTGTTTAATCGTCGTATGTTTGAAGAGCAGTTAGAGGCGGTATTATTAAATGTAGGGTCTGAAGACCGTCAGCATGCGTTATGTTATGTGGATCTAGACCAGTTTAAAATAGTTAATGATACCTGCGGGCATATAGCAGGGGATGAGTTATTACGTCAATTGGGTGATTTACTTAAATCCTGTATTCGGGAAGGCGATACGCTTGCCCGACTGGGTGGAGATGAATTTGGTTTATTATTGGAAAATTGTGCTTTACGCAAAGCAACAGAAGTGGCTGATAAACTGAGACAGGAAGTTAAAGACTTTCGTTTTGCCTGGCAGGAAAGAAGTTTTGAGATAGGCGCCAGTATTGGTGTAGTGGGTATAAACGCCGATAATATGGATCTGGCAACCATAATGGCATCTGCAGATATGGCCTGTTATGCGGCTAAAGATATGGGGCGTAACCGAGTTCACGTATATGAGCCATCAGATGCTTTATTATCAGAGCGACATGGTCAGATGCACTGGGCTGGTCGTATTACAAAAGCTCTGGAAGAACATCGTATGGTGTTATTTGAGCAACCAGTCGTAGGTATAAAAGACGATGTGACAGAGCAGAAACACTGCGAAATTCTGATCCGTATGCGAGATGAGGAAAGTTCGATTATTCGCCCAGATGCCTTTATACCGGCAGCAGAGCGATATAATTTAATGCCAACAGTCGATCGCTGGGTTATCAGTCAGGTATTTGAATATATGGGTTCAACCAGCTGTGCCGGCATGAATAATGTGGTGGCTATCAACCTTTCGGGCACCTCATTGGCTGATGATAAGTTGTTAATGTATATACTAGATAAAGCGAAAGAGCACCAGACAGACCTAAACCGCATATGCTTTGAAGTAACAGAAACCGCAGCAATCAGTAATCTGGCAAAAGCAACGCAATTTATTAAGGCGTTAAAGGAAAGAGGTTGTCGTTTTTCTCTGGATGATTTCGGAAGTGGGCTTAGCTCATTTAGCTATCTCAAGAACCTGCCAGTCGATTATATAAAAATAGATGGATCATTTGTTGTGGACATGATCAATGAGCCGGTTGATAGAGCAATGGTTGATGCCATAGTGCGTGTGGGGCATGTCATGCAGGTAAAGGTCATTGCTGAATGGGTTGAAAATCAGGATACGCTGGATCTGCTAAAGGAAATGGGGGTGGATTATGTGCAGGGCTATCACCTTGGGGTACCTAAAGAGGTGAATTTACAGAGGGCAACCTGTTAGAGGTTAATTTGCTCCACCACCTTGCTGTTCATAGTTAAGTTTTAAAGGTCAGTTATATCTTATAATTGTCTTCCTTCGCCAGTCTCATTCGAGTAGTAGTATTTGCTAATATTATGATGAGTTTGTTTATCAAAATTCACCTAAGTTATTGAATGATATAATAGTTAAAGTCTTTGCATCAAACACCTAGATTGCCTATTATGTGCAGGTATTTAAACGGAACTATATTAGCGATTATTAATGAATAAAGTAATTACAGATAGATTACAGATAGTATTTAACACTTTTTATCAGGGTCTCATTTTAGTCTTTCTATCTAGCTCACTAGTGCTAGCGGCACCTTCTAAAACAACTGCTTCAATTCCTGTGTATAAGATTGGTCCGGGTGATGTTTTAACCGTGTCTGTCTGGAAAGAAGAGGGATTAGAACAAGAAATTTTAATTAGGCCTGATGGTGGGATGAGCTTTCCTTTAGCAGGAGATATTCATGCAGGTGGAAAAACTGTAGCGCAGTTGCAAAACATACTTGCTAATAAAATTAAACAATATATTCCTGACCCTGTCGTTACAGTGTCGGTTAGAAAGATCGAAAATAATAAAATATTTGTAGTTGGTAAAGTTATTCGCTCAGGTGAATATATTGGGTCTTCATATATTGATGTTATGCAAGCATTAGCCATGGCTGGTGGACTAAACGCCTATGCTAGCTCAAATAATATTAAAATCTTACGCCGTGTTAATGGCAATATAAAGAGTATGCCATTTGAATATGATGAAGTTGCTGGTGGTTATAAATTAAAACAGAACATCATATTGCAAAGTGGTGATGTTGTTGTTGTTCCTTAAAACTTGTTGAGTTTTTGTTATGAGTTTTAAGTTTCTTTTCAATGCTTGTTTGATAATTTTGAGTGTGATATCTACAGCTGCTTTAAAAGCGGCTGAATGGAGGGCTGAGCCTAGCGTTTACCTGAGTGCGCAGTATAACGATAATGTTCGAATGCTGGCTGAAGATAATAACCCGCTAGCATCACCAGCTTATACATTAGATCCTAGAATTATATTTTCTGGTGAAGAACAATATTTATGGGATCTTTCGGTAGATGCAAGAGGTAAAGTCACAAGGTTTCAAGATATTGAAGATGCAGACAGCGATAATGTTTTTTTTGAGTTTGACGGTGGAAAGCAAACGGAGCGATCTGATTGGCGTTTGAAGACAAGTTTTGAACGCAACTCTAATTTTGATACTGATTTTGATACAGAGAGTCCAGATGCTGGATTATTAAATGATCATACTGAACGAAAAGCTGCAACTGTATCGCCTTCAGTTAGTTGGAGTATGAGTGAGTCATCAGAAATAAGCTTTAATTTAATTAGCACTGATGTATCGTATGATGAAGTAATCGATCCACGTCTTAAAAATTATGATACAGATAGCTTTAGTTTTAATGCGTTCTGGAGAATAACTCAAAGTCATCAGTTAGGATTTACTAGTTCGTATATTGAATATGAAAGTCCTGCAGCAAATTTTTCATACGATCAAACTATCCTACAGCTCGATTATTCTTACACTATAAATCAAGTTTCAAGTATAAGTTTGTCAGTTGGAGGGCGAAGACTGAACTCAGTAACCACTGTGCATGTGGCATGTGTTGGTAATGGTGTATCTGTACCAATTGATGATCCATTTCTTGAGGATCTTTTAGTAAACGGATTTTGTCCTGAAACTTTCGATGATATTGGAGGTGTTATACCAATTACACCTGTTCTAGAAGATCAGGCTAGTGAAGAGGATGGAACCGTTGTTAGTTTTTCCTATAGTAGTAATACAGAATTAGCTTCTCATAATGCTTCCGTTGGGAGGACTGTATTACCTTCAAGTTTTGGTGGTGCACAGGAGGTTCGAAATGCGAGCTACCAGTTTAATATTAAAAATACTGAACGATTATCAACAAAATTTATATTAGATGCCTCTGAAACGCAGACAATTAGTGGTGTCGATTCATCCAATGATCGAACAAGGTATCGTGTTGAGCCTTCAATAAGTTATAAGTTAAACAAAAATTGGAATTTAAGCTTCTCATATAAATATATAGATCAGAATCTAACCAATAGTAATGAAGACAGTGTTTCAAATGCGGTGTTTGTTAATTTATTTTTACATTGGCCAAAACTGGCCACAACTTACTAGAATTTAAAAACAATGGAAGAACAAGAAAAAAGTATTCAAGATTATCTTGCAATTGTCAGTCGTAGAAAAACTGCAATTATTACCACTGCGCTAATTGTATTTTTAATTGGTTTAGTTACAGCTCTTGTTTGGCCTCCAACCTTTAAGTCTGCTGCGACAATTCTTATTAAAGAGCAGGAGATCCCTTCAGAGCTGGTTCGTTCTACGGTTACTTCCTTTGCAGCACAGCGAATACAAACGATTAGTCAGAGTGTAATGACACGTCCAAATTTAATGGAAATTATTGAAAAATATAATCTATATGTAAAAGAGAGAAAAAGAAAAACGACTGAAGAAGTTCTAGAAAAAATGCGTGGTGATATTGGGCTAGACATGATTAGTGCGGAAGTTGTTGATCCGCGAACAGGTCGTCCTGGTGTTGCTACTATAGCCTTTACTTTGTCCTATGAGGGTAGCTCCCCTGGTTCAACTCAAAAAGTGGCTGGTGAGTTAACCAGTCTGTTTCTGGCTGAAAATTTAAAAACTCGTAAAGATAAAGCTGCTGAAACCTATACTTTTTTAACAGATGAAACTATAAAGCTCCAACAAAAAATAACTGAGTCTGGAGTGAAGCTAGCAGAATTTAAAGAGCGAAACTCTCATAGTTTACCTGATATGTCGGCAATGAATTTATCTATGTTAAATAGAACAGAGTCTGAACTAGATTCAGTTTCATCAGAGTTAAGGGCTTTGAAGGAGAGGCAGTTTTTCTTACAGAGTCAATTAGCTCAAATTAATCCATTAACAAATATGCGATCAGCTACTGGTGAATCGATTTTAGATCCTGCTTCGAGGCTAAAAGCACTTGAATCCGAATTTGCAAGTATCTCAGCGAAGTATTCTGATAAACACCCCGATATAATAAAAATAAAAAGAGAAATTGCTGGCTTGAGAGAGCAGACAGGCCAAGGTGTTAATAGTCAAGAGCAGGCAATGATTTTGTCTAAAAAGAGGAGTGAATATGCTTCCATGGAAAAGAAGTATTCATCTACACATCCAGATGTAGTAAGGCTTAAGTCAGAAATAAAAGCTCTTGAAAAATCTATAGCTTCTGTGTCACATAATACTGAAAAACAGATATTGAAACTGCAGCCTGATAATCCTGCTTATATCTCAATTCAAACTCAACTTAAAACGGTTGAAACTGAAATAAAGTCAAATACTTCAAAAAAACAGCGGCTTGATAAAAAATTGATAGACCTTGAAGAAAGAATTTCAAAAAGCCCTCAGGTTGAAAAAGAGTTTATGGTATTGGCTCGAGAGCAGCAAAGTGCATTAGAGCGCTTTCAGGATATAAAAGCCAGGCAAATGGAGGCTGAAATTGGACAAGAGCTTGAAAAAGAAAGTAAAGGTGAATCTTTTGTTTTAATTGATCCAGCTCAGTTTCCAGAAAAGCCGATTAAACCAAATAGAATTGCGATTGTTTTTTTATCAATAATATTTTCTATCGCTGCGGGTATTGGTGTGGCTATTTTAAAAGAGACTATGGATAGCTCTATTCGCGGAGTGATAAGTGTTAGCAAAATGCTAACTGCTGCACCTTTGGCTGTTATACCTGTAATCTATAACACTTGTGACTTAAGAAGAAAACAGAGAATAAACTATATGGTCTTCGGGGCTATTATAGGTAGTATCGTATTTGTATTGCTTACTATTCATTTTATCTGGACACCGCTCGATGTGCTCTGGTTTAGAGGTTTACGTAAAGCTGAAAATGTAATGGGCGTATAAAGAGAGGTTCAAAATGGAACGAATAAAACAGGCATTAGAACTCGCTCGTCAGGAAAGAATAAAAAATGGTGGAAGAGTTACAGGCTCAATAGCTAAGCCGACTAATAATACACAGAGTGTTGAAGATCAGGATATTAAGTATACGAAAACTCGTACTATACCGATGCCAATCCATGAGTTAAGAGAAAAACGAATTATTACTGAACAACATAATAATATCTCTGACGCATATAGAGTTTTGCGGACTCAGGTTCTGCAGAGACTTAACGAAAAAAACTGGAATACATTGGCGATAACAAGCCCGGGTAGTGGAGCTGGAAAATCCTTAACGGCTATAAATCTTGCTATGAGTCTTGCGCGTGAATTAGATAATACCGTATTACTGATAGATGCAAATTTAAGATCACCCAAATTAGATAAATATTTTGACTTTCATACTGAGTATGGATTAAGTGACTATTTATTGCAGGATAAACCATTAGGTGAAATGTTAGTCAATCCGGAAGGTGTTTCACGTTTTGTTGTTTTACCTGCGGGTCGTGCTATTGCGAATTCGTCTGAAATGTTAAGCTCACCTAAAATGCAAAGATTAGTTGAAGAAGTAAAGCACCGTTACCCGTCCCGTATAGTGATTTTTGATTTACCACCTTTATTGGAAAGCTCAGATACTCTGGCCTTTATACCGAATGCTGATGCTACATTAGTTGTAATTGAAGAGGGTAAAACACAAAAAGCAGAATTAAAACAGGCTTTTGAATTATTGCAAGGTAATGAGGTGATCGGTACAGTTCTTAATAAAGCATATTCGACAGACAAAGATCATGCGGGTCTGGATTTGAAGCCGGGTATTATATCCAGGGTGTTATCGAAGCTTGCTAATAAAGCTAATCTTAATAAGATTAGTGTTTGAAATTTAGTTTTTAAAGGTGAAATACTGGAGTGTTAGTAGGCATTTAAGAAACAGTCGAAGAACAGGAAAAGTATTCGATCTTTTGATGTTCCTTTCATTGCTCATTGGTATGGGGTGGGGGGCTGTAAAAGCGGAGATAAATAATCAGACTTTGGCTGTTCTTGTTAATAAAAATGACCCTGAAAGTCTTGAAATAGCTAAATACTATCAAAAAGTAAGGGGTATACCGGATGCTAACATTATAGTTTTAAATTTCAAATTCAATGAAGATTACTTATCTGAGTCTGGGTTTAAAAGAATAAAAAAACAACTTGAAGAAAAGGTCGCTAATAAAATACAGGCATATGTTCTGGCATGGAGGAAGCCATGGAGAGTTGATTGTATGTCAATTACCTCAGCGTTCTCATTAGGTTTC
>Ga0316205_10000801_pt1 | contig 48352 bp, 36 predicted proteins | sample 3monthpyrite_MG_FD_204941 | JGI IMG/M metagenome (GOLD analysis project Ga0316205, IMG submission 204941) | Microbial mat bacterial communities from mineral coupon in-situ incubated in ocean water Damariscotta River, Maine, United States -... | ecosystem: Environmental > Aquatic > Marine >...
AAAATCAAATGATGATTTTAAAACAAGCGTTTTGGCAGTGGTCTTTTTCGATTTCGCCAAAACAAAGATTCCCATAGAGACTTTTGGTGCTTCTGCTGCTAGCAAAAACTTATCCCCCGTTTCCTGCAATAACTTTCCAAACATAGCATGTGCAAGCGCATCTCGCACTTCTAAATCCTTTTTGGCATCAAACATACTTTGCCCTAATTGCATCAAATCTTCTGCGGAAATTGTGTCTTCCTCGCCCTTTTGTCTTTCAGAAGTAGCATTTTCAAGCGTTTTCCAGGTAATACGACCTACAATTCCATCTACCGGTGGGGCGTATCTTGCTTGAAAATTTCTAACAGCCAAATATGTTTTTGGGCCAAAGATTCCATCAGCGACAATTCCAGCCCCAACATCATTTAATCGTTTCTGAAGGTAACGCACTTGATCTCCTCGAGAGCCATATCTCAGCGTTGGACGCGTAGTATGCATTTCGTCTATTTGGGATATGAGTGGGGCATTCAATAAACTTTGGGAACCGCTAAAAAAAAACTCCTTGGAACCTTTCTCCGACATAAAAAGTTGTGGAGTGGATTTTTTCCTTACACGTCTCCTAGTTTTAGTGCGTGTCATAATTAAAATTATTTAATAATATGCTTACCCTAAGTTACTTATAAAATATAATATCGCTTTAACATCGCATATTTATGTAGATAGTTTTATTCAAAAGGATACTACTTTGGCTCCTTTTAGCATACCATCATTAGAACAAATCATTAAATGCTTTGGTTTTTTTATTTGTAAAAATGTAATTCAAATTGGATATATTTGATACCATTATCAACGTTTTAGGCTTTTTTACGAAAAAATTTGCCTTACAAATCTAAAGCTCTTGCTATGAAAAACACTACTTTTTATTCTCTTCTACATCGAAAAAGCATCTCCTTTTTGGTTTTGATTTTTGCAACTATCATGTCTTTTGCACAGAACCCTTACATCATTCAGTTTCAGGGTGAAGCTATTGACATCCCAGAAAACATCGATTCGTTTGCTTGGAGTCAAATGCCAGAATCTGCGGAAATAAATAATGGTTATGTAGGTTGGATTCAATTCTATGAAACTCCAACTCAAGATATTCAGGATTTGTTCAAAGCTAATAATCTTCGGTTATTGGAATATATACCCCATAAGGCCTACTTGTTCTATTTTCCAAATGAGACTCCTATTTCTTTTCTTCGCAGTAATGGTGTACGAGGCATTGTTCCAGTGGATGGGCGTGTTAAGCTTTCCGAAGCATTGAAGAACGGCGATATTGGAAGTTGGGCCATTCAGGGGGATCATATTTTAGTGACGCTTGAGCACCATTCTTACGTGAGCACAGATTTTGTGATTAATGACCTTTCCAGAAAGCAAATAGCCGTGGTACAGCAATACAAAGGATCAACCAACATTGATCTTGCCATTCCGAATAACTGTCTTGAAGAGCTATCCAATTTGGCGTATGTAAAGTGGGTAGAGGTTATTGTTGCTCCAGATGTTAAGGACGATACACGCGGTAGAAGCCTTCATAGATCTAGTGGCCTGGATACTCAAACGGGTGCTGGACGTAACTATACTGGCGTAGGTGTAGGTGTGATGGTTCGTGATGATGGAATCGTTGGGCCTCATATTGATTTTGAAGGAAGGATCGATAATAGCGGTGCTAGTGGCACTGGACAAACACATGGTGATGGTGTTGCAGGTATTATGGCTGGCGCTGGAAACCTAAACCCGCTAATGCGTGGTATGGCTGCTGGTTCGGATGTATTTGTTGTGAATTATGTTGCTAATTTTCTAGATTCAGAAACACAGAATTTTATAAATAATGGAGATGTTCAAATCACCAATTCTTCATATAGCAATGGTTGTAACGCCGGGTATACTTCAATCACACGGACGGTGGATCAACAAACAAGAAATATTCCTAGCCTATTACATGTATTCTCTGCAGGTAATTCTAACAATCAAAATTGTGGTTATGGCGCTGGAAATCAATGGGGAAACATCACTGGAGGACACAAGCAAGGAAAAAACGTAATTGCAACGGCCAATGTGTTTTTTGATGGCTCTTTAGTAAACTCTAGTAGTCGTGGTCCTGCGCATGATGGCCGTATTAAACCAGACATCACGGCTAACGGGCAAAATCAGAATTCAACAAACGAAAATAACGGATATCTTGTATTTGGTGGAACGTCTGGCGCTGCACCAGGTATCGCAGGTGTTTCGGCACAATTATATGAGGCCTATGCCAATGACAATGGGGGTACACTTCCTCCTTCGGCACTTATAAAAGCCACCTTACTGAACACCGCCAATGATGCGGGCAACATAGGTCCTGATTTTAGATTTGGTTGGGGTATTGTAAACGCGCTACGCGCTGGAATTCTCATTGAAGATGGTAGATATCTTTCAGATAATATTACACAAGGAACTACAAACACACACAGTATTAATGTTCCTGCAGGAACCACTCAGGTCCGATTTATGGTATATTGGAGCGACCCTGAAGCCTCAGCTGGAGCTAGCCCAGCTTTGGTAAATGATCTAGATCTTATTGTAAATGACCCCTCTAATAATGATTTGGAGCCTTGGATCTTAGATCATACTCCAAACGCAACCACTTTAAACCTACCGGCAACAACGGGGCCAGACCATTTAAATAACATGGAACAGGTACTAATCAATAATCCGGCAGCAGGAAGTTATGATGTTGAAATAACGGGATTCAATGTTCCACAAGGCCCACAGGAATATTTTGTTGTCTATGAGATTATATCCGAAAACCTTACCGTTACCTACCCAAATGCAGGGGAACATTTTGTGCCAAGTGAACAGGAGAGTCTTCATTGGGATGCCGTCAATACTACGAACGATTTTGTGTTGGAATACTCAACAGATAATGGAGGTACATGGAATAATATTACTACGGTAAATAATGATGTTTTTACCTATCAATGGTCCGTGCCCAGTACGGTTACGGGTGAAGCGCTTATACGAGTCACCAGCGGTAGTTTTTCAGACACCAGTGATGGTGCATTCTCTATTGCTCCACTAACCACTGGTTTAGATATTTCACAGCTCTGCCCTGCAGATATTACATTTGCATGGAATCCAGTTACTGGAGCAGAAAGTTATGATGTCTATGTGTTGGGTGCTCAATACATGGAAATTGTAGGGAATAGTACATCAAATACATTGACAGTGGCAATCACCGATCCAAATGCTGAAATCTGGTATGCCATTGTTGCCAAGAACGATACAGAAGGATGGGAAAGTCGTAGAACAATTGCTAATTTTCACCCTGGCGGACTTGTTAATTGTAGTTTAAACAATGATCTTTCATTGGAATCTATAAACAACAGCCCGGGCGATTTCTCCCAAGCATGTGCTAGTGGGGATGCCATAGTTTCCATTACTATTAGAAATACGGGGGTAGCAGATCAAAGCAACTTTGATCTAATCTATCAAATTGGCGCTGATCCAGCCGTTACAGAAACATATACCGCAACATTGGCTGCGGGTCAACAGGATGTTTTCGAATTTACAGAGACCGTTTCTATTGGAACCTCAGGGAATTATACCCTAACTACGACCATAGATCTGGCGTCTGATCAAAACACCAGTAATAATGAAAGGGAGTTAGACTTCTTTGCTCAAATAGATGCCACACCCGCTCCATACACAGAACCTTTTGATGTAAATGGCATGCCTCCATCGGCTTGGAGCGTTATTAACCCTGACGGTGGCACCACTTGGGAGGAAAGAAGTTCTGTCACAGGAAGTGATGGTAATAGTACCGTCACAGCCTTTATTGATAATTTCACATATAATGCTCCTCTACAAGAGGACGTGGTAGAAACCGAGGTCTTTGATTTAAATATTTCGCAACCAGTCCTAAATTTTGACCTAGCCAAGGCGCAATATTCTGCCAGTCTTAGTGATGCTATGCGTGTTGAAATTTCAATAGATTGTGGTACAACCTATACCTCTATTTACAACAAGGATGGATTAGACCTCTCAACAATTGGTGGATTTACTACCAGTAATTGGAGTCCGACTTCGTCAAGTGATTGGCGTACGGAATCTATCGACCTAGGTCCCTATCAAGGAGAAACAGTTATTTTTAGATTTGTAAATATCAATGGCTACGGAAATAGCACCTTTATTGATAACATCAATGTTGAAGGCTCTCTAGGAATAGCAGATCAAGCCTTAGGGACTTTGACCATGTATCCTAACCCAACTATTAATGAGATAACCTTGGCATTTGGAACAGCAATTTCTGAGGCGGTAACGGTTGTTGTAACCAATAATTTAGGGCAAACCATCGAAACCATAGAACGTAGCACATTTAACGGAAACCTCCTTTCTTTGAATGTTTCAGATTACGCCACTGGCTTGTACTTTGTAACAGTACAGACTGGGAATCAATCTGTTACTAAAAAATTGATTGTAAGATAAAACACGCCATGTGTTGAATAAAAAAGGGAGTCTTTTAGACTCCCTTTTTTAATACGACATAGTTTCCTTATCTCTATAAAGAAAGCGTTACTTACTCTACCAACTAGATCCGACATAACCATAGTAACGCTGTCGCGTGAGACGAACCTTGTATTCACAAAAGAACACGCGTTGGTAGAGCTTAAGACTATAGTCGCTTCAAGGTAATATTTACCAGTAATTGTAAGGGTGATCAATCATATTCATTGATACCGTACAGCACTTCTTTCATTTTACTTCCGTTAATTTCTACGGGTTTATAAGCGGTGTTAAATTTCTCAATAGCAACCGCAATACTTTCTTTCAGTTTTTTATATTCCGGTGGTATCTTGGTGGCGCATTGTTGCTCATTCTCATAGCTTTCTAACATAATTCCAAATTTCTCATAAAACTTGGCTCCTTGATCTATATGAGCATTATACTGCGTAATAAATTGTAGTAATCTGTCTATGGGGAATTCCAAATTAATTTGCATTTTGTGGGCTTTATATCGCTGACTCTCATCTAAAATAGCCTTGTTTAGTGCTTCTAAATACGTATTTAAATGCTCTCGCACTATGTCCCAATCATCCATATTTCGACATTCTTTCAAAGGTGTTTTATACCGAATGGGCTTCGTAAAGTCTACAAACAACTTTTCCAGTTCACCAATGATATTATCATTGCTTCGCTGTAAGTAAGCCGTTTCAAAATAAATGGTATTTAAGTCGTTATGCATGCGAAGGGTAAAGTCCAGAATACATTCTACGTCCTTTAGGTTTTCTTGTTTTTCTTGTTTACTACTGTTGCTATTGGTAAACAGTGACACAAACGAATGTAACACCGACGTATAAATGTTATCCCCTAAAATGCTTGGCAAATTAAAGCCGGTTTTTTTGTCCTGTTTTCTTTTCAGATCATCTTTTAACTTCGTGAATTCAGGGTAATTATTAGGATTGCTTAAACTATTTATTTCATTAAAGGTTGCTACGGATGCAAAATGGTGATCCAGAGACAGTGTTTTCTCATAGAGTATTTTGATGATTTGCAAACCTTTTAGGTAACGCACCTTACTTAAATCTGAAGTTTCTGACAACCCATTAAACTTTAATTGTTCTTTGATCCTGTCTTTTTTGATAAGTAAAGCCACCTGTTTCTCTAAAATAATGGTATTTCGCAACTGAATATTCACTTGCTGTAGTTCTTTTTCCAACTCGAGATTTATCTCACCATACTGTTTCATTATAATGTTGGTTTCTAACACCAATTCCATAATGAGCGCCTCCAGATCTTTTTCTTCATTTGAAGAAATATTCCCAAAGCAGAAGTGTGCCATGCACAGCATGATCAAGATGACAACATATTTGATGGGATGTCTCATATTATTGTAGATTAAAGTTGATAATGAGTTCGTTTTCAGTAACTACAATAAGGTAGTTCCCGCTTGCTATTGTTGGCGGACTTCCCTGAATACTGAGTTCGCTTTGCAAATTACTCTCAATGATAAAGTCGTCTTCCATTTCAAAGTAAAGACCTTCGTAACTCGTGATGGATGCAATGGTTTGTCCTAAAATTTCAATTTCCTGAGCTATTGTGATCTTATCACGATTAATAGTAAGAGTGATCGTGTTGTCTTGGTTATACACTAAGCTTGTATTTGTTTCTGAGACCTTTGCTTCGGGGTCTATATTGCACAACCCGTGAGTTCCTCTACAATGTCTACCACTAAATTCGGTATTTGCCCTTATCTCTCCCACTTGTGAAAAAACGGTGAGTGGTAGTATAAATAATACTATGTATAGTATGTTTTTCATAATGATAATTTAAATTTAGGTGCCCCAAATGAGTTGTCTCAATGAAGTAATTTTCAGATTGACTAACTCTCCTAGGGCACCTAAATTTATGGCCTGTTGAAAAGTATGTTCAGAACAATCGCCGACACATATACTGAGGCATGTGTAAAAAATAGCGCCTGAAATTCTGAAAATTTGAAATGTAATTTTCTACCATCCGTTGCAATCAATGATGCAATACGCTTTACAAGCTAACATGCCAGGGATTGTTGGTTTGTCATTACAACCACGAGCACATGCACGATATCCATCTGGACAGCCGTCATTTACCCAAGGTTCTGCTTGTTCTGGGATAGTAATAGATACTAAGCCTCCTTCGGCAGTACCTACTACCTCAACAAGACCTCCTAGTGCTTCACTGTATTCTTGGGTTGTAATTAGTTCTCCACCTCCATCGCCATTGGCTTGTAGGTCTTTTGGAATCTCAATAGAAATTCTTCCTTCTGTGGTTTGTGTCATGGCCTTTTTTTGAGCATTCGTATTCCAAGAAAAGAAGACTGCAAAAATGAATGTGAGTGACATTGCAATGTGTTTGAAATTTTTCATGATATATAGTTTTAAAGGTTACCTACTCATACGCTTTTCGGTTTCCGCGGCTCATTTTAAGTGTGAGAGCAGGACACTTTCAACATAAACATCATTGTATGTGACTGGTTATATAGCAGTGCTTTGTACACTAGGCTTTTCAGTTTGATGGTTATATTGTGATAAACCCTAAGGAAAAATGGTTGTGTTTTCCCAACCTGATAGGTGGTTTGTCAGTAACAAATGTTCCGTGTTTTTTTGGACCGTGCAAGAGATGTAACTCAGGGATTTATAAATGAAGAGTCTTGGTTTAAAAATGAAGACTGGCCGCTAACACGGTGAAAATCAATATTAAAAAGGGTTAGGTGTTTTTGTAGAACTAGTTTCAATAAACTATCTTTAGTAACCATTCAACGATAAAACCATTGCGGTTTTGGCCAAAATTAACATCTTATGCGAATGTGGAAGTATACCATCATATTCATTTTCGGCACATGGGTGTTCTCACCTCTCTGTGGGCAAGAGATAGATTCAGACTCCCTTTTAGATAAAACCTACGATGAACTAACGACTCAATTTGCTTCTTCTATTAGTGATTCGCTGGTCGCAGTGAGCTATGCCAATGCCTATCTTAAGAAGGCCCGCTCCACAGACGACACCTTAAATATGGTGCGGGGATATTATATGCGGCTTATCCTAGACCAAAAAGAGCATTCCTTATTTCATTTATATGATACCATCATTGAGCTCTCTAAAAACTTCAAAAAGAGCAATTTTCCCGCAACAGCTTATTTTGACAAGGGTGTGATCTACCATAGAAAGTATCTTTTCAAAAATGCTTTGGATAATTATCTAAAAGCAATGGCCTATAACAACGGGAGCAATAAAGAGCATATGGAGTTCTTATTGAACCAAAGTGTGGGTTTATTGAAATCTAGGATTGATAAAAATGATGAAGCATTAACACTCACCAAAAGCTGTTATAAATATGCAATCGACAACAATTTTAAGGATGAAAATCCTGACATCTATTATAATGTATTGTTCTCTTTATCCAATGCCTATCGAAAAATGAATTATCTAGATTCTGCTAGGGTCTATAATAGACTAGGGCTTTTGGATAAAAACAAAGCAGAAGTCTCCATTAATTATGATCATTTTTTAATGCTCGATGGTATTTTAAGATTATATAACACTGACTATGCCGAAGCTGAAGCAATAATTTCAAGGGCCTTGCCAAAATTAGAGCAAGTGGGAGATCAATCTAACATGGCGTTGGGTTATTACTTTTTAGGGAAAACTCAAATGCACCTTAAAAACGAAGCAGCGGCAATAGACAATTTCAAGAAAGTTGATAGCATATTTCAAGATAGCGGTGATATCGTACCCGAGCTTACGGGGGGATATCAACATATTCTAAATTATTATAGTGAGGCTAACAATTTAGAACAACAGCTCAAGTACACCAAAAAACTAATTTCTGTAGATAGTACATTAACCAGCAGGTATAAATATTTGAACGAGGGCATTACAAATCAATTCGATATTCCTAATCTCATCGAAAGCAAAGAAAAACTAATTGGGCAGTTGGAATGGGAAAAAAAGAGGTCCAATACCGCTACCATTGTTTTAATTAGTGGGTTACTTTTGATCATTGGAATCGCTTTTCGAGAGTATAGAAAACGCTCTTTTTACAAAAGGCGATTTGAAGAATTGGTCCACTCAAATGGCACAGGAAATCTTATAAAAACAGGGACATTAAATAAAGTTGACAACGATTTTATTGATGTTCCCAAAGAAATTGTTGATGACATTCTTGAAAAATTAACCCATTTTGAAACGAACTTGAGCTTCATCGATTCAAATCTAACGTTGAATAGTTTAGCTAGAAAATTACAAACTAATAGTACGTATCTCTCCAAAGTAGTCAATCATTACAAGGAGCTAAGCTTTTCTTCCTATATAAAACAGTTGCGAGTTGACTATGCATTTCACCGGTTAAAGTCTGAATCAAAACTTCGGAATTTCACTATTAAGGCCATTGCAAGCGAGTGTGGTTTTAAAAGCGCAGAGTCTTTTTCGAAGACATTCTATAAAATGTTTGGTATCTATCCCTCCTACTTCATTAAAGAACTAAATAAGGTAATTAGTTGATTATCAATTTTTTAAATAATTAATATAGTCTTTATTTATCAATGAAGACCACAACGCCTAAAATCCCTTCTTCACTCCAGATTATTGCCTTAATTTTAGGTATAACCATAAAGTAAAAATATTATGAAAAATTCAAAACCTACAGGAATTTTGTCATTCCAGAAAATGACGATTGCGCAGCTAAACTCGTTTGAAAGCAACAACATTAGAGGAGGTGATCAAAACACCGAGACCGACACCATTTCCTTCACAGTGCTTACCTCATCCCTAAAGTGCCTCAGAGATACAATAGATGGTACCATGAGTGATTAACGTTTATATTAGATGAATTCTATGAAAAAGAGGGGCTCCAAGGAGCCCCTCTTTTTTTACTGAGTTATCATTAAACTACCTACCAATGACCTCCCTGCCTAGTCCTAGCATTTGCCTTTTTCTTAACAATAAAACATATTGAAAATTGCCCCTACTGTGATCTCGACGTTCAGGAAAAGGGGCGGCTTTTTTGAAAAATATCCTAACACATAAACCCAATTTCATCCATAAAAAAAGTGCTTACATAAATGCAAGCACTTTTTCTTACTTATACTCAACAGTCTAAAGACTGTTAAACGTCCAGTAAAGACATAAGAAACTTAAAGTGAAGGTCGCTCTCAACAAGATGTCTTACCGTAGTTCGCCGTGAAGCGAACTGTGAAAGTCATCCTCCGAAGGAAGGTCCTACGCCACGTTAGCAAGGTCCCTCTCATAGAGGCGTCCTACCAAATTAAGTAGTTCTTAATTTCTTATTATAAATATACGTTTTTTCTATGAAAAAACATAATTTATTGCATCAAATTCGTCCGAAATTCCCAACATTATTTTGAGCCCAACAGGCTGTGACAGATACGGCTTATTGCCAATCATAATTTGAAGCCTTAACTGTATGGGTACAAACGGTTTAGCATGTCTTGAATACTTAAAGGATCCTGGTCTATAAAAGCTTCCAGAAGGGGAAAATTCACCATACGAATTATGGGGTTTAAAGTAGTTTATGGGCGCTACATCAAGGGTCACTTTTTGAGCGGCAATCTCGTGCTCAGATTTCCTATTCCAGAGTGCTGCATCTGACGGAAGTTCTTTATAAAATCCCGCTGGTTTTTTGTGTCCAGAATTCAGCTTTTTACGCTGTTTATATCGTTCGATAATAACCTTGGGCTGATGCTTTACAATATCTATATCACCAATGAGTGTTACTTCAAGGTTTTTGTAAAGCACCTGCCGGCTCAATACATGCGTGTATCCGCCAATAATTTCAGGTGTACTTCCAGAAGCAGCCTCTACAATTTTATGTCCAGCGCCAGAATCTCTCACGTTGTTAGCCACATAAAAATGATAAAACTTTTGCAACGTACGCGCTGTAGGCTTCACAGACAGGCCAAAATTAAATTCGTCCAAATGTGTGTATGAATCTATCAGCTCTGCAAATTGAGCTTCTGTGGGATAGTCTCCCGTTTCAAAGTATGTTTTAAGTATATCTCTTGTTTGTTCCATTTTTCTTTAATTTAAATTAGTGTCTCTCCTTCCAAATTTTGTCAAACTATCTAACAACTCGTTGAACGGAACTTGACTTCTATTCTTTCGAATAACATCGTACTTTATTTTTGCGTCTTCCTTCATTATTGAATCGTAATATTCCTGGAAAGTTGGAATATCATTCTTGATTCTGTCTTTATTCAGACGATCCAGTTCTTCTATATTATTCAACGTAAATCTATTATCTCGGTAATAAGAGAACTTTGGAAGACTTGATATATGGGTAATATAAATCGCCATATCTTCTTTTCTGAATATTCTCTTTCCCGTATCGAATGCCAAATCTTGATATGCGATGGGTCTATTCGCGGTCATTACAAAATGGTGCTCTCCGGGCTTAGAAAAAGATCGAACATCTTCTTTCTGTTCAAAATAGTCTGGTCTTTTCCTGTTTTGCCCATTAAAATCTCCATAATTTTGAGGCCTGCCTACTTCAGAAGGTTCAACGCCAGAAATGAGTATTTCGAATGTACTTTTCAGTTTACCGTATCCCTCTTCGGTTTCTGTATAGGGAATATTTTCTGTTTCTAAAAACTCGTCTTTCATGAACACTTTAAAGACTTCAAATTCTACTATACTTTCTTCTGTTTTAGAGTTTATTTCATACTGCACATATGGCCGAGTAATATAACAGACCAACGTATTCAAACTATCACTTTCCTTATTCCGAAGATAAAAATGAAGTTTTGCCCTAGGAGGAAAGGAAGGCGCATTTGGCATCCACCATTTTATCATAAGTTTTGACTGAAGGGAGCTAGACACTAGTTGTAGTGCCTTCGCTCCTTTATTTCTTTCGAATCTGTCAAAGTCTTCTAGATAAATACAATCCATACATCGTTCAATATCTGCATTAGGCTCATGTTTTTTAATGTTGCCAAGATTACAACTTGACACCATGAATCCAATCAGTATGATACTACACCAAAATTCTATCAATACTCTCATATGCTTCTACAATTCTATGTTCTATAGGGTTATTGATATCTGCATTTGTATCTCTATTATGAATAAAAAAGTTTTGTCGTAAGGGTGAAAAATCTACAACATCAAGATCCTGTGCATTCACATATATGGTTCGAGATTGTTGTTTTGAATTTCTAATTTGACCTTGCCCTCCAGAGTACATAAACGTTTTCAACAGATCTCCCATATAGGGTAATATATTGTAATATTCCGTTTGACTAAAGATTTCATTAGTTTTCACCTCTTTATTCTCTGTAAAATCAACCAGTCTAAAACCCAAAACTTTTTCATTAAAATCAGACTCAGACGCCACCGTATTAGCGGCTACCTCATAGTTTATGTGATTTACCGATGTCAGAAAATTAAATCCTCCCGAGACCCCATTATGGCTGAAGTTTTCCATTCGATCAAATGCATGGATGGGATAATTATTCAACATCCCTCCGTCAACCCATAGCCCTTTATAAGCACTATTATAATCAGAGTTTTTATCTCCTTTGTATTTATGAACTGCATAATCAACAAATATGGGTTTGAAGATAACTGGTAGATTCATAGAGAGACATACCGCGTCAATCACCGGAAAACTAGGTGTTGCATACACCGAAAAATATTTCGGCATATGCTGAGACACATTGGTTCCCGTTATTACAAGATCACATCCAAAATAATTAAAAAAATCTTCAAACGTAATATCCAGTCCTTTTCTCTTCACTCGACTTTTCAACGTACTGTCTGTAACGGCAGTTAACCGTTTTCTAATATTCTCTTCTAGTAAGTCAACAAAATATTGTCTCACCGACATTCCAGAGAACAACCCTCTATAAGCCAAAAGGCTATGCAAGTATGGTTCTATACTTGTCGAATCGGCAGTGCTTGTCTCTTCAAAAGGAGTCAAAAACAACTTCTTCAATAAAAAGGAATCTTCAAACCTCCTCGAAGAAACAAATATTCCGAATATGATATCAATATATTTGAACCAGCCTGGTCTTTTGACAACATATTCTCTAACGCTCATTCCATTCTCGACGACTCTATTTTTGTTCACTACTGAGTTTCTCATTGTTTCAAAGAACGTTTCAAAGATTCCAACCTTTTTAACAACAGGAACAATCTTTGCCTGCCTTCTTCCAACAATTTTAATATTACGCCCTATTTCAGTATCTGCCATGCGTTTTAATTGATTCGCAATATCAGCTGCGGACATTCCCATGGCGAGCATAAAGGCTGTGATCGCACCCGCAGAGGCTCCGGAGATTCCTTTGATTTTCCTGTTTTCGGGCGTAGGATTCTTTCGGTAGTCGATCAAAGGGGTCTGTCCGAATTTCTCTTCCAGACCCTTGATTATTCCTAGATACGCACTTCCTTTTCCACCACCTCCTTCAAAACAGAGATATTCAACAGAATCCTTTCCTATTCTTTTCCCTTCATTGGGATTTCTAGCGTCTATCATAACTTCTTTTTTAAGAAATTAATACGTTAGGATACAACAAAGTTTCCTACACCGCCATCTTCTCCACCTTCAAGTGTGCTTCCGCCCGTGCCGTCTGCTTCGTAGTTGTCACAATTGCAGGGCAGTCCATCACCTTCGACGGCTCCAGAGTTTTTCTGCAATACATTTAATGAAGTTGGTACACGTGTTTCCCATGAATCACCTACTGGAGTTGGATCTTGCTCGGCCAAATCATCTATAATAGAAACGTACAGTGGGTCTTCTGGAACTGGTACTTCTCCTCCATTCCAAATTTGTCCTGTCTCCATAAAATAGATTAGTGCTTCTTCATAATTAGGCCTCACTGGCACCACTACTCTAGCCATTCCGGCTTGAAGAAATCCTCTAAATACTGGATCTGTATCATCGAGTTTGTATATTTCTTTCCAACCACATTGCTGACCCCAGAAATACGGATAGAATAGGTAGGACATCAAATCCCATTCAAAAGCTTGTTCAAAGAACTTCGCCTTTTGTGCAAAGCATGCCTGTTCTTCTGCTGTTATTAGATTGGGCATATCTGTAACCTCTGGACATGGGCTAATTTCATTATATGAAGTGCCTCCCAAGTTTACGTCCAACCAATTCAAACAATTTTTTTGAAGTTCCTGCTGCTCAATAGTCCTGTTATACAACGGATTGTTTCCTTGTATTTGAATCCCCAAAGACGCCTGTGCTTGTGCTTGACTTACAGCATTATCATATGCTGCTTTCTTTTCTAAATATGCATCAATAACTTTATTGAAGGTGTCTATTTTCCAAGCTTCTAAGGTCTCTGTTTTTCGTTGGCAGTCTACATTTACATTCAAATCGGCAGAGTATACTCTGTTTGATCTAAATGAAAAAGGAATTGTCCCTTCATAGATGTCTGTAAAAAAGTAAGAACCATTAAAATCCCCATCATGAGCATTCCTACGGAAGTCCCCTAACGATACCGAAAAGCTATAGCCAGATTGTCGTAAAATGGACCAAGAAACATATCCGTTGGTCGCTTTGTAGCCCTCTGGAACAGCCAAATCATTATATGCTTTTGCATACGAATTGGTATTGTTATCATTCTTATCATAGGCCTTTCCAATACGTTTATATAAGGGCGGTGGTACATCTACTTCTACACCATACTGAGCCGCCCATTGTGCGTAATTAGATTCGGTAACAGACGTATGTCTTGGCAGACCATTTTCTCTCGGGTCTTCCGGTCTTTCCAAGGCAATTTCAGTGTCCTCAGTGGCCAATGCCCATAGGTGGAACTTGGCGGGTTCTGGAATCATAAACTCAAATGTGAGTCTCTTTCCATAATTAACAACCTGATTTTTATAGATCTTATCCACCCAACGATATAGTCCACTCACATGACCCTCGGTATTATTTCTATTATCCAAACCGTGGGTGTTATTCTCTTCAAACTCTTCAATAACCTTATTGATACGTTCTTCTCTCACTCGGTTTACCACACGGTCTAATGCGCGTGTACTCACTTCTTGGGCGTAAGAAACTGCCTGCTGGTTAGATTCTGTAGACGATGTTGAAGTGGCAAATCCTGAGTCTACCGTTAACTTGGTGGGTCCAAAGCGTGTTGATAGGGTAACTCCCAATTCAAAAGAGCTATCTTCCTGAATTACTTGAGAAGATTCCTGTTCCATTTCGTGTCTATCCGTCGTGGTAGTATCTCTGAGTTTTTCAGTAGTTGTTTCGGTTTCAAACGTTGTTGTAGTTTCCTGTCTTCGCAGTCTTCTGGTAGAACGTTCTTTATATTCTCCTTGCATGATATTCTCAATATGCGATACTTCTCCTGGCACATAGCAACAAACTTCTTGTTCTACCCGTAGGTAATCTGCTACGCCCAAATTAGTGACTGCGCTGCAATCGTTCTCGTTGGTAGGTCCTCCTCCATTTGATCCTGTATCATCACAAGGGTCTATGCGTAAATCTGACACGCCTTGTCCTATAGATGTAAAGGCAAAATCAAGAATTAAAGGTTCTAATCCACCGCTTCCAGATTGATCATCTGCTTCATGAATAATTGTCAAAGAAGACGTGGAAGGTCTAAACCGTTCCCATAATATCTTGTCTGGGCCTGACAAAGAACTGATTCTCGAAACTCTAATTTGATCTCCAATTTGCACTCTAGTGTGAACTCCTACAATGGCGTCGTTAATTAAAGCAAAAGCTCCATGCTGAATAACTCCTCCGATGGGCGAAGGAATAGGTCTAACCTGAACGGCATACTTAATAGTATTATAATGGGCATCCGTATTTTGTGGAGACAACCCAATATTATATCCTCTACCCTGAGGAAGTTTTCTCATGCTAAAGCTTACCGACCCATATTCGTTTATAACGTTTTCTGAAGCTCCTCCTGCATTTCCGGCTCCACTGGCCGTAGCAATCACACGATTTAAGGATGGAAGTACACTCACGTTTACAGCATCTACAATGGTTGGAAAACAACCGTCTGTAAAACCATTAGATCTTGCCCCGTTTGGGTCTATCTCTATGAGGCTTCCTCCTGCCGAAATCACCTTCTTTGAAAGTCTTTTTTCTCCAAACAGCTCTTTACTCAACACATTGACCTCACCTTCAATAGCTTCTATCGCTTTTAATGGGTCTTTGAGCTCTACTAACCCCAATTTTTCTACTAATTCATGAGTGGTGTTTGAAGCATATTTTAATAAATACACTTCGCTCAATGGGTTATCTACTAATTCACGCAGGTCTTCTAACAGCATATTAGATGTGGTGATTTCATCTCCTGTAGGGGCATCGGTATCAGCAACCTTCTGTTTACTTAACTCCTCAATAAACACTCTGTTCACATTTTGGAGTTCTTTAATCGCAGTTCTATAGTCGTTGAGCTGTTCTTCAATGGCGTCCTCATCTGTAGTATTATATCTGCCCAATCCTTCAGGTCCAAAACCTTCGGATATTGTTTTTGGAAGTTCAGACAATACACATTTAGGAACCACGGCTCTTGCTCCTGCTAACTGTTGTAACTCATTATCATTTGTTATTAGTTTGGTGTCTGTATATCTAGTGATAAAATTATTCCCCACCAAAACAGCCAACAGTGCCTCACGTAAGACTGAAGATTTTTGTGTGATAATTTGATAAAACAAGTTATCCCAAATTTTATAAAGTTGTGCAGATGTGAGTTCTTTGACACCATTGGTGTGATCTCGTATTGTTTGTACCAATACTTCATCTCTATTTCTAACCAACCAATCTGAAAATACAAAAAGGTCTTCATTTAATGCGCGCAAGGCGGCTACATCTGTCAAAGGGCTAAAGCTATTTGCCGCTGCTCTTAATTCTTCATAATCCCCTTTTTGGGTAAGTATCGTGTCTTGGTCTATAAAAGAACTTTTTACAGGATCATCATGTCTTACAAATCTCCTGTCATCTGTTGTAAGTCCCACCGTTTCGGGGTTTCTAATCGTAACAAATCTAAATACATTAGATTTTCCTTCTGCTCTTTTCTCAATCGAGATAAAATCACTTGTTGCCATATTCTTATTATTATATTAATTATTATGAGTTCATAGTCTTGTATACCGGCTCATCCGTTTTGGCAATACAATTCGTCATTCAAAATGAAAAGATTCTCCCCTTTTCACTTCGAAGATTTCATGCATACTCAATGCGACACCAGTAAAGCAAATCAAATGTCTGCTTCAAAAATGTGTTTAAAGATTGGCAACACTATTGCCTATCCATTCCAATAAAGTTGAGGGGGTAGTACGCTCTATTAGGATCAAACTAATTCTAAAATGTAATCAGAGTTGGTTCATAATTAAAGATGCCATATGTGCACGACGGCATGATTATAAGATCAAATCTCACTCCTATACATTCACTATTAAAAATGTAATACAACCAAATGGGGGTATTTGGTATTTGGGGACAAACTAAGTCTGTCAGGGGAATTTCAAATATACAACATTTTTTTATTCTGAGAAAATAAAATATGTAATTTTACAAAAAATATGTAATTTTTTTCTTGCTTAAAACCAAGCAAGCATCTCTTTAGTCACAACGGATAAAATTTAATTTTATTCTTATACGTTCATAAAAAAGTGCCATCTCACCCCTGTTCTTATAAATTAATATGTATTAAATATCTGATAATTAATAATCTACATGTTATAGAATTATTTTACATTCATTGTTTTCTAGAAAACTTTCTTCTGTAAAAAAGGAACGTTTTATCATGACCAACATAATGACTCTTTAAAAAAAGACGAAATAAGCACCTAACTTCTTTTTTGCTTCATTTTTTGTAGTATGTTAAATTTATATTAAAAAACAGAAGGTCTATCTCTACAAATTTTCGTGTTACAAACGTTTCCGTATCAGCTCAAAGACTCTTTACCTCCCCATGCTTCAAGGTTTTAAAGCGACAGTCTCGTTTATATTTCTTTACATTCTGACCTAAATTAGGTAGCTTTACCCTATCAATTAATACCTATCTTATGAAATATTTTTACTCCACATTAGTCGCCTTTTTGCTTTTTGGCATGGTTAGCTCCAATTCCTTTGCTCAGCAAAATGAGGTTTTACCCAAAGGCCTTACAGATTCTGAAAAAGAACTTGTCGCCAATTTTCAGTTTAGAAGTTCACGAATAACTCCTCCGCCGTCGACCGCCGTTAGGGCAATGGCAGAATGGGAAGAGATCGAATATGTTGTAATTACATGGCAGCCTTCGTTTCCAAATATTTTACGTCAAATAGTAGCCGCCGCCGTTGAAGAATGTAAGGTGATCATCGTCACTCAAAACGAAGCATCCGTTTCTTCTTATCTAACATCCAATGGAATTGACCTCACCAATGTTGAGTTCTTAAATACACCTTGGGATAGTATCTGGATACGCGATTACGGTGGAAACACCATCTATTCTGATGACGTAGGAGAGCGTGCACTTGTAGATTGGATTTACAATCGCCCAAGGCCTAATGACGATGTTGTTCCTTCGGCGCATGCCAGTATGCAAGGATTACCTATATATATTACCGATTCGGGCACCAATGATCTTGTGAATACTGGAGGTAACTATATGAGTGACGGTTTGGGTAACGCCTTTTCTTCCGAATTAGTTTTAAACGAAAACGCTGCTGGAAACCCCTATGGTGTTAGCGCCAAAACCGAAGCTGAAATTGATGCTATCATGAATGAATATATGGGGATAGACACCTATATTAAAATGACACCGCTACCGTATGATGTTATCAATCATATTGATATGCACATGAAGCTTCTTGATGAAGAAACTCTATTAGTAAGTGAATATCCTACGGGTGTCGCTGACGGCCCTCAAATTGAAGCTAATATTGATTATGTGATGAATAACTTTCAATCGGCGTTTGGAACACCATTTAAAATTAAACGTATCGATGCGCCCCCTAGTGTAGGAGGAAATCACCCCGATTCTGGTGGATATTATCGCAATTATACCAACGCTTTGTTTATTAATAAAACCATTCTTATTCCTTTTTACAGACCCGAAGTAGATGGTCCAGCACTAGCCCAATGGGAAGAAATGATGCCCGGGTATAACATCGTTGGAATTGATGTAGACAACGCTGGAGAAAACTTGATTTCCTTAGTAGGTGCTATTCATTGTATCACCCATCAAATTGGTGTTGAAGACCCCTTATGGATCGTACACCAACCCGTGGCAGAAGCCAATGCGGGGAGTTCGGTGGAGTTAACATCTCTTATTAAGCACAATACGGGCATTAGTAATGCTACGGTACATTGGAGAGAAGAAGGAGACACTACTTTTTCTGAAGCAAGTATGAGCCTGTCTTCAGGAGACAACTGGACTACTGATTTAAGCATTCCATCGTCTGCAACGGCTATTGAATATTTTATTGATGCCGAAGCTAATTCTGGTAAAACCATAGCTCGTCCTATTGTAGCGCCCGATGGATTTTGGACCATGGATGTTGCTGCTCTTTCTACACAAGATTGGGCCAATCAAAACATCTCAGCGCCATATCCTAATCCTGTGACCAAAACGGTCAACTTTACTTTAAACAATGTCGATGGACCTATCACAATCACCATCCACAATGTATTGGGACAACGATTACATCAAACGGTTATTGAAGATGGTAATGGCCTCGTTAGTTTGGATCTCAACCCAAATTGGCATGGGACTTTGTTCGTAAGTTTTGAAGGTGATTTTGGACAGGTAAACAAACGTATTATTAAGTTGTAAATTTAACTCCAGTAATATACATAAAGCACTCCTTTTTGGGGTGCTTTTTTTGGTCTATGTTTCTCCATAAACATAAGAGCCCTTTTGATGATAACGACAAGCACTTAACTGGTTTTTTTTTTAAAACATTTGACATACTCTTAATTAGGAATTCCGTCTTCCCACAAGTATCCATGAACTTTACCTAATTATTTGAGAGTAGTCCTTTATTTGTTAAAATACCCATTAACAATTCTATTCTGGTAAAAAATGAATGAACTTATTGAGCAGTACGCTCTTTAGACATCCCGTCTATGTCCATACAAGTACCTAATATTTCAAAATAGAAACCGCCTATTACATAGAGCAAATAAAGGAGATCTACCCCTTAAAAATAACTTACTTTTGAAGGAGTTAATAGGTATTAGACTAAATTGAGAATTGTGGTTAATATGTTCTCTAATTAGTTGTTTTTCACTTGACAAGACATAAAGGCTATCGTCTGCCCCAACAGCTTTTACCTTATTTCTTGTTAAAGCCCAAACCCTCTGTAGTATAGCTGCAGAGGGTTTTAAGTTATGCCGAAATGTTTTTATTCATCAGAAGAAGGAGAAAGCGGCGTACTTGGGGTTACATTTATTACTTCTTCCAGCGTCTCTTGGTCCAGTGTCTCTTCTTCTAAGATTTCTTCTTCAATGAGGTCGTTTTCATTTTTATCCAGTCGTCTATCGGTATAATAGAGGCCGTTCAAATACTCTTTGTATTTATATACTGCCACTCCATCACTATCTTCGGTGAGATGCAAGTTCTTGTCATAATACCTCACGCTCTTAATAAGGCCTGAAGGATATCGCGTATAGTTGTATTGTGCAACTCCTTCGATATCTTCTAGCAATCTTCCTTCATTTCCATAGGTCGTCCTTTTAATGACTTCGCCAGCTACGTTCCATTCAAATATCACTTTGTGATACCCTTCCGGTCCTATCATTGGTTCGTTTTCTTTATTAAAATACGCATGTAGGGTTACATATCCTGAATCATTGAGGTGTTTTCGTTCTGCAAAGACTCCATTTATGTCATTGGTTGGTTTGTCATTCGTATCGTAGTTTTCATACCCTAATGATTGTTGTTTCTTATTATAATTATACTTTATCATCGCCACTCCTGTATAGCCCGTTATCAGTTTGCCGCTCGAATTATAACTGGCCTCCTCAAGAAGACTTCCATATGAATTGTACTTATATCTAATTGTACAAACTCCTCGTATGAGTCTTCCGCTGGCATTGTAATAGTTGATTATAGAATCTTTTCCGAAGCGATTGATTTCAAATTTGGTTTTAAAGACGCCGTCCAATTCTTGAGGTTTATGCTGAGCGTTATAATTAGATTGTCCTGCCAATATGTTTGTGTCATTATAATTATACACGCTGTATGTCACATTTTGATTGCCTTTTGCCAATTTATCCTCTGCGGTAAAATATGTTGTTTTGACCTTATTGTTTCTAGTGTCGTACTCCCTCTTTACAATAGCCACGTCATGCTCAAACGCAATTAGATTTCCAAGAGAGTCAAGGGTAGATTCTTCAATGGTATTTCCTCGTTCATCATATTTATATTGATAGATCACCACATCCCCAGCTGTCCTGGCAAAACTCATGCTATAGTCTTGATATATCGATTCTTTTACTTGACCTTTCTTATTTAAATATGATGTAATAGCGCCAACACCTGTGTCTGAATTATAACGACCATTATAAACATCCAAATTGCGTTTAATGATTTTGGAGTCATTGGGGTATTCGTATTGGGTTGCACCCCATTTATCGTCATCAAAATACAGCACATATCCAGGATAATAATTTGCAACAAATGAGATTCTATTCAAACTATCATAATCTGAAATACTCTGAAAATAATCATCCAACCCTAAAATGGCCTTGTCCACATTATTGTACTTGCGTGTACTTACAATGTTGTTATAGATATCGTAGGTGTACTTATACGTACAGACACCTTCAGCATCATCCACTTTCTGGTCGTTTTCATTCAGGTTTATACTTTCGTTTATATTTCCCCATAAATCGTATAAAAACTTTTTGTTATATGAGGTCAAATGCGTTGCATATTCACCACTCTGGTCATACAGTTTATAGGTAATTATATTATTATTTTCATCAAATGTCAGCGCATAGATGGCAACAAATTCATCATCATTAATACGTTCGTTGTTCTTATCTAATAATTCGATTTTGAGTACTCTTCCTAAGGAATCCACCTGGGCGTTCTTATGGTATATACCCTTGCCGTTTGAAACTAAGTTTCCGTTTTCATCTAAGTATGAATAAAAGAACATATTGTTCCTTTTTGCCTCAAACCTAGTTGTATAAATTCCTTTCTTTGATATTCGTTTTCTTGCTTCATCATAATACTGACTGGTTATATTTCCCTTTTCGTCCCAGCTTGTTTTTAACACTGAAAAGTCGCGTTGGGTATTAAATGTACTATCTGCATTTCTATACTGGACCTCAACCTCGTTTTCTTGATAGGTGAGTACGGCTATGGCTGTCTCAAATTCTCCGCCATTTACCATTGCTCCATTCTTAAAATATTTTACCACCGTGGTATCGCCCATCTCAATTAACTGATAGGCCAGGCCTTTTTGGGCTGCAGCCTTTGTTATGGGATACGATGGAAGCAAGGTATTATCCAAGGTCGCATAGAGCCTTCGGAAGAAAGTCGTGCTGTCTTTAGAAAACTCATGGTAGTTTAAAATGTTTGTGTCAGAATAATACGCTGTTCGCCGTAATAGATCGTCTATTTTGAGTTCCCAAAAACGCTGTTTTTGCTGCTCAACATTATGATCGCTTTCTCTGTCATACACTGTTTGAAGACTGTCTCTCTGGGTTTCAAAAGATGTATAAAGCGTTTTCATTTTCTTTTTTGAAATATTCTCTTTGCCAGTTTCTATAATGGCTTTTCGCAATAACCGGGCATAATATTCGGTAATGTGAAAATGGTATTGTTCATGAATCAACAGTTGCTTTGCCGGGCTCGTGTCCTTTACTCTTTCAGACAGATTGGGGTCCATATAAGCATAGACCCTAGGGCTCGAGGGCGTTATTTTTTCGGGATAATATATTTCAGAATAAATAGCTGCGTCAAAATCATCAAATAAATAATCAACCTCTACAAAATCTGGCCACGTTAAGGGTCCTTCTGTCCATTCCACAAAAGGTTTGGGAATCACCCTGTTGGCAAAACCCAATGTAATGATGAGTATGAGTACAACGAGTGAAAAAAGACTGTATATTCTTGGTTTTATCACGAGGGCGATGTAAAAGTTAACTTATACAATGTATACACAAAAAACGCAATGCCTATAAAAACAAATGCGCCTATCGCATCTATAAAAAACTGATTCTCGCTATATGGAAAATTCCGAAAAGCGACCAAATAAAGCCTAAAAAACAGAAATATGAATGTTATATAAGCAACTCGATGCCACAGAAAATAGGAGGGTAACTTCGGTAGTTTTTTGGCGTTATGAGAAAGGGCTAATAGTAGGAGATAGCTCCCTGAAACGGTGAGCGTCATTAAAAGAAACAAAACGACCTCGTTTGGATTCAGTTCATTAAAAAGTGCTAACAGTAGCACATTGGCAAGAGACATGGCTATTATCTCGTTTAAAACGGTTCCATATGTTCTCAGCGGGGGTAACGTTACTTTCCATTCAAACTTTGGGCGTACGGCCTTTTCTGCTCTTGGGTCTTTAGGGTTTATGCCATACTTATTATCTTCCCGCCTTCCCTCTTCAAATAACATAACCAGTACGTAAAACGGGATGAGCTGATAAAACCCACTGTTCCCAAGGTCATGGCATCTCTTGGTTCTTTGAGCAAGTAAAAACCAAGATCCAACAATCAGAATGGGTAAATACATGAGTGATGCTTCTTCTTCTGCGCCTAGTATTCCCCCAGACACGATAATTACACCATAGAAAATAGCATAACTCAAGGCAAATTCCAGGCGTCTAATTCTACCAGAAAAAGAAAAAGGGTTTTTAAACATTCAATTCAGAGGTTGGCTGAAATACGTATATAAATTTAAAAAATTACTCGGCTTGTCACGCTAAATAACAGATGGGGGGATTCGTAAAATTATAGTTCTATTTGTTATAAACCAAAAAAACCACAGCCCTTACTAGATAAGGATCGTGGCGGGATATCCCAAATATACATTTTTTACACTAAAAGGTCTTTATACGTCCCAATTTCTTGATTCTGGATAATTCTGGACAATGAAATCAGAAAAATGGAATAGGTTTATCCATTCATTAAAACTTCAACATGAAATATTTGATTATTTGTTTTGTGGTTCTATCTGTTGGATGTTCATCAGATGATAATTTTACTGATCCAATCACAGGAACTTGGCTTATGGTAACACGTTCTGAAAACAGCGTTGGTGTGTCATTAGAAGACTGTCGTTTACAGACACAAATGATCTTTTTTCAAGAACGTCGTCCTGACGAATTCTCAGGCAACAACGTAATGCATATAGTCCATACGCTGGAAGAAAATGACGTGTGTCAAAAAAATGAGTTCGTTGAAGCCTGGTATAAAATTGATGCTTCTAGGTATCGGTTAGATTCTGGCAGTTTAATTAGTCAACAGCGTTCGCTAGTCATTGAAAGTGACACCTTGAAATATTCATTTGAAGGTTGGGATATTACGGATAGTGGTATTATAGTAACCCAAGTCGAGCAAGCCTATGTAAAAATTGGGGATTAGGTTTCGGGCTAGCTACATTATAAACGGCATCGATTTCTTTACGACGGTTCTTTAATTATTAGAAGGGAGCCCTAACATGATAAAAATCTTCACTCGGGGGCCACGCAATAGACATTAAATATATGGCCTACCAATATGGTGTCGGAGCTCTCATCTTCAACACAGACCCATTTTATTCCCGTGGTGGTATAAGACGCTAGTTTCTGGCAGTTTCCAAAACACCGCGTTCTAGCATGTACCCTTGTGGCAATGGCTCTTGCCATGTCTACATAGGGCTTGTAATTAGTCACCTTATCACAATCATCAACCTTCTTTTTAAGAAAAGCCCTGAAATCCCAACGTGCCGGACAGTCATCAACTGCGTTGGGGGTCTCCCGAACTTCAGACTCATGAACTTCATGCGGTGTTACTTCAGTAAATCCTGGCCATTTTTCATCCATAAGTGTTGTCTCAATCTCATCAATTCTATACTTTTTCAACCCCTCAGTAGGTGTTTCATTTTCCGTATAACATCGAAATGCCATGACAATTTCTGCTCGGGCCAATTCATTATCACAGCTCAGTTTTTGCTTTACGATATACGCTTCAATATCTCCACAATGATCCCCTGCCGGTTGAGGACATGTTAATTCTTGTATTCTGGATTCGGCCTGATACAGGGCTTCATCATATAAAAAGCCATAGTTATAACTAGTACATACGGTTTCAACCAATTCTTCAATAGCGGCTCCTTTTATATAATAGACTTCATCACAAGCGATGGGATTTGGTATGTCTTTATTGACAACAATATTCAAAGTAACATCCCCATCATTTTGCATCAAACCCATATTCCCTATCTGATCCGGAACCGTATAATTTGGATCTTTAGGGGGACCACAGGTTGAGAAGAAAAAAGATAAACTCAGAACCGTGCAAACTAGTCCAAGTCTGGTTTTTGAACACCTATTTCTCATGATGTTTAGCATTGATTCCAACTAAAATTACGCAATAAGTCATTGAAAACCAATTTTCTGCCTAACAGCACTCCAAAAGACAAATGGTTGTATGCCTTTGATGAATAGACCAAGGAAAATCGTGGTTTACCGAACAACTCTAATAATCAATTCTCCCGTAAATACGTCGTCAAAATCTTCAATTGTTTGTGTCACATCGTTGTAAATAGCCGCATTCACCCGTAAAGGGGTGAAATTACATACTGTTTCACCGTCCTCAACTAAATTGAGAACCAGGGTGTCTGTTATAGTATCTGACAACTGGATTTCATAAGTGCTGTCTCCGGCTTGACCAAACAAACTAAGGACAATAATGTTTTCAATCCCAGGAACATCATTGAAGATAACACCGCTCAGATCAAAACCATTAATCGAAACCACAACGTCATCGCTGTTAAAAGTTCCATTCTCGAAAAGGTTGTTGCCTTGATTGTCTATCAACTCAACATAGAAGGTTTGTATTATGGGGTCAAAAAGAGCGCATTCAATAACATCGTCGTCATTGTTGCAAGAAAAAAGTGCCAAAAAGGCAAGAATTAGTACTAAATTTTTCATAATCATTTTTTAAATAAGATGTGTTTTTAAACAAAGGTTGCTTTATACACGTCTAATAACACGAAAAAGGCTCAAGGCCTTTTGCTATTTCCAATCTTATCACTGGCGACCCTTTCAAATCAATCAAAAACAACTTCTCATAAAATCATACGCCCCTATACCGAACGACGTGTTATGGCAAGAAAAACCACGGCCCTTATCGCTAAGAACCGTGGTGGTTTATGTATCTGTTTTCTTATTCTTTTATAATTCTTTGTGTGCTGCTCTGACTGCCGCTGGTAAGCGATATAAAGTAAAGGCCATTGGAGACATTTGTGATATCAATGATTCCTTCTTCCAATGTTCCCTCAGCAACTTTAGCTCCGTGTACATTGTATACTTTAAACGTATCGCTAGTTGTTACAGACCCTACAACGTTGAGGATACCACGAGTTGGATTGGGTAGCAACGATATTGTAATCTGCATGCTATCCTCAACTCCTAAGGTGCAATTGATGCTGACACCACAGGGCACATCTGAAAGTGTTGGTGTATCGCTAGAAAACTGAGGCAAATTGTTCGCTCCTCCCGGCCCATTCCTAGTTCCATGTACTTCATTGGCATTGCAATCTTGTATATCACAGGAAGAATTGGGGATATCAAATTTATAGTATCCTATTAAATTGGATTCACTTCCGTCAAGTTCGTTTTGATAGTTGTCGGAAATTTCGGTGTCTGTACGGACAATATCCCAGATACGAACTTCATCTATACCGCCTGCAAAGAATTCTCCAGGAGCACCATCGGCATCAAAGCTCCCAATATGGATGTCTGCTGTATTAGATATTGAAGCCAGTGTTGCGCCTTCATCGTCATTGAGTTGTATGGGGTCTAAAACACCATCTACATATAAGACAATGGTGTCTACTCCATCAAAAGTCATTGCCACGTGATGCCAAGCATCATCTGTTATAAACGCCGAACCAATTACATATCGTTGGTTCACCTGAAAATCTGAAAACAAATATCCACTTAAAAAGCCGCTCGGAGAAATTTGAAGTCCCCAGCCTCTAAAATCAGTATCTAATTTTGAAATTATTTGCTGAAAATTTCCTGAAGGTGTTGCCTTTACCCATGCTTCTGCGGTAAAAACATCGGTACTTGTAAAATTAAAATTGTTTCCCAAGGAAACATAGTCATCAGACCCATCAAACTGTAATGAGTTGTTTTGTCCAACCCCTACCATTGAAGTCAGAAAAAATATGGCTACCAGTGTAATTTTTTTCATAATAATTAATGTTTAATTTCTAACAAAACTGGTGAGAAGACAGATCGTTTCCAAAAAAAATCAAGAAACGGCGCCAGAAAGTTCATATTCGTTGCTCTTCTGTTAAAATCTGTTTTTCAAAAAAGTAAAATTTAGATGAATTTAGAGACAATATCTTTGGCGTAATGTATCTAAAAAGAATGTCAGAATAATTCTTTGATTTTGTAGGAAAATACTGTATCTTAGAGAGATATGTTTTCCTCCCCATTTAATTAACTCCATAGATAAGAGGTGGTAATCCCTTTTGCTAGCCCAAAAGGAATATTGATTTTTTAATCTTGTTTGACGGTTTTATTATTTCGAAGTTCTCGAAATTGCCCCATTCAAGAGCATTAATACCATTAATGAACTCAATACATGAGTGTTGTTAAGCGTCTCCCGCTATAGGTATTAATAGTACTATCGAAAACAGAAAATAGCGTATAGGTTATACCATTTATTTACTCAAACAGTGAATAAGCCTTCGTTATTATAATGTTTATGATGCAACAACCATTAAACCATACATATTTTGAAAGATCCCCTATCTTATCAAGTACAGCAGCTATTGACCCATTCCAATATCAATCTGGACAAAATAGAATTGGCGTTTCAGATAGAGAGCCACCCTTCGTACCCAAGCTTACATGCTATTACGGGCGTTTTAAATCATTTTAATATTGACAACATTGCCTTGGAGGTTCCGGTTGATGAGGTTACACTCACACAATTACCCACATCATTTTTAGCACAGATCCAAACACCATCCGACAGAGAATTTGCCGTGGTGCTCTATAGAGGAACGTATTATGAAATCATTCAGTCCAACAAGAAAAAAAGCAAGTTAACTACGACCGAGTTTTTAGCCATTTTTACGGGGATTATGGTCGCCGTGGAGAAAACCGAACTCGTTGTTGAAAAAAGAGATCATACTCCGTTTCTAAACAACGCTTTAATTGTGATTACACTGAGTCTAATTTTCAGTCTTTTCTTTCTGACCAAACCCAATATTAGTTCCATACTCTTCTTTCTAGGGGGTCTTCTAGGAATATTTGTAAGCATCGCATTAAAAAAGCAAGAACAGGGCGTAAAAACATTGTTGGGAGATGCATTGTGCTCGGGCCAATCGGAGATCAAAGATTGCGATGCCGTTCTAACTTCAAAAGGAGCCAGTATATTAGGCACCTACCAATTGAGTGATCTAAGTCTTATCTACTTTTCGGGGGTGGCCCTATCAGTATTTGGGTTAACCTTATTTCAATTAGATATATCCCTGCTTTATGTCATAAGCTTCTTGGTGTTGCCTATTACCTTTTACTCGCTATATTACCAATACGCTGTTGTAAAAAAATGGTGCTTATTATGTCTAAGTGTTGTAGGGCTACTTTGGTTACAAGCCGTAATAGTCGCTGTAGATTTTGAATTAATAACAACCCTCGCTTTTCCGTTACTTACACTTTTGCTAACAGCAACAAGCTTTATTACGGCAATAACCGTTTGGCATTTATTGGCACCCACCTTGGCAGAGGTACAGAGGTTACGGAAAATTAAAGTAGAACATTTTAAGTTTAAGAGAGACTTTGATATTTTCAATGCGCTATTAGTTCAATCTGAGGTCATTGACACCCATATCGAAAGCACGGCTGAAATTGTTTTTGGAAACCCAGACGCCCCCTTACAGATCACTATAATTACCAGCCCTTTTTGTGGTCATTGCAAACCCGTACACATCCTTATTGAGAACATGTATCGCAGCTATTCAGAGCAGGTTAATATCCGCATACGAATTGCCACAAGTGCTGATGACCCCAAAGACACTCTTTTTAAGATTACAACACGCCTACTGGAGCTGTATCATACACAAAGCCATGAAGCCTGTTTAAACGCAATGCACGCCATTTATACAAACCCTGATCCCGCACAATGGTTTGAAACGTTCGGAACGTGCCAAGACACAACCCCATTTATAGGTACGGTGCAACAAGAAAGTGAATGGTGTCAAGCCCATGAACTCAACTTTACACCGGTTATTTTAATTAACGGAAGGTCTTACCCTAAAGCATACGACAGGGAAGACCTTTTGTATTTTATTGAAGAGTTATATGAAAATTGTTCCGAAGAAGATATCGTACAATTACAGGAAACAATGTAAACAACAAAGCCCTTTGTACAAAGGGCTTTGCATTGAACAATACTCTCTCGCGAAGAGCAGACACAAACTGTGAGTGTCTTAAAATGTTCACGGCAAACTTAATCTTTTAAATTTTTTTAATTATGAAAAATTTGCTAAATCTAAAAGGCGCTAAGACGCTAAACAACGTGGAGCAAAAAGCCATTAACGGTGGCGGTGGAAAATTATGTAACGGCTCCTGCAGTGTGGTACATGCCAATTGTTGGTATCAAGGACATTGTGGTTGTCCCGGCGAATGTGGTAATGTTCCTGGTCAAGGATTAACCTGTATTCCTTATTAATTGTAACTAGGAAATAGATTATTTCTTTGGAAAGAGAAGAAGAACACTATTGTTTTTCTTCTCTTTCTTTTTTCAAAAACAGTGATTGTTATTCTATGCGTTGTTGTACAGAATTTTTCTATTTACTTCTTTGTAGTAATTCTCCAATGTTATTCCATTCAGTATTATTCTGCAAGGAAATAAATGCGTCATTATTTAAAATATCATGTCGGCCTTCCCATTTTCTCCAAATAAGGACTTTAATTATTTTTATACTTATCTCTTCAGATTGTGAATAATTTACTTGAGCAAGTTTCATTGATGCTTGATAAAGCTGATCATTGCTAAGATCACCAAAGGCTTTAATCGCTTTTCTTAAATATATGTTTGCCGAATCTAATTGTCTTTCACCCAGTAGTTGCTCAAATTTTTTATAGTTTTTTTGCGCTTTATCTCTTTCGGCTTTCAATGTTAGTTTGGCTTTTTCAATACTCGGTCTTTGATACGTAATTCCATGATAATATGCATACACTTCAATGGGTTCAAGTAGCCCTATGTCCGATCGTCTTTTATCAACATTTGCGGGATCTTCAATAGGATAAGGTGCATCATTTCCCATACTAGCACCGTACATTTGTTTTTGCCAGGTTTCTCTGGCAATTCTATCATGTAATTCGGCATAATGGTTAGGATTCGTATCTCCTTTTTCTACAGCTTCTTTTATTAATGACAAGCATTTCTGCTTAAAAAACACATCAGGATGATGCTGAGGAATTGCCCAACCAATTTTAGCTCCGGTCTCACCCACTAGTCTATATCCTGGCCATCCATGTATATTAATGATACTATCTAATTTTTGTTTATTTATTTCCCATCTGTTTTCTACGGGGGTAAAGAGTCTTGAATAATCTTCATTGGTAGCAGTACTATCTAACAATTCAAGGTTTTGTTCGTATTCAGATAAAGCCTGTTGATCAAGCAGCCACATTTTTTCTAAACTTTCTAAAAGAGGGAGGTTTTCAATAGTTTTCAAATAGACTTCTCTATTTTCATTAGCCTTAGAGACCACAGTTTTCCATCTTGAATCGTTATGCAATAAGGACAAGTCGGGAAGGGAGTTTAATAGTTCGGGGTCTTTGAGCCCAGCTTCCAATGCTCTTTCTAAGGCATTGAATGCCTTATTATTTTTTTGGTTTGAGGCATATATGGTAGCAACTATCAGATAATTTTCCCAATTTTTATTCGGCATACTATCTGAGGCTTTGAATAGAAGATCTGCCGATTCGATATTCCGATTTTTATCTAAAGCTCGATAGGCATCAATTAGTGAAGTGGTCCAATTTGAATTTTGATTTTCAATACCATCATTTTTTTCAACATCATTACAGCTAAAAAAGAATATGGATACACAAATATTTATGAGTATCCATGTTCTAAATGATTTGTTATTATTCATATCTTTTGTTTTGAGGATTACGAGTACAAACTAAAACTATAATCATCATAAAAAATAGAATGAAATTTGCCTCGTTCTCACACCTTAACATATTCACTAGGTAAGTGATTTGTCATAGATTTAAATACTCTTATAAAGTGACTTTGATCTGAAAAACCGCAAATATGTGCGACTTCTGTAAGAGAATAGCGGGAAGATTTTAGCATCGCCAAAGAACGATTTATTTTGATTTTTCTAGTGTACTCACCGAGGGTACATTGAAAGTATTTTCTAAAGTTCTTTGAAATAGTAGTGGGATGTATATTTACACAGTATGCTAATTCTTTCAAGGAAACATTTTCATTCCAGCGGTCGTTTAATATATCTCTAACAGAGAGTATCCAGGATGGAAACAATGTTTCATTATTTATTCCTCTTGAATTTTCAAGAAATGCTAGAAATAACATTTCAATAGAGTCGTATGATTGTAAATCATCCGCTTGCGCCTCTTTCATCAATTTTAAAAAGGTAAAATTAGCGTCATGGCAATTTTTTGTTGCGAATGCTATTTCTGCCTCAGTACAATCATATTTTTTTAAAAACCCAGTGCTCAATTCTAAACTTATATGCTTAGAGGGGAAGGTGTTATAAACATTTTTATGTGCTTCAAAAGAATGATAAAAATTTATTGAACCACAGACTCGATTGATTTCCTTTCCCTTTCGATATTCTTTATTACCGCCATAAAGAACAAAGCTAATTAAGGGCTTTTCATGAGAATGCCAAACACCTGTTTCAATGGGTTCTGAATATTCTGTCACACCGACTAGAAAATCTTCGAAATTATGAATTTGATAGCTTGGAGCTAAATATTGGCCTCTTTTTAAAACTGTTTGGTTCTTGTTCAATGCTTGCAATTTTATTCTGCTATTCTAGTTATATACAACGGTTATTCTATATAAAAAGTACCCCTGCTAGCACTCGACTCCGTCGAGTAACCTAAAACTACACGCCCCTTTATAGAGTGATGCGTTCGGGCTGACTAACGCAATCAGTGCTGTGAAACACCTTACAGCTTTCTTAAATCCACAACCCTTGACACTAAGACTGTGCGGGTAGGTTTATTTCGTTTACGATCCGTTTAGCAATAATACTGCCAGTACAATAGAGCGGGCACTCCAACATATTGTTCTTATCCAATTGGTTTTTACCAATTTCGACATGAGTGCTAGCGAGGCATTTTTGGAAAGTTTTAGTTGAATGGGAATCTGAAAAACAACAGTGCTTATTTCTATTACAGCAAGCAATACCATATTTATCAGAAATAGGGTACTATATGATTCGAAGAACAAGTATACTCCAGATAGCAATTCGGCCACCATCACGGGGACAGTAACATAGGCTGTTACAAAGTTTTTACGTTCATATTTTGTAAACTCGGCTATAGGTATTTCGCGAAACAAGGGATAATGTACTATTTGTACAAACCAAGAAACCCCTGTCATAAATACCGTACTAAATACGTGAATTAAAAACGTTATTGTCATATTCTCTTTACAGAATTGAATACAAAAATAGGTCTATTTTTTAACTACAGGAGCGCTATAAAAGTCCAATACGTTATGTGTGTATAGACAGTTTTCTATTTTGTTTTTGACTTGAAATACGGTAGGTGGTTTTTCATGTAAAGGGACCAACATCAACCTCTTTTTACCTTTACATGTGCCTTGTTCGTCATCAAAAGCAACGTCAAAATAAAATAAATAATCTATAATCCATGCGATCAATTTACCTGCTTCCTCCACGGGCAAGGTGCCGTCAATATTTCGTAATTCTAATTGTTCTTTAGCATTAAATATTGCTTCTTGATATTCTACCGCATTCAACGGGATTCCATCTAAAAAAGGGATATAATTCATTTGTCCATCTAAAAACACCCATTTCTTTAATGTGGGAAAATAAGCTTCCGAAGCCACATGCCCTGCCCCGTAGGTTCGAGTTTCCACATCTTTCGTTTTTAAGCCTACGGTTCTTGTTGGAATTCCAATGGCACTCAAAGAGGCCGATAGCACAATACTGTACTCTACACATCTAAAATTCTTGCCATTTTCGGCTTCTTTCAAAATACTATAAGCGTCATTCTTTTTAGGCTCATTATTCCCATTGTGTTGCCATCTTTTATGGGTCCAATCAAGAAGGGTAAACGCCTTGTCTATGTCTGTAGTTTGATCTTTTACAAGGTCATGCCATTTGTATTCTATATCTAGTTTTTGATATTCCAGGGTTTCTTCAGGGTTTTGAAACGTAAACTCACAAAGGGACGGGTCTATACTATTTTCAGCAAACTGCAGATAGTTAATATTATCTTTATAATTAGGGCCCAGAAAAATCTCCAAAGATGATTTTGAGGAAAACGGATCTTCATAAAAAGCATCTAATACCGTATAGAAAAGGGCGCTCTTTTCATAGGCCCCGAAATGAGTTGCGCCCGGCATGACAAATAAATTGGAATTTGGTATTACCTCAAAAAGTTCTACAATATGTTTGTAATTGACAACATCTCGGTCCCCAAACATAAGTAAGACCGGTGCCTGAATAGACTTAAGTTCATAGCTTTTAAGGGTAGGATAATCTCGAAGTAGTGTATAGTGCTTTTTTGTTTTATCATTGGGGAGTTGCGGGATAACTGCTATTAATTGTTCTCTTAATTTTTGATGAATACCGTTCACATTGGTATTTACTCCAAAAGCCGCTACTTTATCTACTAGATGCGGATAATTTTTGGCCATAAACACACTTATAACTCCTCCATCGCTCTGCCCCCAAAAATGAGCAGGCCCAACGTTTAGATGTTCCAATAATTTTGAAATGTCTTCGGTCATCAATTCGAAAGAAAGGGGGACTGTCGCATCACCAGATTTTCCATGAGCCCTAGCATCTATTGCAATAACTTGATACTTGCTCTTAAAATGTTCAATTCGAGCCGCATGTTTACCAATAGAACCGCCGTTTCCGTGCAATAGAACTAATGGTTTCCCTGTTCCATAAATCTCATAATATAGTTCGATCCCATTAACCGAAAAATACGTCCCCAGCTCTTTGTTGTTTCCATAATCTATTTTGGAGACAGCTGTTTGGGCCACTAAGAACTGAGTAACAAGTAAAAATAACAGTGCGCAATTTTTCATATTTCAATTAAGTCTAATTAGATGATGTACAAAAATAGTGTATGACTGGATTCTTTTGGAATAAATTAACTCCCGAAGTGTCTTTTGATACTTCTAAATTGCGTTAGACACCCCTTGATTATACGAGGGTATATTTAATTTTCTATATTTGTTTGGAATCAAAAAATAGTATGTCGCAAATCGATTTTAGCTGGGGAAATTTACTCATAGGAATTCAATTTGTTTTAGGTCTACAGCTACTTCTCACTGCTTCTACACATCTCTTATTAAAATCACATAGAAAAAGAATCCCGCTCTCCTTTTTAGGTCTCATTTTGGCCTTTTGGTTTTTCAGAAGAGTCTTTGATAGTGTTTGGCAAGAAAACGATATTCTTTTATTGTTCATTGGCCCAGGGAAAGAGATCTTTGTAGGTCCATTGTTGTTTTTCTATACCAGCATGTTCACTCGAAAACTGAGTAAGGTTTACGTGTTAAGACATTTGGCCATTCCAGGTATTTATTATGTTTCTCTGTTTGTATCGAAGTGGTTTTTTGTCGATTATTTTCCAAGTATTGGAGAAAATTTAAACCTCTTTTTTTCTGTCTTGTCCTTGTCCTTGCTGTGGTATTATTTCTTTGTGACAAAACGAGAATTTGAGCTTCATCTCAGAAAAAAGCTCAAAACAACGGCCTATAAAAAGGCAGTGTTCCTTTTCTATAGTTTGAATTTTTTCTTGTTGCAAATCCCTATCTGGAACATTATATCCTACTTTTCTAATTTCTATCCTCAGAAAAACGGTTTTTTTAAATCTTTGCACTATCTTAATGAACATCTGTTTTCGTATATAGGCGCAAACTTTGCATATGCCTACCTTCATGTGCTTGGGCTTCTCACATTTTTATATATACTAAGCGAAATAATTTATTTTAAAAAGTGGTTTTTACCTCAAGAAGTTTTAATTGACGACAAGACCTTAGAAAACAGACGTAGTCTAGAACAGCTCGTTGTTGTGTATTTTCAAAAAAAGAAAATTTACACCCAGCCCGACCTCAACATAGAAACATTCGCTGAAATTATTGGATATAGCAAAAAAGAAGTGCTCGAATACTTTCAAGTGTTTGAAAAGATGTCATTCAAGGATTTCGTTAATGCATATAGGGTTGAGGAATTCAAGTCCATGCTCTTTAAACCAGAATATGAGCACTTTAATTTACTGGGGTTAGGCAAAGAATGTGGATTCAATTCTAGGGCCACCTTTTTTAGAGTATTCAAAAACATAGAAGGGATGACGCCCAACGAATACAAAAAAACAACCAAAAAGAGTTAGTTGGTCTTCTATATAATTCCTGAGGTTGTTTGGGTTTCCATGTCGGTGTTCTAACACCCCTTAAACAAAAAAACCACAGCCCTTATTACTAAGAACCATGGCGGGTTATCCATTTTACATATTATCTATCCAGCTCTCGACGGATCCCGATAACTATCGGGAGGGCCCCAGCGAGGGGTTCCAACTTTGGAACACTTTTATCATGGTTTTAACGATTCGTGCATTGCAATAATCACAAACTTTGTGACAAAACCTGTGAGCATTAGCCAATTTATTATGATGAAAAAACCGAAGGATGATCCTCCAGTTTTTTAATTTTAACATCTCTTATAAATCTTCACATGTTTGGTGAAGAGCAAACACTTCTTTGAAAGACTAATGAACAAAGTAAGATGAAGCAGGGGTAGAAGGCTCTTCCCCATTATTGGTTTGCACGTAGTCTCCATATAAGACATTATTTAGATCGCCATTGCTAACTTGAACTTGCCATACTTGGACATACTGTCCTGCTGGAACTATTACATCGATTTCTTCTGTAGTTGTATTGGAGACTTGCCATGTAGAAGAATCGGTTTGAGTTACGGACCCACCATATTTGGCAGAAAGAGAAATTTGCTCTTTGATTGTATTGGCTCCAATTCCAGCACTTGCTTCGCTCGACTCTGATTCTGTAATGCTCCAATTAGCTTCGAGTGCGGTAGTAGCCGCAGTACTATATCCTTGTGTATGAGATTTTGTGTATTTAATTGTCACTGGTTCTGATCCAGTCGTATTATCATACCCCACGATCTCCTACCACTGTGAGTCTGACGAACCATAAGCACTTGAAACTCCACCTGGCATAAATGTAATGAGACTAGAACCAATCCGCTGAGTAGTCCACGGCTCCATATCTTCTAGGCTACTCGTATGTTTAACTACAAGTCCTTGACTTGGATCCATAGTTAAAACGTAATAATAATCGCCATCCCCATACATTGCAATAGGATTTAAATCCACGAGATCACTACGAAGGGTCTTTTCGGTAGGTTGATTCCCTAAAGAATTGCCTACCCAGTAGGTGCCCTTGGTTAAGTTAATAGAATAAGAACCAGCATTGTGTACTAAATAGTGGTCTCCACCCTGATAATCTGCATGAAGGTCGTGGACCTCTGACATGCCCTCTCCAGTTTTCGTACCTGTTACAGACCAGTATGTTGTCTCATCTATGGCGTATTTTCGATAGGATCCGTTATCGTTATACCCAACATAAGCCTGTGCCCTCATGCTATGAAACATAACATCAGTTTCTGGTTTTGATTCTGTTAGTGATGAGCAGTTCATAAAATAAGACGTGGATTCATCAATATCATTTCTTATGATGATGATATCATCGCTTACTTTTAGCATGTCCCATCCTGATGTTCCCGCGGATGCTGAATGTGGTACAATTGGGTTGAGTTTTGTTTCTTCTAGTTTCATAATTACTACGTTTGATTTTATCTACTCTATAATGGATTTTCGATAGCCTCCATTTAGTTCTCAATAAACGATTGAGCTCAAAGTAACTAAACCTTTCACTGCATCAAATAGGTATTTATGTGTATTTATATGATTTGTGAATATTAAATTCAGAAATTATCAAATGACGTATAGATTGATTTGCGAATTGATTTAATTTTATGCCTGTAGCCCCCCGCCACCAACAGCCTCTAGGGTGGTGGTATTTCAATCCACTGGATTGGCAACAAAACCGGATTCCACAGGATTGTTATGAATATAATCTATTTTTTGCTTAATCACTTTTGGACTCCAAAGTTCAATAGGCTTATTATGATGTTGCCAAAATTGATGCTTAAAAACATTCTGTTTTTCCTTTCCTGCTTTCTCGAACATTTCAAATAACCATTCCTTCCTGCTCTCACACTCATTTTCCAAAATAACATCTAATGTTTTTTTAGCAGTAAACTTTTTATAATCACGAAGCAAACCTGACGGATCTTCTTTTGCTGACCGAAAAACCAAATGTATATGACTTGGCATAAAACAATATGCATATAATTCCATCCCTTTGTTAGCCCTGCAGTAATCTACACTATCTGCCAAAGTATTAAAATACTTCTCCCGTGTAAAAACATCAATCCAAAATACTTTTGCAAAAGAAACAAAATAAGCAGCCCTAGGGCTATGAAACTTATATTTTCTACTCATCACTAAAATAAAAAGCCACCATCCAAATGGATGGTGGCGGGATATAAAGATAATAAAAAATACAACTAATAACAGTTAGTAGGCACCCGTCTGATCCCGATAACTATCGGGAGAGCGCCAGCGGGGGTCCGACCTCTTTTTGTTTACCAATTGAAGAAAATAGGGTTCTTTTCCTCTTGAAAAGGTTCTTTTTCCTCTTTTAATCATCAAATCAAAGTTTTAATTTTATAGAAAATACTTGTATTCGTTTATTATGAAAACGCCTCTGGCCATACAAAAGAATTCTGCTCACAAGGGACATAGTAATTCCAGTCTTTTTTTTCAGAGAAAATCGAACAATGAAAATTCCGCTAAAGCAGCAGACGGGAACAGCAGTTTTTTCGAAGCTACATCCCATTTCTCTACGCCTCCCATCATTCAACCTAAACTCGCAATAGGTCAACCCAATGACAAATACGAGCAGGAAGCCGATTCGATGGCCGACAAAGTTGTTCAGTTGCCTGAAAATAAAATACAAAGAGCCTGCGCAGACTGCGAAAAAGAAAAAAGCATTCAAACCAAACCCGAAACAGAATCTGCCAAAGAAAAGGAGAATGGAGTCGTGATGGCCAAACCCTTACAGATGAAATCGCAAGGAGGGCCTAGTACTGCTTCTCCAGCCCTGACTTCTCAATTAAATAACTCCAAAGGAGGTGGCTCCCCATTACCCACTCCTACCAACAAATTTATGAGTAACGCTTTCGAGTCGGATTTTAGTGAGGTACGTGTACATACAGGGAATACAGCTATACAAATGAGTCAGGATTTGAATGCAAGGGCATTTACACATGGATCTGATGTGTATTTTAACCAAGGAGAGTATCAACCCAATTCTAATTCGGGTAAAAAATTGTTAGCTCACGAACTCACCCATGTGGTACAACAGACCGGGGCAAAAAATCGTGTACAATCCAAATCAAAGACATCTTCTGATAAATTAAGGGTCTCTAATACTGCCGATTCCAATAGCATTCAACGGGCGGGTGACCCTTTGGCAATTCCGGGGGGTATTGGGTGTCCCACAGATACCACGGCAGGAGCTGCGGCAGGTGTAGGCATTTCATTTGGGCAAAATGACTTCGCCATTGACCCGACCGATACCGCGCAATTAACGACATTTCGAAACAATTGGTTTGCTTCAGGAGGTATTGATAGTATCCGCATTCATGGCTATGCAAGTACCGAAGGTGACGACGGCCCAAATTGGACCTTGTCTTGCAATCGGGCCCGGGCCGTACGAACGGAGTTGAACCGCCTTGGGATTCCCTTTTTCTATTTAAGTACCGTTGCTCATGGGGAGTCCACCGATTTTGGAGCCGGCAATCCACCTAATCGACGGGTCGTAGTAAGCTCTACACCCGGAGGAGGTATTATTCCTTTTCCTATCATTACTTTGGGACAACTCACCCCCAATGATAATTTTACCGGTCGCACCACCACGCGCTTTGGTGTAGGTGAAGTTATTGCCCTCGACTTTTTATCATTGCCAACCGTTCCTCCTGATCATTTTGGTGGTTTGGAATGGCATATTTCAGGCGGCGGTGGCGCCTTATCTGCAGTTACCCAACTTGGAACCGCAACCTATACCGCTCCTCCCAGGGCGGCACCAGTTGTAACCTTACAATTACGAGTAGCGACGGGAGCATTGGCAGGTCGGGTTATAACATCAAATATCCTCGCCGTTGTAGAACCGAGTGCCGTGAACTTCACCGCAACCACATTTCCAAATGTCTCTCCTCTTGGAGGAAGCATTCCCGTAGGTACTTGGGGTGCCGGAATGCTGGCCAATGTGTTTGTCGATCCAAAGGATGTATCTTTCCAGGGTGTCGTATTTGGAGAGGGTACAGTCCCTATAGTTACATCTGGGTATTTGACTCGTTTTACCACGGCTCATGCCGCGAACACCTTTGGACCAGGAGGTGCCGGGAATCTTGCAACGGGCACTCCTGTAAGCCCTCCCAGAGATCGAGCGGCAGCACAAGCTGCCCCTGCAAGCACAGTACTTGGGGTTCCTATTTGTGGAGAAGGTGATTTCCTTTGGGCAATTCCTTGGGAATTTAGTGTTTCTGGTGGACCTCGAGCTCCGTTTACAGGTGGTTTTACGGCCAATCAACACTTTACTTCTACATTTTTCTGCAACGGTACGGTTGAAAAGGCAGGTGCAGGACCATTTTGCCGAACCATTAATGGAGGCGCTTGTTAACTATTTTTTTAGATGTCAATGAGGTTCTGTCGCATCTGTTAAACTTAATTCTAAGATAATCAATAATTAGATTTTCTAACTAGCCAAGGAATAAAATGATTTAAACATTGATTTTCTATTCGAAATCAATTGGTTCTTTCTAATCATATGTACAATTTCAATTCCACTTAAAGTTCTTTTGGCAGATTCAAATTCTTTAAATCCTAAGCCTCTAACTATCCGCTTCTTTACAAAGCGATGGTCTTGTTCAACAATGTTATTTAAATATTTGCATTGTCGTATCTCAATCTTTGAGAAAGAACGTTTGTTATAAATTCTAATCGCATGAGTATTCGCCCCACTCTTATCTATATTAATAAGTTCTGGTTTTCCATTATTCGTGATGGCTTTAATCAAAAATGATTGAGCACTCATCCGCTTTCTTCGTTTGGTCAGTAGAAAGTCAACGGTGTTTCCTTCTTTATCTACTGCTCGGTATAAATATCTCCACTGACCATTAACCTTAATATAAGTTTCATCCATTCTCCACCGTTTACCAACAGACCTTTTCCGTTTTCTAAACTCTCTTTCTAGTAAAGGTGTAAACTTAAAAACCCAACGTTGTATGGTAGTATGGTCTACTTTGACACCTCGAATGGACATGAGTTCTTCAATCTCTCGATAACTCAATCCGAATCTAAATTTGAAATATACGGCTTGAATGATAATAGCCTTTGGAAATGCATGACCTTTGAACATCACTTTTTAATCCAAAGATATATCTTCCTTATATTAGTGGACACAGATGCGACAGAACCAAATTTGGCTTACATAATTGAATAAACTAAAACACTTGCTTTGTTGTGAGTGTTTTTTGATTATTTTTAGACTCTATGTCAAATTAACCAAAGACAATAACTTTTAATAAATTTATTCTTTAATTATTTATTCAATATAAACTGTGCTATTGTCTTACTAGTTTAAATGAAAGTATCTTTGTATAATATTGGTATCCTATTTGCCTTGGTCAATTGACTAAATTAGAATAATTCATTAAATGAGTAATCAAAGGAAAATAAAAAGTGCTATAGATGTTCTTATAAGAATGGATGAAAATCCAAGCTCGGACGAAATACTAGGAGCATTTAACTTTTATGGAATTAAGGATGAATTGGGAAAAGAACTCTATGTGTTTCTGCCAATCGCATTTTGTCGTTTAATGCTTCCCGAAGTTAAGTTTCCTAAGCACTATATCGAAAAGGATATTGACGGAAACGAAACGCGTAAAAAATTTAAAGACAACCTTCTTTATAACGAAATTATTCATGCTACTAAGGAGTATTTTAGCAACTCGCCGAAAAGTGACCAGATTATTAAAATAGCTGGATTAAGTGCAGAATTTAGCGCGATAAACCAACTATTAAAAGACAGCATTAATATGGAGAATATTAAACTAACAGAAATGATAATTGTTAAATAAGAATCAGTTCTCTATAAAATTGGCAACTTCAAAACTGTCAATCTGATCTACATTTTCATTTAACACTGTTTTCAGCAATTTGTTTTTTATGTCAATTGGAACAGAATCTAAACTAACTAATTCACCCTTAGGCCTTGCAACTAAATGGTATTTGGGATTAAACTGATCATTTAATATTGTTTTGTCAAAGCTATAAATCCCTCTTCTTGCCATTTGAATAAAATCAAATGACATCCTATTCAAGAGGGATTTATAGCTTATATTTTTAATAGTCTCTAGTTTCTTATTCAATAAAAAATCTGAATTAAGGATTGGTAACTGCCTAAAATACTCAGTTAATCTATCATCAGGCCCGTTAGTATAATTTGAAGGAACAATACCTCCGCCCGATGCGGCAAAACAAATTCTTTTCTCTTTATCTAGAAAAAACCAATCTATATCCAATCCTTCGTAATTCATAGTTAAGAAAATTAATCTATATCGAATACCTGTTTACATGCTAAACATGGTGTTACAATTTCTCCTGTTCTCGGTCGGATGGCAGGAGTGAAATTAACTTGAGAAGGAGTGGCTTTAGGGTTTTCCAATAATACTTTATTAGCCGCTCTAAACTCACCACAACAGCCTACAGTAGTTGTACCATTCTTTGATCCAACACCACCCGCTTTTTCTGCTGCAGTCTGCAAAGCAGGAGCAATTGTTTTAGGTATTTGCCCACTCGTAGCAATTGCAGTTGAACCATTAACTTCAGCTCCAACAACAGTAGCAGGGGCTCGACCTTCCGCAATTATTTGACCAGACACTGCCTCAGTTTCAGCCACCAATTGACCACTTGCAGCTCTTGAAGAACTAGACCCTGTGCCCTTCGCAATACTACGAGTTACTACAGCTGCTCCAACATTTACCACTGTAGTAGCCAATGCCTCAGGATCGCCACTAGCCGCCTTTTCAGCAGTCTGAACTGCACTCTTAACTCCACTGGTTTCATATACAGATTGCACATACTGTTTGGCAGCTCCACTGACACCATCTTTTTTATAGGCATCTATCACATTGCCCGTTGCATTAACTCCATTCCGAATATTCGTATATGTACTGGTAACAGCACCTTTAACTAAATTGCCTGTGGATCTCCATGCGCTTTTTACATACTTCTTGAACCAACCCGGTGTTGGCCACATTCCATCAGGATCCATAAAATAGACCGGATTATCCATTGCATAATTATAGGGAGACCATCTACGGCCTTGTTCTGCCAATGGATCAATGTTCATCCACCGTCCAATGGCAGGGTCATAATTTCTGGCAGAAATATCATACCAATCAAGACCTAGCTCTTCCTGATACTGTTTCCCTCCAAACTTCCATTGTTGCGCAAGGCTATTCCCATTAGCAGAAATATCTTCATTATACCCCTTTTGTTTGAGCCCAAAGGGATAATAGTTACTTTCTTCTACAATTTCAGACGCGCTTATACTTCGGTCATTGTTAGTATCACCATAAGAGAGTCTTACATTTCCTAAATGGTCTTTATACTGGAATACATAGTTATAGCCCGTATAGGTCGTGGTTCCCTTGTTTGTATTTACCACTGGAGCCGTATAGCCCTCTGCATGATTTACAAACTGGATCTCCCCATCTTGATACATATAGTTCCCCGCATATAGCGTGGATGTTAAAGAACTTCCCTCAGTGACCTCCTTTTTTAATTTGGTGCCCAAGGCGTCATAAATATAGGCTATATTTCTTTTATAAGCAGGGCGTTCCCACAGCTTCTCTGTGGTCGGGCTTTACGCGCTACATGGTAGCTTGCTGCAATCCCTAACGCATCTTTCTCTATTCTTTTTTTCATTGATAAAAAAAGAAACAAAAAAATCTAGCCTTACGATTCTTCATTCACCCGCTAAGACCTTGCCTCGCAACGAAAATAACTCGCCTTAGCTCAAACAGATTTTCGTTGTACTCTCAGCTTCAGCCAGCGGGTCCCGAAGCCTAATCGTAAAGGCACAAAAAAACCACAGCCCTTAATTAGTAAAGGCTGTGGCGGGCTAAAAAGACATAAAAATCACTTAAATTTGTACAAATGATATCTTACAGATTATCTAAACGATTGTTAGCTCTAAATAGAAAAAATTGGAAATGCCAAATATAGAACTCATTGGATTGATTTTAATAATTGCAAATTTTGCCTTTACCTATAAAGGACTGACCAATCGACTTTTTTTTGAGAGATATAAGTTTGAAGTTGATAAAATTTTAATCAGTAAAGATTATAAGAGACTCGTTTCATCAGCTTTCCTGCACGTCAACTGGCCCCACATAATCTTTAATATGTTCAGTTTGTTTGTCTTTAGTGGACTTTTAGAAGGTGAGTTAGGTGGGTTCCTTTTTTTGTTAATCTACTTAGCAGGTTTACTAGGCGGTGATTTACTCGCTTTATTTGTTCATAGACATCATGGTGATTATACTGCCGTTGGAGCCTCCGGTGCTGTCTGTGGAGTCATATTTGCTTCTATTGCATTATTTCCTGGGCTTGGGGTCGGGTTCCTTGGTCTCCCTTTTTCTATTCCTAGTTGGATTTATGGAATACTTTATGTTGGATATTCAATCTATGGTATTAAGACTAACAGAGACAACATCGGACACGAAGCACATTTGGGCGGTGCATTGGTTGGAATGTTTGTTGCCATTACTATCCAGCCATCTGCATTGGTAGAAAATTATCTAACTATTTTATTGATAACAATACCGTCCATTTTATTCATCTATCTCATCCTAACTAAACCACATCTGTTGCTTATAGATAGCTCTTTTATAGTGGCTTCCAAGAAACATTTCAATATTGAACATAAGCACAATGAAAAAAAAGCACATAAACAGAAAGAACTCGACAAACTATTGGAAAAAATAAATGAAAAAGGCATTGAAAGCTTATCCAAAAAAGAAAGAGAAAAATTAGATAAATATTCAAAATAAAAAACTGCCCACAATTTGAAATGTTTGATTTAGACCGCTTGTTTTTGCCACCACAAAAAACACACGGTCCCTACGAGTAAGGACCGTGGATTTATATAAAGACATAATCCAGAAACTTCAAAAACACAAATCTAGCTGCTATTTGCTGAATTTATTCAATATTTCTTTAGCTCTTATAATAACTTCTTCTTCATCTTCATTTTTTATAGGTTTTATTGATATTCTTTCTATTTCCAATAGAATCCTGTCACTAGGAGTCGTAGTGGATGAAGCAATTAAACAGTGAAGTAGCGTATATTTCCAAAACTCATCATTCCCCTTTAGAATACGAATAAGATCATCTTCTATTTCATTTATGTATGGGATAAGATAATTTGTAATTAATGGAACCTGAGGCCAATTTATATCTTGAAGCCACTCCAGTAATTCCGGTACAGCTTCTCGAATTTCATCGATTGACTTAGATTCTAAATTAACTATAAAATCAACATCTTCTTTATTCTTAGGTACTAAATGCCTGTTTTTCATATAAACTATTATTTTTGCTTTGGCAATCTCATTTGTCCCATTCTGGCAGATTTGACCATGTGAGTCAATATATGTGCCGAATTACCACTATCCAATCCTTCACGAGTTTTTGCCCATTCTTGAAGTAAGTTCTGACTTGGCGGTCTTATGCCTACATGTCCATCAAGTTCTTCAGTCAATTGGAACCCCATTTCTTTAAGCGCGTCAACACTAAGGGCTTGAACTTTTCCACCTTTTCCATTTGTTGCCTGAAGAGGGTCTTTATTAGCAGATAACCCGCTTCTTGGGCCTATTCCAGCATCCTTGGCCCTTGGTGTAAACACTTTATCAGTAAAAGGGCCTCCTCTATAAATAATCTCACTATCCGAATTATCTGTTTTCTCACTAGATCCAGTTGGTCGACTCTGATAATATGTTTCAACCCTATCATCTATTATTCGATGTACATCAGAGGTCTCCATTTCTTGAGTATTACCTCCAAAGTTTGGTGCAGTATCAGCAGCCAGAAAAGTAACAACTGCCCCAACCGCGGCCCCGCCGACTCTCAAAACATTCTTTAATAATGAGGATTTCTTTGTTATCTCTTTAGGTGCTTCCGTCGCAGCTTGTTCTACAATTTTTCCTAGTCCGCCTAAAAATGCAGCTTCTGGTTCTCCAGCTGATGCAGTGTTCACTGCCTGAAAATGTTCTTCATTGACAATTTCTTCTCCACTAGTGGGATCACCTTCAAGGCCTTCAATTTCAATTTTCCAAACAGGGCTATTGTGAGCGAATTGATAATTGGTAATAGACATGAAATTCTCAGAGATAGGATCAATTCCAAAGAATCTACCCAAATCTGGCATATAATTTCGGTATCTAAACGTAAGCCAATTTAAACCAAAGTCATCAATTCTTTCTTGTCCAAGGAAGCTCCATTTTTGAGCTAGGCTATTTCCATTAGAAGAAATATCCTCATTATACCCTTTTTGTTTGAGCCCAAAGGGATAGTAATGAGATTCTTCTATAATTTCTGAGGTGTCTACCGCGCCGTTCTTATCACTATCGCCGTAGGAAAGACGTATGTTTCCTAAATGGTCTTTGAACTGGAAAATATAATTATAGGCCGAGTAGGTGGTGGTGCCATTAGAAGACCCTTTTACCTGCGAGGTCTGTGCTACCGGGTCTATATAACCCTCTGGTTGGGACATAAATTGCAAGGTGCTCTTTAGGTATACATAGCCGCCTGCATAACTGGTTGTATTTGTTCCCCCTGTGGTTTGTGTCACCGTCTTTTTTAGTTTTACGCCTGTGGCGTCATAAATATAGTCAATCTGCCCCGTTGTTCCAAAGATAACGATGGTGGGGAGGTTTAAATGATTGTACTGTTTCTGGGCGTTTCCAAGCATTCGCTTGGCCGTGCTATCCGCTATATCTTTTTTGTGGTCATTGAGTGTTTCTATCTAATAGAAACGTATCGAAATGCACAAAAAAGGATGCCACTTTTATCGCTAACGCTTCTTTTTCCATTCATTTCTTTTGCCTTCCCAAAAGAAACGAAAGCAAAGAAAAGGGAACTTTTTCTAAGGTATTTATTTCGCTAGACTCAATAACCATAACTGTTTTTCTAAATTCCCTACAAGGCTTCGGGAATTCTTTACGAAAAACAACTACTATACTCAAGAAAAAGGAAACCCTCTCAACAAACCATACTGCACAACCCACCCGTACCCAACGCCACATTCGGGCAAGAAAAAACCACAGCCCTTAACTAGTAAAGACCGTGGCGGATTATTATAAAGATACTTTTTATTTGTTATTGTTTTCTCTCTTTGAATCTAATAAAGAGTTCATCAACTATCAGTTCCTCATCAATCACAGATTCATACTTCACTACGGCATTCCATTAGAAAGGTTTATCCGTTATGAACTTGCCTGTCGTGGACATAACAAAGAACATCAATGGTGTGGCTATGAAAAAGCCAAAGAAATTTGGTTGAAATAACTGAACAAAAAAGCACTCGTTTTTAGTCGAGTGCTTTTTATTAATCAAATGTTTTAAAAATAGTGTTCGCCTTTTAGTGGCAAACTCATTATCAAATGCATGTTAATTTGAAACGTTGTTATCATTAACTTCGGACTCCAAAATATTCCCCCTTTTCCAGTCGACATAGAAAAATCTTCCATCACTCATGTTTTCGAATAAAAGCGCATCGTTCGTCTTATTTCTATATAGATCATCGATGAACTTGGCTCTAAACCATATAACCCTTAGGTTATTATCGAAAAGCATAAGTCCTGTTTCATAAATGTAAATTATTCCATCTTCAAATTCAACAAGTTCGTCTACAAAATATTCTTGAAATTCAAAGTCACGATTGTTGACAAAATAAATTTTTGATCTTCCTGTATGTTTTTCCAACAAATAGTTAGTACTTCCACCAAGTAATAAGATATCATCTCTACTTTCTATTAAAACAATTGTTGGGTATTCATTCGTATCACTAATATTTACACAATTGTAGAGAATCACTTGATCTTTGCCAAGGTTCGAAGATAATTTTAGGTTAGTATCATCCGAAATATTGAAAGAAAATCTATCATATTTAATTGTCTCTTCCGTTAGTTCTATAATCTTTATCAACATAATTACTTTTGATTTAAAACAGCGTTGACATCCAAAGCTTTTCCACCATTTTTTCGAACCGCTTGAATTAGTGCCTTATCCCTTGTCACCAATGTGGCATCTCGTACCTTTGCTGTGGCACCAATAACTCCATCTGCAAAGTTACCTCTTTTTTTAGATGTCAATAACCCTCTTATGTTTATCCTATCATGAATATTGTTTGATGATGGAACGTCTTGAATATTATCAGCTGCTTTCGGCTTTCCTTTAAGTTTCCCTCTATCCACTAAATTGTTAATTTCTATATTGGAAATTTGGTCCTTAACCACATTCTTTCCCGATTTAGCCAATTCATCTCCATTTGAGATTACAACATTTGTATCCAATAATAATTCAGCTCCAGTATTTAGAATTTTCTTTGCAGTTTGAGCTTCGCCAATTACTCCAGGCTCTATAATAGCACCAGCAACCATTGCGCCTGCAAAGCCCCAAAACTCTCCCTCTTCCGCTTTGGGTCTGGGTATGATTTGAAACTCAGGGTTGCCAGTTATCAACGCACCAAACAATTCACCTTGCTGTATTAAAGCTCCGGCACCTGTCATACTAAAAGCTAATTCACCTGCTCCTTTTACGGCACCTGTTAAAGTGTTTCCTTCTGGTTCCGCAGCAGCATGATCCTCAGGACAATTGCCTGTATCGCAAGGCATCATTCCATCAGGATCAATAAAGAAGATTGGATTATCAAAGGCATAGTTATATGGACTATGTCTTCGCATGGCTTCCGCCAAAGGGTCAAGGTTCATCCAACGCCCCAATGCAGGATCATAATTTCTGGCTGTAATGTCATACCAATCAAGACCCAATTCTTCTTGATATTGCTTTCCTCCAAACTTCCATTGCTGCGCGAGATCATTTCCACCTGCTTGTACGTAATTGTATCCCTTTTGTTTGAGTCCAAATGGATAGTAATGAGATTCTTCTATAATTTCTGAGGTGTCTACCGCGCCGTTCTTATCACTATCGCCGTAGGAAAGACGTATGTTTCCTAAATGGTCTTTGAACTGGAAAATATAATTATAGGCCGAGT